>Ga0214544_1000292_pt1 | contig 84597 bp, 57 predicted proteins | sample CNSS3metaG_FD_160074 | JGI IMG/M metagenome (GOLD analysis project Ga0214544, IMG submission 160074) | Root nodule microbial communities from cowpea collected in UCLA plant growth center, Los Angeles, California, USA - CNSS3 | ecosystem: Host-associated > Plants > Roots > Nodule | place: USA...
CTGGGGGTCCAGTTACGAGTGTAACCCGTATTGGAGTAACACGTGACCACTCTAGGTTGTAGCCTGGTGGTTTAGGAAGTCCAGTGGAGTGTGCGAGTTGTGGCTCGTACGACGAGGTTCGGGTGATTGCCCTCTTCAGAGTATTCTGATAGAGTTTTGGTAGTCTGGAACAGCTACAAACTTTATGTTTGTTTCGGGGAGCTCCACTTGGTGTTACAGTGAGATGTTGTGGCAAGGTTATTCCCACGTGTGGACTATCAGGTGGTGGCCTGTAGTCGGAGGGGCGAGTAGACACTCGTGCAGCGCAGATCGATCATTGTTCTCACCTAAAGGGTATAGAAATGATAGACATCTAAATGCAAGTACTAGTAGTGGAGAATAAAGGAAAAAGGGAGAAGAATACCAACCCGGGGTTTTAATGTTGCGACGTTGTATTTAATATTATATTTGTTGGTTTTATTTAAATGAGCTCACCCTATCTGTGTGTGTGTGGCGATGATCATGTAACTTGTTACATGAGAGCATATGTTAATGCAGGTGAGCAGGCGGATACGTAGAGACGGAATGGGGATCACGATGGGATTATTTACTCAGTTTTATTATGATTTTCTTTTGTAATTTTTATGGTTTGGTTTTGTAATAAATAAATAGTACAATTTTAATTACTACGGAAGCGATGTTGAACTTTTAATTTTCCCGCGTTTTTGGGAAATTGCGAGAATAAATGCGATGTTTTATAAATCTTATTTCTTATTTATTTTTAAATAGTAATTTCCGGCTAGGACGTTACAAGAAAAGCTCGCATAAGCGAGTTGACAAGGTACAACCATTGTTACACGCTCGCTCAGGCGAGGTGGGCTAGCCTAAGCGAGACCGAGGTTTTAGCTTGGGCGAACTGACATGGCTTAAGCGAGAATGGCGCAGAGTCATGTGTCTGTGCACTGTTTAGACTGCTTGCTTGTTATTTCCTAAGGGATAGGAATTATATGCTTGTGTTTGTGGTGTTTGATCTTGAAGGACAAAGTCCAATAGGGGTTTGGGATGTGCTTGATGGTTGGACGCATGATGGGCATGGAACTGGTTGAGTTCCCGTCGGCTACTAATGGGCGAAGAGTCCTTAGTATGTTGATTACATGCGTCGGGCGCACAATGGGCAAGGAATTGTTACGTTCCCGTAGGCTACTATTGGGCGAGGAGTCCATAGTATGGTGATTGCGTGCGTGCCAGGGTCCAAGTCGAGAAGGCTTGAATGATTTACTACGGACGAGGAGTCTGTAGGCAGGACTATGAGCGGGATAGGCTCATAGGGTTGGACCACGAATGAGTTAGTTTCGTGGGAGCATAGTGAAGTCCCAAGATCTAGTTCATGTAATTGACTCATGAAGGACTAAGAGTTCATGGATGGGTAATTTGAAAACAATAAGATATTTAATTATGTTATTTTGGGATGGGTGGCATATTTATGTCATGTGTATTTTTAATTCTTGTGCATAGCTCACCCTTTCTATATATATGTGGCGATGATCAGATAACTCGTTATCCGGGAGCAGATGATTTGACAGGTGGGCCAGAAGATGCTTAAACTCGGAGCGAGGGATAGCATGGGATTTTGTATATATGTTTATTATTTTGGTTTTGAGATAATTATGTAATCTTTTGGGAGCCATTTGAATATTGTTTCAGTTTTATAAATCATGGACTCCTATTTTTATTATACGTGTATTGAAGTTTTAAATTTCCTGTGTTTTTGGGAAATGGTATTATATTAAATGAGGTATTTATTTTATTTCTTGTTTTATTTATTAAAAATGAGTAATATTCCTTAGGGATGTTACAGTGTGTGTTGTTTGGATGCAATTGAGGCGAACTTGGATCAGGGGATGATGTGCCATGAACGGGTAGGTTCATGGATGGTGGTAACACGTGATGATATGAGCGGGAAGGTTCATATCCAGTTACTCTCGTGTGAGGATACAGGCGAGGTAGGTTCGTATGGTTCGGCTCACACTTGAGAGATGCTGCGTGTAGGGAGGTACGTAGTTGGTGGATCACGTGTGTTGGACTACGGGCGGGCAGGTCCATAGAGTAGGACTACGAGCAGGGAGGTTCGTAGAAGCAGGACCACAAGCGGGCAGGTTTGTGCGAGCATCATAAACCCTGATTCCAAGGCTAACAATGTTAAGTGAATTGAAGGTTGTAAAACCTTGGGAAATTAGGAACTTGGCCAAGAACTAACTAGAATAGAATAAATGGGTGTGCTGTTGTTATTTTCAAAATATTATATGTTATTTAATCATTTATAAGCTCACCCTTTCTGTTTGTGTATGACGATGATCGTGTGATTCGTTACACGGGAGCATGTGTTGATACAGGTGATGCTGAGGACGCTCAGGCGACAGAGTGAGGGCTAGCTGGGATTAAGCTAGGATTTTATTTATGTTATCACTTATGTTTTGATTTTTATTTTGGAAATTGTAAAGTTTTAAATACTACGATTTTAATAATTGTGGCGCGATGTTTAAATATTTTAATTTTCCCGTTTTTTGGGAATAATGATATCGTGACATTTTATTTTATTTTCTTTCTTTCTTTATTTATTTAATTTAGTAATATTCCTTAGGGATGTTACACTATTTCTATGAATTGGAATCTCAAACTAGGATATCACAAGTCTTAGGGTTTGCTCACTTCCTCTTCTCGTTTTTGTTTCACTTTCTGTGCTTGAGAAAACGTTTGTTTTTGTATTAATGTTCCTATATTTGATCCTTTAGTGTCTTTAAGTTGTGTGTAAAATTAAGTCCAAGTAGTTGTAAGCATCATGGTTGGAGTGAAACCAAGCTATGAAAGCACCTTGGTGAACATAGGGCCTACTGATGGGTAGAATGAGGTAATATTTGTTTTAAAGTTCCTAGATCTATAGGTGCACCATCAACAGCACTAGCAACAACTGTTGCACCCTTGCTTTGTCCTACTACACACCATCCCCAAACGCATCTATTGGATCCATACCATCATGATCCTCAATTGTTGGTACCTTAAAAGACCCATCTCTAGATGTTGTATCCAAACCTCCATCCTCAACGATTGTACCTATGCATCCATATCTAAATGTTGCATCTAGACCTTCATCCTCAGTTATTGCACCTAAGCCTCCATCTCTAGATGTTGCATCTAGAACTCCATCCTCAATTATTGCACCTAGGCCTCCATCTCTATATGTTTCATCCAGACCTTCATCCTCAACTATTGTGCCAAGGCCTCCATCTCCAGGTGCTGCATCCAGACCTCAATCCTCAACTATTGCACCTAGGCCTCCACCCAGGCATCTATCTTCAAATGTTGCATTAAAACCCCCATCCTTAGTTATAGCACCTAGGCCGTCATCCCTAGCTATTCCACCTAGGCCTCCATTTCTAAATGTTGTAGCCACACCTCCATCCCAAACTATTGCACCTACGCCTCCATCTCCAGACGTTGCATCCAGACCTCCATCCTTAACTATTCCACCTAGGCATCCATCTTCAGATGTTGCATCCAGACCCCTATCCCCAACAATAGCACCTACTTTGTCATCTATAACACTTGCATCTAGACATCCATCACAAGTTATTCCACCTAGGCCTCCATCTGCAGATGTTAGATTTAGACCCATATCCCCAACTGTAGCATCTAGGACGCCATCCATAGTATTTACACCTAGACCTCCATCCATAACTTTGGCACGTAATTCTTTATCACCGGATGTTGCATCTACATCATCTTCAGTTATTGGATCCACAGGTATCCCAGGTGTTACATCTACACCTTCACAATCAAATACATTTGATGGTGTTAATATGGAGGATGATGATCATGTATTTGATGATGGAGATGATGAATACACTAAACCAAATCTTCTTATGATTAAACCCATTGGAGGAAGGTATGTAATACATATCATTATAATATTTATCACACAATTTGGCTATATTTAAACTAAGTTTATTTGAAAAAAAAAATGATTCATGAATTCCTTTATATTTTGTAGGTTTCATCCGTGCAAGATTGCAGCAAAGGCTATCACATTGACTATAAAGCAACAATATCAGAATCCTTGGCCTACATAGGGTGCAATTCATAAACAACCTCAAAACACATTCTTCAAATGTTTTAAGGTATTTTTATTTAAATTTATGCTAAACATTTAATCAATTCATAAGAATAGGCACTTGGTACATTCATTTATTAGACAACTAATTACACTTTTTTTACTTTTTTTTTTATCTCATACACAAACATGTGACTTGGAGACATGAGCATGAGAACCAAATTAGAAAAAAATCCAGTTCAAAAGCTTCTCATAGACTGTCTAAGATGTTCATGGAAGCTCGAAATGCTAGGAGACGACCTCAATCAATTGTAGAAAGGTTGTGGAATAATCTCCTAACTCATTTGAGAGCAGCTTCTTATCATACCAAGCGTGGGCAAGAAAAGAAAAATAGAGCATTTGAGAGGGTGGGTGTATGCACACATGTGGCTCCATTAGTGTGCACGAGCATGCCATTCACATGGTATGTACATTAAAAACACTTATTTCTTAGGTCATCAACATTATACATACAACTTAATTTATTTTTATTTTGTTTTTAGGCAAAGGAGATTGGTCGAACTCCATTTGTAGATGAAGTCTTTGAGCAAACACATATACAAAAAGATAATGGTGAATTTGTTAATTATAGATTTAAGAGGACTCATGTGAGTGTCCTTTATATAATATGCTTACTTTAAACCAATTTTTCATATGATTTAATATATTTGTAAAATAACATATTTTGTGAACAATAGGAAGATTTTCAGCCTAAATTTATTGAGGCTATGTCTGAGGTAGCACCGTCGGTTGGTACCAAGAGTTGCACTCCCCTAGACCCTATTGAAGAAGAGAAGCTTAGGGCACATTGTTGGGTGGCGACTACTGGTGGGAAGAGAAGGGGACGCCTATATGGTGTTGTGGATCTTGCTCGTATCTATATCGGTGAAGATGAAAATATCATGAAGCACACACAACTATCTTGCAGTCAGCCTCAACATATAGAGGAAATTAATAGACTAAAGACATCTCTTCATCTATTACAATCCAAATTTGAGACATTTATCAATGTCTTCATTCCATATCTTCCTCAAGATGCAGCTCAAACAAGTTAAGCCTTTTTTACACATAAACTAATAACATGAACCAACAACATGTGAATGAAAATGACCACAAACTGGAACATGATGTGTGATATTATGAATACTGGATATTGTGAATATGATAATGTTTTTAGTTGTTTTTTGATATGAACATGAACACTTATGTGGGAGGCTATACTTTGTTCCATGAGTTTAAAAGAAATGCTTAATGCTATATATTTGCACATAATAAGGTGTGTGTTCTCATTGTTATTATATAGTACAAAAATCATGAGCTTTTGGTAGTGGCGTTGATCTAAAGTAATTTACATTGAGCCATCACTAGTGCAATTTTGATTATTTAACTTGCATTATAGGTCTCGGTTATCAGGAAACCAAAGTATATAATGGCACGATGATATTTTTGTAATTCCTGCTAGCTTTTCTGCCTTGTTTCCCTCAATACCTGAAGCGGAATATACTTTTATGCCTCTGTTGCAATAGACCTACTACCGTAAAGCCTTTTAGGCTTCGGTTTCCCTAACCTAAAGCAAAAATTAACTGGGAGAGGGACATTTAGCCTCGATTAAAATTGAATTGAGGCCAAAAATCACTCTTTTACCTTAGTTAAAATTGAACTGAGGCCAAAAATCATTATTTTACCTTGGTTAAAAATTGAACTGAGGCCTTATACCAAGTTAGGGATTCAAAATGTGAATGCACTGTTCTTCGTCTTCCATAGCGCAATATTCACGTTTCTTCTCCCCTGATCGCACCTCCTCCATCAATGTGTTGATTTCACTTAAGTTGCCACTGTATGTAAAAAATCTGATCTGTCATGAATTTTAATCTATTGTTTTCACAATTCTATATGTTGATTTGATTAAAACTAAATCTGGAAGTATAAAGTTCAATTTCACGATTTTCAATTGACTGATTTCTGAAATCAACTTATTGATTTCATTTAACTAGATTTTGTGTGCAGTCTTTAATGAAATGTTGATTTTTTAGTCGACTGAATTATAAAATCAATCCGTTGATTTTACTTAAACTGCAAATTTCCTAACAAATTTAATTCCAAAGCTGACCCAGTCAAAGAGAGCATCTTGTGTCAGGTACTATCTGCCCCCAACAATTATTTCATCAACTATGTGTTATTTTTTTCATTTGTTTGACCAAAAATCATGTGTGGTGTGCAATTCCAATATGCATGCATCTTACATGATCTGAACTAATTGATTCACTCATAAAAATTCATTAGAAACATCATGAATTCTTGAGATACTGCAATCAACTATAGTAATCTGACTTGGGTAACCTAAAATGAATTAATGGAATAAATTTGTACCATTTAATCGATTGTTTCTGAAAATCAGCCTATTTAATTATAAATATTGCACTTGAAATCTTGCATTTGCATCATAAATCTCTTAGAAACAACCATACCCGTAATCATCATGCATCATCATCAATGGAAAGCTACCCAATTTGATGAAGAACACTCTACTCCTCCCACTCCAAGGTCTCCAAATCAAGAACACCATGGGAGAATTGAGGCTTGGTTCGAAGGCCATGAGGATAACATCCAAGTGTTCCTCATTGAGATGACTAGGAAGGAAATCAACATTCCTAAGGTGCTAGGTATTCGTGGCTGAGAGATGAGGGATTTAAGAGCCTATTTCAACAACTCAAGCATCAAAGATTGAAGACCTTCCTTGAACTTTTACGGAAGATATATCCTGACTTGGTAAAGGTGTTTTTCACTAACTTGGAATTCAAAAATGATGTTTTGTTGTCCAATATCAAAGGAGTCCACATGGAGATCAACAAGAAGGCTTGGAAGGATGTTGTTGGACTTAAAGCAAGAGGTGTTCAAGTGAGAAAAGGTGAAACTGGTGATGTGCAAGAGTTCAACAAAGTCTAAAACTATGGGCAATGCTTAAGGAACCCTACTGCTGAGATCAAACATTTCCATGTTGGTGGTCTCAAGGTAGATCAAAGGTTTCTTGCTATGATAATCACAAAAATTATAGTTCCACGTGGGAGCAACCACTCTACATTGAATGAGGGAGATTTGATCCTCATGTATTGCATCCAAAACAATGTACAAGTGGATTGAATCTTTGTGCTTCATGATCACATGCTCAAGGCCAAGAGGCTCACGGGTCTCAAGTTGCCCTATGTGGTTTTGATGTCCAAGTTCATAGAGTATTTTGGAGTTGATGTAGAAGATGAGCTAGAAAAGTCAACTGGATTGTTGAACCAAACCTCCAACTAAATTTGCACTAAATAAGTGGACAACTAGCAGTGTTGCAATTGGTGGTGCACATGACCATGAAGTTGACCCAAGTGGAGCAAATCAAGAGGATGAACCCGCTACTAGATTAATGGACATTATCCCTACAACCCTCTAGAGGACAAAGGCCCTGTGTACTCACAATTTGAGAGGATGGTGCTGAATCAACTGCATGAACTCAATATGTCTCAAAATGCATATCACAACTTTTGCAATGAGAGGTTCAACAATTTGGATGGCCAAATCCATGACATTCATGATCTGCTGACTTTATTCCAGACTAGAAACAATCCTCAGGATGACTGAGTGTGTTGGCCTTTAGGCTCATGCATTGCATTCATGTGTTTGTAGTGTTTTAGTATGAGTTTTGTATGATCTACGAAATTTAATTAATTAAATAAATAAATAATTAATAAATGCAGGTAGGTAGTGTATTGATGACATTAAATTCTAATGGGTATGACATGGAAAAGTACTAGCTCAAGTGGTCGAGAGTACTTTTATTGTGTGTGAGGACTTGGGTTCGAGTCCTATGTGTGCTATTGGTGTGTTGGTTGACTTATTGTTATTTTTAAAATTATACATGGTTGTGTTGGGTGATAACATGATTGTAAAAGTGTGTGAATTGGCATGAAACATGAATTGGCTTGGTGGTTTAGCTTTGATTTGGCATAGGTAAGGTCATAGGTTCGAACCTTGGTGAGTCAAATTTAACTATTTTTGCTTAAAAATTAGTTGTGGGCTGAATATGAAAGGGTGGAGAAAATCTAGCAGAAAGGAACCTCCCAAAGTCAAGTTTTAAGCAAGGAAAAATTCAGGTTAGGGGAGCTGAACCCGTACTATTAAGTTTTGGTGTGATTGTATGAGATTGATGACCTATTGCCATGGATTTCGTGTTGGTCATGGGGTGAATTTGGGGTTGGGTGATTGGGTACTGTTTTATTGAGAATTTTACCTTTCATGAACATGATGGGTATTTTGTGCTGTGTATGCTGTTATGGTGCGAAATTGGGTTTAGGAGTCTCTATTGCGTCTAAATTATGTTGTTCTATTGGTGCAATTTTGTCCAACTGAATTGGTATGTTTTGGGAGTGTGTTGGGTCTCTGGTGTAATGCTTGTGTGCGTGAAACAGTGCCAGAGCCAGAAATTCTCGCTCAGGCGAGCCAGACTCGCCTAGGCGAGATATGCAGGGACTCGTATCCTTTCCTGCTCGAGGTTATCGCTCAGGCGGAGGATTTTGGGTTTGGGCGAGAAGTAATCTCGCTTAGGCGAGTGAGTCTCGCCTAAGCGAGAATTCGATAGGGTTGGTGATTTGGTTTGACATCCTGCTCAGGCGGGAATCCCAATCTTTTTTAGCGAAAGAATGTCTCGCTCAGGCGAGAACGCGAAGAATGTTCTATTGTTGGCTTGACTCGTAGCTCAGGCGAGAGGTTTGATTTTTGGGCGAAAAGTGATCTCGCCCAAGCGAGTGTAACTCGCCTAAGCGAGAATTCGAGGCTAGTTTTGTGCGTGGTGCTCGCTCAGGCGAGGTAACCTAGCCTAAGCGAGATGAATTGGAATGCCTAGGCGAGAGTTGGAAGTTTAAGTCAAGGATGGATGGATGATAGGTTTAAAGGCAATAAATTTTGAGGTATTGGATTGATTGAAGTTTGAATGGTGATGCATGATCTATAAGGCTTCTAGGCCCAGGATAGGGGTTAAGCATGTGGCATTCTATGGGTTGTGGCCCAAAATGACTTCCCATGAGTTGTGGCTCGGGATAGCGGATGAACACGAGGAACCTTTGAGTTGAGCTCGGGTTGGCGAGTGTTGCCGGTGTGAGTGTGCTGGTTGTGGCTAGTACGGATGGGTCCAGATGGATTGCCCTCCTCAGCAGATAGCTGACGAGTTTGGTAGTTTTCGGATGTTACGGACTATGTTCATATTTGGGAATTACGGTGTGTGATCCGTAGCATAGTTTCCGTACATACTCTATCGGTTGTGGCCGATAGGTGTGGTAGCAAGGCGCCTTGAGATACTTAATAGAAGATGTAGAACACTACTAACATGGTTGTGGCCATGTGGAAGAGTTGGAACGTGTCTCCCAAATGTACATTAATCTACATGGTTGTGGCCATGTGGAAGGAACGTAACGAGTCTTCCACGAGGTGCATCGGTATACATGGTAGTGGCCATGTGGTAGAAATGGAGTAAGTTCTGTGGGAAATGAAAGGATATCATATATGGTTGTGGCCATGCGGTATAAGAGAAGAGTTTTGTGTTATTGATGTATTATTTTTATCAATTATACATGTATATGTGTGTTTGGTATATTTTTATGTTTTATCTTTTAGCTCACCCTATCTGCTTGTGTTTGGCGATGATCGTGTACGCAGTACACGTAAGCAGGTGAGGTTGCAGGTGGAGCTGGTGAGGCTTAGCTGCGGAGAGGGGATTATCATGGGATCTTTATATTTATGTTTTCTTTATTTTATTTGAAATAGGTTGTAAAGGCTCATGGCATATTTTGACTAAACGTGCAGTTTTGTATTTATGGACGTTTTAGTAAATTAATAAAGTTTTAATTTCCCGTGTTTTTGGGAAATGAGGTATTATTAAATGTAGTGTAATTAATTACTTCGTTTTATTTTATTAAATTCGTAATATCCTGACGGGATGTTACAAGTTCTGTCAATTTTAGTCGATTGATTTAAATTTTAGTCAGTTGAATGTATCAGTTTTATGTTTTTATTCTTTGTTTCAGGTTCCTGTTGGTTGTATCATGTTCTATGATCAATGAAAGATTATCCTTTGTTTGTGTTCTTAAAAAACATGAAAAAGATATGATACTTATTCAAGTGTATGTTGATGACATAATTTTTGGTTCCAATAATAACTCCTTATGATTGATATGTTGACTATAAAGGTTGCACAAATATGTTGATTTCCATAAAAAACTAATTTTACACAAATAAATTGAATGATTTAAAAATAAATGTGTTTCTCTATATATACATTACACTCAAGCATTAGCATTTTGCATCCATCATTCATAATCATTAGCCAGGTAATTCACCATGCCTAAACATAATTCTTGTCGTGTTTAGTAAGAGGAGGAACAATCCTACCTCCTACTCCTAGTTCACCAACAAATGAAAACATTCGCAAACTTGATTCTTGGTTTGTTATGAAGATAAAATTCAAGTTTTTCTGCTTGAAGTGGACAAAAAGCATATCAACTTTCCTAAAATAGTTCGACTTTTATCGCTCAAAGTTGAAAACTTTGAAAATCTACAAAAGTTGTCAAAGCATGAACAACTAAAGACATTTTTGGAGCTATCTAGAAATATCTATCCATATTTAGTAAAGGTGTTCTTCATAAACCTGCAGTTCAATGGTGGCACTTTGAAATCATGCGTTAAATGAGTGCAAACGGAGATAACAAAGGATGTTTGGAAGGTTACCAACTACCCTAAAGCAAAGAGGAATCTAGGTACGAAAGGGAGAAACCCAAGTTGTTGAAGAATTCAACAAAGTGCAATATTATTCTCATTGTCTTCACAAGCTTGGTGGAGAAAAAAAAGTTTTCAGGTTGGTGGTCTCAAAGTGAAAGAAAGTTTCCTTGCCTTCATTATCACCTTAATGTTGGTTCCTTAAGGTAGCAATCATTCAAGCCTAAACGAAAAGGATTTAATGCTTATGTACTTCATTCAAAATCAAGTCCAAGTGGACTAGACTTTTGTGCTGCATGATGTAAGACCCGAGAAAATTAGATAATTAAATAAGTAATTATTTAATAAATACGAGAAATGGATGCCTTTATGGCATTTAATACGGAGTGCTTTGGTGTGGAAAAGTACTAGTCCAAGTGGTTGAGAGTACTTTAATTTTGTGAGAGGACTTGGGTTCGAGTCCTATGTATGTGAGTTATGTGATGTTTGTTTTATTGTATTTTTATATATATAATATGTGTGAACAAGGTAGGTGATAATGTAATATTATAAAGTGTTAGTTGGTTTGTTGGTTGTAACTTGACCTTGTATTGTGAGGGTATGGGTTTGAATCCCAGTAACCCCAACTTTAACTCTCTTTTTGCTAAATATTGGATTATGGTAGGAATGTGGAAGGGTGGAGGAAACCCAGTAGAAGAGGCAGCAAAAAGGGGCTGAAAAACCATTAGATCATGGGCCTTGGGTAACAAATAAATCACCACTAAGTTAAGTTAAGTTTTGTCACTTAAACCTATTAGTAGGATGCCTATATAAGGCGAAATTGAAATGAGAGTTGGTGCTAGGGCAACTGAGAGTTGAATTGGGAAAAAGCCAAAGAGAGGCATTGCTACTTTAGGGGAAGACGCACAATTCTAGTTAAAAGCCACGAAAAATTCAGGTTAGGGGAGCTCTTTTGTGTATCTTTCATGAATTGTTAGAGGTCCTGGTGTAATATGTAATTGGCAATGAATTATGAATCTTTACCACAAAATTTTCGTGTCAATATGCTGTGAATTGGAATGTGTGATGGTTTGTGGTATTTGATTAAACCCTTGTGTGTGTATATGTGAAAATACTAGGGCTTTTGGTACTGCATGATTATTGTGGATAATTGCATTGTTGGGGTCTGAAATAAGTGTGTAATATTGGTACGGTGAAAGGGGAGTAGTTTCCATGGTTGTATGAAGTTTTTGGCATGGTGTGCGTGTTTTGAGTGCGCGAGACAGTGAGACAATCTGATAGTCTCGCTCAGGCGAGCCAGGCTCGCCTAGGTGAGAGTTGCAGAGTCAGGATTGTGTTTCTGCATGAGCTACTCGCTCAAGCGGGATGCTAGGGTTTTGGGCGACCTGTTTTTTCGCTCAGGCGAAACTTTCTCGCCTAAGCGAGAATACGAGGGTGTGAGGGTATGTTTTGGCACGTCTCGCACAGGCGAGGGGATCTGGACTTTGGGCGACTAAGTGTCTCGCCTAGGAGAGAGGTTTTCCCTTAAGCGAGACCTCTTGTGAAACTTTGCGTCTTGTTTAACTCGCCGCCTAGGCGAGAGTTGGAATGTTGGGCGAAGTGTGAGCTCGCCCAGGCAAGGAGAAACTCGCTTAAGCGAGACTTCACAGGTAAACCAGTTTAGCACGCTCGGTCAGGCGAGGAAGCTTAGCTTAAGCGATACAGGCCTGGTTGCTTAAGCTGGGGCTCCTAGCCTAAGCGTGTTGAGTGCAGTTTGTGTGTGTTGTTTGTACTCACTATGGAAACGTGGATCAGGAGATGTTGTGCCATGAGCGGGTAGGTTCATGGATAGTGATTAACATGTGATGGTGTGAGTGGGAAGGTTCATACTCAATTACTCTCCTGTGGGGATACGAGCGAGGTAGGTTCGTATGTTCCGTGCTCGCAGTTGAGAGATGCTACGTGCGGGGAGGTACGTAGCTAGTGGATCACATGTGTTGGACTACGGGCGGGCAGGTCCGTAGAGTAGGACTACGAGCGGGGAGGTTCGTAGAGGCCGGACCACGAGCGGGCAGGTTCGTGTGAGCATCATTAATCCTGAATCCATGGCTAACTTGTTGGATAAATTGGGAGTTTAGAGAGTCAAGGGGGCACCTAGGGTATGAATAGGGTCAAATGCTGGGAATATAATTGGGTGTTTATGTTTTATATTTTGTACGTAATATATGCTTTATATTCTTTTGAGCTCACCCTTTCTGTTTGTATATGGCGATGATCGTGTAATTCATTACACGGGAGCAGATGATCTTTCAGGTGATGCCGAGGGTGCACATGCGACGGAGTGAGGGCTAGCTGGGATAGAGCTAGGATTTTATTAATGTTTCTAAAGTGTTATTGGAACTTGTAAAGACGTTGGATTTATTTACTTTTAAAAATCTTCTCGCAGTTAATCTTAAACTTATGTAGTTTTGAGTATAAATTTTAATAAGTTGGAGACGCTTGTTTTCTTAAATATAATTTTTTAATATAAATCAAGTAATATTCACTAGGGATGTTACACATGATCACATGGTGAAGGCAAAAGAGCTCATAGATTTTTGCTTTCCCTATGTTGTGCTCATCTCAAAATTCATAGAGTACTTTGAAGTGGATGTGGAAGATGAGCTATAAGAATCACTAGAACACATATCCACATATCTTATCTCAATCTATTAATATCTTGTCTCATATCCCCAACTGTGTTTATGAAAGTTAATGACTGATGTGATAGATTTAATAGATTAAAAAAATATTTTAATAGATAAAAATACAAGATTTATTATTTATTTTATTATTATTGTATTTATATTATTGTTATTATTTATATTATTATTTTTTATTATTATTGTTATTTATAATTATTTTTGTATTATTTATTTTATCATTATTTGATTTATTATGTTTTATTTGATTTTAATAAATTAAATTTACTTTTAATAATTATGAAATTACTTCTTAATGTATATTAAAGAAAAACATACTTTTCATGCAAAATCATCACATGTGTGAGGGGAAATAATTTTTTCTTATTTTTTGTAATATGTTACCTCCTTTCTTTCACTTTCATGCATTCCATAGCTTGTCATGTTTTCAAACAGAGAGTCTAAGTCTTACTAAAATTACACTCATTGTAAAGAGACAAATCCACCAAATATATGTAAACCCAACATCTTTTACAAAGTCTTCTTCAATTAAGTAAATATTCATATCTTAATAATTTTTGCCTATATTGATATCTCAATGTTTCTATTTAACAAATATTTATGATTATTTCTTTTTACAGGTCACGGATAACTTTGACAAATTAAGGATAAATTGTCAATAAATTTAATATTGATTTATTATTAAGGTAGGGAATTTTAAGCTCAACTTAACCTCGCAAAATGAGGTAAGGCGACTTTTTGTTTCCACTTGTATATTCTAAATTTATCTTATCTATGGTCAATATGAGATCTTTAACACGTTCCCTAACACTAGGAATATCATGTGTTCACATAGAGAATATTGAACATGGGAATCGCGGGGAGCTCAAGACAACACAATAATTTCAAATCTCAACTAGAATAGATTTTGAATAACTTTGATATACTATATTAAGATAGTAGAATGTTAGTCTTACTCAATCTCACAAAACCAGAAAAGTAAAGTTTGTCATCAATTATAAATTGGTTTTATCTTTAATCAACATGAATGTTTAATAATGGAGACTACTCTTTCTTAAAGACATAATTAGTATAACATAACATGATATATAAATAAGGCACGACAAATTTGAGTGTTGTAACTTATTGCAAAGAGCAAAAAGTTTATTTATTTTTCTTCCAAATATTTAGAAAGAGCTTTTTCAATGAAACCGAAAAAGCCTTTTGCTATCAATCATAAACCACATGAAAATACATTGAAGTCATAAATACAAGCCATAACAATTCAACTTTACAAGAAGGTGATAACAATTGGTGAGTCCTCTCATCAACGAGACATGGTGGGAGCAATTGGAGGTTCTACACCTGCCCTCTTCCACTTCTCAACATTACCTTCCCAACCTTTTAAAACGAAATTGAAATTAATTAGCCTTTAATACATAGAGCGGATTAAATTAGGATTTTTCTCATTTATAAATATCATGATTATGTATTAAGAAATGAGAGAAAAATAAGAGATGAAATAAGATAAATAAATTCATACTTTAAAACGAGATTAATCAACATAGTAGATTATGAATTGGAATAAATAGTTACCGATAGAAGGATGAATTCCACGGTTTTTGAGTTCTCTGAATTCTTGAGTGAGGGAACAAACGCAGCAACAACAATGAGTAAATGAATCAGAATAAGGTTCCTCAGGCAGTGAGAAGAGTCTTCTCAATTTGGATCTGTAAATCGCACCATTTAGCCACGACCACCCATGCGTGTAAATGCAGCACGCTGCATTTTTTGCTGCCAAAATTAAACACTTGAATAAATAATAATTTCTTATAATAATTTAGAGAAAAAATATATTTAACCCAATTTGATGACGAAAAGTTATTAGAAGACCTTGAAATACAATAATTTTATATGGATTGACTTACATATTGTTCCTCCATCGACTATCTCTGCAATCTGCCCAAAGGTGATGCATGGACAAAACAATGTGAAGCAACCTTACAATATTAGACAAATATATTTCAATGTTCACTCAACCAAAACAAAAGAAATAGCCATATTCTATAAAAACAAATTAATAAAAAGAAAATATATGAAAATTACAATGAGAGGGATCTTCCCAACAATCATAGAGTCCAGTGGTCCATTGTCCCTTGGTTGATTGTTTCTCTGGGTTTGAAGCCATATTAGCAAAGCTATAATGCAAGAAGAGAAAATAAACTTCTTTGGTATTTTATCTAAATGGTTACTAAGAAACTACTATTTATAGAGATATCAATCTATGAACATCAAATCGTTTAGTCAAATGACTCAAGTATTTAATTTGTGTATTCTTGGTTACGTGATTACTTGCTTTTAATGTTGGATAAAGGAATTGATTATTGGCAGAGATTTGAATGATATTAAGAAGACATAATATTTTAATAATGTGTTTAGATAAAGGCTTAGTTGTCACTGTGATAACTACGTAATTATTCTTTATGTTTGTCTTTAGATTTTTTTTACTAAAGAGTGATTTATTTTTAAGCAAAATTTGTATAAAAAAAATTCATGTGTTTTTTCTTTTGTAGAAGGATTGTTTTCTAAAACAACTTCATGTTGATTATAAAATAAATTTACCTAAATATATTAAAAATTTATTTTATTAAAAGTACTCTTTTAAAAAAACAAATTAAACATGCAGGCCTAATACTAAAATCTTTATACTCCTCAGCTTCCTTTTAAGTATCGAATTTTGTTGCTGACAAATTTTAAAAGACAAATAAAAACTTACATATGAGTATTTAATCCTATAATATTCTTGATTATGTGTAACTTTGATTAAATGTGGAGGATTTAGGTTTGATTTAAGAACCGGTCAACGTACCAATTCTATTAGAGCGTGATGATGTGGGTACATTCAATTGAGGTGTTTTAAGCATCAAAATTTTCCTCAATTCTTTGCTTTGTTGTGTTAAAAAGAAAACCTATATAACGAGAGGTTATTAATGAGACAAGCAATGGGGAACTTGGACACAAATTTAAAGGTTCAAGTTATATTTTTTATTTATAAATTATTTTTTCTAATTAAAAGAAAAAAATTCATTTCCTCTAACTATTTTCTCTACTCAAAACAAACACACATGATAGTAGAATTTAACAAAATATGACAAATACATGAAAGTGAAACATAAAGATTATCATTAACAATAATATATTATCCAAAGAAAAAATTACTTTTAGTTATTGTTTTACGCTCTTTCAATGACTTAAAATCTTCAATCATTAAATCAGAACTAAAGTTTGTTGCAATATCTCTTTCAATAATATTATTATGTTACTTGTTAAAAATTCAGCTTCTATCTTATTTAACAACGTGTTCTTGATTATTTTCACTACAGAAAAATATCTTTTAGTTATAGCTATATAAACTAGAAGAGTCATGACATGACGCTTCCCTGAATCACGTTCTAATGAATTTTACAATTCATTATGCATAACTCTAAGAATTTTAAAGAGTTGTTTTTCATTTTCTTCACTTCTTGGATTCTCATGAAGTTTCTCCAGTTTAGTTGACGTTGATACATTTTTTTCATCTTCATCATAAGTCTTCCTCTTGAAAAAATAATCATTTTTTTACTCTTTATCATAATTTTTCTAATATGAATTTGTCATCTCTCACCTATTTAGGAAAAGAAAAAATTATGAATACTCCAAAATAAATCTCAAAACCAAAACTCAATATTTTAATAAAATTAACAACTTATAAATTCCCTTATCTTAAAGTAGATTCCTAATACTACTCTTCTATTACACAACTTCAAAGCCAAAAATAACTCTATTTACACAAAGAAGAGCCTTGTCAATAATTAGATCATGATCTTATCTTTAACAAATAGAGATCTGCCTATAATGTAGAAAAGTTAGATACAAGAGAAAAATATATTGCTTCAAACAAAAAAAAAAGGGTAAAAAATAAATTTACTCAAAAGAAGAAATTGTTTGGTCCAAAATGTTCGTTAACTCCTTAATTTTGTCTAAGTGCAATTTGATTTTGAAAATGATGAGAGATTGAGAGTGAAAATTGAGATAAAAAGAAGAGGTGAGAAAGAGAGGTATGGAAAAGAGAGAAACCAAATAAAGGAGAACAAAAAATATCAGAAGAGGAAGAAAACTCAATTTTCAAATTCTAAAAAAAATTCTAAACTAAATTAATATAAATAATAAATAATATAAAAAATTATTTTAAAATATATATAAATTTTTTAAAAAAATATTAGGGGACTTGTGGCTCCCCTTAATCCTTTAAAAGGACCATCCCTAGAGATAGGTGTAAAGATTTATAAAATAGTATCGGAGCTGTAGTTAATAATAACATTCAATTATTTGATTTATAAAATTCTCAAATTTAAATAGATTTTATTTTAATCGAGTCTCACTTTCTAGAAACCACCTTCTTTGTAAACTTTTTCTATAACTACTTTTGTCTTCTTTCTAAATTTTTGAGTCCATCTCTCATCTGTTTGATGATCAGAAACCACTCATGGATCCACGGTGGAGAGATCTACACTTCTGACTGATCAGAATTTCAAACATAATAAGTTCACTTTTTACTTACTTTTGAGTTAGTGTAGCATTTTGAGGCACACATGGTTTTAGGATCCATGCATGAGAATCAAAATAGCTCAAAGTGAATCTTTGTTTAGTTGTGATCATAACGGTATACTTCGATCTATGATTTGATGTTTGTGTGGATAGTTTGAGCATCATGTGATAACTGGAGCTCTAGGAGCAACATTGAGTCAAGGGTGTTTTCTACACCAGGTAAGAGAACTTTCCTTTAAATTTAATTAAATTGAAGACTATTAAATGTGATTTGTATGGTGATGATTTGTGATGAAATAATTGTGTGAAATTTTTTTTAGAATATTGATTCTATATGTATGAAGTAAATTGTTGTATTGATGCTTCATATGTGAATTTGAGTTACTTGCCCTCTTAAATGATTGTGTGAACTAGTTGAACTTGTATGAGGTTGTGGTTTAAGTAAAAATTTGTAGGTTTTCAGCTCAAAATGAATGAAAAGCCTAGATAGGTTGGTCAGAGCACAATCATATCAGAACTAACCTACGAAATTAGCAAACTCATTGGTCAAGCATATAGATCGTTGAGCGAGAACGAAAAATTTGCAAGTCAAAGAGATTCAACACTTTGAGTCATTAGGCGAGCTATTCCTTGTTGGAAGAGCTTGTCAAAAGCAAGGGGTACACTCATTGAGCGAGACAAAACCATGTTGGGTGAGTACGAAATGATGAAAAAGTCGAAAGCAAAGTGTGTATTTGTCTTAATAAAAAAATTTGTAGAATCACTTTTTGTAGAACAAGAGTTTATATTTTGGAGGATATGACTAAGTTTCTAAAACCCTGATCTTGAAGCCTCTTTGAAACAATATATAGCCTTCTTAAACTTGCAAAAAAGATGTGGATAATAACGATTTTTCATATACAATTTTTCTTCCAAATCCTCATTTAGAAACGAATCGTTAACATCAATTTGAAAAATTAGCCACTAAGAGGAAACCTAATAAGTTTTAATACAACCAAAATATTCAATATTATATGAACAAAATTTGTTATTTATATTTTAATACCACCAAAATATTTAAATTAAATTATAACAGTTCTCTCAAAATTGGATTAAAATTTCAAACAATATTAAGAACATAAGGTAAAACGCTAAATAAGGAATTTCATTCAAATTTATCTAACAAGGGCACTAAAAGAAAACACAAAGAGAATCGAAACAAAAAAAAATAAATAAATAAAACAAAAAGATCCTAAAATAATAAGGGTTAAATATGTTTTTGGTCCCTCAAGTTTCAGTGAAATTTGAAATTAGTCCCTCTTCAAAACTTTTGACCAATTTAGTCATTCATCTTTAAAAATGCGTGAATTTAGTCCTTTTCACCAAATTTTGTTAAATTTATCTGACGTCTCAAGCGCATTTCATAATAATATTTGAATTGTTTACACCGTTTGACACATTTTCGTTTCAATGTTAACTCAAATATTATTATAAAATGCGTTTAAAATGTCAAATAAAGTTAACAAAATTTAGTAAGAATAACTAAATTCACGCATTTCTAAAGATGAATCACTAAATTAGTATAAAGTTTTAAAGAGGGACTAATTCCAAAATTCATTGAAACTTGAGGGACAAAAACATATTTAATCCAAATAATAAAAAGCACCAAGAACTAAAACAAAATTGACTTGATATAATAAGTAGCAAAGAGAAATAAATGGACAAGTTATTTATAATTGATTTGATCGATATGAAAAATATTTTTTTTATGTTAATGTATTTAAAAATTAATTAATAAAATTAATTTTTAAAAATATAAATACTTAAAATAAATATTAAATGAAAATTATAATTAAAATAAATTACTTTTAATTTGTTAAAATCTAAAACAAATAACTTGATTTTAATTATTTGTTAAAAATATAATTATAAGTTAAAACATTAACATAAATAATTAACTATAATTTTATCTACAATTGATTATTGTTCTAGCTAAAAGGTTCTGAGTGCAATCTCGTAGAGCACTCAAACTGTTTTGCCATGTCTTGGACAATTACTTGAGTTATCAACATTAAACTCTTTGTTTAATACCTCATACTCTTGTCTTGCAATCCCACTGGTATTGGTCTAACAATTAGATTAGCCTTGGGCCGAGCAACTAGATTAGTCTTTTGGCAGTTAAAGTTCAGATAGACCTTTTGGAAATTAAAGACCAAATCGACATTTGGGCAGTTAAAGACCAGATCGGCCTTTAGGCAGTTAAAGACCAGATAGGCAGTTAAAGACCAGATCGACCTTTGGGCAGTTAAAGACCAGATCGACACTAACACTACAATATTTGATCATCTTTTTATGCATCTAATGATACTAGATCATCTTAGGATGATATTTGATAATATTTTTATGCATCTGATGATACTTGTTCATCTTAGGATGATACCTAGTAATCTTTCTATCGATTTGATAATACTTGATCATCTTATGATGATACCTTGAAAGGTCATTCTAAGGTATCTTCTGGTTGCCTTTCATCTTCTTCAAATGCTTTGAAAAGTTGCCATTATATTTTGGGTGCCTTAAAAGGTCACCAATATTTTTCAGTGCCTTGATAAGTCACTAGGTGTCTTGAGAGGTCACCTTAATTTTTGGGTTTAGTGCCTTGAAAAGTCACTAGGCGCCTTGAAAGGTCACCTTAATTTTTTAGTTCAATGCCTTGAAAGGTCATTAGGTGCCTTAAAAGGTCCACTTAAATTTTTGGTTCAGTGCCTTGAAAGGTCACTAGGTGCCTTGAAAGGTCGCCTTAATTTTTTAAACGCCTTGATAAATTGCCTTTGCTTCTTTGTGAGATGCCTTGATTGATAGCCTTTTTAAATAGGCTTCTTCACCCTCTAGCTAATATAGGTTGTTGATTTAAATTGATCTTTAGATATGACTGCAAAATCCAAGTTGGAAACCCATATATAAACTAAAAATACATACAAAAATGTAAAATAATTGTATCATTTATGATGTTCTTGCATTTTACATATGAGTGATCGACATTTTCCCAATTTGCGTTTGCATATAGGATCTTCAATTTTCTTCTCACCTACATTTTATAAGTAATGGCATTTTCCCTATCTGTATTTACATATAGAGTCTTCAATTTTCTTCTCACCTGTATTTTACAAGGGATCAACATTGGGCTTATTGACCCAACCAACATTGGACCCAACACCAACCAACCATCAACACAAGGAATCATGAATCTTCAACATGCTTGACGAGATAAATGATGAAACATCCTTCAAATATCACTGCAAAGGAACAAATAACAATTAAGGATCATATTTGGTGATCAAATCCTGAGAAATCAATTACAAAAAAAAAAAAGAGATAGGGAAAAAGGAGAATTCGGGTTTAAGTTTTAATGCGACAAAACTGCTTTTGCAAATCATTCTTCTAAACAATTAATTCATGGTCGATCTCCTTGAAGTTGATTCTTCTAAGGTTGGTCTTCTTAAGGCTAAGTACTAAGGTTGATCTTCCCATGGTTTACCTCTGTAGTCAATTTTTCTAATGACGGTCTCCTTAAGACCGAGTACTAAGGTCGACCTCTTTGTGGGCGACCTTCTTATGCTCGACCTTTGTGCGCAACCCTAAGGTCAATCTCCTTGAGGCTGGTCTCTTTGAGGCTGAACTCCTTTTGGTTGAGCTTTATGGCCAACCTCCTTAAGGTTGAGAACTAACTACTGTTGATCTCTCCAAAGTATAACTAAGGAAAGTGGACAACATGATGATTTTGGCAAATAGATCGAGGTGAGAAATGGAAGCGACAGTACCAATGATAACAGAAATGTAATGACCAAGAAGATGTATGAATCAACAAGAAACACTTCTCAGATTGGTAGAAAATCGAAGGCATAGCCTTGAAGGTGGAATAGCAGTTGAAATCAAAGTAATCAAGGTTGGTGGTGTCAACTCCCATATTGATATAGGAGAAATGGTTGCATAGATCGGACATTGAGAGGATTCATGGTGGTTGCTTGGTTGTTGGAAGCCTTACTTCTGTTCTAGAAAATCTTGCCTAATCTCGATGTGGTGCGTCCATGGGAAGCAAAAGCGCGGAAGGCGTAAAGGCAACGGTATTTGAAGAGGACGAGCAAGAGAGAGTGGATTAACAACACGCGACAAGAAAATGATGGTAGGTATTTTACCCCATTGTCTATGATACTATGCATTGAAAAATAAACATTTTGGGCGTCGGGAAGAGTTTTACCGAGGCCCCACGGTGGGCACCAAAATGTTCTAGCCAAAAGGTTAAAAGTCTGATTAGGTAAACCAGTCAAAGTTTCTTGTCCTTCTCTTTCCTCAAGGTTCTCCTTTGTGCCCATCTTTTTGACCCCTTGGATTCTCCTCCTATTCAATGCTCAACAAATTTCTCCATTTAATTTCCATCTTTTGCCATGTCTTGGATAGTTACCTAAGTGATAAGCATTAAACTCCTTCATTTACTACTTCATACTCTTATCTTAACAATCTCACTGGTATTGGTCTAGATTGTTCTTAAACTTAACAACTAGATCGACCTTTTGAGTATTAAAGACCTTATCAACTTTATGACAATTAAAAACCAGATTGACTTTATGACAATTAAAGACCATATCGATCTTTGAGCAATGAAACGCCAATCTACAACATTACAATTTAGTAATTTCAATTCCCAATCTTCTCATAAAAGTTAAGTTTAAATATTGTCTGGTATTTCATAATTATTTTATCTCGCTGTCTACTTTCTATTTACTTCTTTGTACACGTTAAATACACGTATTTCTATCTTTTGAAACATGGTTAAAAGCCAAAGAGTCATATTTATCTCATAACATAAAATTTAGTTAAAAAAGAATAATATCTTAGTTCAAGGCAGGAAAAATGCTTAGATAAAAAACATTTATAACTATACTTACATTTATCTTATCTTGAAATAATAAATAGGATTGCAACTTACTATTCATCATATATATCACCTTTTATTATTTAAAAGTGACCCTTTTATTGTGTTGTTAAGTATTTTCGTATATAGATAAAAACTACGAAAATTATATTTTATGATATCATCTTAATATTTCTTTTAATTTGTTTCTATTTGGTTACGTTATTAGTTGCTGACAATGTTGCGTAAAGGAGATATAGTTTGAGGTTGACATTTGAATAATATATAAATTTTGATATTCAATGTTTATTTTAGTTGACCAAAGAGTTATAATTTTTCTTCTGACTTATTTTATACAATATTTCCGAAGTCTAACAAATTTATGGACATTTGTCGAACACATACATGTTTATTTATGAGGTTGACATGGTATTAGAAAATAACGGATAAGAGTGATTAAGTAAAATAAGAAATTTATATGAAGATGTTATTACGAAACTTGGTGTTCAAGATTTCAATTACCAACTCAGGTCTGAACAATATTGTTTACCAAAGACTTGTTTATGGAGGTTCTTTCTTCCTGGATTTATATAAGATATAAAAAACTTTAAAAGTATTCTTCCATGTAATTTTGTTAGGAAGACTTTGAATAGAGTGATTTTGAAAGTTTTTGAATTATACAATTTGAAAATTAAAATTATAGTGTTATATTTTGGATTATATAATTTATTATTATTTATTTTTAATATTAATTAATATTTTAGATTATATAATTTAAAATGTATTTTTAAATAATTTATTGTGGATGGTATAACCTGTAATGTTAAATGTAAAATTATAGGTAAAAATAATTAGAATTGTTTTTATTCTCCAAAAATAGGAGAATATTTCAATTACAAAGATAAAACAAAAATTATAAAAATAATAACTAAAAATTGCAAAGACAACAAAATTTTTCAAGAAAAATGACACTTGTAAAGTTGTTGATCCAAAATCCTAACTCTTGGTCAACTCTGATACTTAGCCCACTGGCAATACGTGGTTAGGTCTATGAAATGGCTTTTTGATCCATCACAACCTTTTTCACAACTCGACCGAATTCTAGAAAATCAACTTGTCCCATGACAAATTTTAATGAAACTTGTCGTCTTGTGCAATGAATCTGTGGTGAAAGGCCTAACCAGTCGGCCCAATACCGGATCAGATGCTTTGTGATGACGAAAAGTAGATCGACTTAGGATACCATATAATGGTGAAAGAGGAGATTAAAGGGACAGATCAGATAACAGATGATAGGTAGTAAAGGAGAATTAGAATGAGGTATTAAGAGGATAAAGGAGTCGAGGGGGCTGGAGAGGAAAGCATAAAGAATGGCATAGAACAGAGGAAGGGCATAACACTTTCTTAAACGAGGATTTTCATTTTTGTTTTAGTTAAAAATTTTCGTTGTAAATGTACTCTTTTTTCCTCACTATAGATGAGGTTTTCAATGAGACATGAATAAAAATGAGAAATGTCACAAGAGAAACATAAAACAAATCCCAACTAATTTGGTCGAGCATTAGTCTATCATTTGGTTGAGCAACCAATCTCCTAGTTCACTAGTCGACCAATTAGTCTCCCAAATGACAATATGTTGGTTGAGCAACCAGTCTCCCAACATATAATTGGTCGAGCAATTAGTCTCCCAAATGGCGATCTATATGTTGGTTGAGCAACCAATCTCCCAACTCATTGGTTGAGCAAAGAGTCTCCCAAAAAGTGATATGTTGGCTGAGCAACCAGTCTCCCAACACATAATTGGTCAAGCAATTAGTCTCCCAAATGACGATCTACTTGTTGGTCGAGCATCAAGACTCCCAACAAATTTGGTCGAACAATTAGTCTTCCAAATGACAATCTAATTGTTGGCCGAGCATCTAGACTCTTAACTAATTAGGTCGAGCAAGTAGTCTTCCAATGACAATCTAATTGTTGGTTGAGCAACCAGATTCCCAACTAATTTGGAAGAAAAATTAGTCTCCCATTTAGTGAAAATGGCTTAATTAGTTGGATAGTACCCACTTTTGTTCAGATGTTTCAGTTTAGTCCCCGCTTTTAAAAAAATGTCAATTGCGTCTCAACTTTTGAAAAAGTGCATCAATTAGGCCCCTTTCAGAAAAAAAAAATTACTAATGGTATTAATGGCGTGCTACATGTCAATCTCTGGTTTTTTCATTTTTTTTATTTTTTTAAGTTTTTTTATTTTTATTTTTTTGAATTTTCTTGCCACGTGTCAGGTCCCTGCTGTGTCACGTGGCACTGTCAATGCCACGTGACAAGGTACTGACATGTGTTAGTGTCACCACTAAGTTTAATTGTCTTGATTTCAATTTAATCCTCACATATGTCTATTTGTTTCAATTTAGTCCCCACATGTGTCCTTTTGATTTAATTTAATCCAAATTTATTTTTTTCAAAATAGAGAAATATTGTCTCTCTCTCTTATGAGTATAACATTTATATAAGTAACAAATTTGGTCTCAAATTTAAGAAAGAGACAATATTGAACTATTTTGGAAACAATATGAGCATAACATTTATATAAATAATAAGTTTATTCTCAAATTTCAAATTTAAGAAAGAGATAATACTGCTCTATTTTGAAAATGATGTTATAACATATTATATTTTTCTCAATTGTTAACCCATGTTTTTTTATTCATGACTTTTACAACTAAATTTTAATATAAATATCAATAGTTAATTTTGTAAGTCATTTTTAATAACAAACATCAATATAACATTTATATAAATAATAAATTTCGTATTAAGAGAGAGACAATATTTCTCTATTTTGAAAAAAAAATGGGACTAAATTAAATAAAAAGGATATATGTGGGGACTAAATTGAAACAAATAGACATATATGGGAACTAAATTGAAACAAAGAGACATATGTGGGCACTAGATTGAAATCAAGACAATGACCCTTAGTAGTGACACTGACATGTGGCAATACCTTGCCATGTGGCACTGATAATGCCACGTGTCACACTATGTCACACTAGTGACACGTGGCAAAAAAAACAAAAAAAATTGAAAAATTGAAAAAAGGCAAAGACTGACACGTGGCACACCTGTAACGGCGTTAATAATTTTGTTCTGAAAGGGACTTAATTAAGGCACTTTTTCAAAAGTTGGGACACAATTGAGACTTTTTTAAAAGTGAGAACCAATTTGAAACATCTGAATGAAAGTAGATACCATCCGACTAATTAAGCGAGTGAAAATATATTATAGGAGTCACTAGTCTCCTAAGTCTAAAAATCTGCTATGAGAGCAATCAGTCTCCTAGGTCTAAAAATTTGCTATGGGAATAACCAATCTCCTAGGTCTAACAATATATTATGGAACAATCAGTCTTCTTAGTCCAAAATCCACTAAAGAAACATTTGTTGCATCCATGACTCCATTTTAGCTAAAAGAACAACTAGTCTCCAAAAAAGATAAACGTTAATGAACAACCTTTACGCTCCAAAGAGTTAAAGGTTGGGACCTATGTGGTAATAGGCCCAATTGGTCGACTCTTTTAAATAAGTCATTTTGAACTCCTTTTCCTTCTAGCCTTTTATGCTCCAAAGAGCTAAAGGCCAGGAGGCTATGTACTAGTTGGTCTTTTTTTGAAGTAAGTCATTTTTTAACCCTTCATCCTTTTAGCCTTTATGCTTCAAAGAGTTAAAGGCTGGGGGTTGTGTGATGATAGGCCCAACCAATTGGCCCAATGTTGAATTGAATGCTTTGTTAGGATGATGAGTAGATCGACTTAGAATACCATATAACGGTGAAAGAGGAGATTAAAGGGACAGATCGGATAATGAATGATAGGTAATAATGGAAAATTATAATGAGGCATTAAGAGGACAAAGGAGTCGAGGGGGCTTGAGAGGAGAGCATAAAGAAGGGCATAAGATAGAGAAAAGGGCAGAACACTTTGAATGTTCTACCTGATCGGACACTAGTCTTTTTGGCTAGAACAAAATACATATGAGGTTGGTTTTGGTATAAGTATAAGGAGGTCGGTCACCTTTGGACGGTACACCACTCAACTTTTTGCATAAGAGTTTGGTTTTACTACGGGTTTCTACCATAATAAGATATACTTGTTTGACTCATTTATTTCAACATTCTTCATTGACTCCAACTATGGTTGATTCTTATCACAATGGACATACTTGTCTTTGTCTGAGTCGGAAACCAAGATAAATTTTACTCTTAAAATTTTTTTACTGGATAAACTTAAGAGATTAACCATCTTTAAGGTATAAATTCTCTATATAAGATACCTGACACTACTACCAACATAAAACATTAAAACTTAATATATATATATATATATATATATATATATATATATTAAACATCTAATTTTATGCTCCTAAAAGTTAAATAACATTAATATTGAGATCTCTTAAAGTTGATATTTGTTTTTCGGTAAAGGTTACCTTAATTCAAAGAAAATAATACATCTTTTAGAATTTAAAAGTTTCACAGATCAATTTATCTCTTCCCTTATAAACTCAATCCATATTTCTTACATTTTTTATAGATTGTTTTACTTAGTATTTTTACAATATAAGATGTACTACCCATGACCCCATGTCGAAATCTGATCACATGACACCAAAGGTTGAATCCAACTTCAGATTGTCACGGTTAATATCGTCAATCTACTTGGAAGATGAACTCGTGAGTTGTAAGGAATCCAGCCCACCATCATTCGACCCATGTTAGAGACCATTAATGTAGCCCATTGGAAATGTATCCATTATAATGGTGTAGTTAGCACATTACTGAAAAATAGGAGCTCGATGTCCAGGTCGGAGCGAAAGGATAGGCAAACTCTATTGCTAATATATTCCCAGAGGTAGCATGTCTACCCAAAAATCAGGGAGAGAACGACAAAGCAGGGGCTTTGTATAAAGAGGACAGCCATAGTAGATAAGGGATCTCTTCTGTTTTGGAAGAAAAATCAAGACTTCAATTCAGTAAGCATAACTCATACACAGAGAGAGAGATTTTGCGCCTGGTCTAGTTTTCTCGAAGATCAGGATGAGAACATAATATTATATTATTTTTGTATTGTCCCTAGCGCCATGCTTGGTTTCTGACTTCGTGGGAGAAGGTCGAAATGCTAGTGGTCAGACTCCAAACTTCGGTAAACCTCAACACATGCCCATCCTGGTTAGGTACCAGGCCCATGATGGGACGTCATGGCAAAGTCCATTACAAATATACTAGTTAGGAGAATATGACGTGGTTAGTGTGTTCCTAAAATAAAAGACTCAATATCAGCAAGAAAGTAGGAATCAGTTGTGAGTTGCCACATCAGCACGACTTGCAACAAACTAAGGGGAAAGGAAGCCTATATAAAGGAGAAATAGTGGAATAGCAAGGGGTATCTAGAGAGAGGAAAAAAGGTAGTGAGAAAAAGCAAATAAAAATGAGCCTTTATTTATCTATTCAAGAGCAAAAGGGGCAGTTTGTTCTTGGTTTCAGCCTTCGAGATGTGAGACCGGAACATTGGCACCCACCGTGGGGTCCGGTAAAATGAGCAACTAACACCACTTATAACTACGACCAGCACAGGAAATAATGGTAGTGATCCTCCTACTATTGAACAAGTCATGCAACATATCGAGGATTTAAGGCAGGAGAACGAAGCCATTCGAAAGGGGGCTAACAAGGAACACACTAGATGGTAGGAAGGCGAGGCGAGGAGCCGAATTAAGGTGGACGTCGAGCAAGAAAGACTATGGAGGAAATGGTGGAATATCGACAACATCTTGAAGAGGCATTATGTAAACAAGAATAATTGTAGAGATCCAACGCTGAGCTTCGTGGGTAGATGAGGGAGCACAACAACTACCGAGATAGGGGTGCTTCAAGACAAAACTTGAACCTAGATGAGGGGCATCCCTTGACTAGGCAGATCATGGAGAAGCAGATTCCACCCCATTTCTTGATACCCAAAGTAGCGTCATTCATAGGAAACGGTGACTCGAAAAGCCACCTCAAGACTTTTCGAGCACAAATGTTGATCTTTAGGGGAAACGTCGCCATACGTTGCAAAATGTTCATGGGAACACTAACAGGAACAACCTTGAAGTGGTTCGGCAAGATTTCTAACATCATTATTTGATCATTCGTTGAGTTCTCTCAAGTGTTCCTCGAACGATTCGTAGTGAACCATTCAAAACAATTGCAGATTGTCAACATGTTCGACATAAAACAAGGGCCAAATGAAACCCTAAATCATTTTCTAAATAGGTTTTTCGATGTAAGCATGGGTCTTGTAAACCTCAATGGAGAAATGTTAGTGGGGGCATTTGTGAAAGGCCTTCACACAAATCCTTTTAGTGAATCTTTGATAAAGTCACCTACTACCTCGCTACTAGAAATTAGAGGACGAGCTGCCATCCATATAGAAATTGAAGAAGCAACGCAAAGGAAGAGGGCAGAAGAGAGACAACTTCAGGTCGAGCATAAGGGTTGAGAGTTGCGATGGCAGGTAATGGAGGCATTCTCTCCACCCAAACGAGCTGAGCATAAGTTTTCATGGTGGCATTACGCGCACAGTGTCATGGTGGCGTCAATGTCATCTCCAACCTCACCCACACTAAGCTTAACCTTCACCGAGGAGGATTTCCAAGATGTGGTGCCCCATGAAGCCGAACTAGTGGTTCTCTCCGTAATCATGGTGGGAAGGAAGGTGCATCGAGTGTTGATTAACCAAGGAAGCTCAGTCGATGTCATAATCTAGGGTGCATTTGTAGGCTTACAAATTCCCAAAGACCAACTCCAACCATTTGACGGGGTGCTAATAGGATTCTCAGGCGAGCAAGCAGAAGTTAAAGGATACGTCGACCTACGGACCACATTCTCAGATGAGCAGGCAGCTAAAATGATCGTGATTAGGTATATGGTGGTAAATGCCCCTTCATCTTACAATGTCCTGTTGGGAAGGTCATCTCTCAACAAGTTGGGAGAAATGGTCTCCACCGTGCACCTTAATCTAAAGTTTCCTACAGAAGGCAAAGTCATCACCGTGAGAGTTGATCAGGAGGTCGCCCGCAAATGCTTTAAAAATAGTCTACGTACGCGAAGAAGCACCTACAGCATAACAAAAGCACTTGCGTCGACACGTGAAGAAGAGTAACCTAGGCTAGACCCAAGGTCGCCCGCAGACCATCACAACCTGAAACCCGTGGGAGATCTCAAAGCTGTAGAAATTTGTCCTAGAATAACTGCACAGATTGGAGCTTACCTAGATCATCAAACAAAATCTGAGTTGCACTAGGTGTTGCAAGCCAACCTCGCATCATTCGCATGGACTGTTGTGGACATGCCAGGGATAGATTCTGACGTTCTCTGTCATCGTCTAAACGTCAATCCTCAAATGAAAGCCAAGATTCAAAGGCGTCAGAGGTTGAACAAGGAAAAGGCAAAGGCAACAACAAAAGAGATAAAAAAGTTGAACGAGGTAGGTCACATCAAGGAAATCCAGTATCTTGAGTGGCTAGCCAATGTGATGATGGTTAAGAAAGTTAATGGAAAGTAAAGAATGTGTATGGATTTCACCAACTTGAATGCAGTGTGTCCTAAGGACTCCCGTTACCAAATATAGATACCATGGTAGATCGAGTTTCTGGATGTGGATTGCTAAGTTTCATGGATGCATACTCGAGCTATAACCAAATAAGGATGCACCCCGAATACGAGGAGAAGACAACCTTCATGGGAATAAAATCAAATTTCTTCTATAAGGTGATGACAATCGGCTTGAAAAATGCAGAAGCAACATACCAAAGAATGATGGACAGGATCCTTCGACCTATGCTTGGACAAAACGTAGAGGCCTATGTAGATGACATGGTTGTCACCTCGGCCATTAATGGATGACATGCCAAGGATTTACAAGAGTTGTTTGACACCATTAACAAGTACCAGTGAAAGCTAAATCCATAGAAATGTGCATTCGGGTTAAGAGCGGGAATATTCTTAGGGTTCATGTTGACAGAAAGGGGATTAGAAGCGAACGGGTTAAGAGTGGGAATATCATCAACATGAGAAGTCCACGCTTAGTAAAGGAAGCTCAACAACTCACAAGGAGGATGGTAGCACTTTCCAGGTTCCTCGCAAAGAGTGGTGACAAAGGTCACCCATATTTCCAATGCCTACGAAAAAATGAGAAATTCCAATGGTCCACTGAGAGCGAGCAGGCATTCCTTCGATTGAAAGAATATTTGAGTCAGCCATCTGTGCTCAACCGACCAGAGCAAGGACACCTATTACAATTATATTTAACAGACACAAAATATGCCATCAACTCCGCCTTAGTGTAGGAGAGAGAGGGAATTCAGAGACCCGTTTATTTTGTAAGTTGGCTATTGCATGGTTATGAGCAGAGATACCTTGTCTTGGAAAAGGTCGCACTTGCGATCGTCATCTCAGTTGTAACATCCCAGTCGGATATTACTAATTTAAATAATTAAAATAAGGATATAAGTATAAAATCGCATTTATGATAACTCCTTTTTCCCAAAACGTGGGAAAACTTAAAACTTTATTTCAACGCGCTAATTATAAAATCCATATGACATTCAATTATTAAAAACATTAATTGTTCATAATATTCATTACAAAATAGTTCATGAAGAAAACTAGTAAAAACTCCCACAGTTGGCCCCACTCCAAATCTAAGCATCCACGTGCTCACCTGCATCCACATCTGCTCCCATGTAACAAGTTACATGATCATCGCCAAACAAACACAGATAGGGTGAGCTTAAATACAAGAAAGATAAATACAACATAAGTAATAAAGCAATTCAAACTATGACCCAGGTTAGCACCCCAATTCTCAATCCTCAACTCTCAAACCTTATGGTGGATGCATTTTGATTCTACACCCTTTTGATGAGTACACTGATCGATCTTTGCTGCACGAGTGTCTACTCGCCCCTCCGACTACAGGCCACCACCTAATAGTCCACACACGGGAATAAATTACCATGGTCACAATCTACGACACCAAGTGGAGTTCCCCAAATTGAACCGTAATCAGTAGTTGTCCCCAGACTAGCAAATTCAATCAGTTACATTGAAGAGGGCAATCTTCCGGAACCTCGTCGTACGAGCCACGATCTCGCACACTCCACTGGACTTCCAAAACCACCAGGCTACAACCTAGAGTGGCCACGCGTTACCCCAATACAAGTTACACTCGTAAATAGGCCCCTAGCAAAGCATCGCCTCATGACCTCCATCCAAAGCGGTCCAGGAATCTCCTCGCGATTCAACTCTGCATCCAAAACCGCCTGGCGCACCTCTTGCGTCGCTAGGCAGAACTTGGATCCAGACCACTTGGCAGACACCTCACGCCGCTAAGCGCCATACGCTTTCCAGAGCCTCTACCAGATCTTTTCCGCCAGGTGGGATCACATTTTCTGCCAGGCGCCATGTGTTCTAAGCTTCTCTAGTTTTCCCTTATCACCTAGCAGTAGACCCCAAGTCACTACATAGCACACCCCAAGCCGCTAGGCACCACACTAGTAGCGTCATTGCTACTGGTTTTGGCACTTTGAAGCAAGTTCCAAAGAACTCCAAGTACTATACATACAATCCATAACATGAAATATGCTTATCCAATCATAATCACATGACTAGATCATAGTCCAACACAATCCTGAACAACCAAACAATATACAAAAGCAAGAAGAATACATAACAATTGCCCCAAAATATCGCACGGACAATTAAACAATAATAATGATAATAATAAAAAAATAACAGCAATAACAATAATGATAATAATAATAATAAAAACGAAATAATACAAATAAAAAAATAATAATGAAAATAATAATAAAATAAAATGAAACAATAATAGTAAAACAATAATACTAATAAGATAAAATAATAATAATAACATAATAAAATAATAAAAATAAAATAAAGTAATAATAATAAATAATAATGATAATAAAATCATAAATAAAATAATAATAATAATAATAATAATAATAAAGATAAAGATAATAATAAAAGAAAATAAAATGAAAATAATAATAATAATAATAAAAATAAAAATATTAATATTAATATTAATAATAAAAATAATAATAAAATAATTATTATTATTATTATAATATAAATAATTATTATTATTATAATATAAATAATTATTATTATTATAATAATTGTAATAAAACGAAATTTTAAAAATAAAAATAATGAAAATGAAAATAATAATAAAATAAAATAAAACAATAATAATAAAACAGTAACATTAATAAAACAAAATAATAATGATAAAATAAAGCAATAATAATAAAACAATAATGATAATAAAATCATCAATAAAATAAAACAATGATAATAATAACAATAATAATAAAATAATAGTAAAATAAAATAAATAAAATAAAATAATAATAAAGATAATAAAGATAATTATAAAATAAAATAAAATGAGAATAATAGTAATAATAAAAAAAACTAAAATAAAACTAAAAATAGTAATACAAATAATAATAATAATTATCATAATAAATAATAAATAATTATAATAATATAAATAATAATAATAATAAAATGAAACTTTAAAAATAAAAATAATATTGAAAATAAAAATATTAATAAAATAAAATGAAGCAATAATAATAAAACAGTAATATTAATAAAATAAAATAATAATAATAAAATAATCAATAAAAGAAAACAATGATAATAAAAATAATATAATAAAATAATAGTAAAATAAAATAAAATAATATTACTAATAAATATAATTATAAAATAAAATAAAATGAAATTAATAATAATAATCAAAATAATAATAAGGATAATAATAGTAATAATAATGATAAAATAAAATAAAATTAATAATAAGAATAATATTAAGTGTTTTGTATTTAGAAGAAAAACTTTAAATATCTTGTCAAGCCAAAACGAAAAATCACGATAATCATAGCAATGATTGGGTCACAAAAACCAAAAAGAAGAATCATGATACTCATAGCAATGATTGGGTCACAAAGACAACTCTATACAACGGAAACCACAAACACACACATACTCTCTCTAAAACCACATACCACAAATATCAAGAAGTTAAATGATACAAGAATTTGATTCAGGAGAAAGCTTTCATGCATCAATATAATTGTGGTTTATTGCAAGAAAACGAAAATGCATTGAAATGAGGTTTAATTGCCATTCAACAACCATTATGAGATGGTTTTCCAGCCTTTCCATATGCTCCCCAAGATGGCTAGGGTTTTTTGATCCCTTCATTCATGCCAAAAATAACCTTTTATCCCACAACCATGCTTGTATGCAAAATAATTAAATAATAAAAATAATCTACAAATGACATTCATAAGACTCGAACTCAAGTCCTCCCCACATCGTCAACATGCTCTACCACTTAAGTTATCCTTGTTCCTTGTCTTTTCTCTCCACATTAAATAACTTAGGGATTCCCGCTGTCGCATTTATTAAATAAATACTTATTAATTTATTTAATTTTTTCGGGTCTTACATCGACTAGGAAGCTTCGGCCATATTTCCAGAGTTTTACCATTGAAGTGAGAATCTATCTTCCGATGAAGCAAGTCTTAAAAAAGATGGATATCATAGAAAGTATAGTTAAATAGGCGATAGAATTAGTAGAATACGACATCAAGTATGAACCCTGAGGTCCAATCAAAGCCCAAATATTGGTTGACTTTATAGTTGAGTTAATGCCCCTTGAACCCACCAAAGAGGTTGCCTCTCAAGTCAAAAAGGCACATCCACCCCATGAATACTCTCCACTAATCGAAACTCCAACCAACGAGGAAATGGAGCGGGTATAGTCCTGAAGGGCCCAGGGGCATCCTCATCGAGCAATCGCTGAAATTCTTCTTTAAAGCAAGCAATAATTAGGTTGAGTACGAAGCCTTAATTGTATGAATGTTTCTCGCCAAAGAAATAGGAATAACTCACTTGACAGCTAGGAGCGACTCATCGTTGGTAACGGGGCAAGTAAATAGCGAGTACTTGGCCAAGGATCCTCAGCTTGCCTAGTATCTTGAATACGTGAAAAAACTAGCAGGGCTTTTTTAGAGCTTCAGGAAACTCATATGCCTCGACAGGAGAACAACCGAGCAGATCTCCTTTCGAAGCTCGCTAGTTGCACAAAACCTTACCAACAAAGGTCGGTCATCAAAGAAACACTAACTACCCCACGAGTAGAAGCATCTGAGTTAGTAATTATGGCAATCTTGGAAAAAGAACCAGGGAAGGATTCCTGGATGATTCCTATAAAGACATACCTGGCAGATGGGGCATTACAAGTAGACGAGGACGAGGCTTAACGGGTAAAAAGGAGCTCTTCTCGATACACTCTATTGGATGGTTACTTGTTTCGTTTTGGCTATTCACGACCGATACTAACATGCATAAATCACGAGGAATCGAAGAAAGTCATGATCGAGCTTCATGAAGAAATTTGCGGCAGTCACATAGGTGAACGAGCACTAATGTTGAGAAGGAAGATTGTTTATATCATGTAAAGAAGTGTGATCAATGTAAAAAAACAATTAGACTAGCATTAGGCTCCTCCTGAAATATTGCATTCTATTAACACCCCCTGGTTGTTTCACACATGGGGAATAGACATACTCGACCCATTTCCCTTGGCTACTCGGCAGATGAATTTCCTTATTGTAGTAGTCGAGTATTTTACAAAATGGATAGAAGTCGAGCCTGTGGCATCCATCACGGCTACCAAAGTTAAGAAATTCATATGGAGGAACATAGTATGTCGATTCGGCATGCCTCGCCAGTTAATCTCGGATAATGGAACACAATTCTCAAGCACACACGTTAGGGAATTACGTTGCGAATTGGGAATAAAGCAAAATGTTTTCTTTAGGGGAGCACCCTCAAACGAACGGCCAAGTTGAAGTGGCTAAAATAGTCATTTTAAGGGCACTCAAGCTAGGATACTAACAACCAAGTCATCCTGGCCAGACGAAATCTTGTGCATGCTTTGGGCATACCACATTACACCTCAGTCAACCACACGGGAGACACCTTTCAGTCTAGTATGCGGAATGGACTCTCTCTTACCTATATAGACGGACTATCTGATGAGCAGGGTGAAAAACTTCACGCCAGAGGGAAATGAGCACAACCTTCGAGCAAATTTGGATGTCATAGACAAGGTACGCGAGCTTGCAAGAATAACAGGCGAAGCAATTAAGAGGCGTATTGAGCGAAGATACAAAACTAAAGTCATCTCACGAGACTTCCAAAAGGGTGACTTAATCCTTCGTAAAGCTCATCTCGCCGAGAGAGGACAAACTCATATCGAAGTGGGTTAGACCATTCAGAGTCAAAGAGGCACTCTAGGGTGGCACATATCGGTTGGAGACTCTAGACGGAACACCTATCCCATGGACATGGAATGCCGTTAATCTACGATTCTACTTTAGTTAGTAAAATCTTCTTTATATTTCCGTCTTTTCTATAAATTTGACAAGATTATGGAAAAAATGAATAAAAGGCTCCCCCACACTCTTTTTCTCTGCGCATTCGCGAAGGGTTTTTAGTATAGAAATATATACGATATACAACTTTAAGTCTATTTTTTGAAGCTCGAGCTCTAGGATCTTACGTATGTCAAAAACGACCTTTACACCCTTCAGAACTTGACAACTTCTCTACTCGGTGGGGTTTAGGTCTTCAATTCGCCGAGCACTCTATGGGGAAGGGTATCTTGACCAATATAAGGTAAACCCTTCTAGCAAAGTGGGATTATGGGGAGGTGCAAGAATTTTCACAAAAGCACATTTAAAACCCTTATAAAAAGACTGATATAGGGTAAATAAGCCTCAGCCATTGGTGCTACTTAAAGATGCCCATAGCTACCGAGATGAGCTACATTTCAACTCAAAGAAGTAAAGGAACATGTTGGGAATAGGTTAAATACCGAGACCCGAGCATAATATACTAAAAGCTCGAACAAAGGTCCAACTGTTGGTGTGTAACTGGGTAGGGGCCACATTAAGAAGGGTCAGCAACCCCTTCTCAAAGTCATTAAAGGGTAGTCGGAGTCCAAGCCTCTCAAAAACCGTAGCATAAATAAAAGTAAATTTATGCAAGGGTGGGAGAGTGTCATCCTTGCACACAAGTTTGTCTATTTCACAGGTCCCCGCAACTACATCTTCCTCATTATTCTTACACAAAGTCTGCCTACTTCTAAAAGTCTTTATCCTCTTATCGGTATATAGACTGGTTGATTCTCTCTTCAGGTTTAAAGGGGCCTAAGGGTATAAAGGGTTATAGGTGGTCATCTAAGCAAGTCGGGTTGGTAACGCTTCGAGAACTCGGCAAAATAATCGGAATCTTACACATCAGTTCTAAGCTCAAAGACCAAGTGAAATCTGAAAACCCAAAATAAAAGTGTTCACCTCTTTCCCTCTCTCTTTACACAACGTAATAAAGGTAAATAGGCAAACTGACACTCATGTATCACATGAAGCATATAAACCCTAAATGTCTAGCAACGAGAGCATATTCATTGGTGTAAGGCAAAATGTGCAAAGAAGTTCAAAATACTCATAAAAGGACGTATCAGCAAAATCAAATCGACATTTTATGGAATACCCACAAGAATAGCAAAATGATATCAAGGGTTTTAATTTTTTCACCAAACAAAACATGAATTGGTAGGGAAATAGAGAAGGGAGCAGAATAAGGAAATGTGAGGCAGAAAATATGGAGCAAGCGAAACATGGAACAAGTATTTATTATCTAGTCGGCACGAAGGAGAAGAAAGAACACAAAATACCTGGTGAAGGATCGTCGTGGGAAGTTGGAAAACCCAGAAGTTAAAGGTAAGAGAAAACATTGTTGCTACCCTTGAAAGAAAAATACTTGTTAGGGGCAGGAGATGGAGTAGACGAACGGTCATAAAGGGCAAAAGCATAACCGTAGATTAAAGAAACCACTTTTTTTCGATGGTTGACTCGTGGAAGGAGTAGGTGAAAATAATCATTACTTGCACTCAGGCTTTTCAAAATCATGACCTTAGATGTTTGGCACGTGGCTAACCCCAATCCCTAGGAGCGAGCAGTCCAGGGTAAGGAAGCAACCCTTAATCACGATGAAGTGATAAAGGGTCGGAGGGATGTGTACTGTCCCTGGCACCATGCTCGGTTTTCGACTTCGTGGGAAGGTCGGAATGCTAGTGGTTGGACTCCGACCTCCGGTAAATCTCAACACAGGCCCATCCTGGTTAGGTACCAGGCCCATGATGGGACGTCCTGGCAAAGTCCATTACAAATATATTTGTTAGGAGAAAATGACGTGGTTAGTGTGTTCCTAAAATAAAGGACTTAATATCAACAAGAAAGTAGGAATCAGTTGTGAGTGGCCACGTCAACACGACTTTTAGCAAACTAAAAGGAAAGGGAGCCTATATAAAAGAGAAATAGTGGCATGGCAAGGGGCATCTGTAGAGAGGAAAAAAGAGTCTTTATTTATCCATTCAAGAGCAAGAGAGGCAATTTGTTCTCGATTTCAGTTGTTCTCGGTTTCGGCCTTCGAGACGTAAGACCGGAACAGTTTCCAAAGTAGAATAATTTTTCATTTGATATTTTATCCATAATAGTTAAGAGAAACGGTTGACAACAAACATATACTCAAATTCTATTGTGATAAAGCAATTGCATTTTGCTTCTTGTTAGACCAATAAATACAGTCAAATTCAAGAAATTGGCCTCTTCCATTAGTGTTCTGTTTATCATCTTTATTCTAACATGCTAGTGTTATTGTACCCTACAAAAGTGGAATCTTGATTTTTATAATAAGTTTTTCACAACCTGTTTTTACACGGTCGAACAGTCTCTATTGAACACTTGTTTACAACCTAGCCAATCAGTTCAGACAAGCTTTCTAGTTCTCCTTAGTTCGCTAGATCCTCCAACAGTTGTGTTATCGGTCTTCTCAAATGGTACATGCACAAAGTATTCTACCGATAAATGTGTGAGTAAAAGAACAACAATTGCCTCACCTGAACACCTGTTTATATTATTTTTCATGGGTTTTTACCTTTTAGAAGGCCTAATAGAGGCCCAATCACCAGTTAACCAACATTACCTGTCCTAATCGAGATTAGCAATTAATCAATCACTATTGGTCAATTTGTCGGTCATGATGATCGGTCCAATAAGGTGAACGTGCATATGCTAAACATTCATACTATAGTTCGCGACCCCAATATGTGATTCCCTGGAATATAACTGAAACCTAGTTCATAAATAAACATTGTATATAATATTTGATTTACTAGTTTTAAGGTAAAAGCAAAGAACCTACCATATTTGTATAGATTGTGGAATTTACACTTTTACTTGCTTCGTCTTGGATAGATTCTACGCTTTATTTCTTTCCTCACGAGAGTCTTCGTAAACTTATATTTTCCTGTGTTGAATTTCTTAAACATCTCTTTGATGATCTTCGGTTGATCGGTGATAATATTTTTTCATATTTATTTGATTTGAAGTCCTAATAACAATGTTAGTCTTCTCATTTCAAACTCACTTTGCACCAATATATAGCACTAAAGGTAGTGTTATTAATGTGAATTTGAACTATTATAAAATCATTTTTCTTATGCTTTTTAAAAATCGTATTGCTCTTGCCTCTAATAAAATCATTTTCTAAAAGAAAATAATTGTGTTGTCCTTCCTTATTTTGAAAGATCGTTTCACACCATTTAAAACTCTTTTTTAGGTTTAAAAGGTATGTTCTATTAAGCCAAAGTTCAAATCCAATAGGTACTCCTACAAAAATTTATTTATCCATATATCCATTTAATAAGGCTTTTTCACATCCATCTAATATAATTTAATACTTTTATGAGAAACAAAGTCAAGCAAGAATTCGAATAGCTTTTAATCAAGCAAAAGGTGCAAATTTCCAATGAAATCTATACTAGTGATAACTTTGTTTCATATTACCTAATTCATCTAACTAGTTTATGTAAACTCGTTTAGTTCCGATCATACTCTTTTGTTCAAGTTGGTGAACTATAGTGTAGATGTTTCCAGTGAAATAATTGAGCTCTTTCTGCATAACCACCATCTAGTCATGGTCTGAAAAGTTTTCCCTATATTCCTTGGTTTGATTTGAGACATGAAGTCACATTCTTCTAATTGTGGCTCAAGAGCACATCCTAAAGTTTCATTTCGATCTTTAATTTGTAAATGTGAAATCAAAATTTATTATCAATATGCAAGCCTTCATTAAACTTAACATTTATACTCTTCTCTACTATAAAAATTTCGATATTGATGTATATTCAAACAGTTTGAAAACAAATCACACCTTATAACCTTTTTATTAGAATTAAACAATAAAAGACTATCAAAATACGTGCATGTTAATATAATTTGAAAAGTAAACATCAATTTTTCATCCATGATACAAGAAACTTGTAATCTAACAACTAAAAAATTATGATCTAATTGAAATGCAATCACCAGTTTAAGTATTTACATTACTTAATACATCAAAACTAAAACTAATAAACCTTCTTGGTCTTTATGCTATTAGTTGGACATTCTGAATAAGTTAATAGTTTCATTTCATGTTAAAAATAGTCATATTTTCAAATTTGATGACTTTACCTTTATATTTTTAGTCCTAGTCTGTGTTAAAAAAAGTTTGAAATATAAATAACACCAACTTTTGGTAGGAACTGAGTCAAAATAACTGTAGAAATAAAGGGTTATGAATCCAAAAGAGCTATTTACGGTTGGCCAATAGGGGATAAAATAAAATTGTTACAAAGCATTTTCATTCGTTGTATGATTTTAGAAAACATGGTGGGGTTAAGGACAATGAGCCATTATTGCTCTTTGCAAAAATAAATAATTAACTAATGGAAAAAAAGTTTTACAAGCTAAAATCTAAATCACACTTACCCTATTAACATTTGAAAATCCTATTTTAGCAGTCACAGGACCAGCAGTTTAATCTCTACGAGGACAAAAAGGAACCTAGTAATGATACAATCAACATAATTATACAAGGGAACAAAATCATATCAATCGTTATTGACTAGGATGTAGCTCACAAAACCACTTAACTATCACTGAGAAGAACCCAAGTAGAACACAGGAATTCCAATAGGTGGAAATATTAGCATCTCTACAAAAGGCTTCAATCTAATGCATGGTAAAGATTGCAGCCTAGCTAGACATCATGACATGATCAATAGCCTGAAGTGCTTGATTGGAAAAAAATCTCACATCAACATCGGGATCCTCACTGAGCTCAACCAGACTAGGTCGGATAGAGTTTTCCACAACCTAAATGAAAATTATGTACACAGAATAAGGCGAAACACAAAAAGAGAACAAAACACAGAATATAGACAGAAAGCCCAATAAAGGTTTATTATTATAATACAATACAAGTATGAGAAGCTTAGCTGCTTACAGATTGATCCACTATGGGGAAGATTGATTCCAAGACCTTTGCCACATTGAACTTAATGTTGGGTACTCTATAGGGGATAAAACGGGGAGCAGTTAGAAAGGTAGTAGTAACATTACCCAACACTATAACCACGCTTAAAAAGCTAGAATACCTGTCTTTAGATGCAGTAATAACAACGGGCAATAATTTTGAACAAGTGATTTCCGGTCCCATCACAGGAGCAAGCAGAGAGATGGATTGAAGTATGGTCATTCGGTACAAATAATGCGGATTACTAATCATATCCAGAACCTGTTTCACACATACCAAAACCCATTACTTGTAAGATACACTTGGTAGATCTACAAAAAACGTAAAGGGTATACTATATTAACAGTGAATATCATAATATGGATCGTAGACCATAGGAAAGGGAGAGGGGAGACTTAACAAGCTTGATATGAAGTTACTGTGGAACTGTAAAAAAAAAGGACTTAACAGAGAACAGAAAACAGCTTGGACTGAAATAAACCACAAATCCAAGTTTTGTTCAACTAAAGCACTTGAACAAATAGGATGGATAGAAAAACAGTGTATATCTTCTTGCAATATTGTGTTTCTTATTTATTTAAGTATATATAAGATACAAAAGGAGGCAAGACACTTGCCTGAAATCCTAACACTAAAGTTGGGTACATACAAAAGGAAATATTAAAATAAAACAACATAACATTTAAACACTCCCCTCAAGCTGGAGCATATAGATCATATGCACAAAGCTTGGAACATATAAACTAAATACTAAGTCCTTTTACAGATTTTTCACACAAGTTGTTCATTAGAGCTGACAAATTCAGTAATAAGATATTTGGATAACAACTCCCTAACAAAATGACAATCAATCTTTATATTTTAGTTCTCTCATAAAACACCAGATTGGAGACAATATGAAGAGTTGTTAGGTGATCACAATAGTAACAAGATGAGGAATTTTGGGGTAAGAAATCAAAGAAAATGAAGAAATGTTACAAGAGGTATCAAGAAATTCATGTAGTTGACACACTTGCCACTGAAGCAGACTGACCTTGATTGATTGATTGATTTCTCAGACTCATACCTCAATTTTTTGGTACTCTTCATAAAAAACTTTAGAATTGGTTTCACATATTTACACACATGAGAACCTTTGAGTTGCATCAAATAGACATTTGATATAATTAGAAAAAATTTCCTGTGCACTCTTCCAAAAAGTGAAACATGTTTTGAAGGATCGGAGCATCTTTAAAACATCGGGCTCAACTAAAATAGCACATAGTTGGAGCATCCTTATTCATATGTTCGTGCTCTTGGACCCCCAAGTGATGGATTTCCAATTTCTTCTTTCATACACTTTAGTAATTTGTTCCACTGATCTCGCTTCCTCTTGGGCCGGGCCTGGTTTCTATCAACATCCTTGACCAAGGAACCATAATTCCATGGAAGCAAACCAAGATGAATAGTTCTTCCAATTGAGCCTTGAACTTGTAATGGTCGGAGTAACCAAAATAAAAGGAGTAGAACTTATTGAATCCATATAAAAAAAGTGACAAAACTTAAGGACAAATAACATAAAGCCTAAAACCGAGAGAGAACGTGCCCCTACACGGGTGGTGGGTTGGAATAGAAAAATGAAGTCAGAAATGGGGATAGAAGAGTTCGGAAAATCAAAAAGAGGTGTTCCAATGATGAGAAGGCAACGCGTGGAGGAAACGCACCACAAACAAGAAGCGCATAGATTGGCACGTGAGGGCATGTGGATGATTGGCTGGTTTTGACCACCACGATTGGGTTGCACTCCTTGAGGCACACTTAAACCTAGCTTCATTTACCAAAATAGTCGAACGGCAGCAATGCGATGGCAAGCAATGACAGTGGAGACAATGAAGAAAACAGAGTGAGATGTAGCCGCTCTGATACCAACTTGAACAAATAGGATGGATAGAAGAACAGTGTCTATGTTCTTGTACATATATAGGATACAAAAGAAGGTAACGCAATTGCCCCAAACCCTAAAGTTGGATACATACAAAAGGAAAATATTAATAAAATAACATTACATATTCCAATAACAAAACCTATTTAAAAAATTATTTTGCTAACCAGTCACCTTGGTTCAGTTTAGAAGCACCAAAATTGTATAAACTGACCAAACCCAATCCTGTTTGTTTAGCTTGGTTGGAGAAAAAATGATTTTGATAACATTGGTTTTGAACCATTAAATATGATGAAGATGGGTGCCCAAATAGCCAGTGTGAAATTATCTTGGTGGATAACCAAATGGGCCATAAAACTATTCCTTGTTCATTCAAAATTCATGGTATGGTTTCGTATAACTTTCTAAAATTTCATCACATTGTAAACAATGAAATGTACCCATACAAAGTATGAAGCAATAAAAGGATAACAATGTCAAGTTGAGGAAACAAGAACATCCCAACCCCCCCCTCCCCCTCCCTCCAATACACATACATTCATATGGGCATAGTGTATTATGCTAAAATAAGAATTTAAGTCCAAGATATGAACCTGTGGAATTATGTGTTGCATAGCCCACTCAGGACCAAATTCTTCAGCTAGGCGCTTCAAGTTGTTAGCTGCTGCCTCACGGATTGAATGAACCTACCATAAACAATGAGGTTAATGACAATAGTCATATAGAAAATGTGGTTTCCTAAAGTATGCACAAACTATCAAATGGAGTCCACAAACCTTGTCCTGTAACCACTGCATGCAAAGAGCACCAAGCTTATCATCAAAAAAACCAACACCCAATTGACTTGCCAATAAGGGTATATATTCTATTATTGCAAGTCGAACCCTCCAATGCCTATCCTCAGCAAGCTCAACAATGGCTGGTAACAAAGATTGAGATAATAAATCAATTCCAATGACCTGCAACAAAGATTTGATCAACATATCATTGCAAATTTAGATTTCGTTATGACTTTAATTTTGCATGTATATTATATAGGTGGGATAAGATTATATGCTCCGATGTAGAATTAGCAGAATATTCAAAAACTAAAAAGGAAATAAGGTTGCCAAAAGTTATAAAGTAATTTGCAAATATAAATCACTCATACGTTACAAACCTGATTCACTTGATCAAGCTTGCTTATGATATTTAGGCGCACATCAGGAAATTCGTCCTTTAAAAGGGAAAGGAAAATAGGAAGAAGTTGCTCAATTGTTGCATCCTGCAATTAAGAAAAAAAAAAAGGTAGTGAAGTATAATTTCTTCAAAAGAAGGGTTAAACAATATTGCCACAGCCCTAGTAGTAGAATTAAAAGTATTAGTATAACCAACATAAAAATTTACAAAAAAATATTAGAAGTTGGATACCACAAAATAACCAGCCAAGTACAAAACATACAGTAGATAGTTCATAAAATAAATATTAAAAATACTGAGGAATGGTATGCCAAACACAAACCAAACATGAAACATAGATAACATTGGACAGGCTTTAACTCTCACAGGCTACATTACACATTTGACAATGTTGTTGGCCACGATAAGTAGAGTGCACTAAACTCTGTTGTTGATTCCCATAAAGTAGCATATTAAGCTAGATTTCAAGCCCATGGAGGGGAGTACATATGTTGTCTTGTCTTGAGAATATTAGAAGTTAATATGTGATAAGAAGATATGAACTTCTATTTCCACTACCTACTTTTTCCTCAAATCATTATAATTTTCTGAAAGATTAAATCATACTCAAACATTTTTAAAATTTAAAAAGAAATAAGGCTCTTGGTCGTAGTATTCTTGTAACATATAGCTTGAACCCAATGCCTCCTAAAGGATGATTCTGATTAACTACTGCACACGTAAATAAAGTCCACAACATTTATATCACCAAACTAACTTGCAAAAGATAAAATTACATATTTAGAAAAGGGATATTTCAGTACATAGTTGTTTTTAGACCCATGCACCACAATCGGGTGATTCATATGTAAAACTGTAAAATACACAGCACAACCCAAAGCACTAAACGATCTCTACCCTTCATTTTAAACAAAAGGAAAGAGAAACATAAAAAAGTAGACTTCAGTATTTTGCTGCTAGGTACCAAAAGAAAAACCTATTAACTTAAAGGACAAGCAACCATATAGTTAAGCATGAACGATATGGATTTTTGCAACACTAAGACCAAAATAAATGTAAAGAATGACATTTGATAGCCATACCTTTCCTAACACCGGAGCCATTCCCATTATCACTGAAGCCAAAGCAGAGCGAACATGCTGTGAAGAATCAGATGACAATTCCTGCAAAAGTTGTTGCAAAGTAGTTTAGCCTGTAAATATAAGTTTTAGAATAATGAATTTCAAGACCAAAACGAAAGGCACACCTTCACACAAGGAAGAATATGCTGAATTGAGAGATCTGGATTTAAAATCCTGCAAAACTTGGTCACTTTCCCTGCAGCTGCAATCCGTACTTCAGCTTCATTGTCTCGAAGCAACCGCACATAGGCAGGGACCAATTCCGTTCTATACAAAATAATAGTAATAAGAGATTATCTTAAGAAACATAAACAGAAAGCGATAGGACATTGAATATCGACCTTAGTAAATATGAGGAAAACAGTATAGGAATCACAAGTTTTGACATTTAAGGTTTTAAAGCATTAGCACAGCCCTACAACTAATTAAACGCAGATCACTATACAATATATTGACACAATATATAAACAAATTAAATGATACATATGCAGCATGTTTACTCCTCTGGTGAAACAATACCTGGTAGGTTCAGGGCCTACAGCTTCACAAAGCTCATACAATTGATTTGCAACCATGTATCGCACACGCCACGACTTATCCTGTTTAGGATCAAATCAGATCAAAGGTACATTAATTAAATAAAAATGGGGACTCAGTTTGGCAGAAACTGACACACGCCTTGATCAGAAAATAGAAACATCACCAAGAAAGCATAGAAAGAACACCTTTAACACTGATTGTTCCTCAGGTAATCTGTTCAACAAATGTTTACAAAGCAAACAATCTTACTTTCACAGTATTCCCTGTTAACAAACTACAATCCTTCTTATCCCAACACCTCAAGGGATAAGACTATATATAGACTTTACAAAAGTCTTTGTCCCATAACAGCTAACTACAATTATTCTTAAATTTCTTTCTATGGTATAGATTCCAAACCCTATCCTTATTCCCCAATCTATCACTACCCACTACTGCTAGAACAACCTTGTCCTCAATGTTGAACTCTTCAAAACTAGTCACATGTTGTGGAAACAAAACATCTTCCCATGTAGATGCCTCTGGTCGTCCCTCCTGCAATTGCACCAACACTTGTATTGGTTCATCTTGATGTTGTACAATCCTGCTATCCAAAAAGTGATGGGGGAAAACAAACCGAAGTTTGCCCTTGAAGTTCATCGAGCAATTCTTTCTCAACCTAATGAGTCCCAACAGCTAATTTTAATAAAGAAACATGGAAAACTGGATGTATGCAAGAGGTATAAGGAAGTTGTAGTCAATAAACCATTGCTCCAACTTGTTTGAGGACAAGGTATGGGTCGTAATAGTGCGCTGACAGCTTTGGGTACATTGTAGACATAGATGGTTGTATGTGAGAATGAATTTTTAGATATACCCAATTACCCACTTTGATTTCTGATGGTTTCCAATGTCAGTTGGCAAATTTAACCATGTCCTTGAGCTCTCTCCAGAGGAAATTTCAATTGTATGAGGGCTTCATTGCGTGTCATCAACTCCCATGATAATGCTTCCATGCCAGTTTCCCCTAATACAAAGCTAGCTAGGGAAGGGGGAGCTCTGCCATACCCAATTTCAAAAGACATACACTTAGCAACTCCTTAGAAATTGGTGTTGAACCAGTGCTCAGCACAGGGTATAAAATAACCCACAACTTAGGTCGCCATGAACTGAAGCATCATAAATATGTTTCCAAAGTATTTAAAACCTCAACTTGCCCAAAGTCCTATTGAGATTAATTGTCATTTTATTAGAGAAAAGATTGTATTTAGAGACATCAAGACTGAGTTTCTTAATTCTAATGATCAACTAGAATGTATTTTTGGTAAATCATTATGGGATCCTAAAATTGACTATATTTGTAACACGCATGATACATTTTATTTATACGCACCAGCTTGAGGACGAGTGTTAGATGACACGGGCTTAGGCCCATCTCTTTGTATTTTCTTATTTATAAATGTATAACCTTATGTGTTCGATACACATTAAACATTTAGTATGCATGTCATGCATTCCGTCAAAGCAGTAGGTGGCTGATGTTCAGACAAAAGGACTTAATACCTTAAATTTCCATAATCTCATAACCAAGCAGAAAATGGAGAACATTTATTCCTCAACTTGAGGGGATGTTGAGATATAGGTGTAAATATTGCACATTTAGATTACAATAAATACATGTTGATTAAATAATATATGTAGATTTGATTGTAAGAAATCCCTAATACTAACGGATTGAAATTACGAGTTTATCTGGTAGATTTGCTCCTTATTTAGAGTCTTAATTTCAAGAGATTTATTTTCTTCTATTAGGATTTTGTTTTTCCTTTAAATACCACCAATGTATTGTTTCTTTCTGAAATCAAGAAAAGTAATTCCATAATTATTGCTTACTGCTGCCTAAACATTTTTTTCCACATCATATATATTAGCAGAATATCCTATTCATTGTTCTTTCCATCCTAGTTATAAAAATCTTATTTGAATTCTTGGTTCCAAAAAGTCCAAAAGAAAAATTGTAGCATAAATCATAGAAACTTAACATCATTAGGTTAAGCACATAGTTTCGAGTATAATAGAAAAAGAAAAAAAACTAATTATGTCATTACTAGTATATTTCACTCTTAAAAATGCACCTGTGAGAAATTGACAATAACCGGTAGTATATGCGCAACACAATCTTGTGGCTCCAGCAGCTTCCCAAGCGCAGCACAACCCTCCACAGCCAACAATCTAACAGAATCTTGATCTGAACCATGTTTTAAAGTTAAATTACATATTTAAAAGGTCACCTTGCACTAAGGAAAAATTATTATTGAAACTACAAAACAAATCAATCAATCCATCTAGAAAGAATGAGAAATATGTATTCAACTACCATCCTTAGTGAGATCCTCAAAAATTGACATAGTGTCAGCCTTCAAATGAGTGTATTCAACAGTTGCAGCAAACTTCCCAAGATTTGATGCAGCAGATCTTCTAACCATAGGCATGTCATCTTGACACAACAGATTGTATATTGATCTTAACTCTGTCTTTGACATTTCCGGCGCACTAGGGTAAGCAATGTGAAATAGCCCACATGAAGACACTCGAGCAGTGAACCATTCACCTGCTGCCAACCTCTGAAACAAGATTAAAAAAATGACAGGATATTGAACAGTACCTATACAATACATCATTACTCATGAATATGCTTTAAGACACATACAACCAATTAATGCCACCAGAGTGTTAGATATTGAGGCAAATGCAGCAGAGCAATATAAGTAAGATATGGGGCATGTCATTGAAAATTAATAGAATTTTGGTAGAGAAATCACAATCAACCCTATTAATACTGGTACTAGACTCCAACTCATGATCAAATCAAATAAGGAAACTAATCAAGATATATATACACAATATGATAAAAAATTTAAGAGATTATCTATTATACTCTGAAATATATTCTTTGATACAATATCAATATAATGAGATACTTTCTAGATATTCTAACATAAGCTCAGCTTTGGTGCAACAGTTAGAGTTGCAGCCATTTAACTACCTGGTTAAAAGTTCATGTTGCGGAATCAGCCTCACCCAAGTGCAAAGTAAAGCAGCCTACAACAAACTCATAATAAGTCTAACCTTCCCAAAACCCCAACATGTCAAGGGTTTGTAGCAACTTTATTATTCTAACAGACAGTCTAACATGGATACATTAACCAACAGCTTGTTTGGTTTCACAAGTTTACTTCACAGGAAACAGTACAAATCCAAAAAAACTAAATGAATGGCATAATCATAACATTAGGCACTCGAACAATGCATAAAGAAGGAAAAACTTTACTTACCAAACTATAAAATACAATCAATCAATACATAGTTCAATAAATAGTAACAACGAAGGCATTCATATCGATGGAACAGTATAATCTGACCTTCACCAAAGGAATGAAATATTCAACCAAATCACTTTCCCTCATTTGTGATCCAATCCTACAAAGTGATTCTACAGCTTTATCTCTCACACAAGTTTCCTCAACAGTACAAAGCGTCTCCAAAGGTGGGAGCAACACATGAGCATGTTCCACTCCCCCGACAAAAGGAACAAACACCCCCAACTCTTCAGCCATTGCAAGAAGTACCTCATCATCATCATCATTATTCTCACCCAAAAAGGGTATCAATTCCCTACGCGTTCGCTCCTCCCCAAGAGCCCGGGCAATCGTAGATAACTTCCGAATCGAGTTCAATCGCAGCTGAATGTCATCATTTTTCAGTTCATCTATAAGCACTGCTATGGGATATAGCGGCTCATCAGCTATGGACATTTTCTTTTCCTCTCAAAATTTCTAGCCATACAGTTAAAATCAAATTGTTAGAAAATACTACTAAATTATCAAGCTAGCATAATTTAAAGTATACATTCTTCAACAACAAAAAATGAAGGAAAGATATAGAATTTCTGAACTAATTACTACGGAATTAACAAAATTAAAAAAAAAATTACCCTCAGCTCAGTTCATCCCAAATATTTCTCGAAATAAAATAAAAAAATAACCAAAAATGCTCAAATGGCAAGTCAAAATTTGTCAACAAAACCCTAGAGATAAAATCCAGAGACAGAGGAACGAAACACCATACCGTGTCGCGAGGTAATGTCGATATTTTTCAAAGTTTCGGTTCACTGAAATGGAAGTGAGAAGTAATTGATTGCTATACTCTGTGGAATTGTAGAACAGGTCAAATAGCGGTTCGTTTTATCTTGTAAATGCCACTTATAGCCAATGGCGAGTGAGCGTTGAAAAAAAAAATGAAGCTCTGAAAACCCTAACGCTTCCGAGGAGGACAATAGCCAAGGGAGTTTCTCAGAACCCGAGACCTTCGAATTCCTGTGTTTTAAAAGCATGGTTGAATCAACTTTCCCTTCTGTTTTTCAAACACGAAATTATGAGTTATTTTGCTAAGTTTTTAATTTTCTAAAAGTACGGATTCAAACAATTTTTTTTCTTTTTGACAAATAAAAAAACTTCAATATATATCTAATAAATGAAAATCAATACAATGTTGGTTGTATAATAGGTTTTTTTATTTTGAATTCATAGATGTTATAATATATCTAATAAATGAAAATCAATACAATGTTGGTTATTTAATAGGTTTTACATCTTGAATCCATACATGTTATAATGTGACCGAAATTTAAATACTTGCGTGAATTTCCACCTTATATATAAAGATAATGTATGCTTGGTTTAATTTTATTTGATTTGTTATGCATTATATTTATACTAAGGTAAATTCATATTTTTAGAACATTAAAATATATATATATATAATTTTATTATTTTACAATTTTATTATTTTATAAATAGTTAATTAAAAACTAGAAAAATAATATATTTGAAATATATATATATACATATATATATATGTATATATATATATATATATAATTTTATGAAAATAATATTAAAAACATTTATGTAACCATTATTTCTAAAAATAGAAGTTATTTAATTATTTTTTAAAAATAAAAGTTATTTAATTATTTATTTTATTAAATAAATACATAAACTATTTTTATTCATTAAGATTCTAATTAAAAATTGATATCTAATATAATACTATATACAAATATAGAACTAACAGCAACTTTTAAATAAATAATATATAGGCAAAACTTCATTTTAAATTTTATTTTTTCACAAATCTAAAATCTAACCTAAACCTTTTTCTTTCCTTTGTAACGTCCCAATTAAATAGATAAATCCAATTTAATTAAACGCCGCATATATAAATATCCAGAAAGTACAAAGATTTGAGATATGAAGTACACAGTACTCCAAACATATTCATAGCAAAAGAAAAAGGCTCCACGGTCTAAAGCAAGATACAGAGTCTCATTAAAGAGAAACTTAAACTACTAAAATTCCAAAAGTTGTGGGCCTCAAAGTGAGCCTGATACCCTTCCAAGATTCATCAAGCTGCAGCTAGGGGTGGCAATGCGGCCCGGCCCGCATAAGGCCCGCACAACGCGGACTGGCCCGCCCCGCATACTCCTTGGCCCGCGGGCCGGCCGCTTTCTTTTTTTTTTAATTTTTTTTTTAATTTTTATAATAAAACTTTCAATGTTTAAAAATTGGGAAACTTTAAGAAGTTCACAAAATTAAGTAAAGACTTTAGGGAATTAGATGATAAATTGATAATTCAACATTTTCATCATATTCATACTATGACATACACAATGTATTCTTTAAATTTTAGCACATTAAAAATTACATATTACTTGTCTTTTCCGGTTATACAAGAATTTGAAACGTTAATGCAAGAGTCTATAAAAGAAGTAATTAATATACATAAGTACAAGTTTTTTTTTTATGCGGGTTTGCGGGCCGGCCCGCGAGCTAGCCCATGCGGGCCGCAGGCCTATGCGAGTCGAGCCCGTGCAGGCCTGCGGGCTCACTATCCTGGCCCGTCCCATGTTTTTTCTGCGGGCCAGGCCCTAATTGCCATCCCTAGCTACAGCGTCTCCACCATCATTACCACTGCCAGAGATTCTCACATCTACTCACATCAATGAAATTGGTGATCATCGCAATAGAGAAAACCGCACACAACATACAAGCAAGCAAAAGGGTAAGCCAGTGTAAAGAAATCTTACATCATAACATGCACTTTCACAGTCAAACACAAGTAACAGACATTCACCCATAAATTCCCAAATCATTTGAGATCCCAAGACTTGACTATCCGGATACACAAACTGAGGCACCACCACCAAGCAGTGGAATTACGTCCTAGCAATGAGGTGTCACCACGAGGCCTTCGCGGAATTACACCCTTACAAGAGGCACCACCACGTGGCCTTCGTGGAATTACGTCCTAGCCTTGAGGCACCACCACGATACTCGCGTGGAATTACATCCTTTTGCTGAGGCACCACCATGAACTCTCACCACGAGGTCCATGGAATTAAGTCCAATAGGTGAGGCACCACCAAGGACTCCATTTAGGAAGGTCCATAGGATTACGTCCAACAGATGAGGCGCCACCATGAGCTCTCGCTACAAGAGTCATGGAATTACGCCCTGCTCACACTTTGTACATGTTTCACCAACCAATCAGAACGTTCCCATAATACTAATATCATGTATAACAACCCATCATACAACTCATGCTTTCTAGTTCAAACACAATGAAGCAACATATCATTTACATCTCAACCTCATATATTAATCAAGGCATCATTCCCTCAAACTTTTCTAGTAAAGCATCCAAGTCAAACAAACAAACAAGCACATCATTGGCCATGCACGTTATAGCACAAAACCTGCCCCAGTCTCACTCAGGCTAGAAGACATCGCTCGGGCGAGAGGTCCTCTCGCTCAGGTGAGCCCCTTCTCGCCTAGGCGAGAGCTCGAGTAGTGGAAGTGTGGCTCTTGTAGATTCTCGCTCAGGTGAGCTCCTTCTCGCCTAAGCGAGATTACACCTCGCTTAAAAATGAAGGCGAGTCGCTTGAGCGACAGTTCGCCCAGAAAGCTTGGGCGAGCCTCTATTAGTCTCGCCTAGGCGAGGCATGCTCGCTTGGGTGAAAAAACCAGTACTCGTCATTGTTCCTTCATGTAGCAGTCACACAATCACAATCCCAAAAGCTAAAACGACATTCTCATCAACCCACGATAGCATACAGACCACAAAAATCATACAAAAGCATTACAGCAAGCAGAAAACGAACTAGACACACGAACCCTAGCTTCCCTTACATGGAAAAGGGCTAATATTGGACTTTGACTCTTAAGCGAGCGAAACCAACAGCTCCAAGGATAGATCTATGAAGTGAATGGGAGACGGAGGTTGAGCTCACTTGAACTTGGGTAGATCTCCAAACCCTAGCAGAGGTTTTGTGGAGAGAAGATGGCTGAGTTAGGGCACTGATTTTTCATAATGCTTAGCAATTGAGGGACCTTGGTTGCTTTAGGGGTCTTGGAACCCTATAGGCCAGTCCCTCTAGGCCCAATAGTGTGACAGCCCGTAACATTAGGGCACTCAAAAGAAAGTGGGCCTTACATTCTCCCCAACAAGAAAAAATTTCTGACCTCGAAAATGAAAGCTTACCAGATAAAGAAATGTGGATGTGACTTCCTCATATCCTCCTCCAACTCCCAAGTCAAGTCGCTTGTTCTTCGATCCCAGATGACTTTGACTAGACTGACTGATTTTCCTCGGCGTTCCTCAACTTTGCTACCCTCTAAAGCCACTGGTGGTACTTCCACAGTGAGATCCTCCCTGATTTGTACATCCTCTGCTACTAGCACATGAGAGGGATCAAAGACATACTTCCTCAACTGTGACACATAAAACACCGGGTGAAGATTTTCCAACTGAGGGGGTAAAGCCACCTCATAAGCCACCGGCCCAATCCTCCTTAAGATCTAATAGAGGCCAAGGAACTTAGGAGAAAGATTTCTTGAGTGGAGAGCCCTTCCCACTCCAGTGGTTCGGGTCACCCTCAAGAACACGTGATCTCCAGCCTCGTATTCCAAGGGCCTCCTCCTGTGGTCTGCATAAGCCTTTTGTCTGCTCTGTGAAGCCTCCATTCTATTCCTCACCAATCTCACCTTCTCGGTGGTCTGCTCCAACAATTCTGGCCCAATTAACACTGCCTCCCCATCTTGATACCAACACAAGGGAGTCCTACACTTCCGACCATAAAGAGCCTCATATGGTGTCATCCCAATGCTTGCATGGAAATTATTGTTGTAGGTGAACTCAATCAATGGTAACACTTCATCCCAAGCACCCAAGTGATCCAGTATGCATGTCCGTAGTAAGTCCTCAAGTGACTGGATCGTCCTCTCAGACTGACCGTCTGTCTGAGGATAATAGGCTGAGCTCATCATGAGCTTGCTTCCCAGGGCACTCTGTAAGGTTTGCCAAAACCGTGACGTGAACCGTGGATTCCTGTCTGATACAATGCTCAAAGGCATCCCATGCAACCTCACAATCTCCTTGATGTACAACTGCGTCAACTTAACCATAGACATCCTCAGGTTCATTGCCAAGAAATGCGCACTCTTGGTCAGTCGGTCCACTATGACCCAGATGGTGTTATTCCCTCTAAAAATTCGTGGCAAATGGGCCACAAAGTCCATCGAGATGCTATCCCATTTCCACATTGGTATCTCCAAGGGCTGCATAATCCCACTGAGTCTCTGATGCTCCACCTTTGCCTTCTGACAGGTCAAACAAGCTGACAAGAATTGTGCTACTTCTTTCTTCATACCCTGCCACCAGAAATTTTCCTTGAGGTCCTGGTACATCTTAGTCATGCCCGGATGTAAGCTAAGACGACTCTTGTGCCCTTCCTCAAGGATTAGCCTTTTCACCTTAACATCATCAGGCACACACACTCTGCTCTGGAATCTCAATATGCCATCACTACCCATAGTAAATTCCTTTGTCTCTTCTGACCCAAGCTGTTATCGCACTCGGTTCAAGCGGACATCCAACAGTTGCCTTTCCTTAACTGAATCCAAGAAATCACTAGATATAGTTAAGGTGTTACACCTAATGAACTCAGATCCCAATTCCACCTACAACTTCATATCCTTAAACTGCTCTTGTAGCTCTACCTCATTGATCATAAGGTGAGCAGTATGTACAGTCTTCCTACTCAGAGCATCTGCCACTACGTTCGCCTTCCCTGGATGATATAACAGTTCAAAATCATAGTCCTTCAGGAACTCTATCCATCGTCTCTGCCTCATGTTTAACTCCTTCTGATCGAATAAGTACTTGAGGCTCTTGTGATCGCTGAATACTCGGAATTGAGCACCGTAGAGATAGTGCCTCCAAATATTTAAGGCAAATACTATAGCCGCCAATTCCAAGTCATGAGTGGGGTAGTTCCTCTCATGCACCTTGAGTTGTCTCGACGCATAAGCCACTGCCTTCTTTTCTTGCATCAGAATGCAACCAAGTCCAAGGTGAGAGGCATCACAATAAATCTCAAAGGGTCTACCCATATCCAGGATAACCAATATCGGAGCGCTCGTCGCTTCAGCTCTTGGAAACTTTCCTCACACTTATCTGTTCAAGTGAAGGGTTGGTCCTTCCGGGTAAGCTGTGTCAGAGGTGTCACTATCTTGGAGAATCCCTTTATGAACCTCCTATAGTACCCAGCTAAACCCACGAAGCTCATTATCTATGTCCCTGACTTGGGACTTTCCCACTTAACCACTGCCTCAACCTTTGTTGGATCTACTGCAATGTCCTGTGCAGATATCACGTGCCGCAAAAACTGAACTTCATCCATCCAGAGCTCGCACTTGGACAACTTGGCATATAGTTGCTTCTCTCTCAAGACACCGAGCACCAACCTCAAGTGTTCTGCGTGTTCCTCCTGAGTCCTAGAATAAATAAGTATGTCGTCTATGAAGACTACAACAAACTTATCCAAGAACAGTCTGAAAATCCTGTTCATATAATCCATGAACACTACCGGAGCATTGGTCACACCAAAAGGCATAACCACATACTCATAGTGTCCATACTTGGACGTGAATGTTGTCTTCTGAACATCATCAGCCTTTACCAATATCTAATGGTACCCTGACCGCAAGTCAATCTTTGAGAACACAAATGACCCATGCAATTGATCCATCAAGTCATCAATTCTCAGAAGCGGATATTTGTTCTTGATGGTAATCTTGTTTAACTGCCTATAGTCCACACACAGACGTGAACTCTCATCATTCTTCTTCACTAGCAACAATGGTGCTCCCCATGGCGAAGTACTTGGTCAAATGAATTGTTTCCCCAATAACTTCTCTATCTGTTTCTTGAGTTCCACTAATTCTGCCATATCCATACGATACGGAGCCATCGATACCGGTCCGGACGCTAGGTCAATAGAAAACTCTACATCTCTATTGGGAGACAACCCTAACACTTCATTTGGAAACACGTCTTCAAATTCCCGTACCACCAGTATGATAGATTTCTCTTCTCCTCTCTCTACTGCTAGATGTGTGAAGACTATGTAACATTGCGCGCCCGCTTGTAGTTCCTTCACAACCCCCTGTGATGTTAACAACTCAGGCTCCTCTAAGTCGGGGAAAAGCAACTTCTTCTCTTGGCAATCTATAAGAATGTGATTGACGGAGAGCCAATCCATTCCCAAGATTACCTCCAGCTCCTGTAGAGGTAGGCAAATCAGATTCACTTTGTACCTACGTCCCTCTATCTCCACCGGACACCTTGCACACAAGGACGACATCCTGACCAAACCTGATGCTGGAGTAGACACCGCAAGCTTACACTACAGCTCGCACACAGGCAGATCCAACTTTTTCACACAAGCATCTGACACAAAGGAGTGTGTCGCTCCATAATCATACAATACACAACGTCTCATTCCAACAATCACACAACAACCCATAACAAGGTTACCTGAGCTTGCAGCCTTTGCTCCTGTCATAGCGTAGACTCTGCCCGATACCTAAGGCCTGTTGCCTCCCTTCCTCTATTGGTTCTGGGCTGGGGCCAGAACTGGGGTACGCGTTGCTATCCTTGCGAGGGTGGGGCAATCCCTGCCGAAATGGCCTTCCATGCCACAATTGTTACACCTATTGAAGCCTGCAAGTTGGGGGTAGACATTCCTCTTGTACGGTCCCCCACACTGGTACCACTAAATCATGCTTTGCTGGGAAGCAGACTCCCTAGACCCTTGAGACTGGGAATGGGGCCTAGTATAGGGTTTTCTCCTCTTTTCGTGCCTATGCCTGGACCCAGATGGTCCTCCCACTCTCTGCTGGTGTGGGTGCTGAGTTTCCACCTCCACCTTCATCTTCTCCATGACCCTAGCCTTCTCCACCAAGGCCGCAAAGTCCTTGATGGATAGTGGGGCCACCATCAACCGAAGATCTCCATGGAGGCCATTCTCGAATTTCCTACATTGTCATTCTTCATCCAGTGGCATGGTGTAGAAACGACTGAGATGCTTGAACTTTTTCGCATACTCAGCCATAGATTTGTTCCCTTGAGTCAATTGTAGAAACTCCGCCTCTTTAGCATATTTGACACTGTCAGGGAAATACTCGGAAAGAAATTTTCTCCTGAAGACATCCTAAGTGATTGGTTCCTACCTCTCCTCCATGATGGACTTCATACTGATCAACCAGTGCTCAACCTCACCCGTGAGCATGTACACCGCGAAGGCCAACCTACTGTCCTCGGGGCACATCTTAGCATCAAAGATTCTCAATGTCCTTCAACCACTGATCTGCGACATCTGGACGGGTCTTCCCATTAAATTTAGTCGGATGGTGCTTCATAAAATCTTCCAAACTCCATTCCCGATGGAGAGGTCTTGGTTTAGGATCGTGGACAGGGGCAGTGGTCCTGTTTTCCTACAATTGACGGCAAGCCTCCATGTGTTGCCTGTGAGCGTCCTCAACAGCCACCCTAGTAGCCTCCATCTGCTGCATTACTAGATGTTGCTGCTCAAGTGATGTCGCCTGCCATTGCATTGATGCTTCATGTTGTTGCATCATCGTTGTACTCTGTTGTGTCATAGCAACCACCATCGCTTCTATCGCCCTGACGATATCTGGTGCGTCGCCCTGAGAAGGCTGAGAGTTCCTACGCTGAGGTGCCATGTCACTAGCACACAGGAAAAACAAGAGTTTGACTTGGTTAGATGAAAGCTTAACTTGCAACACACAAGCTACAACGATAGCTAAGCAGACACACTAGACCATATATCCTAAGGAACGACCACTCTGATACCATAAATGTAACGTCCCAATTAAATAGATAAATCCAATTTCATTAAACGCCGCATACATAAATATCCAAAGAGTACAAAGATTTGAGATATGAAGTACACAGTACCCCAAACATATTCATAGCAAAAGAAAGAGGCTCCACAGCCTAAAGCAAGATACAAAGTCTCATTAAGGAGAAACTTAAACTACTAAAATTCCAAAAGTTGTGGGCACCAAAGTGAGCCCGATACCCTTCCAAGATTCATCAAGCTACAACGTCTCCACCATCATTACCACTGCTAGAGATTCTCACTTCTGCTCATATAAATGAAATTTATGATCATCGCAATAGAGAAAACAACACACAACATACAAGCAAGCAAAAGGGTAAACCAGTGTAAATAAATCTTACATCATAACAGTCAACATGCAATTTCACAGTTAGACACAAGTAATAGACATTCACCCATAAATTCCCAAATCATTTGAGACCCCAAGACTTGACTATCCGGATACGCAAACTGAGGCACCACCACCAAGCAATGGAATTACGTCCTAGCAATGAGGCGTCACCACGAGTCCTTCGCGGAATTACACCCTTACAAGAGGCACCACCACGTGGCCTTCGTGGAATTACGTCCTGGCCTTGAGGCACCACCACGATACTCACGTGGAATTACGTCCTTTTATTGAGGCACCACCATGAACTCTCACCACGAGGTCCATGGAATTAAGTCCAATAGGTGAGGCACCAACAAGGACTCCCTTTAGGAAGGTCCATGGATTACGTCCAATAGATGAAGCGCCACCATGAGCTCTCACTACAAGAGTCATGGAATTACGTCCTGCTCACACTTTGTACATGTTTCACCAACCAATTAGAACGTTCGCATAATACTAATATCATGTATAACAACCCATCATACAACTCATGCTTTCCAATTCAAACACAATGAAGCAACATATCATTTACATCTCAACCTCATATATTAATCAAGGCATCATTTCCTCAAACTTTTCTAGTAAAGCATCCAAGTCAAATAAACAAACAAGCACATCTTGGCCATGCACGTTATAGCACAAAACCTGCCCCAGTCTCACTCAGGCTAGAAGACGTCGCTCGGGCGAGAGGTCCTCTCGCTCAGGTGAGCCCCTTCTCGCCTAGGCGAGAGCTCGAGTAGTGGAAGTGTGGCTCTTGCAGATTCTCGCTCAGGTGAGCTCCTTCTCGCTCAGGTGAGCTCCTTCTCGCCTAAGCGAGATTACACCTTGCTCAAAATGAAGGCGAGTCACTTGAGCGACAATTCGCGGAGAAAGCTTGGGCGAGCCTCTACTAGTCTCGCCTAGGCGAGAAAACCAGTACCCGTCACTGTTCCTTCATGCAACAGTCACAAAATCACAATCCCAAAAGTTAAAACGACATTCTCATTAACCCACAATAGCATACAGAGCACAAAAATCATACAAAAGCAATACAGCAAGCAGAAAACAAACTAGACACACGGATCCTAGCTTCCTTTACCTGGAAAAGGGCTAATATTGGATTTTGACTCTTAAGCCAGCGAAACCAGCAGCTCCAAGGACAGATCTATGAAGTGAACGGGAGACGGAGGTTGAGCTCACTTGAACTTGGGTAGATCTCCAAACCCTAGTAGAGGTTCTGTGGAGAGAAGATGGTTGAGTTAGGACACTGATTTTTCAGAATGCCTAGCAATTGAGGGACCTTGGTTGCTTTAGGGGTCTTGGCACCCTATGGGCCAATCCCTCTATGCCCAACAGTGTGACAACCTGTAACATTAGGGCACTCAAAAGAAAGTGGGCCTTACATCCTCCTGCTCGCATCAGTCACCAACAGATTCATTTCTTCCTTAAGAGAATAAGAAAAGCTTCTCACTCTTTTCCTCTCACACATCACTCGCATACATCATTCTTTTCTCTCAACAAAACCTCTTCTCCACTCTCATGCCTCTTCGCCGCTAAATTTTGTTCTCTACAAAAGTTTCTTCTCTCGAAGTTTTTCTTATACAAATGGTATTTATTTTTGTATGGTTTTTTTCTGATGAAAGTTTCAATTTTTACTAATGAACACATTCATTTTTTTCTCTCAAAGCTTTTCTTCTATAAAAAGTATTTATTTTCTATGATTTTTTTTTCTATAATGAAAGTTTCGATTTTTCTAAATGAACACATCTGTTTTCTTCTCTCAAAGTTTTTCTTTTTCTACTAGAGGTATGTGTTTTTCTATGCTTTTTTCTCTGATAAAAGTTTTGATTTTTACTAAATGAACACATTCATTTTTTTCTCTTGAAGTTTTTCTTCATCTACCTAAGTTCTTCTACAAAAGGTATGTATTTTTCTATAGTTTTTTTTTCTCTATATTTTTATATGGTTTTTTCTCTGATGAAAGTTTTGATTTTTACTAAATGAACACCTTCATTTTTTTCTCTCAATTTTTTTCTTCTTCTATAAGAGGTATATATTTTCTATGGGGTTTTTTTTGTCCTCGGATGAAAGTTTTGATGTTTACTGAATGTACACGTTCATTATTTTTCTCTCAAAGCTTTTCTTCTACAAAAGATGTGTATTTTTCTATGGGTTTTTTTTCTTCTTATGAAAGTTTTGATTTTTACAGGATGAACACATTCATTTTCTTCTCTCAAAACTTTTGTTCTTCTACAAAAGGTATGTTTTTTTGTTTTTTTCTTTGATGAAAGGTTCAATTTTTACTGAATGAACACATTCATTTTCTTATCTTGAAGCTATTATTCTTCTACCATAGGTATGCAATTTTCTATGATTTTTTTCTCTGATAAAAGTTTCGATTTTTATTGAGTGAACACATTCATTTCTTGTCTATAAGTTTTTCCTCATTTATGTGTTGCAACATTATTTTGTCCTCAGAATCCATCTTTACTTTCTACTTTTATTTTTTTATTTTACTTTTGCATCCCATGGAGGGCTAAGCTTCAAGGGTTAGTTCCATTATAATTTCATTATGGATTCTGAGGTTAGAATGAATAATTTTGTTTGTTCTTTTTTATTCTTGTTGTGATTTATTTCATCAATGTCTTTTGCCTTTTAATCAAATAAAAGTAATGATTTTTACATTGTAGCAAGTTAGCACAATGTTAAATCTACATAACATATCAATCATGAGTCCAAGGGTTTTTAATTTTAATTGAGAATGTACTTTGATTAAATTTAGAAACTTTCATGTGATTGAATGAGATTTTGGCAATGATTGATAATGTACTTTAATTAAATTTAGAAACTTTCATGTGATTGAGTGAGTGTTTGCCAATGATTGATAATGTACTTTGATTAGAGGTAAAAACTTTAACTAGAATTAATCAAGAATGTACTTTGGTTAATTAGCTTTTTGCTTGATTTTAGAGGTAAATAAATGGACATGATTAAGGATAATAATATTTAATTGAGAATGTACTTTGGTTAAATTTACTATGATTAATTTGCAAAGTTTTTGCTTTTGATTGAGAATTTACTTTGGTTAACAATGACAACGCCAACAAATTAATTGAGAATTTATATTGATTAATTTGCAAATTTACAACAATAATTAATTAAGCAATACTCTTTAGATTACTAATGATGGATATATTTTGAAAAAGCAGTGTAATCAATCTATTTTCTTTACTATTATTTTTATCTTTTTCAAAATTTATTTATTTATTCCTTATTTTATTTGATTAACCATTTTGTATAGTTTTTATAACAACTAATTTGTTAAAAATCAATTCCGTGTTTGTTGGAAGATGACTACTTTCTAAACAATACTGAAGTTGTTATAAATAAGTAGTATTAATTTGATCGTGTCAACGACAACGTTATCACCTTCCTCTTCCAACACGTATCTTCTCACTCAACAAAGTCAATTTTTTTGTCTTCCAACACTTAACTTTTCATCTTCCTCTTTGAACAAAGCAATTAGTATTTTGGGTTATGGTGTCTCAATGCACTACGAACACACGTCTTCCAATTATGTTAGCATCAATTATGAACGTGAACAATTATATTTTGTGGGACTCAATGCAATGTCAAATTCTAATATGTTGCCAAATTCAAAGTTTTAATTGAATTTGTCTTTTTAATTTTAGAAAACTGTCTTAAGAAGTTTTGTAAAGTTGTCATAGTTACTTACTACTTCAAATCACCATTACTTTATTTTAACTTCCTATAACATCATTACTTTATTTTATTTTTATTCATAATTTAATTTTCTTATTCAAAATATTTAGCTACTTTCTTCAAAAAGCTTTGGTAAAGTTTTTAAAGTGACATTGGCGTTCTTATTTTTCATCTTCCACAAATACTAAAAACACTTATATTTCCTGCGAATTTTCTTTTGAGTTTTCTTTTTTAGGAAATACTTACAAATTTTGTTATGAAAAAAAAAATTGCAAGAAATTGCTACCATTTTTTTGCGAAATATTTTATATAAAACACTTTTCACGACAAATTTTGCAAGAAATACTTACGAATTTTATAATTTTGTAGGAAATAATTATCTGCAAAAGAATTACTTGCCAATTAAGATTCTTAGCAAAAATAGCAGAAAAAAAGTCTTTTCTTGCTAATTTTTTTAACAATTTAGTAAGAAAAATCTCATGTAATATGAAAATTTGTACTAGTGTGGGATTTCATCTAAGTATTTTACGTTTTCTAGGCTCTCATGAAGAATGTTTAAAAGTGTTGTGTTAAGGATTCAAATTTTTTCTCCATCAGGTGAAAAGAAGGTATGAAATTCATCTTTGCAAAAGATATACATTGATACCAATGTTTACTTTTCTTTGAGAAATAATGTACCCTTTTGTTTGTACTATTTTTGTTCAATAAAAGTACTCCTTTTGCACAGTAACCAAAAATATTTTTAAATTAAGAGCATTTAAAAGAGAAGTAAGTTTTACAATCATGTCAAATAGTTGATGTACCATTATTATTATATTCTTATATTATATATATATATATATATATATATATAATAAATTTAATAAAAATTTTGAAAATTGAAACAGTAGTTTTGTTTAATTAATTTCACTTCAAAAAGTTGATTGTTAACAATGGAGATATCCTTAATGGTATGTGGAAGAAATATTAGAGGAGAATTTTCATCCATTAATGTCAAAAATGAGGTATTAATTCATTTATGTTTGTTATTTTTATTTTAATTTTGTTTCATTCCATTATTTGTTATAAAAAAAATAACTTTTCTCAATATTTTTTTTTAGTTATATATTCACATATATGGACTTCAAAGCTATGGACTTCAAAGATAAAGCATAAAAAATGACAAAGAAATGAAGAATTATGATTTTAAGCAAACAAAAACAAATATTGTGTCTCGTAGATCTTGGGTAAAATTTTGTGTTTTGGTCAAATGTAGCTACGTCCAACATTCAAGCAACACCTAAGGTAGTTCTCAATAGTAGCATTTTCTTGATAGACAGAAATTGCATAAAAAATCTATAATTTATTTTCATGATTTTTTTTATGTATTTTCCTCTCAGAAGTCCATATAACCAATTTTTCATTGTTTTTAGTTTTTTTTTTCAGAAAGCAAAAGTCAAGAGAAATCCCAAAAGGAACAAGAGTTAAGTTCAAGCCTTTCACGGAAAAGAAGTACATGTTAATGGTTGATCCTTATTGGCTATACTTCTGGGATACTTAGAACTCAATTTGAGAAGAATAAGGATATTCAAACTATATATAAATTTAGTGATGTGTACACTCTATTGATGAAAAATATGCAGTGGGCTCGTTATGAGTGTAAGATTCTAGATCTGGCAAAGGCCTATGATGGTTATTCTTTTTACTTTCCTGCATTTTTAGACTTCAGAGGTCGAATCTACCACAATGGCATCTTTCACTTCCACGAGCGGGATTTAGCCCGAAGTCTACTACTTTTTTATTGTAGTCCAAATGAGTCAGATTTAGCCCGAAGTCTACTACTTTATGATTGTATTAGTCAAAATGAGCAGGATCATATGAATGAAAAGTTATATTACAGATGTCTAATCTCAACTCTATACCTCGGTGAATCATTTTATGAAATGAAGAATTCTGATTTTAAGCAAACAAATATTGTGTCGCGTAGATCTTGGGTAAAATTTTGTGTTTTGGTCAAATGTAGCTATGTCCAACATTCAAGCAACACCTAAGGTAGTTCTCAATAGTAGCAATTTTCTTGATAGACAAAAATGGCATAAAAAAACTATAATTTATTTTCATTATTTTTTTTATGTACTTTCCTCTTAGAAGTCCATCTAACCAATTTTTCATTATTTTTAGTTTTTTTTTTCAGAAAGCAAAAGTCAAGAGAAATCCCAAAAGGAACAAGAGTTAAGTTCAAGCCTTTCACGGAAAAGAAGTACATGTTAATGGATTGATCTTTATTGGCTACTTTTGTATTATTCTTTTATAAACATAATATCTTTTGAACCAACATTGGCTGAACTTAATTCATATTCCACTATGATATCTATTTTTTTCATGATGTAACCTCGTCAAACCGAAAATTACTAAGATTGCAATTTATTTTTATTTTAATCTTCGGTAGTTGTTATTTATTTCTTTTATTTTTTTAGGGTTTAATGTTTATTGTATATTGTATTTATTGTATTTTATAAAATACATTTTATATTCAAACTTAACTTAATTTCGTTGAATTGAATTGAATGTAATATAATTTATCTATTTATTTTAATTATTCAAATGTATTTTAAAAATATATTATTATTAAGCTATATTATTTCAGACAAAAAAATACAACTTTAATATAAAAAATATTTGTCAGCCTAACACATATACATAAATATATTATTTTGAATGTGTATGCATAACCCTTTAGTATAGCATCACCTTAATGCAAAATTTACCAAAAATAATTTGAAAAAATGAAATGGTTCAATATTAACTTTTTACAACTAAAATATTATACAACATTTGTTAAATAGTTACAATGTGTTAAAAAAATAGACTGTATAAATTTCAAATGCAAAATATGTATTGGAATAATCATAAATTAATTCGTTAATGAAAAAAAAAATCACAAACCATAGTTTGATGAAAATCCATGCCTTACGATGCCTCCCACATAAACATCTCATAGTTATTTTGTTTTTTTTTTGTTTTCAACATAATCAAAAGAGACTGTACTCTCAATACAGCATTTTTCTAAAAGAATAAAAAATAAATTCATTCGGTATCTTTTCTATTCTCGGCTTTTTTAGAACTGAAGTGATATTTTGTTATATTACTCCAATAAGGTATGAATTTGTAATAAACATTTAAGATGAATATACTAACATTTTTACATATGTCATGTTCACTATTTGTGTCTCAAAAGATTTAAATAAAGTTATTTAAATTTGAGTTGAAAATTTTGCGCAAAAGATTAAATTTATATTAAGGTAGGATTTGAAAAATACATTAGTATTATTTTTCCTTTTTATGACTTCAAATATATATTCTTTTTGGCATAAAATAAATCTTTAAAAAATTTAGAATTCATATCTTATTTATGTTTCTTTCCGGAAAAACTTAATTTTTATTATATTAGGATTCCTAAAAAACAAATATTCAAATATGTTTTTTAACATAAAAAATATCTTTAAATAAATTATTATTTTAAAAATCTTATTATTTATTATTTATGATACTTTTTTAGGAATTCAATCTAAGCTTCGACATTTGATTTATTGATTTCTTTAATATTTTATTTGTATTCATGTTTTTTTTCTATATTTAAATTTTATTGTTACATTTTCGCAATTTCTACATATATTTATTAACTTATATTTTTTTTACAATATAATTTTTAAATAGATAATTAAAGTTATGAAAGTAAAAGTAAAATTTAGATTTAGTTTACCAAGCAAAATATATTACTTTCGCACAAATATCAAAATTATTTTTATAAAACCATTTTCTTGTTAAATATTTTTGTAAGTAAACGTTAAACTAATTTTTATGTAATTAATATATTTTAATTACTTATATAATAGAAATATTATCATCAAAGAATACTAGTTTTAAATAATAATGTAAATAAATATTAAATTTATTTTTTAGGAATAAATATTTACATTAGTATCTCATTATTATAATGCTTATTAATAACTTTAAATATTTGAAAAAAGTCATCATTTTTACTAAAATTATAAATTAAAACATATGGATTTTTAAAAATTAAAATATATAGTCTTATTTAATTTTTTAATTCCTTTAAGATATCAATTGTAATGTTTTTTACTTATAATGGTTTACACATGTAATCCTAATACTAAATGTAAATTTTTAATTAAATACTATTAAAGTATTACATGGTAAGAAGAATTTCTTAATATATATTTTTAATTTGGAGTGTTTTACTACAAATGCATTATGACATTTTAAAATTGTTAATATCATTATAAGTAGCAATAGTGGTTGTATATCAAAAATAAATTAATTCTTTTTTTCCCAATATCATTTTGTAAGTTTTAAATACAACAAGATAACTCTCCATGCATGATTGGTTCTAGAGTAAACAGAGGGTACATTTTGCTTATATTAATTTTTTTATATTTTATTTAAGTTCTAACCAGTGTAATTTTGTTCTTCTTTCAAAGTTTTTCATAGAAATACCTCTTTTAAATTGTTTCAATTGGTTGTAAATGGTGTCGTGAATCCAAATTCATGCTTAATTGACAAAATTATAAACTGTAATTGATGAAATGCCTTAGAGTGTGTTTGGATAGAGTCTTTTAATGAAGCAATTCATTTTTTTTGAAAAATTTAGATTTCTTTGTAATGAAATGTTTTGTTTGGATAGAGAAATTAAAAAGCATTTCAAATGCAAACATTTTTTTTGAAGGATTTCAATTAGTTAAATTAGTAGAAATTCAAATACCCTCAAAATAGGTGAAATTTGAAATTCTTCTCACTCAACCTCACATTCTAGACGATCTGGACGGGCACGACGACACAGACGTGCCCGACGACCCAAATGGGCCCAACGACCCGGACAGGCCCAACGATCCGGACGGACCCGACGACCCGGACGGACCTGACGACCCAAATGGGCCCGATGACCCAGATAGGCCCGACGACCCAAACGGGCCCAATGATCCAGACAGGCTCGATGACCCAAACGGGCCTGACGACCTAGACGGGCCAGACAACCCGGACGGGCCCGACGACCCAAACGGGCTCGAGGACCCAAACGAGAACGATGACTCGTACGGGCCCAATGACCCGGACGGTCCCAACAATCCAAACGGGCTCGACGACTCATACGAGCCAGACTATCCGGACGGGCCCGATGACCCAAACGAACCTGACGGTTTGAAAGGGCTCGTACGAGTTGTCGGGCACGTTCGAGTCTCGGGCCCGTCTAGGTCGTCGGGCCTGTCCGGGTGGTCGGACGTGTCCAAGTCGTCGGACCCATCCGAGTCATCGAGCCCGTCCAAGTCCTCGACCCTGTCCGGGTTCTCGACCCCGTCCGGGTCCTCGGGCCCATCCTAGTCGTCGGACCCGTCCGGGTCTTCGGGCCCGTCTGGGTGTACGGGCTTGTTCGGGTTGTTGAATTCGTTTGGGTATTCGGACCCGTCTGGATTGTCGGGCTCGTCCAGCTCGTCGGGCCCATCCAGGTCTTCGGGCCCATCTAGGTCGTCAAGCCCGTCTTGATCGTCGGACCCGTTTGGGTCGTCGGACCCATTTGGAGCATTGGGCCAATGACCTAGACGAGTTGGATCGGGCCATATTGACGAACTTGACGGCACAATCGTGCAATATGGGCCATCAGGCCTCTAGATCATCGGGCCACCCCGCTTGTCTGGGCTTCCCAATCGATCCAGCTCGGGTGGGTCGTCGAGTTTAACTAATCCGGTTGCGTAGTTGGGTCTGGCCGACCCATCTGGGTTGTCGAGCATGTTTTCAAATTTATCATGAATTCAAAACATAATTAAGCGTAAAATAAATATTGTTAAAATTAAATTTTATCTCACAATAAATTCAAATTTTTTTTTCAAACAAGAAATTGAAATGTAAGGTATTTTAATTTCCTTATCCAAACAAGTTATTTAAAAAATGAATAGAATTTAATTACAAGCAATTCAAATACAAAGCATTTTAATTTCTAAGCATTGTTGAAATGCTCCATCCAAACACATGGTTATTCTATAAAGACTACAATTTCTTGTGTAGGATTTGCCATTACATTTTGAAAAATCGTTCGTTTAGGAAGATTCAAATATATTTTTGTTCATGGGTACATGAACCAATCAAATGTAAAATTCTGATTGAAAAGTCTCCAACAAAAAATACCACTATATTTCTAATTACTTGGAAGAAGGTTGTCAAAGAGTATTTGAATGTGATTGATATTAGATATAATCAAAACATTAAAGTTTTATGTGTTTAAGTATTATGTTATTGCACATTTTTTTCTAATTTTTAGTATTACTATTATTTATAATAACAAAACAATAATATTTTTTAAAAAGTTCCAACTACAAAAAACTATCGTGATTTAAGTAATGTGCATTTAAATTTTTACTTTTACTTATTATAAATACGAGAATCCTGTGTATAATGACTTTTTAATACTCAAATCAAATACATACTTGAACATGCAAAATAATCTATCTAAAAACTATTAAATTAAAAAAAAAAAGATTTACAATCATTTTCATCATTCCTTTACAATCATTCTCACCATTCGACCAACAATCATTCTATTTATAATAAGATCAATCCTTCTACCACTATCAACATTTGTGAGACCCCTTTTTACTACTCTTTCTTTCTCCTCTTTGCAAAATACACAAAACTCACACTACTATTTTCTACTCCTTTTCTCTCCACCACTCTCCAACAACTATCACCTTAATCATCCTATATCTAAAACCTTTCCTTTGAATTTCATCCAGATTCTGGAATAGCAACTCCCACTGAGCTCTCTACTGCTCCCCCTCCTCAACTCCTTTCCCCTAGGTAAGTTTCCACTCCTGTTTTGGTTCAGTTCCAGCTAGAGTTAGAAATTTTGTCTCTGTTCTGGGTTTAATCATGGGTTTCTGCCTTTGCTAGCTGAGGTTAATTTCACCAAAGCTCTAATCAGTATACAGGTAAGGGAAGCTAACATTTTTGCTCAAATTTCGTATAGAAATCGTTCTTGAGGACTTGGATTGCATGATTTTGTGTTTGCTTGATGCTTGAATCACTTGTTTGTGTTGAATTGGGATTTTGGTATGAATTGTGTGGCCCTGCATGTGAAAACAGATTGGAATTCTGATGATTTTTCCCAAGCGAGCAGCTCTCGCCTGAGCGAAAGCACCAGAAATTCACCCCTGTAATTGTGCGAGGTCTCGTCTAGGCGAGTTGGTTTCGCTTGAGCGTGAGATACTCTCGTTTAAGCAAAACAGCCTAGCCTGAGTGAGAATTCACTCAGATTTGGAGTTGCCCTCTTTTTGGGGCCTCGCTCAGGCGAGAGTGACCCGCCTAAGCGAGATAACCTTCTCGCCTAGACGAGATCTTCTAGCTTGAGCGAGTTCCACTGCAGAATTAAGTTTATTTCTCTGTTTAAATGAATGAAGCTATATTAAATGAAATAATGTGATGTTTGTTCATACTATGCTTGGATTGTTATGACTGATAGTATATGTGGTGGAATTGTATGGAATTGGATCATCAGAAAATGTGATTGAACTAGGATTTCAAGGGAAATTCTAAAAAGAATGTTTTAGTGAATGTAAGGGCATAAAGACTCAGTTTTGGTTAGTATCCTGATGCTCCAATAACCATTAAGACTCATGTAGAGTACAATGGACTATGTCGTGAGGAGTAGTAGGAGTTCCTAGTCTTTGGACCCGATCAGTCTTAAATGCGAAAGGGGACTTACCCTGGGAGTGGTTGGGTGATAACCACCTGTGCCCAAACTCTACAGAGTTTGAGAATCATCACAAGTGCAAGCCAGCAAGAGCTCCGATGTCTCTTACATAATTCAGATATTGAGTATAGAGTCATGTATATGTACTGTGTTTATGGTGGTTTAATTAATTCTGACGAATGTGATAAGTTCTTGATTGATATTTATTATTGAACTGCATGATTGTTTATTAATCAAGTTAGCTTACCATTCTTGCCTATGTTTTTTCTCTCTGTGTGTTTTTCCCTTTTGCAATGATCACCTACTTTTGGTGTGAGCAGATAAAAATACAGGTGAAGACACTCCCCTCCTAGATAGGAGTTGATCTGTGGCATGGGATATCTAGCAGTAGTCTCTATTCCATGTTTTGCTTAAACGTTGGGTGTTTTGTTAACCCTTTCTTAATATAGGCTATAAATATAGCTGGTGCATATATGGTTATTTTAGATGACTGTATTGATATTCTATATCAGCCTATCCCTACCATCTGCTTTGATTAATCATGATATAATGTTTTGTTTAGTAGCGCAAAAACTATTAAACGAGATGTTACAACATTCATGAAACAAACCAAAAAATCCAAAACTAATTCAAAAAAATAATTACAAAATAAGAAAATAAATACTACAAATGTGTTACTGGAACTCTCAACTAAACAACCGATCCAAATGAAAATCGACTTACCTTATTCAATAAATAAAAGAGATAAATTTTGGATTTTTTTTTTCTGAAACTATAACATTTAGGATGAACACTTCTTTCTTAGAGAAATCAAACCACCAAACTAATGATCTCTAGGAAAGAAACCTCTGAAAGAAAAAAGAAATCCAAAGTGAATGCCCTGCCAAAATACATTAATAATTATATTAAATGTAACTTTAAAAAACAACGATTTCAATATAATTTATGTTTATAATTTCAGTTTCAGTATTAATTAGTATATTATAGTATTCATACTATAATTCATTATTATATTTAGTATTACTATAAAAATAATATTATCTATTTTTAATTAATTTGTTATAAAAAAGTAACTGCAGTTAATTAATTATTTTTTTCATATTATTAAATTTTTTATTAAATATTATATTTATAACTAAACATAATTATATACTGAAATAAAATTATATAAAGAAATTAATTATATTGAAAATATAATAATTATTTGTATTATTATTTGTAGTATTGTATTAAAATTAGTAGTTATTAATTAACTTATATATTTTTTACAGTATCATTTTTAAATGGATAAATAAATTTATGTATGTAAAAGGTAAAATTTAGTTTAACCAACAAAATACATCACTTAGCACAAATATCATAATTATTTTCATAAGACCATTTATTTCTTAAATCATTTTTGTGAGTAAAAGTTAAACCAATGTTTATGCAATTAATATATTTTAATTACTTAAAAAGGATAAATATTAACATTAATTAAAAAATATTAGTTATAAATTTAATATAATTAAGTGTTTATTTAATTTATTTTTTGGATACAAAGATTTACATTACTATCTCATTTATAATCTTTATTAAGAACTTTAGATATTTGAAAAAGAAATCATCATTTTTTATATAATTTAAGTTTTCTTACTAAAAGTATAAATTAAAACGTATAGATTTTTAAAAATAAAATTATATAGTTTTATTTATTTTTTTTAATATAATAATGGTTACACATGGAATGATAATACTTAATGTAAAATTTTAAATACGTAACATTAAAGTATTTTATGGTAAGAAAATTTTCTTAATACATACTTTTAATTTGGGGTGTTCTATTACAAATGAATTATGATATTCTAAAATTGTTAATATCATTAATTATCAGTACCAATAGAGGTTGTTTACCAAAAATAAATGAATTATTTATTTTTTCATGCTTATCTTATAAGTTTTAAATACAACGCCATAAATTTTCATACATGCTGATTTTTAAAGTAAAGAAAAGAGAATATCATTTTTATTATACATAATTTTTTTTAGGTTGTAACCAACGTCATTTTTGTTGTTTATAACTTACATGGACTCGTCAAATGTAAATTTCTGATCAAAATTTAATAAAATATACCAAAATTAAAAGTGGATAAAAGAACTTCTATACTTGTAATTACTTGAAAGAAGGTTATCAAATAGTGTTTAAATGTAATGGTTTTAAATATAATTAAAATATTAAAATTCTAATTTTTGGTATTGTTATTTTGTCATTTATTGAAAACTTATATTTATAATAAAAAAAATACATTTTAAAATATCCTGCACGGGTATAAAAACTAGTAAAAGAAATTATTAAATGATTTATCTTCTTTTATATAATGATACAAATTTAAATACTCTTAAAATATTTTTATTAATTTATTTTATTTTTGAAGTAAAAGGTTATGCATTTTTTATAAGTCATATGATGCAATGATAAATATTTTACCTAAATTTTAACATAAATTTGACACCTAAACTACCCTCTTTAGCTTAAAATAATAGAACAAGGTACAGAGAATTAGAATTTCTTGAATATAATGATATTTTGATGTATTTTGATGATTTTGGAGGAAAACGACAATAATATAGCTAAGCCACACCTATTGTTGTTGAGCATTTAAAGAGTCAGAGGAAGAATATGATCTTTAGCCTTCTAGCTGAGCAACACAAAATGGTGCAGTCGCAAAAGAAAACACTTTGTAGAAAGAAACATGAAGTACCAAAGAAATATGCTAAGCTACCAAGAAAACCCTCTCAAGAAAGAAAATTCAAGTTTATATCACCATAACAGATGAATGAGTTGAAAGAAAACCACCATGAGAGGAAACCCCTATTGTTGAGCACAAAGAATGAAGCTAAGCACCACCCAAAATTATCTATAAATACATGGTCTTGCCTCTAGTTTTAGCATCCTATTCTTAGTTTTTTCAAGCACTCTCTCTATACTAAAGTAGATTATCTTATTGAGAGACATAGGAGATGAACAAAAACTCCTAGAGCTTATGATTTGAATTCTCAGTACTACTACCTCTTTAATTTTTATGTATGCTTTTACTCAAGTTTTTGTAGTTGCTTGGGTGAATTAACTACTCACCTTATTTCTATCGTTTGGATTAAGTTCAAAAACTAATCTTAAACTTTGGTCTAGTCAAACCATCTCATTTTTGTTAGAGGCTTTACATGCTTTAAAGCTTAGGTTGGATATAAAGTCTTGCTCTTAAGGTAAGGATTCATTCAACCAAGAGTGGAGGAATTGCATAAGGTCTAAAGTTCTTAGGTTCTAGGATGTAGGAATAGGCCTAGAATGACCTTAGAGTACTTACAAGACATTGAATAAATTACATATTGAATATTAATGACATGTAGCAATACAACAGAAGAAGACTAGATGAAATCCAACCTCAACACAAATTTATCATCATATTTTTCATCTTAATTGAACCTTATTCTTATGATTAACACAAATTCAACAATTTCCATTAAATCTAGAAGTAAATATTGGACAATCTTAACAAATCTTTGTGGATATGATACTTGTTAGATACTACTACGTACACTTGTTAGAATTGGTTGCTACTTTAACATCTCATCAAATTTCAGATTTTACCCTTGGGGTTCTTTTAGAAAGTTGTTGATAAATCACCCATTCTTTAATTGAAGTTTATGCTAGTTTGCTTAATTATGCCTATTTACTTAATTTGAGAGGTATAAATATATAAATCTCAAATGTAGACACTTGGAAATGTGAAATATACTCTATGAATTGATTTATGCTTGTGTTGACAAAGATTGATTAAAAGATTTTGATGATGATAAAGATGCTGAAGAAAACACTTGAAGATATTGAAGACAATATAGTTTATGTTTAAAGATTCTTATTGTAATAGACTTAAACCTTTTCTAGTTAGGTGCAAAATTGTTAGAACAACAACCAACTCGCAACTCCTCTGAGAGAAACTCATTTTTCGCAAAAATCAGTATGGTAATCGATTACCAACTCAAAAAATTCTATTTTTCAAAAGCCACTTAAGATAATCGATTACCACGAATGGTAATCGATTATCACTGGCAGTTATAACTTGACTCTTGAAAAACGACTTGAAATAATCGATTACCATTTCTGGTAATCAATTACCACTAACAGTTATAAAAATATTTGTTCAAATTTGTACATGAGATAATCGATTACCATTTTGGGTAATCGATTAACACTGCAAAACTTTATTTTCGAAAATCATTGGAATACTCGATTATCTTAATGGTAATTGATTATCCTTGGCAGTTTCAGCTAAACTCTTCATTTCTAACTCAACCTGCAAAAATCTCTTTAAATAGAACTCAGTTTCCAAACTTCAAACTACCTTTTTAAGATTCAGAGTTCTTGTGCTATGACTGCAAAGTGTTGCTCTGTGAGATTCTTAAAGAAAGCTTTGAAAAACCTAGTGTGAGTGAGTGATAACTTTTTCTAAGTGAGTTCTTAGAAGATTGAGTGTTGTGTTGTTGCTAGGAAAGCTGGTCATCCTCTATGTGATTTAGGGAGAGTTTTGTTCATCTCTTGTGGTTGTTCAAGAGAGGTGTTTTCTAATCCTTACTCTTATATAATATGTTGTAATCTGTTTATTATAGTGATTGAGTTAATCTCTTTGTTTAAGAGATTAACAACTGGACGTAGGGTCTTTTGATCTGAACTAGTATAAATATCAGTGTGCATCTTTCTCCTTTAAACTCCTTATTTATCTGCACTTGCATTTAAAGTAACTATGATCTTAAGTTAATCATTTAAATTTTGAGAAATTTTTTTAAAACCTATTAAGACTTATAAAAATCCAATTCACCCCCTCTTGGTTTTTTACCATAGATTAAATATTTCGCTGCGCGATACCAACAACTTGTTTAATTAATTTAATTTTGTTTAGAATTTGGATGAATGATAACTAAATGATAATTAATGAAGAATTCAACCATGAATGAACTAGAGAATCAATATGCCTTTAAATTTTTTTTATTTGTTGGCGGTTACCTACGTAAAATGCAATGGCTTCTTCTAGATATGCAATGTATGCAAGTATTTTCAAAGGTAGTAGAGGAGAATATAGTGGTAGTTTAGCTTCTTTTTGGGGTGTACTTAATTATATGCATATAGTTGATGAGGGTTATTTTGACGATAGTGTATGCATTGGAGTGTTAATTTAATCAAGTTTTTTTTATTGAATGTGATTGGTCTTTGGTGTGTTTGACTTTCTATAAGACCCAATATTTTTTTTAAATTGCTAAAATAAATTAAATGTATGAAAGTTTATATTTAAATTATTATGTCAATGATTTCACTTAAAGATGTGGTAGCTCAATTAATTAGAGCTTGCTAGCATAAGAGGTCTTAAGTTCAATTCTCACCTTGCAAAACTAATAGTTATTTATTTTTTAAATTTATGATAGCATAATTTTAATGTGTTATAATATATTAGCATCGTGGGGAGCTATAAAAGGAAAGTCATGAGTTTAACTCTCACCAAGTGCATTTATCCTTGTATTTTTCAAAGATGGATTTTTGGATGCTTAGTTTTTGAAACAAAAGCTTAATGTAAAAGATGTTGAGTCAAAATTTTAAATTCAATATTCTAACTATTTTCTTTATTTTTTGTTTAGAATAAATGGGTAATTATTGGGTAATAAACAGATGAATATGGACAGGATGTGAGTATTATGGGTGTGGGGGTGTAGCTTTAACATGCTAGGTCAATTTTTTTGGTAGCTGAGTGTGAGGATAAATGTGAAAGGCAGTGTAGAAAAATTATTAGTCAAAGTATCCGTGCGAGCACGTGGGTTAAGAGCAAAGGTTCTTTGTTCCAGTCGAGGTTTGACCAGTGTAGGTTGGTAAAAACATCATTCTTTATCTATCAAAAGAATAAATCTTTAGTGGTGTTAATATTAAAAGAGTTTTATTCTTTGGTTCTCTTAAGCACTTGAATGAAAGTGGGGAAGGAGTGTTATATAACCAAGTGAGGAAGGAAAAACGTGTTATAAGGATGTATGCTGTATAGAAAAATATGTTTTTGGTGTTGAATTAAGATTTTAAAAAAGTTTAACAAATTATGTTCTAATAAGAGGATTTTGTGAATGATATTGGAATATTTCTTATGATGGATTTGTTAAGATGACACGATTATGCTGAATAATTTTTTGTTTGGTGTATAGATGGAAATTGTTACGAAACTTTTATCATTATTTTGAGAAGGAAAGAATTTATATTGTGGTGTTAATATATGGTGATATAAAAATATAATTATGATATTTGGTGTTGGATTGAAATTTTAGGTTCAGTAGAATATTGTAGGTTTGATGAGTGCTGATGTATTTTAGTCTAAGGAATGCAAGTGGGATTTTAATCTCATAAGATTACAGATAAAATTTGGAGTTTGGCATGGAGACAGGTGATATAATACTGATACGCGCTGTAGGATGGGAGTTGGGCGCTAGTGTTGCAGGTGCATGGCATTGGGCGCGACTTGTTTTTGTAAAATTATGATTCTTACTTTGTTCACCGTTGGATTAAATTAATTTTTTTACAGTTAGTTCGAGGCACATGGTTATTCACTTGGACCATTAGGATCATCAATTAGAGGTCCAAAGTTACAGAAATCTTGTCAAGGGTGACCTTTACTAGAATGTGGTTTGTGTTTATGGGGTTGGGTCCAAAGTCACAGACATTGGGAACTACTTGACCAATGTGTTTCAGTGTTTTGTTTCATGTTTGAGTACTTGTTGCAACTAGGGGTGTTGGGTGCCACTTTGGTATTTGTGATTTTTATGAAATGTTTTGATGTGGGGAATACATTATAAATGTCATGATTAGATGAAATACATGCATGTGTTATGAGGTTCGGTTAAAAGGTTTGTGGATTTCAATAAGAGGTGAGGAGGGAGTTGTGGCAGCTAACCCTATTGATTAGCTGTAAATCTCTCGAGGAGAGTAGTGGACTCAACGTAGTTGTACCATTTTTATACTTCTCTTGTAAGACTCTTGAGGAACAACTTGAAGTAGACCTTGTTCGAAGACTCTATGGGAGTAGGATGAAAGAGTTGAGTTGGCTCTAGGAGTGAGTTGATTTGTATGGTAAGCTACATGCAAGTGTTATGATGATGTTTATGTTTGATGGCTTGTGTTGAGACTACATGTGGTTATGTGTTGTTGTGTGAGAGAGACAACAAATGATGTGATTGGTTGGGTGATGCCAGATGATTCGTTGTAATACCTTAGGTGAGACAATATATTTATTTTGCCTATATTTATTGAAAGACGATGTATTGTTTAAGTTAGCTCACCCTGTGCTTATGTGTGTTTGATTACGATGATCGTATATATGTTGTGGATATATAGGAGCAAATGTTATTGCAAATGTTTTTTTTTCTATGCACAATATTGAGGAGCGTTGGGATTATCTTTTGGGAAGAGATGGTTTTGTATTTTAACTTGTTTTAGACAACGAGTTTTTGGAGATTATGTAAATTTTGGTTCAATTATGGTTTTGAATATTACCTTTGAGTTATATGAATGAATAAATGAAAGTTTAAACTTTTCATTAATTTTGAACGGTGGTATCAAAGATGCAAATTAAAAGTTTTTGAAATCCTCAAATTTTACTAAGTATTTTACTAGCACCCTTGATGGGGTATTACATTTTCTCTTCTATTTCGATTGTGCCTTGGGTGTTAAGAGGAAGATGATGAAATGCTTACACTTTTGGGTTTCTCATATTTTTTCGGGAGGGTAATCATTATGCAAATAAATTGGCTATTTGAATTTAGTAAATATAGAAGGTTATACTTGGTATCCTAGCTTACCTGTGTTTAGATTTTTTCCATAATAGGTTTCATGTTCCCATGTTCAGTATTGTATAATTTTGGGAAGTTTCATTTGTTTATTAACATGGGTTAGGTTTGGTCTTCATATTCTTATGTTTCTTTGCTTCTATTATTTGTTTTTAATAACAATTCATATGGTGGCAAATTATAGGTGTGCTTTGGGGTGTCAACCTAGCTCAAATGTCAGTGGATATTGTGATGCCTTACATGAGCTTTACGAAAAATAAGTGGCCTATTTTTCAAACTATTGTCAGAGCAATTGTGTGTAAGTTTTGGTATCACATTCCATACCATGTTCCCACATTTGATATATGTGTTTTGGGTCATCAATTTTCGCTTTTCAATTTTTATTTTGTATTAGAGTAATATTAAATACTTTTATCTTGTTTTAGATCTATTGTGGTTTATACCTTTTTGGATTTTTAGAGAAAAAAATAAAATATATTATTCTACACTTGATTTTATTAAATGATCAAGTAACTAAAAATCACAAAAGAATAAAATATAAAATGAAAAAAATAATATAAAAAAGTTAATAATTTAAATATAAGTTATTCTTTAATAATTAGTTAAATGATCAAGTGGTAGTTTTTGTGACTTGTATTATGTAGGCCTGTCATTTTAACTTACAATCTATGGGTCAACCCCAACCCCCATTAAAACTAAATCCCATTTTAATGACCCACCTAATGAGGGGTTTTTTAAAATCCCCCAACCCCAAAAGTCCTGACTAAAGTGGGTTGGGACATGGTTAGTATGGGTTTAGCCCTTTTTTAATAAAAAGTATTTTTTTGTCCTCTCCTCCATTAAATACATTGAAAACTCTTTTTCTTTTTGCGAATTGAAAGTTTTCCCTGATACTTCTTCTCACCCACGAGCCTCCACGAACCTCGCCACTAACCTCGTCGCTCTCTCCTCTGTTGAGAACTCGTCAAATACATTCTTCGCAGGACAAACCCACTTCCTCATTTGAATTTCACTTCCAGTAAGTCTTCTTTTTTCTTTGTTTTTATTTTTGTTGAGGGTTGATTTTCTGCTTGATTGGTGGCCAAAATACATTGCTCACACCCCTTTTGAGCAAAAATAGTGGATTCAATCATTCTCTGTAATTTAATGGGAAGTTGGGGAGATTTTAGTCCTCTGTGATTTAATTGAACTTCACAAAATGAGATTTGTACATAATGCTTACCCATTCAACTAGACTCTCTTGACCTACTATTTGAGATACATCCACTGGTTTCCTTCCAATAATGAGCTCCTAAAGCATGACCCCAAAGGAGTATACATGTGACTTCTCTATAAATTTACCACTTGATACATATTCAGGTGCAACATATCTTTAAGAGGGGAAAGCAAAAAACGAATCATTGTTAGTATCTTTAATTTCATGTTAAAATTTGTGTTATTGTTTGAGCATTATTATGAAGTGAGTCATGAATCCGTTATCTGTACCCAAAGAAAATAGTAGACATGTTACTAACCCAAAAGTTCCCACCACATGTGTAGTTACATGTGAATTTGCATCAGGTGCTAATCTTGCTAGCCCAAAATCTAAGACCTATGTGAAACAAAAAAACATGACATAGCTTTTAGAATATCAATGTAGCAAATAATATCCATCTTAGAATAAGAAGTGTAATAATAGCACAAACTCGAGCTTCGAAGTTGTACTCTAAAAGAATGTTTGCTGACTTGATATCCTTGTGAATAATCTTAGGATTGCCTGTGCAAAATATAACATTCATTAGCAGAAATAACTATGTTTGATAAAGTAAGTGACCGCTACCAATTCATATTAAAAGTCTCTAACTTCAATAATTGTTTCTAATTAACTGATTAAGAAGAAAGGAGAATAAGTTATATTTCTCCAACACCCTTCTCTCATACCATGTAATTAAATTTACAGTCACATTGTAAAGATGAATGGAGTTTAACATCAAACACACCTTCTCTGTAGATTCCTTTTTTATGAAAACAGAATGTCTTCCTTCTTCATGGAATAGGAATTATGTCGGATCTTGGTCTTTTTTTTCTGAGCATGATCTTAGCCTGAACCATGATGTTATGACATTAATTGTAGGTTAAGTATGACAAAAAATTGATATTATTTTCTTGTTTGCAGCTTGATTGCCTTAATAAATTTATTGAGTATATGTGGCCTTATCTGGACAAGGTACCTATGCACATTTTTTATTGAATTTTGAAATTTCTCTCATGATTGTGGTGTTTGTGCAACTACTTTGTTTAGAAATTATGTAAGAGTACCTACAATTCAATCTTCATAGGCAATTTGCAAGACTGCAAGGACTATAGCAAAGCCCATTATTGTTGAACAAATTCTTAATTACAAATTTGACTCAGTTGAATTTGAAGAACTTAACTTGGGTTGTCTGCTACCAACTTTTCAAGGTTCATCTTTCTCTTTTTCTTTCCACATAATATGAGTATTATGCATGTGAAGCTGCTATTATGTAAGCCTATGATTCTGGTATGCATAGTGTTACTGATATTGCTTGAACTGCAAAATGAAATCATTGTCACAAGTTTCATGGTTCCATATTTTCCTTAAGCTGATCTTTCATTACTCTTTTAGGTAATAGAAGAAGTTTAGATTGATTGATGTTAATTTTCATTTGAATATATGCCAGGAATGAAAGTCTATACTATTGATGAAAAGGAGTTGATCATGGGAACCATCAGTGAAATGGGTTGGGAATCCTAATATCATTGTTGCAATTAAAGCATTTGGGCTTCAAGCCACGGTGCAAGTATATGTTTGTACTTCATGACCTTTTGAATATAGAGTATATGGTTTAAATTGTGTTGTAGTTGTACAAGTTTTCATCTTTACAATTATGTTCTAAGATGTGTTTATTTAATTTTTTTGATAATATATGTGACATTAGTCAAAGCAATATAAAGGATTGGCACATTGTATGATTTTCTTTAATATGCTAATTGTATGATAATATATTTTTCTTTATCATAGGAACAATTAATCTTAACTACCTTACTATATAGGACAAGTCAAAATTAGAATTGACTAAAGCCAATCTTGGTCAACAAAATGTTTTTATGGTGGAAATATTCTTTCTCTCTCTCTCTCTCTCTATGGTTCTCTAGTATTCTCACTTCATAGCTTTAATTAATGAAAAAAATATCATTCTTTGTGCAGTTGTGTGCAATAACTTTTAAATATGGACCACTCTAAAAGTAATCCTTTGCTTTTTGTAACATTCTGGTAGGATATTACTTAAAAAAAATAAATAAATTAACAAGACAGAAGTAAATTACATTCCTCATTTATTAGCAATCCATTTTCCCAACCCGTGGGAAAATTTTAAAACTTTAAACATTCATAGTCTAAAATATTCCAAAATCCACATTTACAATATAAAGATCAAGAAAACAGTAAAATTCGATAATTCAAACTACATGAAAATTAAATAAAAGATTTTATAAAATTCCCATGCCACTGGTCCCCACTCTCCGCCACTATGCAGCTCTTGGCTCACCTGAAACATCAACTGCTCCCGGATAAAAAGTTATTCGATGATCACCACACACAAACAGATAGGGTGAGCTATGCACATAGGTATAAAATAAACATGAATTTCACCCACATCATAAATCACAATTATTTAATCATTTATAATAAAGTCTCCATTTCCCCACTCATAAACGTTATGAGTTCATGCATGTACACTAAAACTTAGGACTTCCTGTGCACGACCCTCCTCGCTCGTGGTCCAACCTACAAACCTATCCCGTTTATAGTCCTGCTTCATGGACTCTCACGCCCATTCATTCGAACTCCTCGCTCGGACCCGGACACGCATACCCGCCTTTCCTATTATGAACTCCCTCGCTCATATCATTCCCAAGTTGAGCATGAAATGAACTCCCTCGCTCATTCATCCCAACAAGAGTACCTCCGGTGAACTAAATTGTTCACGTTCTACATGCGGTCCACCCATCACAAACTCCTCGTTCGCGACTCAAACCAGGCACATCCCAAAGTCCTATGGACTTAGTCCTTTAAGCCCAAACATCACCAACACAAGCATAAAATCCCTAGAATTTAGGAACAACAAACAAACCAGCGCAAACAGCTCACACAAACATAGAAAACACATCATTCTCGCTTAAGCCAGGGGTCTTCGCCCAGGCTAGACCATCAACCTCGCTTAAGCTAACCCACCCCGCCTGAGCGAGCGTGCAACAATGGTTGTACCACTTCATCTCGCTTAGGCGAGCTCTTCTCGCCTGAGCGAGACCTTAGTTCGCTCAACACACATAGCCCCTCGCCTGGACGGGGATTCGAGGATTCAACGTAAACAACACCAAGTCTCATCGTGACCTCGCTTAGGCGAGCCATTCTCGCCTAAGCGAGAGTATCAGTCACTCAACACCCCAAAACTCCTCACCTGGACGAGAAGTCGCGCCTAACTCGTACAAGCTTCATCGCGACCTCGCTTAAGCAAGCCTCTCTCGCCTAAGTGAGAGTATCCGTCGCTCAACATTGACACAGGTCGCCCAGGCGAGCAGCGCGAACCAAAAACCGGAACGAGGTTCTATAACTCTCTCTTAGGCGAGATAGACTCGCTTGGGCAAAACTTGTAGAGTTTCGTCTCTATTCACGCACACAATTCACCAAAACCAATGCCAAAACACCACTCAATCATTATCAACACAATGTAATGGAAAGCAAACCTCATAATCATGCTTTATATCCAATTAAACTGCCAAAACACAAGATTTAGGCGTCCACAATGATTCAATACCAAAATCCCTCATTCCCAAAACATATAATGCATAAAAGGGTTTTGCAACGTAAAACCACCCAGCCAATTCATTCGTTGATCACACATACACGAATTCACCACACTCATATTCCAATTGAGAAGGCAATGACACCAAACCATAATACATATCATGTAATTTACACACACAAAAGACAGCTCCCCTAACATGAAATTCTGGATTGAAATTGGGAAAGAATATGGAAGTTTCTTGGTTCACCAATACTTTGCACACCAAAAACTCCCCTCTCACTCTTTAATCTCGTTCTCCTTTCAAAGTCAATTATTAGCAACTCCAAAACCCTTCTTTTCCCCCAAATTGGCCATTATATATGTGTCTAAAAAATGGTTTTAAATGCTAAAACGCAAATGGGCTTAATGGTGGGTTTATTTCCATTCAAAGACAATTACTTAGTGGTTTTGTATTATTTTTCCAGCTCTTTGGCTGCCTCCTCATTCTAGTTTTACCTTTTGCCTTTTCACCTCCATTCTAAGCTAGAATTAGCAAAAATAAAGCCTACTTTATGCACATGAAGGTTTGAACCCGTTACCCTCCACTCATAAGGCCAAAGCACAACCATTATGCCAATTCAAATTAGTGATAACTATTATAATCCTATGATTATAATATCACTCACTAGTCACAAATATATTATCAAAATAATAATAAATCAAATAACACACAAAGGCATACATAGGACTTGGACCCAAGTCCTCTCACACAATCAAAGTACTCTCAACCACTTAAGCTAGTACTTTTCAACGTCATACCCATTAACATTTTATGTCATAAAAGTCCCCTTCTCCCGCATTTATTAATTAATTAATTTCCACGGGTCTTAATATTTTGGTTGATGATCTCGTATCTGGAACTTCTGATCCATCTGAAAGTGCTGCCACAAATAAAAAACAAGTCTCAAATGTTTGAAATTTTTTCAAAAAATTAGGGAAAGATAAGGATGGCATTGAAAAGGTTGCGTGTAAGGTATTATAGTCTATGCTTTATTATATTGAATAGTTTTGATGGAGTCTCTGCTTTTACTACCTAAAAAAGTTAAATAGATTGTGTTTTATGATCGATCTTTGTAACATCCCGTTAGGATATTACTAATTTATAAATAAATAAATGGAGTAAATAAAACAGCGCGTTTAATAATACCTCATTTTCCCAAAACGCAGGAAAATTTAAAGCTTTATTAATTGAGCGGATAAATTTTTAGAGCGTCCATTACAAAACTAAAACCACAATGACATCAAGTCACCCATCAGGGTTTACAATTGTTTTCAAAACAAATAAATACATATAAAAGTTTCCCAAGTCAATCCCGTCTCCGCGACTAAGCTGCACCAGAGCCACCTGCATCACCAACATCTGCTCCCGTGTACCGCGTACACGATCATCGCCACACACACGCAGATAGGGTGAGCTTAGCAGATAAAATCACATATATACAA
>Ga0214544_1000294_pt1 | contig 84531 bp, 35 predicted proteins | sample CNSS3metaG_FD_160074 | JGI IMG/M metagenome (GOLD analysis project Ga0214544, IMG submission 160074) | Root nodule microbial communities from cowpea collected in UCLA plant growth center, Los Angeles, California, USA - CNSS3 | ecosystem: Host-associated > Plants > Roots > Nodule | place: USA...
GAACTGCAGAGGAAGAACCCCACCACAATGATAGCGAAAACCCAATTCTACAATTAGGGCACAACACAATCTGATTTTTAAATATACCACACCACGTCACTGTACAATTATTTTTTCAGCCACAACTACTCTTTAAATTGACACGTATCCGTTCACAAATGCCACATCATCTCATTTTTAACGCCGTTTCTCACAATTTAACGGTATGGACCCAATTGATGCACTTAAACGTATTTGGGTACGCAATTGATATTTTTTTAAAAGCGGGTACCAATTTGACACTCTAGTACCAAACTGGGTACCTTGGGATTAATTAAACCTTTAAAAAACAAAGAACTTCAATATCAAGATGATAATGATGAGAACTTTAAATCAAGATGTAAATGATGAAAACTCCAAGAGCGAGAACTAAAGGATAAGAACTTCAAGGTCGAGATGGTAATAAAGTCCTTTTGCACTTCCATTACAATGACCATATTAGTAGAGGAATTTCCAACTTCTCTTATATTTATCATCATATTTCATGTTGACACCATATAGCTTTTCCTTCACAGATATAATTCGGTTCCACAATGGACTCCAATGTTCATGTATGAAACCAATTGTCTGACGAGTCGTCCTAGTATTTGATATTCTGTCTCTTCTAAAAAAAAAAAAAATTTGTCTTTTTTTTTAAGGTATAGTACTCGTGTAACCGCTCGCTTCATCCTATTACTTAATACCTTCTCGTTTTAAAATAATTTCAAAATACATTTCCTTTTTAAAAATGATAATTAAAATTTATTCTTCAAAAGTGAGTACTCATGTAATCGTTTGTGTTGTCCTAGTACTCGATACCCTTCCTTTCCCAAAAATATAAAAATATAAATATAAAATGTTCAAAAATTAAAAACATCAATACTTTCAAACTAACATTTCTCAAAGAATTACATAACTTTTGATTTCTTATTTTTAATGAGAATACCTATGAACAAGGATTTATCCTTGTCGAACCCAATAAACTAAAAAATATTTTTTGTTCATTCATCTTTATTCTTTTCGGGGAAATTTAAGCATTTTAGTATCCACATTAGTTTTGCATATTTAGTTAAAGGGTATCGCCTTTGGGTGGACACTTAAAGGTACACCTTCTCTGTGCGTATAGACTTCCGGACTCAAAATCCGGTATTACAGACCTTATGTTTTATTTTTATGGTTTTCTATAATTTTCAGATGAAATTATAGTAGTGAATCCTAAAATTTTATTTTATCTTAAATCCATTATTTATTTTATTTTATTTTTTGTTCGCCATCTCGTCGCAATTGTGTTGTAATAGTAGATTAATTATTTATTCAATATGCTAATTATACAACCATTGTCAAGAAATACATGATAATTATCGTCATGAATCTCTTGATAAGTTGAATAGAATATTTTTTTTTTTGTTTATTAGCACTTGAATAGAATAATAAAAGTGAAAATTCTACATCTCAAATTATTGTGCTTTTACAAACGAGGAAGCAAAAATAAACTTAAGATATCCAAAGGCATTAAACAGACACAAAAGGAATAAAAACTGACTCCAAAAAAAGGTTTTCCTATACATATTTATCTCAAACCTTGCCAACTGCACTATAAGGACTTTATTATTCTCAGCATCTCATCAATGCATTGGCTGTGTGCATGTCTCAAACTGGTACTCATGAATAAGCTTGCAATGACAGCCAAAAATCCAATAGCATAGCCAATTGCTATGACAAAGTAAAACCAGATTTCCTCCAGTTTATCCTCATTGTCATCTTCATCTTCATGGTCATGTTGGGAATCATCAACAAAACACTCATTTGGCAATGGAGCTCCACAGAGAAAAGGGTTGCCAGCATAAATAAAATCATCATCTAGGGTTGACAATTGAGTTCCTTTGGGAATCGGTCCCGAGAGGTTGTTGTAGGACATATTTAAGTGGCTCAGCGAAGTTAAACGAGATATGCTATCTGAAATTGTTCCTGAAAGCTGGTCATGAGAAAGGTCAAGAGATTCTAGAGATTTCATGTCCCCTATTCTTTTGGGGATTTGTCCTGAAAGATGATTGTGTGATAGATTTAGGCCATGTAACGCAGAAAGCAATGTTATTCCTTCAGGAATTGATCCACTCAAATTGTTGTTTGACAAGTCCATGTTGAACAACAGTTTTACAATTTTGGTATACTGAAGTTCTCTTCCTTTCACAACCTGTCTCACCTCTTGTTCATACCATTCATTATTTTCAACCTTCAACTTCTCTGTCAAGTTCTTACTCGATTGGGTGACAGAATTCTTTCCTAAAATCATTCCTGTGAGATTTCCAACACAGTGAGGGATCGAGCCCGTCAAGTTGTTGTTCGAGAGGTCCATGATTTGTAGTGCAGAAAGTTGGCATAGTTCTGAAGGAATTGTTCCACTAAACTTGTTTTGTCTTAGTATAAGAATCTGCAAGGAGGAGAAAGTGTTTCCAATCCATGAAGGCAAGATCCCAGACATAAGATTCTCTCCTATATCTAATATTAAAAGATTCTTCAAATTTCTCAAAGATGACGGAAAACTCCCATGAAGAGTGTTATTGTTCAAGTGAAACCATTTCAACCCGAGTAGGTTACCAAAAGAGCTTGGAATAACACCTGATAATATGTTGGATGCCAAATTCATAGCAGTGAATTGTTTTTGACTAGCAGTCCAACAGTTAGGAATTTGACCTGATAGCATGTTTTCTGAAAGCTCAAGGTGGTACAAATCTAGTTTGCAGAGTGAGTTAGGAATGGAACCACTTATAAGGTTGTTTCCAAGAAGCAAGTGAGTAAGATTTGGCAACCTATGATCAATATCTTGGGGAAGTGACCCAGTTATATGGTTATTGGTGAGGTTCAAGTAAACAAGGCTCTTAGGCAATCTTATGTCAGCAATCACACCCTCTAGATAATTTTGGTTGACGTCTAAGTTTCGTAGGTTTTGAAGTTGACCAAGACTATATGGAATGTTTCCACTTAACCTATTGCTTTGAATATAAAGTGTTACCAACTTTTTGAGTTGACCAATATCACGAGGAATCGAACCAATGATGTTGTTTTCAGAAAGATCAAGATATTGTAGGTTCACAAACAGACTCAACCATTCTGGGAAACGATCAAGTTCATTGTTCTTCATATACAATCGCTCTAAGTCATAGCTGATGCATCCGGATGGTATACTGTCTCCAAGTGCATCTCCTTGAATCTTGTTGCCTGACATGTACAATTCCTTCAGGTCACAACAGTTTCCAAGAATAGATGCTAGAGATCCCTGAATATGACTTAGATTATTTCGTTGAAGATTCAGGACTTTAAGACCCTTCAACCTGGCTAACCACGATGGAACAGAATCAAAATTGTTATCTGAAAGATGAAGCTCGGTCAAAGAGCTCATATCTTGCAAAGGAGGAAATGAGCCATTGAAAGCATTATTTTTAAGCAATAGCGTGCTAAGTTTGGTACAGCTACTCAACCATAATGGAGTGGAGGTTAAGTAGTTGTCAGAAAGGTCCATGTATGTAACAGAAGTCAGGTTCTGAAAAACATCCAGCATATGATCTTCAAGTTCATTTTCAGCAAGATTTAAGACCTGTGCTCTGGAAAAATTTGTGGCTCTAATAACGAGTTGATGAGGGAACAACTCATTCAGTCTGCACTTCGCCAACTCTATTTCGGACAAAGAAGGAAGCATGCTGAGCACCTGCAACAAATTTTGTGCCTTACCAAGATTCACCTGACTCAGGTAAAGATACTGGAGTGACGAAAGTTTGGAAATCCAGTGAGAGTCATCGACATAGAGAAGAAAATTGAGACTAAGATCAAGATAGTTCAATTTTGTGAGGTTCCCAAGAACATGTGGGATCCTCCCAGAAAATAGAGAGTCAGCGAGAGAAAGGGTTTGGAGATGCTCCAAAGATTGAATGAAGATTGGGATGGAAGTATTAGAAAATCTGTTTCCACTCAAGTCTAAAAGGGTTAGATATTTAAGCTGAAATATTGAAGGATGAACATGTTGAGCTTCAAGCACGTTTTCATAAAAGGGACAATTTTGTGGAGGATATCTTTGGTACAACGGTGGAGAACAAGGGTTCCTAAGATCAAGCTCCACAACATGTCCTGAAATATTGCTGCAACCTACACCTTTCCATTGGCAACAATCACTTCCTTTCCAAGAGGAAAGCCTTGATGATGGATCTCTGAAGCTTTCTTTGATAATGAGAAGTGCTTGTCTCTCTTCTTCAATGCAGCCAAATGATGAATGGCCTGCAAATGCAATTACGAGGAAAGCAATAGTAAAATCAAAGCTTTGCATGTCTGAAGAAGAGAGATTGTTTGTTGTGTTTGTGACTAAGAGCATGTGATTCTATAGTGTTTCTGAGCTAAGAGGTTTGATGAAGGGAGAATATATAGAATTCGTTGGTTTTTCAACAGTTTTTGCTGATGGAGAAATGTTCATGTCATTTATTACGTTATTTTTCAATTTGTTCTTTCTCTAACAAAAAAATAAGTGCACAACAATAATTTTTCTTGTCCAGATTGTGTGCATCTTTCAAAGACGTGTCTGTCCACTCGGTGTTTGTCAAAGAAAAATTATCCATGTCCAAATCTTTCTTATCACAATAGAAAAGTTGATGCCAATAGAGAACACATAAATAAAGCGGAACTAAATCTCTAACACATAAATATAGCAGGTACTGAAAAACAGAACACATAAAGCGGAACTAAAAACAACAGAAAACTAGATCTCTAACCCTTCTTCTTCTTAAGTCAAAGTCGTGTTTACATTAATAACACCAATTAACTTGTTTACATTTCTAAACCTTTCAACTTTTCAAGGTCTTTTGAGGATATTAGCTAATTGTACTTCAAATCTGCAATACTGTATTTTTAACTTTCATTGTTGGAGAAAGATAAACTCTCTTTTTCTTAGTAGAATATATTATTCAAATGATTCGAAACAAAATAAGTTCTTCAAATAAAATAAAAATTAAGAATAAAAGAATAAATGAGATAACTTCTTTTATATTATCTGATAAATAATATTATCTGATAAATAAAGTGTTTATGTTATTAAATATTTAAATTCATTTTCATGTGAAAAAATAAATAATAAATCAAAATATTAAAAATAATACAAATATTTAAATATGAGAAATAAAATATATAAAGGTTCTGTTAACATAGAAAGTAAAATATATTGAAATTGTGAATTGATTTCATGTTAAGCCTAATATTAGAAAGAAAAAAAAGTTATAAAGCTAAATATTAAGAATATTAAATCTATACATACATAGGAATGATTAGTTCTAATCGAATCATTTACAAAATTGTTGATTTAAATTTTTTTTTTATAATTTTGAAAACGTTTATACGTTTTTAGATATTTTTAATTATTTAGAAGTGGATATCACGTGACATGAGCGACTAAACAAATACTAAATATAAATAAAAAAAATTATTTTTTATTTTTAATTATTTATATATTTTTTATATTTTTTAGAAAAAAAAAATTTGAAAATGGATGTTACACGACTCGAGCGACCAGACAGATACTAAAAGAAATTAAAAAGTTATATATTTTTATGATTTTTAGTATAAGATATTTATGAACCGTAAAAAATAATATCCTAAAACAAAAGACAATGAGATATAAAAAACAAAAACGCGTACAATATTAAAACAAAATATAATAAAAATTGAGAATAGAAAAAACAATGGGACTAACTCTCTCTACATTACAATAACATTTTCTCCCTTTACTGTCTACTGTTTTTTTTTTTTTTTAACTCTTTGTAAAGTTTTTTTTTTTTCAAAAAAAAAGAAGGAAATGTGTATGTGTACATAGGAAAGAATAGGAGAAGTGTATAATTTTTTTTATCTCCTCTCATATGATAGACTACACACGTTGAAATACCAATGTAATTATGACCTTATTGATAATGAAAACTATAAAAAAGAAATTGGTCATGATAACAACACATCACTATAATCAAATAAAACATAACAGTGTCAAAGATATTGATTTTAATTTTTATAATTAAAATTATACTCTTCTCTATAAACAGAGATTTAAAAATATCTTTTGGTGACATGTCATGTGAGGAGTGTAAATAACAATGAGTAGATGTGAAGATATGTATAAAATTTTTGGACTCTTGAGAAGAGAAGGGTGTGATAATTAAAAAAAATGGGCTCTTCCTTCATTTTATTTTCCTTTTATTTATGTTAAAATTAAAGTTTGTAAATCTAAAGAAAATTATTTCATTTTTTTTACCATTAACTAAATTTTTTTTATATTCTTTATTTTTTGACAAAAAATAAATTTATTCAGATGAAATTAGGTGTTGACAGTTGTCCATCTTTACTTATATTTTACTAAATAATATGAAAATGTAACATTTTTATATTATTGAAGTAAAGGATAAGTAAAGATAAAAACATTGATTTCGTCTGAGTTTCAAAAGGAGATATAGAAAAAGTAAGAGAAAAGAGATTTAAAGACAGACTTGACCGTTACATGTAGAGGATCCCAATCCAAAAGAGAAAATTTGGATTCGACCATTCACAAGTACGAAGTCCTTACCCGAAAAGAGAACTAGATTCGACCATTGTCTAGTAGAGGACCAATATATTTTCAAAAAGAATCTGAATTCAACTAGTTCCTAACATATGGTCGATATCTCTAAGAAGAATCTGAATTCGATCATTACCTAGCAAAAGACCGATATCCCTAAAAAGAACATGAATTCGACCATTGCCTAACAAATCATCAATATCCGAGAAATTATATATTCTTTGAAATTTTGATTTAGTTTTCTTGAAAAACGGATTGCACCAATACGGAGGAGTTCATATGTACATTAAAAGCTCTGACTCTAAACACTCAATCAATTTTCCCCTTTTTTAAGATATGAAGTGCAGGATGGATGAACCATCTTAACCAACCAAATAAATTTATGAGAACGAGTTTAAATAAATTGTTACACTGCACCACCTTGACCAACTTATCAAACCTCACTCATTTAAGTATATATATATATATATATATATATATATATATATATATATATATATATATATATAAATAAAAGTAATGGAATCTACACTAAAAAAAGATTTTAAAAATTAAAAATAAACAAAGTTATATTAAACTATATATTAATTTTTTATTTTATAAACTAAAATAAAATAAAATAATAAATTTATAGGTTCTTACATATTGAAATGGAAATATCAATGGGAGATTGAATGTATAGGCTTTTTCAGCTAAATGTTGAATTTATTTATCCAAACGTCTTTTGTTCAAATATTAACTTTTTAAAATATAGTATTAGACATTTTGTTAAGATTATTCCATCTCGACTTTTAGTTTAAATATCTCTTAATTAGAGATGTCAAAAAAATTCATACAGGTATTCGCGGATAATACCTGTAATAAGTAGGAAATGAATATTGTGAATAGATACTCGCAGGTAACAGGTACATGTATTTTTTATACACGTATGTTAATGGGACGGTTACGAGTATCATAGTATCCGTTTCCGTGATACCATATTCGTTATACTCTAATTTAAATTAAAAAAAAAACATGATTAAAACATTAACACATTGATTTTGAATGGGTTATTTTTTATTAATTGGTTTAAAAAAAATCATTTCTTTGTAAACTCCTATTCAACAATATTTAAATGAGTTATTTGCACTTTTTTTGAAATTTATGAATGTTATGCATTGTACTTTTATTTAAATTTATGGTTAAAATATGTTGTTAAAATTTTCTTTTATAGATACTCGCGGGTACCCATGGATATTAAAAAATATGCAAGTACCTGCATAACGGATACCCGCACGGTATGAGTATGGGTACGGGGCATATATTTATCCAGCAGGTAGGATACGAAGGAGCTACCACATGTACACTACCCGTCTCGTTGACATCCCTAGACTTAACATTTACCCAAACCAACATGGGTCGACCTTCAATTTGAGTCGGTCAATCTCGACCTTCGATCTAGGCCGATTTGTCTCGAACTTCAACCATGGTCAGTCTGTGTTGACCTTCGGCCTAAGTCGAACCGACCAATCTCAATCTTCGACCCGAGTCGCACCAGTCTTGACCTTCCACCCAGGCCAACTATCTCGACCTTCGACTCCGACCGATCCGTCTGAACCATTCAACCAATTTGGGTAGTCTTGAGCTTCGACTCGTCTCGAGCTTCGGCTTGGACCCACCCCTCTCTAACGGTGGGGCTAACTTAGTTGAATTCGGCCTTCGACAAGGGCCACCTCGACCAAATTTTGGATGAGGCGAACTCAATGGACTAGGAGGTCGAGGTTGACTCGGAAAAATTTAGTCAATTTTCTATCGGGTCGACTCGGTCAAAATTCAATTGAGGCTTAATCGACTGAATTTTGATGAGGGTTAAGGTCGACTCTACTGACTTAACCGAATTTTAGTAGGGGGGCGACTCAACCAAATTACTATTGGAGCAAACTCTACCAAACTCGACCTAATTTTTGTTAGGGTTTGTATTGACCTTCAACCTAGGTCGGCCCATTATAACCTTCGACTTGAGCACACCCATCTTGACCTTTGGTATGAGCCAGGTTGGCCAGTCTCGACCTTCAACCTGAACTAACTTGTCTCAACCTTTGGCCATAATCATCTTGTCTCGACTATCATCCCTAATTGGCTTGTCATGACCTTCAGTCCAGGTCAGCCAATCTTGAGCTTTAACCTAGGTCGGTCTATCTCCACCTATGGCTCGAGACCGCCCGAGACACTGGTTGACTTGTGTTGACCTTTGACCCGATCTTGTCCATCAGTCGGGGCTGGATCATCTTGACCTTCGATTTGGGCTAACTCATCTTGACCATTGATTCGAACCGACTAGTCTTGACCTTTAGCCTTAGTCAGACTGTCCCAACCTTCGGTTTGAATTGACCTTTTTCGACCTTCGATTCGATTCGACCCGTCTTGATTTTTTACCCTTCTTGACCTTTGGCCTAGGTTTCCACCCTCGGTCCGAGAGTGATCGCCTCAAATTGTCATCCGAAACGGCTTGTTTCGACCTTCAGTCTATGTCAGCCTATCTTAACCTTTGGTCCATGTTGACTTCAGCTTGAGACAATCTGACTCGATATACAACTCAAACTGAAAGTATTATTTTTAAAAATTAATTAAAGTCTTGTATTGTAACTAAATTCACCTTAATCTTGACGTTAAACCACTTTAGAGTGGACTTTGGAGGTTGATATTTTTTGACCCCTCAATTGGAAAAGTTCTAAAAACGAACTTGTTCAAAAGTGAGTTAAAGCTAATCCATAGATCATGAGTTATGGGTCAAGTTAACCACTATACTGAATACAATATATATATATATATATATATATATATATATATATATATATATCCAAATGTGTATTCTTATTTTCTAACACCTTTATCACGCCTATTTAATGTTATATTCAAATTCATCGTAGATGTATCATAAAAGGTTTTTAACGTGTTTTCAAAAGTTTGGTCTCCACTGCCGTATGTACTCAATTTATTTGTCAAAATACCCTTTTTGTCTTTAATGAAATTAAGAGAGAGAGAAATTATTTTAATATCTCTAAAATAATTTAAAAAAACATTAGTATATTTATAATCTAATAATCATTATATGGAATACCTTTACATGGAATGTTCCTATCAATTATATAAATAATTATGAAATTTAAAATGATTTAACATCACAAGAGAAAAATAAAAATAATAAAAAGAGAAAGCTAGAAGGCAAAAACAAATACAACTTTGCCGGGTGCACTGAAGATAGTCAACATTATACGACGCAATTTGCAAGTTTATAGTTCATATTTTCTTTTTCCTCCTTTTATGTTTGGTATCGTGAAATATTCAATTATGATTACAACTCTCATATAGTTTTATTCCTCAAAGCATGATTATTATAATTTTATGTCCCTTAAATATAAAACAATGAAACTAATGCATGCATACTCTTTATGCGTTTAATATTTTATAATCTAACTCTCTCTCTTTTGTCGCATAAATTTCATGAGTTGTTTTTTAAGTTCAATTATACCTCTAGGCTTTTATTTAAGTGTAACATTTATATTTTCAATCTCTTATCTTTTAAAGTTTCAATTTATTTTTTTATTATTTTATATTAATCAAAATGGTTCTTCTAAACACTAATAATTGTTTATAAGATCATGATACTTAGAGAATATAAACAAATTTATGGCAGTTTAAAATCTTAAGAAAAACGCTTTAAACTTTTCCAATTTCTCTCTTTTTGCAACCGCTGACCAGTGCATAGTAATAAATAAAAAAAAAACATATTAAAACCAAAATTAATAAAAAGTAAACTTTTACTCAAAGTAATATTTTTAATTTTAAACTCGATAAAAATGAAGTGTAAATTTTCAATTTTATTCATTTTAAAAATATAATGATTAAATAAAATTTCCCAAATAAAAAATATCTTAGTAAATCAAATAGAAAAGTTAAAGGATTAAAAAGTATAATGTAATGTATTTTTATTTTTAAATTAAGCCATGTGGAGCTGAATTGGTAAATAATATTTTCTTTTCAAAATGCATAATGTATTGTACGCGAAAAAAAAAATTGTATTATACTTTTTTTCTTTTTCTATGGATTCATTCATATTATTTAGATTTAATTACTCTTTTGGTTCATATTTTTATCTAGAAATATCAATTTGATTCTCCAATTTTTTTAAGTTTTAATTTGATTCCGATTTTTAAAAAAATTAATCCAATTTGGTCTTTTTTATTAGATTTCTTGAAGCTAATCAATGATTTATGTTAATTACATCAATAAATCAAATCATCATTATTAAAAACTTTAATTTTATGGAAAAATCTTTGATCCGTTTAAAAAAATTTATCAAAAATAATCACATTGCATCAATTTTTCAAAAATTGGGATCAAATTGAAACTTAAAAAAATTGAAAATCAATTTAACATTTTTAGACAAAGAGAGAAAAAGTAATTGAACCAAGTATTTAATATCAGTTTTACAAAATATCCTTAAGTTGCTATTGTTTTCAAATTTTACATGGTTTTCTTTACATATAGACTTTAGGGTCCCCTAACTAAGAAGAATACAAATTTTAGAGTCTTTTGTAGGGTCAAAAACTGGTGATAGAGTGTAATATTTCTTGAAGAGAGGGGGTGTCAATATAATTTGCTATGATCTTTTTAAATGTTTAATTGAATTAATAATACATATTTTTCTTTTATTAAAAAAACATTTAAATTTTCAACAATTGAGTTAAATTGATAAAGAAAGATAGAAAAGTTATGTAGAGCAGATTCAAAATCAATATTCAGAGCCAAGTAGAGTTGCAGCATTTTTCTTGGTAATCCAGTACACTATATCCTGTGGCATCACACACTCTGAGCATTTTCTTGAAAGTTAAATTCAAATGCTAGTTAACACACAGCATGCAAGAAAGGTTGAAAAGGCTTTTAATAATAAAAAAAAATGATACTTAAATGCTGTTGTTTATTCTGAAGAACTCTTGAATCTGTGACAATGGAGCTGAAAAGTTGAGACCCCAAGGCAAGACCTGATGAATGTTTTGTGACAAGAAAAATGTCCAAAATTAAATGACCAATCATGAAGATGGAACCTACGGATACCCAATTAAGAACCACATTGCTCAAGAATCCTCTTCCAAATCCAATCTTGGATCAACAAAATTCTATGTATATTCAACCTTTTTTTGCTTAGGAAATGAAACAGTGACTCAGAGGTTACTGCTCTTCCCATCAGAACAGCTCTATACAGGTAAGAATGGTGAACTGAATTATAGTTTTTGTATGGTCAAGAGATGATGAAGCTTCAATAATGGCTGGCAAAGGGAGTTCTTGTCCAGATTCTGGAAGCATGAAAATGCATTCAAATTAACAATTAACTGTTCTATCTTCGTCCATGACCCCATTGCTTCTTGTGATTTCCGGGTTTCACATGCGGATTCCGGTGGCCAATACCTTGCTTTGGGAGGTCATGCAACTCCATAACCTGTACTGTCCTCTGCCTCTTAGCTGAAAATCAGAATCAACAAGCACTTTCATCAGTATATTTAGTAATCAAATCAAGCTCTAAGTTTTGGAAGCTTCATCTACCAAATCTAACATTTAAGACTATACTATCAGGAGTATATTAAGTGAAAGTTTGTTATTCTGTTTATATAAGTTTGTACTCTTTCTTTTCAATCAATGAAAACTTTATTATCATTCTCAATATGGTAACAATGTTCTGGTTTCTGACATTTTTCTTCTTTATAGATATTTGTCTTGGTTCTCCATGGTTACCATGGATGATTCCAAATCCAATGCCTCTTACTCTTCCACTTCATCCTCCTAACCAACAATCCATCTGCCTCACCCAGAAAACTCTAATCCAAATAATTCTTCATTCCATGTACCCCTCAATCTGCTTGAATTACCAGAACCCCTGCTTATGTAAAATATGTTCACAATATTATCCAATTCATAATTTTTGTTCTTATACAAAACTTCAACCCCTTTACAAAATCTTCATTAACCAAATCTCATTCACTTATGAACCTCAATTTTTCACCAAGTTGTATCTTTTATGGGATAGAGATAGGCTAGGAATGAAGTAAATACAACACTGATGGCACTATAGACAGATAGAAAGCCTGTTTGGTGGCTATATGTTGGGATTGAATTTTCAGATACATTTCCTCTTGTTGCTGCTGCTGCATGGAACAGGAGTTTACTCCATCTGGACATCTACAAGGCTTTTCTCACTGGTGAGCTTTTTTTGAGGAATTACCTTCTGGTTATCATACAACTAATAAGAATCTTGTTTGCAGGATGATTAAATTTCTTTATGGACTTCAATCAAAATTCTCTTCCTCTTTGTTGAATCATGGTTTTCTTCAATCAAAGAATGACTATTCTTTATTCCCATATGGAACTGATGCTTCCTTGGTTGTGCTTCTAGTTTACATTGATGACATCATCTTGTCTAAATTCTAAATGTGTTGTTGAGGTACAAATTCATCTTCAATCTCTATTCAAGTTGAAAATTCTTGGCTCCTTGAAGTACTTTTTGGGGTATTGAAATTTCCAAATCTAACAAAGGGATATCCCTCCCAGTGCAAATACACATAATCTCTTACAAAAGTCACTGGTTATATACAAGTTTGTACTTCAACCAACGTACCACTCTTAAAAGCTAAGATCATGCCTTGACTCTTTTAGGTTATAAGTTCAAGTCTTTTAAACAGTCTCTCTAGGACAGTACCGTTAGGTGGGGAGCCTAGTGTGCACTAGGTTGCTCGATTTAACTTTATTATCAGCAAACTTCAAGAGATCTAGAATCTAAAAATTATACTTTGAAAGAAAAATAGACATAGATTTTGGAATAGAAAAGACAAACCATTTTCAACTTGTTGATACCGCTCCTGAAGTTTCCTCTTACTGGCTTCTAACTTCACTTGGACTGAAGCATCATCCGAACACCTGGGTTTCTGATACACAAGAAATGAAATTCAAACAATATTCAATCTACAAACTTGATGACCTAAGAAAAATTTTCCTTACATCTAGCTGACGAACATGAGGATTTTTTGGGATAGTATTCTTCACTGTATTTTGTTGCACCTTTGGCTCAACAGAGCCTTTCTTCTGCATGGTTGACTTTGGTGGTCTGCCAGGACCAGAATCACCGATAACTGGTTTATTCGGCCTCACAGCAACCTCATTTTTCTTTGCTTGCTGACCCTTACCCTCCTTGGCAATAATGTTTGCCTCATTTGATGCCTGAGGTCTCCTCTTCAGAGTTGGACTTCTTCCATGATCACGGTTTTTGGTGAATTCCCCACTATGTCGAGGATCTGAAATAGCAAACCAAAAGCATAATCATCAATCTCAGAAGTGGGGAATTCAAACAAAGAACCGTAGAGAAAAAGCTAGCTAGACTAGCATTAAGAAATTGTGAAGTCAACTCACTTCCATCATCATCCATGCCATCAAAGAACTTTGCATCATCAAATTATGTGACATCCAACCAAGTGAAGTTGAAGTTAGATTTTAACTATCAAACACTGCAAAGCATTAATACAAGAAAGGTAGAGGAAGGACATTGAAGTAAGTACCTGGGAGAGTTCCATAGAACCAGTTGGAGGGGCAAATAGAGCCCCTTCATCCATAGGAGGTGATGGAAGACCTTCTTCATCATCAATAACAGATGGATTTACTGAATCTGGAGTACCTTCTGAACCTATAAGTATGAATTTATTTCAAAATTAGAAAGAAGAGAAGATTTTAAGGATCACTTCCACATGAAAGCAGATAAAATGTTTATACCTGCAATAGCTGTGGTAGCCTTGACCCACTCATCCACCATTTCCTTCCAGCCTCTACAATTCAATAACAATGTTTAGAATGTAAAGCTTGTATCTCATGCAAAACTACTACACTAGCATGAATATGTAACAGAAGATTTTTAAGAACGTGAGATGTTTGAGCATGCAGACTGATAATTGAACTGAAATCAGTCATGAGTCATGCACCTACATTCAGATCTGCATCAAACATATAACTAGAACAGTCTCCATGCTAAAGCACAAAAAAGAAACCCAACAGTTTCCGTTTACCAACCCATTTTGTCATTAAAAAAGCAGAATGCAGAGAGAGAAAAAGAAGTGCAGCTAAATTGCATAGGATGTGGAAGTATAACATGGTGGTTGGACACTTTTGCATTTGATAAGCATCACATTTGAGCAAATATGAGACATGATTGACCAAGCAACCTGTACAAGTACAATTTTAGGACCCGTAAAAGTATTAAGTATTCACCAATGACCATGATCACAGACTCGATGCATTAGTCTAATTAGCAGAAGATGGGTATCAATCTGGAATAGTGGCACGTAGAAACAAAATCTAAAAATCCTATATCAGATGACATGAAACAGAAAAACAAAACTAAAAATGTCACGCATGATAAACAGTAAAATGCCACAGTTTATACACACGATCACCATTTAACTGAGCAATGAAAACATAGTAATGAAATAAAAAAATAAAAAAAATCATCTATGGGCCATAAGAACATGGTAATGAATTCAAAATATGAAAGATGATGATAAAGTTAATAGAAAGAGAACATAACTAAGTAGATAAAATTTACCAAATTTAATTAGGAAGCTTAAAGAAACTAGAAAGAAACACTAGAAAATATTGGTTCTATAGGAACAAAAGTAAAAATAAAACCAAGCTTGTGTGGAATGATCAGGGAAGAAGGGTTTCAAATCCTATTGTGATTTCTAGTGAAAAACATGCATATTAGAAAATGGATGAGAAATCGCAATTTTATCCAAATAAAAAAACTAATAACATTGTTTTGGGGGTTAAAATGGGTTTTTGAAGCTTATATTGTGCGTAAAAAAGCTGATATTTTTGTTATATTGAACAAAGAACAATGGCCATTATGGAAAATCCCTCCACTATTTGAATCTCCTAGAATCCAAAGACCACTCTACTATAATGCGCCATGTACTACAACTATTCATGACAGTGAGATGAATGGATTAGAAAAACAGTAGTGAATGAACTCATTGACCTTTACTAAAGTTCATAAATAATATCACAAAGAGTAACAAACCACTAATTGGCGAGGAAGGAAACTAGTTACAAACATCAATCCATGCAGGAGAAGATAAAAACCCATTTATCATTTATAGATACTGAGGATATACATATGAAACAAAACTATCAAAGAAAAACCAACTCATACTCGATAAGAGTCCGCGCCAGTTGACAAATGTCACTTGATCCATGCTTTCGAAGAGGATTGACGGCCTTTCCAATCTCAGTTGCCTGGAAAAATTAATTTTTCAGAGAATGGGAGGAGAAAAACACATCTGCAAAACAAACAGAAGGAAAGAAAAATGGCAGTCTTAATGAATGAGCAAGAGATGACTCAAATCAAACCTTCAAAAGATCCACTGTGAGTTCCATCAGCTGAAGCCTCCTCAATGAATCAAACAAAACTGAATCAGACTGTTGCAACATGAAATATAAAACCATGAATCAGGGGACCGCAGGACACAAACCAATTTAATCTTTCATTTAAGAACTCCACTGCCATCCAATAAAACCCACTTATATCCTATGACAAGGCCTTTAGAAAACGGCCACTGTGGTTGTAGCAAGACTTATCGAACATCAAAAGTTGTAATGACCATAACTGTAACTATAACTAACCAGAACCCTTCTCACAAAGAGAAACTTATTCTTCATTAAAACTCAAACAAAAAACAAATTGCAACACAAAAAACAACTATTGATGCAGAAGTAAACAAAGAAGGTACGGGTGGAGTTGGTAGAGAGGTAATCTGGACACACAAAAACCAAACAATGCGCTAAAATAAATACCATACCTCTTCTTCACAGTTAAGCAAAACATCCTTGATCCTGAACACCTCTTCGACATATTGTGACTCTTCTTCAATCTCATCAGTCAACGCCTCAGCTTCCCCATAGCTGTAATTGCTAACTCGGTTCGTGTTCATCACTCCAGGATCATCAACGCTGGCACTATTGACCTTGCTCTCTTTACTTGCGCCTGCTTCAGACTCAAACTCAGCACCAGTCCCTTCAAATCCATTCTTACAAGCACCACCACTTTCACCACCGTCATCATCCACTGGGACAGCCAATTCCACCCGCTCACACCCCAAACATCGACTCAGTCTGCAAGAAAACAACCTCTCTGCAATCCCATCCCTCCTCATCCTGAACTCCTCGGGGCAATCAGAAGCAGCCACCATGATCGCATGGTCAATGATGCCAAATATGTCAGAGTTCGCAGCTCCAAAGTAATTCCTCCAGTAATCAAGTGACCCTTTATTCATTCTCAACATCAAAAACCCAAAAGCCACAACCCCGGATCAATAGATCGAGGGAAAACCAAATCCACCAACCACCCACAAATCAAAATCCAATTTTTTTAATGCCAATTGTCACTGATCAATGAAAAACAACAAGGGCCTCGATGCAACCTAGAAAAGTACTAGATTGTTGTCCTTCCCCTTGTGAGAAAACGGATTATAAGGGTTCAATTTGGGTGGTCGACAGTCGATACCCAAAGCTAAAAGCTACGTTTTTTTTTTCTTCTATTTTTTTGTGTAAGAAAATAATATTTTTGGTGTTGCGTTGAGGCAAAGGTTGGGTTTTGATTCGGGGCTAGGCAATGGATAAAAGTTGGATTAAGAGGGGATGGAGGTTCACGGTAACACCACAAAATCAGAAACAGACGCACAAGTCTAACTATTATTATTATTAATATTATTTCAACAAACGTAGCATGTTGTTGTTGTTTCAGATTCTGGCGTTAAAGTAAAAACCTCCTCCAAGAGAGAAACACCACCTTGGCCTGGTTTTTCTCGAAGGTAAAACAGAAAAATGAAATTATAAAATCTTATGAAAAATGAATGGTATTCACTGACGAAAAATTTGGAGCACAAAAACAATACAGAAGTTTCAGTAGATTGTCTGTCTACTTGATGAAACTTCTGTGCGTATGTAATAATGTAGAGTTCTTCTGTCTCTGTTTCGACAAGCTAACAACTGAGTGATGCAAGAATGGTAGAGGAAAAATAGTTCAAAAAAAAAAAACGCAAATGGGGTTCTCGGGTTCTCCCAAACAGTCCCAAAAAAGACAAAAAAGATGGTTTGTTGTGGGTGTTTTTTGTGAGGGTTCCGAATTTTGGTGATATTAGCCCTCTTTTGAGTTGACAAAAAAAAATTGTGGCTAAAAAAATACGAGGAAAAAAATGAGAATTTCAGAGAAATTTTTCACTGTCTCTCTACATTTTTTTCTTAAGAAATTATACAAATATTTCTAAGAATATTATTTTTTCAATCTCCCCAATCAGCACTAGAAAACGGGTCAAAATTCTGTTCTTGAATAAACCTTTTAAAATTTGGGTTGAGAAATGGGTCTTCTAGGAGTACTTTCTTACCTTCCACTTCTCTGTTGATATTGGGAAAATTGGTCGAAATACGAATATTTCAAAATTGAATTCTATTTTATTCACTTCTTCATTTAAGGTTTATTGGTTGTTAATTTTAATTTAAGAAACGAAATTGGATAGTTTATTTAATAATTAATATATCTAATGTAACTTTAGAAAACGGTGTTAAAGTTATTAATTAATTAATATAATATAATATTTTTTAATAAGAATTAAGAGTTTATAATTAATGATTAATTATATTTAATTATAACTTTTGAATGTGATTTAAAATATTATAAAATATAACTATCAGTAATAATGATTTAACAATTAGTAATTGTTTTAAAATTGTGCCAACATAGAAATAAATAAAGATATTTAAGGTTAACTTTTAAAATGTTGTTTAAATTATTATGCAGTGAATTGCAATGTTGAGAACAATGACTACTTTAAATCATACTTTATAACAGTCTTAGTATGAATTTAGAATACTAGCGAAAATTATTGTAAAGTAAATTATAAAGTTGAAATTATTTACTTAAATGTTTGTTGAATATTATTAAATGATATTATTGATTTAAGTATATACTAATAAGAATTTAAATTAAATTATTAATTTTATTATTAGATTAATTAATTAATGACATTTTTGATAATATATATGTGAAATACTAGAATAGTACATTTTTAATTATTAATATAAAATTCGATAATTCCTTCATATTAATAAATTAAAGTTTTAATGAAATATGTGAAGAAGAAAAGTTGTTGGTTTTTTTTAAGTTAAAATGTCCTCAATTTTAATGGGTTTGTGCAGTTTTTACGTCATTTATTTTAATAGTTTCATTTAAAGGTAAATATTCAATATTATTAATGTTAGAGATATTGTATAGAAATTAGTAAAAGGGAAAAAATTATTGATGATATAATTATAAAATCATGATACATGTAATAAAGTTTAATATTTATTTAATGATTTAAAGTTGAAGTTTAAAAATTGTTGAATTTTTCATTGTATTAAGTATGTGATAATAGATTTTTTTTTTATGATTTCTGTTTATAGACTTAAATATACTTAAATACACATTAGTTCCTACTTTTGTTGTTTTTATTCAATTTGATCCTCATTTTCGTTTTGTCTTCAATTAGGTTTTCATTTTCGTCAAATTTTATTCAATTTGGTCATTTTCACTAACTGTATTTAAATAGTTAACGTTTTTGAACAGTATGTCATGTGTCAGCTCCTGGTTTTTCTGATATTTTTTAAATTTTTTTAAATTTCTTTTAAATTTTTTTAATTTCAAAAAAATTATCCATGTGTCAAGTCACAATTGTGCCACGTGTCAGTTTGTGGTAGTATTATTTTTTTTGTTCAATTTAGTCTCTATATTTGTTATTTTTGTTTAATTTAATCCCAATTTTTGTTAAAATAAATCAATTTTGTCCCTATCAAATTTATACTAAATTTAATATCTTTTATACAAATTATATTAATATTTTTTCTAAAATTGTTTAACACCCCATTTAATTAATAGTCGTAATTAAAGGAAATGTCACAATAAAATAATAAAGTAGCGCAGTCTTAAAGTTTCCACTAAACGTCGTACGATGAATCAAGGCATACAACGATATCGAACTAAGCAGATACAGAAATTTAACTGAAACGAACTGGAAGTTTAAAGGACAGCCAATACATGGGTCGTGGCCGTAAAAGAAAGCTCGGAGAAAAAGAAAATCCAGCCCAGATGGCTAAGCAGCAGAGTCACCATTCCCCTGTTGACCGCGAGGACCTCGCACATCTGCTCCCATCAATAAATTGATGATCATCGCAAAAGAGAAGAGCCACATACAAGACAACCAGACAACAAACAGGGTAAGCTAGAGTAAAACAATTCATCAAGTAGTTATATGCCAATACACAATCCAAGCATTTCATATATCATCCAAACATGTTATAACTTTTCAAACAATACACTAGACACTGACTCGACTCATCCGGATACATATAGTCTGGTCGGATTTTCAACGGATGCTTGCACTTGTGGTGGATACCTCTGCTCACCCCCGAGCTGCTCACCCCCAAGTTATGTGTTACAAGTGTTACAATGAATCAATTTCCCTCACCACAAGGTTAGCCCTTAATGTATTACAAGCCTCCTGCTACTCTCACCACAGGAGTCAGTCTGTTCTAAGTGAGACTAACTGACTCCTTAGAGTGTCAAGATGCAACCTTACCTTGAATCCTTACCAGACCATATAGATGGGGCACCACCATGAACACCCACTAACAGGGACCATGGAATTACGTCCCGACCACTGAAGCGTGACCCCGAAAGCCTCACCTAGAGACTCCAAGGAATTACACACTGACACGGACCAATCATAATTCAATAATAAGAGAGCACACTAATCATGCTTATGATTTCATACCAACCTCTGAAAATCAATCCTCATTCGTATCACATGTCGAATCTATACCACTGGTTATTACCCCTCCATGAATATAGGGCCTCACCTCATACCAATACCACGCCTCTTTGATTTCCAACCCACTCATTAATTTCGCATGCCAAGATCCCTCAATCACGTCTATCCAATTTATAATACGAAACATACCATGCATTTCATTTCACAGAGTTCATACATCATACAAAATACATCATAAACCAACAATCCAATTACCAATTGAAGAAAACCATCCAACCTGCAGCGGATATCGCTCAAGCCAAGAGCTATTGCTCAGGAGAGAGGGGTGCTCTCGCTTAGGCGGTAGACCCTCACTTAGGTGAGATCGCGACAGGTGCTGGGAGTTCTCGCAGGCTCGCTTAGGCGAGCCTTGCCTCGCCTGAGCGAGACAACCCCACGCCCAAAACTGAGGTCCCTCGCTTGGGCTAAACCACAGTAGCGTCCCAAAGTTTTCACTCCTCTTCGCTTAGGCGAGTGACTCTCACTTGAGCAAGACAGTGCCTCGCTCAAAACCAGAGCTCTCTGCCTAAGCGAGGGTTTGTGAAACCCCTGGTTTGCTCCTGCAAGTCTCGCCTGGGCGAGAGTAACAGATCTCGCCACTGTTTCTCCTGCAACAGTCACATGCTCGCACCTAAATAACAGTACAAGGTCGTTCACACATTCATCACAATCATATAGTTCATACAACACCCAATAAACTCTAAATCAGCTAGAAAAAAATCATTCAAGACCCAAAACTCTAACTTCCCCGTACCTGGAAAAAGTTTAGTAAGGACCCTAACGACACGACTATGAGCACAGCAACTATAGGGATGAACTACGAGACTGAAATAAAGGTGGAATAGAACCAGTAGATGAGGTTAACAAAGGATCCTAATTGGAAATACGAAAGATGATTAAAAGGGAACCAGCATGAACTAGAAAGGGATACTTACGTGGAGCAACGAGTTCTCTTAGCTCAACGTAACAGTGGAAGCAAACCTTAGCAGAGAGGTTGACGGCTGCAGTTCTAGGTTCTCTGAAATGAGTGGAAAATGTGAGTTAGGGCAGCTAGGAATGGTTTTATCCTTTGGGCCAGCCTTTAGGCCCAACAGTTGTAAGGCAACCCTTAAAATGTTAGGGCAGAAAAACTGGGCCTTACAAATTGACATTTGAATTTATAATTTTTTAAATTCAATTATAAATTATTAAACTTAATTATAAATTGAATAAAATTTTTATATTTAATTGCTAAATAGAATATAATTATTTAAAATATTATAAGAATATAATTATTATATTTTTTTCTAATATTTATATTCTAAAATACTTTTAAAATTGATATTAAAAATATTTTAGAAAAGTAAACTAATATTTGAAAAATTAACATTTAAATATAAAATATTTTAGATTTTAATATCTAAAATACAATAAAAATATTAAATATTTTAGATTTAAATGTCAATTTTAAAAATGTTAATATAGATTTTTAAAATTTTAATAATATTTAAATAATTATATTTTATTTAACAATTGAATCTAAAAATTATATTCAATTTATAATTAAATATTATAATTTATAATTAAATTTAAAAAATAACTAATAATAATGTCAATTTTAAAAAATTAAATTGTTCCATTTTAACAAAATTTGGGACTAAATTAAATAAAAATAACGAATATAGGGACTGAATTAAATAAAAATAACGAATATTGATACTAAATTGAACAAATACAAATAATACAACCACACATTAACATGCAGCACTAACATTGACACGTGGCACAATTGTAACTTGACACGTGGACAATTTTTTTGAAATTAAAAAAATTACAAAATTAAAGAAAAAAGCAGGAACTGACACGTGACATGTATTGTTAAAAAACGTTAACCATTTAAACACCGTTAGTGAAAATGATCAAATTTACCAAAATTTTACGAAAATGATTGAACACAAAACAAAAATAAAGATTAAATTGAATAAAAAGAACAAAAATATGGACCAAATGTATATTTAAGCCTTGTTTATATATATATATATATATATATATATATATATATATATATATATATATTATTTCTTTCTAATTTAACTATGTGAATTTTTTTACATACTAAATTATGTTTTTGATTATTTTAAACTGTTTACATCATTTTTGACACATTTCGATCCAAATGTCACTCTAAAATATTTTTAACACATAAAAGAAAATAATGTTATTGGAATAAGAGAATTATATTTATTCGTTTTTAAAATTTGAGAACTAAATTGTTTAAAAATTAAAAATATATTTAAGTTATATATATATATATCACTAGGTTGATTGTCACGTGTCCCGGTGTAATCCGTCATCTCATGCAAGTATCGACTTGTTCACGAATGCTATTCAATCATTTGTTGATTCTTCATTTTTCAACCCTTATTACTTATTATGTTTGTAATAATAATTAAAGTTAGGCTCAATTGCTCCATAAGTTGTGATGAAAAAAAAAAAGTAATGTCATAAATTAATGAAAATTATTGTACAAAATTTGATGTAAAAATATTAAATTTACCCATATTAGAAACATATTTTATTGAGTTGTGCATTCTTAAATATCGTCATAAAGTTATATAATATGTCAAATGCAATACACTGGGTCGAATTTTGTTCCATCCAAACACTACACTCCCATGAGTATGCATTTTGTATAAATTTTTGGTGATTTGAAATGAGGTTGGGGATATCCTTCTTAAGATATAGATCACTAATTCATGTGGACATTAAGCACTATAAAATGTTTGAAGAAAAGAATATTAAGAATTGGCAACCATCAAGAAGTAACATATGGAGAAAACTTAAAAGGTTTGAAGAAATTAGGAAGCAAAATAATTTGTAAAAATTTTAAGAAGGATCTAGAATGTTTTAGAAGTCTGTAGAAATGTATACAAGTTTCATGAGTCCAATAGAAAGGTGAATAGAGATACGAAGATACATACATCTACTTAACTAACTGATAATTTCGGTACTTCGCAAGTTTATACACTTAATTACAAAGGTTGTAACTTTCATATGTCCCAATCACATGTGTCACTTCTTGTAAGGGTCTTTAGCATTCCTTTACTCATTTGTAAGCAAATAAGGTCAAACTTCTTACCATGTACAAACTCTACTAGTGTGATATATATATATATATATATATATATATATATATATATATATATATATATATATATATCTTAGTTTTCCTGTAGAGATTATCGTGGAAGATAAACTTATTTGTTTTATTGTATTTGTTTACTGAATATTTCTTTTAAAATTTAATCAAGTGAAAATATTTGGTCAAACTTACATTATTTATTATTTCATGGAAATTTCTTAATTAAATTAGTTCATATAAATAAAATATTTGACACAAGTGTTATAATTGTATTTAGCAAGAACAAAATGGCCATGTGTTACTTCTAAGGTATTGTTTTTAAAGAAAAATTTAGTCACATAATTACTATTATGGAAGACAATAATGAGTTATCCAGACAAAAGGTTAAGTCGAGTTAGTATGGACTGAAAGTTGTATTGAGTCGATCTAGGTCGATGGTTGAACAAAGTTGCCCTAAGTCGAAAGTTAAGTAGAGTCGACTTGGGTTAGAGGTCAAGCTGAGTCAACCTCGACCGAAGGTCAAGCAAAGTCATTAGGAGTCGAAAGTCAACTCGAGTCAATTCAAATCAAAAGTTAAGTTAACCCAAATTGAACCTAAGTTAAAAGAAGAGTTGAGTAACCAGGACTAAAGATCAAGCCAAATTGTCAACTCAAACTAAATGTCAAATCTAGCAAGTCCGGATCGAAGGTCGAACTAACTTAAGTAGGATTCAGAATGAGTTGAGTTTGCCTCAAAAATATAAATTAAATTGCTTTATCCAAAAAAAAATTGTAATATAAGATATTTTAATTATTCAATCCAAACAAACTATTTAAAAAAATGAGAAAATTCAGTTGCAAGTAATTCAAATTTTATGTATTTCAATTTTTTAAAATTGTTGAAAATTCCTCGTCTAAACCAAGGTTAGACTTCCGAAGGAAAAACTTGATAGCCTAATTAGAATTGTAACTTGGACTTTCAATGAATTGAAGAAATAAGTAGCCATATTGCACTAACTTTCTTCAGGCCACGTCATGCTGGTGAGAAGCCATTACAAAGTCATACAATAAAGAGAGAGAAACCCAAAGAAAGGTCATTTATTCCAGGTCAGAGAGATTTGAGTACTTCAGATCAATAGTGCTGAAGCTGACACTAAGGTATAAAGTTGTTTAGCAGGATGAGTTTGGTGGTAAGATTTGTGACCCTGTGGAAGGAAAATTGTGGCTTGGTTCAAAGTTTGTTGCAACTCCACTCCACACACGACTCAATTGGTCGTGTCATTCATTGACTTGGTTGGGGCTTTGAATGTTAGTTCTTGGATGCCATGCAGCTATAAGAGGGGAAAAAACTTCTGTGGTTTCCATAAACAGTACCCACATGTCAAATTCCAACTTGTCCTTTGGCCTAAACCCGAGATGCGCCACTAGCGACTGCAATGTAGACTTAACAACCATGTCACTTAACGGAATGGAAAACTATAAGTTTTGATATACACGGGAGAAAAAAGTAAGAAGGAAATAAGATGGTCAAGTGGAAGTAAATGAGAAATTAAAGTGACTATGATCATTGTGTGCTTAACATTCAAAACAGAAAAAGATAGCACAGGGTACCTTTTTGTGCATTTGAAGGTGATGGTCACCAAGAAATCCATCTCCATGCAATCTTGTTACATTTGAACAGGGTCTTCACATGAACAGTCCTAATTTGACAATTGTTTTTAGAGCTCGCGATGTAATAATAGCTTAACCAGCTCTAACTTTCATCTTTCGTATTGAGGTATACATCAAATATTTGACAACAGACCACTTATCCTCATCTCATACACCTCAAATGTTTTTAACGTAAGAAAGAAGGGAAAAAAAACTTTAGAAGAGGAAACTATAAAATTTTAAATCTCATTCAATAAGACAAAGATCCGAATATCAGGAGATATCTCACATTACCTCAACTATAAGGATTTGAACACCTTTTAACGTAAGTAAGATACTTTAAAAGTAATGGTTTTAGGTAAATAAAAAAGAAAAAATGGCAACATAATATTTTTTTTATTTTATACACGGACTGGTAAAAAAAAATGCAGTAATGTAAAACCATTTGATAAAATAGATCAAAATAGCGGAAAATAAGTCCACTGCACTAAAACTTGTCACTCATTCTCAATCATCTCCTGAACCTCACTTACTACTATATGTGCTTTATTATGGCCACCAATAACTTCAGCTTGTTTCTTGCCGTCCTTCCAAAGCTGCAACAACATTCATTTAAATCACTGACAGAGAAGAATATAATAAATTAATCAAATCAAACAAAAATGTGCTTACTTGTATGGTTGGCATTTTCTGCAGTAATTGAGAGCCGACGACATATGAATACATGAAAAATGGAATCTAATAAGTATCAAGATAAAATGTCTACATAGCAAATTTAGTTGAAACGAATATAATGGTTGCATATCAATTGTTAGACTAATCAGGCAGAGGTATATTGTAATTATCATATCTTGCTAGTGAGAGGTTCAAAAAACCACACATTTTCCTCAGGTGCTCCTGAGTAAAAAATTCAAAGAACAAACAAAAATAATCACAACAAAAGCCTTTCCCATTAAGTGGGACATGGATCAAAATTCAAAATACAGCATTGTCCTGCCATGTTTTCAGAAAGTTCATTTAGACAAAGGCCTTTTACAGAAAAATTCTATAGCATTTTCCTTGATCCACATGATCAACTCTTCTTTCCAGGAGTTTGATTGGTCTTCTCCAAAACATATATTAATTAAAGATACCAGAACAATTTCGCCAAGCACGAATGCATATGATGTAAAGGCATAATTTAAAGAAAATTATGGAAACTAAACATATTTATCCAACAAGTTTCTATATAGGTTTTTCTAACAGGCAGACATGAAGTACCCACATGGCAACATCTGTTCATGGAAAGACATTGATAAATTCAAGATGTAAAAAAATCAGACAATTTTTAATACATACAATTGAAAGAGAAAGAACATAAGGGGAAGCTACGAGAAACTCACAGTCACACCTGCACGAGCAACAAGTTTGTGTGAAACTGTATTAACATCAACAGTGTAGAACTGCAATCTGCATGACATCCACATAAACAAATCCTAGATTAATGAGTTGATAAGCCTTATCATAATATCATAACATAACCAAACAATTACACATGCAAGGTATCATCTCTATGCTCTAAAATACAAATAGCTCAGTAATACATTAACATCTTGTGCATCAACCTAGATTCAGTAGCTTATGAGTATCTTTCAATCATTATCATACTAAACACATCTCAAAATCTCAAGCAGCTACAATGATGTTGCAGTTATAGCTGTCAATTTGATCTGCAGTTAACATTTCTAGATTTTTAGCTTAAAGCACAGGTAGCATAAAATGGACCATTTATACACAATATACATAGCTTCTCAATTACTCTATTTCAAGACACTATTTGAGCATTACCATCGACCATGAGCTGTATCTATTGTCCGTACTAAGTTCACATGGAATTCCATTGTCTATTGTATCTTAGGTTTTCATTTTGTTTCTAAATCAAAACCAGTCCTGTGCAATCCCATGTTCCTTTCAGGTTAAGTGCTTCTGTTACATTTTAGATATGTCATGACCCGGTTGGTAATGATAGAGCTTGATGGTAGAGAGGGCTAGCTGCCCAAGCCTAATAATGTAGCTGGTGACATTTATCAGCTAGTTGAATCTGACAGTTGGTGGTTCAGATTTTGGTATATTTTACTGTAGAGATGTGGCAGATCGTAATTATGTTATTGTAGTTTCATGGCTTGGGAGATATAGTTGTTGTGTCTTCGATGAAAGTGGTTCAGATGTACCTTTGCCATTTTTCTTCGCAGATATTCTAAAAAATTATCAGGGGATTTGTACTTTGTTGTTTAGTTGTGGTTAGCTGTCAGAAATGGTTTCAAAAAGAGTTACGGAAAATACAGTGCTTCTTTAATGATTTCAAGTGTCAGTTGAAGTTATTGGATTGATCTCTATTCTGCTCTCAAATAGGTGTAGATTGAAACACTTTGAGCACTAGTACACCGTGTGTTACTTGTATGAAATCCAGTTCTGAAATGACTGGGTTGGGATTGAGGTGATAACTGGAGAGAATGGTTAAGAAGTCTGGGTCATTCTCGATCCGTACATGATAGGATTGATAGTATGCCAAGAAGAAAGCTGGACAAAGGTTGAGGAATGAGGAGAGTAATAGTCAAAGATCTCTAATAGTTATCTGCCAAGGACATCAACAAAATCTTATTATTCCATGAGAATGAAATTAGCCTGACCTCGTTAGTTGAGAGGGCCTGGGCTCTTTTAAGATTTCAGCCTCATTTGGTTTCAGTTTTCGGAGAATGTCACATCCCATTCTACGCTTATTGATAATTAGTACAATAAGGTAAAGCATTATAAACACATCACATATACAGCACAATTTATTAAAAGAAAAAAGCTGCAAACCCTTTCTCAAACTTTTGAAAGCATGAAGTTTTATACCTTTTTCCTCTGCTATTACAACTTCAGCAGACAAAGTTGCAAACTCTCCCTTACTACATTACTTAAAATTTAGAAAACAAACATACACACTCATTAATTTAGAACTTTCCTAGTTTCCTATTTAAAAAAAAAAATTACTCCGCATATCTCAGCATTATTGGATTATTATAGTCAAAATTTGAATCTACCAATAAAACAGGAAAGTATCAATGGATGTGAAACCAGGAATTTGGATGAAACCCCATATTCTGTTGTGTTCATATTTCCTTTAATATGTTGCAAGCTTAATAAGCTTCAGCTTTAAAATACTAATCTAGATCATTAGCATATTTAGCACATCTTCGAATGTAAATCAACTACACAAGTCCTTGACTAAGACTTGTAGTTAAAGCACTTGTAGGTAAATAAGCTGGATTGCATGCAAACATGACACAGTTTCTCTCAAAGACTCTTGTTCAAAACAGAGATTTATGTTTCAAGATGGACTTTTATAGACTATAGTACATTAAATAATACCAGAGAAAATTTTCAGTCCACGGTAAGGATTATAAAAGAAAACTCCCTGACACTGGTCAATGTATCATAGTCTGATTCCATTAGGTTAAGCACACATATAAATGAACATATGCTCAGAAATTATTCTAGTTTTGCGCGATAGAGGAAAACAAATGTAATCTCACCTTGGATAATATTCTGCTGCCAACTTTTCCAATTTTGGTTTTAAGTATATACATTTTCTGCACCAATTTGCCATCCTACAAACCAAGGAATCTCACCTCAAAGGCCATAATTGTAAAATAAATATTCACTAATCAGACAAATGAAACAAATAAGTTTATATTTTATGTAATGTATAATACTATACATAAAACTCAGAACTAAAACTCAGATTACCATTGGCACACTTTTTCCATGAAACTGGCTAATATTAGAAGAAATTCGTACAGGATCCATTAAATAGAACTGGCATCCTGTATCATTTAGTAAAAACTACTTGGATTTTAGACCTGTTTGGACGATCTTTCCATAAAAACTTCTAGGAAATTAAAATAAGAAAAACAAAAATGAACTTGACTTGTCAAGTTAAGATTAGTTTATGCATCAGCTGATTAGCTCTCTCATGTAACTTCTCCAAATTTTTACTTTGAACTTGTGCATAATTTAATTTTAACTTATAGAGAAGCCAATTTTATCTTTTTCTCTTCTAAAAGCTTTTATGGAGAAACACATTCAAAGACGCCCTTCGCCCACTAATAAAAGACTAAATCTTGTGATTAAACAATGGCACTGCTAACATTCATCAAACAGACAAGCTGGTGCCTGATTATTACATAGCCTCCCCCATCCAAGAGCGTCACTAGTTGATTTTTAGCAAGTTAAATTCTCAATTATTAAGATTGCTTTTGTTCAGACAAAAAAATTGCTATTACTAATGATAATTTTAACTACACAAACCTGTAAGTATAACCATGGTTTGATTACCAAAATTTAGTTTGATTAATGTGTTCACTTAAACAAAAAAAAAAAAAAAACTAAATAGATAGAGTGATGCTCAATTACTTCTAGAAAATGTTTCTGTAAGGCCCACAATTACAATAGGCCAGACTCAAGAGCACATCACCCCATACATATTCATATATCTTGTTATCTTCCCTTTAGATCAAATCTCTCTCTAAATAAGATTGACAAATACTTCTGTTTCCCTACAAAGCTCCTAGCCTGAAACTTGAAATATCAGAAGTTTCAAAAAGGAAACAAGAGTCCAAAAAGTCATGAATAACAATAACAATAATTTAATTTTGATATACTGTTATTTTAAGCTTTTTACTTCTCAAGTATCAACCAAAATGGAAAAAAAAAATCATATTTTGGAGTTACTTCATCATTTTCCTTTTTTTTCCTTCTTTTTTTACTTTTTTTTTCAGTAACAGAAAACTATACTTTATAAACAAGAAAATGCAATTCCCTTCATCAAAATCTAAAATTACATGTTAAAATGTAAAAATTTAAGAAAAACTACACAAGACAATGCCTACAAATTAATCTATCCAGAAGTTAAGATAAGTCAAATTCTTTTTTTCTTTCATATTTTTCTCAAGTTGATAAGGAAAGACTCATCTAAAAAAAACATATTAAAAATTTGAAGAAAAGTCAAAAGAGTCTTAAGGAAGAAGGAACCTACCAAACCACAACGACAGCTTGGTGGAGCCTTTGAGCCTGATCGAGGAGAAGATCAAAGTGAGTTTCGCTTGAGACAGGTTGAAGGTAAAGGGAAACAGGTTTTCCTTCCTCTTGCAAGGACGCTTGATGACTGAACCGAACCGGAGAGGTTTGGCGCGCGCATCCGCAGGAGACGGAAGAATGGAAGCCAAACCTGAAGCCGGAGCGGAAGCAATGGAGGGAGAAAGAATGTGGATTGGTCGTTGGGATTTTCGGGGAGAGTGGTGGAAGTTGAAGAGTGCGAAGATGGTGTGACATTGCAGAGAAGGACAACGGAACGGCCTGACGGGAACGGAGAGAATATCGCTGTTACTTGGTCAAACACAACAAATAGTGAAGGAGGCTTTGAATTTGGTTTATATCACCATTTCTCTCACTTTTCAAAATCAGTTTATTTAGGTTTCAAAATATCTAACATGGTAGTATAGTTTTGAGAAAAATCTTTTAAAGCAATAAGTTTAATAAATTACTATTCAGAAATAATTGTGCTTTTAACAGATTATAAGATGTAATAATATTATACAAGAATCATATCCAGTTCTAAATCATTAACATTATCTAATTATATTTTGTATTAATGTTAAACAATGGAAATGTTTTTGTTGATAAAAGTAAAAAAATGTAACGTAAGAATTAAAAAAAATGACATTTATAAAAAATATATCTTTTATATAATATAATAGTATAGATAACTATTATATAATGTTACTTTTAATCATCATAATTATTTTAAAATCTAAATTAATTATAATTTTAACTGCTAAAGAAAACTCTATAGAGATCTTACATGTCCTAGGTGTATCACTATGAACCTTTGTAATGAGGTTTAGGTCTTATTAGGATAAACTTTTCTTCAAGCTTTTAATATATTTGTTTCATCAAATATTTAATTGTATAAAATTAATTTTAAATTAAAAATTTAATTATATTTTTAGTTTTTTTATAAATTTAAGTATATGTAACAAATTTTTTATTTCAAAATTTATTTATTAAATACTTGTTATGGTTTTTAGTATTTTTAATTATTTAACTTTATTAATTAAATAATGTGGTTTTTTCATTATGTCTATACTAATTAAAACATATGATATTTAATATATATATATATATATATATAATTAAAATAATAAAATTATGTATATTAATTATAATAGTATTTTATATTAATCATAAAACTCAATTTTTTTTATATAATATATCAAAAAACAAAGTCAAATATTGAATTAACCACGTAGGCTAATTAAATAAAATAAAATAATTAAATTTCATTTAAAAGTTATAAAAGTTTAAATTATTTTATATAATAAAAATAATAAAGATTTAATTGAAAATATATAAATTTATAATAAAATTAAACCTAAATTAAAATTATAAAATTACAGAAAGTAAAAGTTTTTTTCATTTTTTTTTTCAACTTAGTAATTGGTTTTTCAAACAAAGAAAAATAAGGTAATCTCTTTTGCATTTTAAATTTATCTAAATTAGCTACTTATCCAATAAAGTGCACACTTATAAACAAAAGCATGAGTAAATATCTATAAGATTTTTTCTCTACCATTTAATCACACAATAATGTATGATCATTTTTTAAACTTTTATAATCACAATCTTATATTAGTGATTGATAATTTATTTTATTGATAGTGTAAAAGTTTGACACTGCACAATCATTAATCAAATATTTAAGCATATAATACCATTTAATAATTCTAAAATTTATATTTCAAAATAAAATTAACTTAAATTTTTATAAAATATGATTTGAAAATTTAAATTTCCTTCAATAAGTTAAGGTAGCTTTTTTTAACTGAGTTATTGAACAATTATCACATCATAGCATTTAAATTCATATCAATTTTTAAATAAAAAAAATGGTCTCCATATAGTTGAAATTTATAGCAAATAAATATTTTTAAACATATATATAATTGTGATTTATAGTTTATAATTTGATACATTCTCTACTTTTATTCATCAATATAATGAAAATATTAAAATAACATCATTACATCATTTATATGGGTTATTTTTGTTCTAGAAACATCTCATACCTAACCCAGTTTCTTTCCCAATGAAATTCATTCTCCATTTTTGAACCCCAAAACACAGCAAAAGGAAAGGTAACTCTAGCCACAACACAACACAATCATCTCTCTCGTACGAATGTAATCTTCTCTTCTCTCCCTTGCAATCACACCCTATGCATGTTTCTTGAAATGTTGGTTTTAATTGCGCACTTTTGTTTTCTTTGTCATGGATTACTTTATTCCATTATCTAAAGAATCGGTTTTAACCTGAATCAATTGACTTAATTCCTTCATATGATATCTTGATGATAAGGCAATAGAAGAAGAATAATCTTATGCACTATATTTACACTTTGATTTATTCTTATCCAGGAAAGGTTGATTATTAGTTATGTTTCCCTTGTCTGTATGATGTTGTGCCCTTCTTATGTGTTATTGGTGATTTTTGTAATTGTTTATGAGGTGTGTTTATTTCTTATATCCTTATCTTTGGTGGTTCAATTCTGTTTGACTTCGGGAAATTCTTTGCTTCTTGCTGCCAAGGGTTTGTGTTTGTTGGTTTGTGTTCGTTGTTCGAGCAGGGTGAGTTTTGAATTGTCTGTGTCAATTTCTCACAATAATGGTATTGGGGACCGCTGTTTTGAAATGCGTTTTGCTTATGTTTGTTGTGGCTTGCGTCAGTGTATTTTGCTTCTATGTTTGCAACCAAAATTTTATGTTTTACATATAATTTAGTTGTAGTTTATTGCGCCACATGCTTACTGCTACATCAATAATGAAAAATATCATCAAGATTAATAATGCTCTTGTAGTATCCTTTCCTTGGGGAATGTTTGGGGGTGAGATTTTGGACTTTGGAGGGGAAGGGAGGGGAGGACAAATTTTGTATTTTTTTTAATTCAGAGATGTTTGATGTTTGGAAAGATAAACAAAAGATTTGGATATTAAGATTGTGTTAATCTTTCATTTAAAAAATTACCACATTAGAGAATATTTAATAAAATTGATAAATGTCTCCCGAACACACCCTAATTCTGGAATTTTTAGAATTTGATCCTCAACTGTAATTCATTTTTGGTTAAAATTTAATTCAAATTGCTAGAAATTATAATGAGTTCTGCAAAATTTTCAAATCCCATCATAATTGGTAAGATCTGAGAGTTAACAATTTGTTGAATCTTAGGAATAATGTTAATAATAGCTGACAGCTATAAAAGTTAACAGCTGTAAAAAGTAACAATTATTTATTTAGTCTAACATTGTTGGATATCCCACATCTTCAGAAGATATGGTCAAATTATAATATATAAGTGAATGCAAACATCACCTTATAAACTGATTTCATGCAGTGTTAGACTTAAAGTTCATTTCTTAAGATGGTATCACAACCATTCAAAGTTTATCTTAGTCAAGTTTGTTGGGCCTAATATGTCACTTGCTATTGATTTCCCCCTAGGTTCGTGCTTGAGAAGTCCAACCCTTGACACGAGGGCAAATTTCACCTTACAAGTCGGTTCTTGTGAGATTAAGTTAGGTTTAAATTCATTTTTCTTAAGAGTTATGAAAACAAAAATATTTGAGATCGATTTCAATTTGTTTAAGCAGGTCACAGTGCCTATTTCTTATTATGATTATGTTTCAGTTTCGGGTTCAGTTTTGTTTCCACTTTATCTCTTTCTGGTTTTGACCTCTATGGGTCTTTTCTATGTTAACTATTAGGTCAAGTCAAATTCAAAACTGATGTCATATAAAAATTGTAGACAGGAGACTACAATCAATAGCCACCACTCCCCTTTTGTTTGTTCAATTTACCTTGTTTAGGGTTGTATATTGAAATTTGACAATTCAATATTTTGATAAAATTTGGTCTGGAGTAATCTTTTTCAACTTCTATCTTCTTAATGTTTTATCATCCTACAAACACGAAATAGCTTGGTAATGAATGTCCAAATGTTCTGTATTCCTGTTTGTTAATTTTGATGTCTAGTGCTCAACTGGATGCCAAATCTTTGAGGACAGGTCTTGGTTTTATGACTTGGCGTTTTTCATTCAATATTTCCTATTTAAAGTTAGCTGCTGGGTCTCTTGGGCTATTTCATCATACCATAACAGATGCATTTAAATTCCTAGAAAGAAATGTTTTTCTGTAACTGAAACTTTTGTAGCTTTTATTGTATTTGAAGTATCAACTTTCCCTCCTTATCTAGAAAACTACATTGTAATTTATCACTATATTTTGGATTATATTCTCTTACAGCTTGTTATGTGCAACTTCTCAAATGATGGAAAACACTATAATTCATTGATAATTCAATGGTGAATTAAACTGAATTCTTGCCAGAAATTAGTTCAAAAATGGCCTATATGTACACTGATGTAGAATGAATTAAAGTACAACTATGAGCACTTATTTTTCCATCTCCTGTTTGACATTTACCCCTCAGCTCATCGTATATATTCTGTTTGAAACTGATAATTTGTTATCTGCCTCATCATGCAAACAGATAACATTTGGTCATAAGCAGTGGATCACTATGGCAAGTAGTGTTGGCTTTTCACCTCTACTTTTACCAGGTACTACGATTGTATACATCTTGATAGTGCTCACTTCTAGCAACATAAAGCCATGACTTTAGTGTCTTAGAAGTTGATTGAATCATGGAATAAGTTATTGTTCTTTTTTACATGCAGTTGGTATTAGAAGTCAGCCTGAAGCTGATGTTAAGCGTAATGGACCAAACATTGTTGGGCTGAAACCCTTACCATATAACGTCAGAAAAGGAGAACTTAAAACTGCTACAGTGCAGAGTTCATCATATACTAGACGTGCAGCTGCTTTGGTAAGTTATTCTTATTCACTTTCTCTATTGGTTCTTGTTATCTGTTATTTGTTTGTTTTATGCATGGTATATCTTAATGTAGTTGTAAAGAGGATCCAATGCTCTGTATTGTTTGCAAAGTAGAATTAGTCAGAACTGAAAAGTTTGTGAGGTTCAGATAGAACACTGGTAATCTATGAATATTATCTATCCAACAATAGGAGTTTGGCTCCTTACAAGAGAGGAAACCCTCTTGAAAATACAGGAGACCTCTAATCTTGCCCAGAATTCTGTTGTACTAGTACCTCCCCATAACCCACGAAACCATTCATATAAAGAGCCCTCTCTATCTTATCTTGTCAGGATCCTTTCCGTTCAAATGCAGCTAGTTCTCTAATCTTTATGCTTCTATTCTTTAATTAAATCCCCTACTTCCTTGTTCTCATTAGTTGAAATTCCCTCTGTACGTTTTTCCCATCTTTCCATCTTCTCACATACACATGCAAGCCCTCATTGAGCTTATTACCCTTCAGTCTACTATCCTTCCTACATCCCCTTCTAGAATCATATCACCCCCTTCTATGTCTCCTTCCCGCTACCCCTATTCAAACATAACACCAAAGCATAGAAACAAAAAAATGTCAATTAAGAGAGAGCTGCTGAACAGGTATTTGAGTCATTAAAAGACCCTCCTTGTTGCAATTTAGAGAGATTTTTGAAGGGGTTTTCTATTTTCAAACCACCAAACCGCACCAACAAGCCACTTTTAAGTTTTTCTATGTTGGAGCTCGTTGATTTTTCGTCACTGCAGGTCCCTACTCACCTTGATTTTTTTCTCTATTTGCACCCCTGAATCTCAGAATGTTTCTGCCCAAGATATCCAACAAGTGGGATACTAACCCCCAAAACAGAATTGTTCAACCCACTTCACAGAAAAAACAAAAATCCTGAACAAATTCACTTTGTATCCCCTTCATTCCACTACAATGAGGGTGTTGATATATCTTTGCTACCTCCTTCGCTAGATGATGCAGTACCGACATGTAAATAATCACCCTTTTGAAATACGATTCTCCATCCTCCTCTCTTCCAACAATTACTTGGAACATCCTCCTACTCCTACATCTGCTCTTGCACCTTTGAGTCCTTTTTCTGATTGTGTATCCTATATCACATCCCCTTCTAGAATAAATTCACGTGTCCTCATCTGTTTCCTTGCCTGTAATTCAAAAGTAACATCAAAACAGAGAAACAAAAGAACTTGTTAATTAAGAGAGAATTTAAAGATTTGTTTTTGTGATGTTTTTTTTTTCTACTGGAGGGATAAGGAAATGGATAGGCATTGGGTAACAGGTGATTTCGGTACTCCCCTTGGTTGTCGGTTAAGTTGTTTATTAAGTTTATTTATTCTTAGTGTTTTGTGTTGATCAATAATTCTGGTGATTGAACTGCTTTAATTGTGGTAAAACCGGTAGTAATAGTTATTAGAGAACTAGTAGTAATTATATTTAGATTTTTAATATTATACAATATTGTGGTAATAAAATAAAATAATGAGAAATGGTGATTTTAAATATTTTAAATTAATAAAAATGACTAGATTATATGTTTAATAAAATAAAAATTAGTAATAATTCACTAAATAATGTATACTTACGTAAAAATTTTAAGTACGCTTTTTATATCTCTATCTTAAGACTATTTTAATTTAAATTAAAATAAAAAATTGAGAAACTAAAATGTACGAACTGTTTGCAGCATACAAACCAGTTTTGGGTTGTCGACCTGTTTTGAGATGCTCTGTTTTATTTTTTATGTTAATGATTCCCACTTGAACTTTCTAGTCTGGTAAGGTTTTCAAAAAATGGTGTTGATTTATTCATACATGTTAATAATTTATCTTTCATGCTATGCTTTGATGAGGAAATTTAAGTCAGCAATTTAACTTATGTGGGAATTTGGTTTTATTTGTCTGGAAATATTTTTCTTTGAAATAATGATTTTTAAAAAAATTAAAATTCTAATAATTTGTGGAAGCATTTCTAAATACTTGAAATTATAGAATTTGAAATAAAAACTTGAAATTGTTGGTACTCACTGCCTCTCCCTTCTCTATCACTTCTTTCTCCTCTCTCTCTCTCTATATATATATATATATCATAAGGGATGTAACACTCAACAATATTTGTATTTTTGAATTATTAAATATTTAAGTTAAATGTATTTTGAAATCATTAAATGTTGTCAAGTATTTAAGAAATTAGCTAATTTTACTTAATATTAAGTTTTAATGTTGAAATTTTAATTTTTAAATATGTGTTTTAAAGAAATACTTAAAGTGAAAAGTAAATTTTCTTGTACAAATTAATAATTTGAAATCTTCAAAAAAAGTTCAATTGATTCATCCAAACAAAATATTTAGAAAATTAAGGAAACTTAACTCAAAGCGACCCAAATCTTATGCATTTCAAATCATTTGAAATCTTGAATTTCTCATCCTAATACAAAAAGTTTGAGATTTACATCAAAGAAGATTTTTGGATTGTTATTTTTGTCGCTAGTTTCAGTTCAAGTCTTGATGCTGGGCTTAAATCTTTAACGACTCTGATTGTTTATTGTGAACAGAATACTAAATGTGCTGCGGCAGCTGCAAGTGCATCCCAGACCCTAACACGCAATTCTCGGTCAATGACTATAACACCTGGTAATAACCTCTCAATGTGTTGGCCACTACCATTTGATTATATGTGTAATCTTCGTTTTTCTTTTCTTCCCATGCACATCCATCTGTGTAATTTCCACATAACTAAAATAACGTGAAACTGTTAGGTTATATTAGGAGTGAAGGTGAGGACTGAGATAATTTAAGAATTACGGCATATATTTTCAAATTCTTGCTTTGGTCAAGAGGTAAAAGGTAGCTTTCGTTCCAAATATGTATTGTACGAGGAGCAGAAGGCTAAACTAGATTATTATGGCAAACTAGTACATTTCGGAGTGTCTAAGGGATTTAGAAGGCTTAAAAATGTACTTCTTTTATAAGCTTCAAAGCTATCTTCTTTGCTGAAAGGTAAAGGAAGAGAGTTGTGGGTGTTCTTATTTATTTATTTATGGAAAAAGGTTGCAGAAGGGTTTCCTAGTAGACTTTTTGGACTGTTGTGCTGATCTTCTTCAGTTTTTCTTCTGCTGTGTTTGTTTTGAAGTAAAACCTTATAGCTTATAATCTATTGTATTTTACTCTTATACAGTAATATATATATATATCCTAAGATGTTCTATAGATGCCAGTACACCCTTTGTCATAAATGATTCATTATCCATATGAGTATAAAATGCTAATTCATTTCATTATCTGAAATGGCAGACAAAGTGAAGTCCCCTAAACTCGATAACAATGGACCTGGTTTGCCACCTCGAGACGACGATGGAAATGGTGGTAATGGAGGAGGTGGAGGTAAGTTTTCCGGTGGTCTTCCCCTTCTGGGTATTCTGGGTGTGCTGGATATTCTAAAGGACATTGAGAAACAATGGCAAAGAAAACACAAGAGATGATCTTCAAGATGAGGATTCTTACTGTAGGAGTGAAATTACTTTACAAATCTGATGCAAACTCCTACTTTACAACAGATACAACAGAGACAGTGCAGGGATTCATTTTGAAGTACACAAGCAACTTGGAATACTTCAAATGCTTATAGAAATTAATCACTGAGGAATGGCTTTATGATCTTTTCTTTTCTTTTTTTTCTCAATGAAGGTTTATAAAGATAGAAGGAATATAATTAGAATTTAAATTTTTGATATTACGATTTTCCCTCAAAACAGTATTCAGATTTGTATCTGTGTGGATTATTTAATGCATGTGTCTCTACATACTATGCGTATATATCCGTATTCGAACCTATTATTTAGATTCACTAAACTATAGTATAGATTTTGTTATACGCACGTTTTACGGAATAATTGAATTATATTGTAAACTTGCGTATTAAATTACAGAATATTAATAAATATAATGATGTTATTATGTAAATGAACATTTTAATATAGGATTATTTTTAAGTCTACTGAATTTTGTTTTTATTAAAATTAAAATAAAAATAAAAAATTTTACTTTAAATTATTTAAATTTTATTTCATAATGTTATCATAACTTACATTTTTTTTTCATTTATAATTTAGTTACTTTTTACTAATTTACAACTTTTAATCTCCATTTTAAATGGAGGTACAAATATATTTTCAAAGTATTTTGATACAACTTATATATTGTTTTATATGTTCATAATTTTGTATAGTTTTATTTTTTCTAATAATTTGATTAATTATTCATTATTTTTAAACATTTTTAGCATCTCTTTTTTTATATCTTAATTTTATTTTTTCATAATTTTGTAATTCCAATTTTTCTTTTTTTATTTTTGTTCTAATATTTTAATTAATTATTCATTCTTTTTAAATATTTTTAGCATTTTCTTTTCATATTTTATTTGGTAATATTATTGTAACTCATAATTTTTCTTACTTTTATAATTTATATACTTTTTGTAATTTAAAATTTATTTACATAAAGGTAAATATAATGAGTAAGTTTGTATTTGTTTTGCTGAATGTTTAAAGTGGTTTCTTATAAATAAGGAAATTTAAATTTAGGTAACGATTGAAATATCTAAATATTTATACTTAAAACTATGGATTTTAAGTGAGTGTGTTACAAACTTTATCAAATATTATCTTGCGTTATTTTCTTATTATAATATTTACAACCTTATGTTCTTAGTATTAAGACAACATCAAATTATATCATATATTATTTGTGATTGTGATATTAAGTATTAGAAAATATATTGTTTTAAGTTCGAGTATCAATTGTTTTTTACGAGAAAGATGAGCAGTGGTAACTAAAAATAATATATGTTTTTATTTATAATTAAATTTTAAATTAGTGAAATTCTTTTAAAAAAAATTAAGAAGAATTACCCATAACTGAGTTGTAAGTAAAGTAATATGAATTATTTTGTTTAAATGTTAAATGGTCTATCTTAAGAGTATCACATTCTATTTAACTCTTTCTATTGTCAACCTGTAGTTTTCTTAACGTATAATAATTTTTGTTGAGGATCCAATAACTTTTATTTTTATGTTTAATACTTAATAAATTGAACGTTTTAGGTTAAGTTTCTTTATTGTGTATGGTACAGTTTTCTTTTCTGTATATGTTTGTTTATAAAGGTAAAATATCTTTTAAGTTTCTTTAATTATCTGGATTAATAGGATAATCACTATTTGATGAAAAAAAATATTGATTATTATAAGTTAGTGGATGAAAAAGAGAAATGTAAAATTTTGGGACTAATTAAGAGTTAACATGATAACAGGAATAACACACAATAGTAAGGTATACTAAAAAAATAGGAATTACATATGTCACACAAATTTGTGGATAATGACAAAAGTCCGTAGATAATTAGAAATTATTTATGAATTACCGATGACTCTAAATCCGTATGTAATAGTAGCATATATAAATTTTGATGAATTTTTAGTCCGGGAAAAATGTTAGTCCGTGAGTAATACATACGGAGCATAGTCCGTGAGTAATTACCCACCACTCAAATTCTGTGGGTAATACATACGATAATCTTTCGTGGATAATTTTTTACAATTTAACTTTTGTAAATAATGCTAACAGATCTTTATCCATTTCCATTGCAGACAGTTTGTGGGTAATCTCCCACTACTAAATTTTATTAGGTAAAATTATTGACTATTTTAAACCTGTGGATGATTAATATGGATTTATTCAAAAACCTAAATAATGCATTAATCATTACAATCATTTTAATATTCAAATATTATTGAATACAATATTGTTCAATCATTAGACAATTAAAAATTAATTTCAAACACTATCCAAATCAAACATAATAAAATTTAAAATGAAAGATAACATGTCAAAATGCAATCAATCTAAAACATCATCCAAATTGCAAATGAAATTGAAACACAATCTAAGATTCAAAAGTTAACATAAAAGATCCATCCAAATATATTGTAAACAAAGTTTAAACATAATCAAAATGAAGTCAAATATCCATCCTAATAATTAGCATAATCATGATCTTCATCTTTGTGTTGTGCATGCTCATTGTGTTCTTGGTTGGGTGGTGGTTGTTGCTCTTGGTTTTGTCTAGGATGTTGTTCTAGTTGTTTTTCAAATGCACTTCGAGCATCAATGGGAAGCATAAGGAGGACAACACAAAGCAATGATTGCACTGTCTGTTTAACGCAGAGCAACCTTTATTTGCAATCGAAACTGATAACGCGGAACAACCTTTACTTCAGCAACACAACAACAACTTTCACCTTAATAACAACTTTTACTTCTCCCACCTTTTCACCTGTTAATTACAAAGGAGTATCAAAGTTTTCAAACCAAGAATCTTCCTTTATAGCTAAAACATAAAATATTTCAATCCTTTACAACTAAAACAAAAAATCATTCACCCACTGTTGTGAAAAACCAAATAGGGAAAAGAGGTGTAGCACTTATGTGAGAAGGACCCTTTTTCCTTTTACTTTGTTGTGACAAAAGAATCACACAACAACACTTGTGCACTGCGAAAACAAAAAAAAAAAATAGTTCTCCCCATTCAAGATTCTCCCATTTTTTGTAGATTTAGGGTTCATTGTCAAAATTTTTGAGAGATTTAGAGATTTTGGGAGAGTGGGAGCTAGGTTTCAAGATATTTGGAGGCAATGAGTTTGAATAGAAATTTTACGAAATTTGGATAGATTTTAGGAGAAGAATATTATTTTTTTTGTTTTTAATTTAATTTATTTTAGGTTTATTTTATCCATGGATTAATTAGTCTTATCCAAGAATTTTTTTTCCATGCTCCCTATTATCGTAAATAACTTTATTATGCATCAAATTTTCCTATTTTTTATTAATATTATTAAAATCAGTGAAAAATCCCGTATGTAATAAGTATTTACAGACTAACTTTTTTCTGTAGATAATTATCCGTGAGTAATTCAGCTTATTCTTGTAGTGGTATTTTGTGAAAAATAATTATATATATATATATATATATATATATATATATATATATATTTATTAGAGATTTGATTTTTTTAACTAAAAATATTGGTAATGCAATATTTTATGAAAATTAATATGTATCAAAATTTACCTTTTTAAATTTAATCATCAAAATTATTTTTTTAATATTATTAAATAAATGTTCATTTTTACTTGTGTATTTTAAGACAACGCATTATAATATTAATAATAATAACTGTAGTGTTATTATGATTTGTACTTGATGTCGAGTTCTGGAAAGTTGTGTACTTGTGGCATACAGTGTTCTACAGAGCGGTAAACAGTATCACACAAGGTTAGTATATTGACACATTTGGGTAAGGTAAAACTCATATCTTGCTCCTCTCATCACATGCCCATCTTTCTCTACTTGAGAAATTGATGGTCATTAGAGCGTTAAGATAACTTCCAACCGAACCCACATCAATGCTTACACTACAACCACCACCAATATTTCTCCTTGAATTAGTATCAACCAATCTCAACTCAGCCTCATATAGACAATCTCATATTACAAAGCTTCTAAAACAAGCCAATTAACAACTACTAAGGTTATGATCTAGTCGCTCAACGAACACATATTCTTTGGGCAAATAGTTCACTTTCGACCAGCGACGAGATTGCTCACCCAACGAGTGTATCATTGGGAGTCTAGAGGAAACATCTTCCTATAATTCGCCCAACGAATAATGCTCGCCTAGCGAATTCCTAAGTTAGTGAGCCCCTGACTTGAAATTCGCCCAACGAGAATTGCTCGCCCACCGACTCCCAAATCAGTGAGCTTCTGACTCAAAAACTCATCCAACAACTAAGCGAGTTTGCAAAATTATGCAGAATTTGATTTATGCATAATTATGCATACTCAAGCCAATCCAAACAACACAAGAACCTTTGTAGATGTCAATCACATATCACAAATCATTTAACAATTTAGATAAAACAATCAATCATAGTATAACAATATAATCTATAATTCTAACATGTTTGTAACTTAAAAATAATTAGCTTCCCTTATCGGATATCCTGCTTAAACAACTCTGTAAACGTCAACCGCCTTTAACTTCATAGGATGCTCTATCTATACATATAAACATCACAAGAATGATCAGGACTTACCGTTATGATCACTGATTAATAAATACTCATACTGACGATTAAAATGACACGTGCAAATGGAAAAGGACTCACATGCAATAGAAAAAGAAATAGACCAGAAAGAGGGTGAAAACTTAATTTCTGTGGATGGAAAACTTACCGTCCAAATTGAAGAGCTCGTCGAGATGATCAATTCTACAATCTCGATTCTTCAATGAGACGACCAAAAAGACAAAACAGAATTCTTAAAGAAATAGAGAGATAGTATGTTTTAAAATAATAAAACTTTTTTATAATAATTCTATCTATATTAAAAAATTTTAATATTAAAATAATCAAATTTCATTATTTTTAGACTAGTGTGCCTTCTAAAATATCATTCTTTAAGATTTTACAAAATTAATGTTGACTATAGTTTAGTAAATATATTATACCAATTATCATAGAAGCCATTACTTAAAAGAAGTCATCAATTGAGATAAAATTCGACCTATCTTACTTTTGTATAGAAAAAAACACAGTTTCGGAAGCTAGAAATTAATTATTTAAATTTTATCGGGAAAAAATACACTTCGCCTAAAAATTTGTTATAAAACTAAAATAAAAATATGATAAAGGGAATGTGAAAAAGAAAATGTGGATATAAATTATAAACATTCTAAAATTTGTGACAGTGATGATGATGATTCAACCAGAAGAGAAAAAAGAAAACAGAGAATAAGGTAGCAAGAGACACGTGGAAGCGGTTCTATAAACAACAATTATTCTTGCTTCATAACCAATCAACCTTTTGAAACACAAGAAAGGATAGATATAAACAAAAGAGAACAATAGTGAAACTACTCGAATATGTTGTGTCGTCGTGTAATTTAGTTAGGATCTCCAAATTTCAACTATTAATATGTATGTATATACATTTTATCTTCTCTATTTCAAATTCAAATCCTAGAAATGTAAGTAACTATTGTTTATATCAACATAGGTAATATAAATAAATTAAATTGATTTGGATTAATTAACTGTAAATATTCTAAAGATAACCGTTTGGCAAATAAAATAAATAACATTGATAAAAAAATTTCAATACATGCATTTCTTAATAACTAAAATAAAAATCGTGTTATGATTTAAGCATAAAAAAAAAACATAGTTAAACCAATAAAACTTTTATCTTCGACAAAAGTGTATATTATACATTTTTTTAAATGATCACATAACGTTTTACGTATATTTTTTTTGAGTAGAATATGAATTAGTTTACAGAATTTCTTTCATATAATTTTTTATTTAAATTTAATTTATAAAAAAATATATTCCATTTTCTGAAAGGTTATCATTACAAAAACAAAAGCTCTTCATCCATCTAACCAAAATCCACACTATCTAGAACTCTCGCACGGTTACCATCAAAAACCAAAAACCCTTTCTTCAGTTTTTCCACCGAACCTCAACCAATGGCCGCAGCAGCGCCGCCTCCGGCCCCAACTCCGGCTCCGGAGCCCGCCACATCGTTACCGGAAACCACTCCTCTCTTCACGCGCATTCGTCTGGCCACTCTCCTCGACGTTCCCCACATCCACAAACTGATCCACCAGATGGCAGTCTTCGAACGCCTAACTCACCTCTTCTCGGCCACAGAGTCTTCTCTCGCCGCCACCCTTTTCTCCGCAACCGCCCAGCCCTTCCACTCATTCACCGTCTTCCTTCTGGAAGCTTCTCCCAAACCCTTCGCCGTTTCAACCGCGGACTCTAACCCTTTCTTCACACCAATCACCAAGTTCGTGAATCTGAGTCTCCCCATTGAGGACCCCGAGCGAGACACGTTCAAGACCTCGGATGACGTGACGGTTGTGGGGTTTGTGTTGTTTTTCCCGAACTACTCTACCTTTCTTGCGAAGCCAGGGTTTTACGTGGAGGACTTGTTCGTGAGGGAGTGTTACAGGAGAAAGGGGTTTGGGAGAATGCTTCTGTCGGCGGTGGCGAAACAGGCGGTGAAGATGGGGTATGGGAGGGTGGAGTGGGTGGTGCTCGATTGGAATGTGAATGCCATCAGGTTTTACGAAGAGATGGGTGCCGATCTCTTGAACGAGTGGAGGATTTGCAGGCTAACTGGGGAGGCTCTTCAGGCTTATGGAGGTGCTGATTAGAATTTTTCACTCTTTTCTTTTTTCTCTTTCTTTCGCTCTCTTCTGTAATAATCACAATCTGGGTTTTAGGGAAGGTTTTACTGGGTTAGAAACGACTGTTATCTTCTTCTTTTTTCATTTCAGAGTTTGAATCGTGATTGTGTTACTTTGAGTTGTTATGTTGAGATGAAAGTGTTTGATCATGTTCTAGAAGTTGATGATTTTGGTCTTGGAAGGCCCTGTGATGGGTTATAGAAGTTGAATTTCTCCTTTGTTCTAACAGATAATGTTAATAACATGATGTAATTAATGATGTTATTGTCTGGTTATGAAGATGATTTGGAGTGAGATGATGCTTATGCTGAATGTTGTTTTGCTTTTCTATACTTTTATTTCTGAAGTGTTAGTGTTTTGGGATATTTCAATTGTAACTGAGTGATGAATGAGTTAATTTTTCACTTAAATCTCTTCATTGTTTCAGTAAAGGTTTAATTCATCTTTTGGTCCTCCTCTAATTATGATGCGTGCGTGGTTCATTTTGGTCCTCTAAGTTTTTTGAGGTTTAATTTAGTCCTTCGATTTTGTAAAGATGTTCAATTTAGTCATCAACGTTAATATCGTTAAAAAAATTAACGGCAAATTGTTTTAATGTGATATTGTGCCATCTATTCATTAGGTGGCAGTATTGAGATTGGGTGACGTGGACTTGAGTTAAAAAAATTAACTTTGTTTTGAAAGGGGTAAATTTATTAGGGTTAGGGTTCTTTGAAAATAGGGAATTGAAGATCAAATTGGGAGGTTTGGTGGAGAAGCATAATCAATCCCGAAAAAAACCAAACGAAGAAGAAAGATTCGAAGGTGAAGTGTTCATTGTCGTCTTGGTTGTGGATTTGAAGAGGAAGTGTTTGCTGCCCACAGTTGTAATATGGTGCTCCATTGTGAGAGGAAAAGCCACCACTGTGAGAAGAAAAGTCACCACCATGACTGGATAAGCTTGGATTTTGCATTATCTGTGAATTACACTACGAAGAAGAAGAAGAGTGTCCCCTCGACATTGTACACCAAATGTTGAAGAACTCCTGCATAAAGAAGATGAATTGTGAAATTAGGGTTGACCAATTCTCCCTCCAGCTATCAAAAAACCTGTCACGTTTTTATTCCAAAGTGACACAGCTGCACTATTCTGACGTCGTTTAACCAAAGATAACGGAAATGACTAAATTAAACTGTTTTAAAAAACTGAAGGACTAAATTGAACCTCACAAAATTAAGGGACCAAAATGAACCATACATCTTAATCACATGACCAAAATATGAATTAAGCCTTCAGTAAAAATTGGTTGATAGAAACGAAAGACTTATTTGCGTTTTGATTATCCTTTTCATCATCTCCTACCATAAATATGTAAAAACAGAGAGATCCTTGGTGTTATTATTTTACATGCTTGAAAATTGAATCTAACTATTTACTTTAAAATTTGATTAAAAGGTGGGGATAATTTATTGGATAGATTATTTATATCAGCATTATTTATTTATTTATTGTTACCTAATAATATACTATGACAAGTAATTATAAGTAGGCTTAAATATTCGGATCATACCTTTTTTAGTTCGAAAATTTCAAAATGGTATCCATTTTGAATTTTGTCTCAATTTAGTACTCAATTTTGATTATTGTATCAATGTAGGACTTTCAGTTAAGTCCTCACAAACGGTGTTAACTACCTTGTCACGTGTCAGCTTCTGGATTTTTAATTTTTTTTAATTTTTTTTTAATTTTTTATTTAATTTTTTTTTTATTTTTAATTTTTTTTAATTTTTTTATAAATTTTTTTTTGCCACGTGTCAAATCCTTGATGTGACAAAAGGAATCGAAGCCCATTCTTATAGAATAAAAATTACGTTACTAATGAAATAATGGTACCCTTAACAATCAGTTTATCGTCCGTTTTTTCATTTTATCTCGAGGTCAGGGGGAATGCCGCGGGGCTATGGGAGTCGAACCCAATTCTGCCAAAACCCCCGACAAAAGCAAGAAGGAAACTGGCATACCTCTATTTCTTCTCTTATTCAATATCTGTCTAGCCCTTCTTTATCCTGCTCGCCCTTCTTATTACTTACGCTATTTACCCTTTATTTACTTCCCCAACCACGTGTCAAGGTACCTGACAATTGTCATTGTCTTCATTTCAACTTAGTCCCCACATGTGTCTATTTGTTTCAATTTAGTACTCATATATATTTATTGATTTCAATTTAGTATCCAATTTATTTGTTTTAATTTTGTCTGAATATTTTTTTACAAAATAGAAAAATATTATGTCTCTCTTAAGACCAAATTTATTATTTATATAAATGTTATATTTATATTTGTTATTAAAAAATGACTTATGTTATTCATGACTTTTACCATTAACTTTAATATAAATTTCAATACTTAATTTTATAACTTATTTTTAGTAACAAATATCGATATAACATTTATATAAATAATAAATTTTGTCTTAAAAGAGATACAATATTTCTCCATTTAAAAAAATATTTAAATAAAATTCAAACAAATAAATTGGGTACTAAATTGAAACAAATAAACATATATGGGTACTAAATTGAAACAAATAGACACATGTGCGGACTAAGTTGAAATGAAGACAATGACATTTGCCAAGTACCTTGACACGTGGCGATACCTTGCCAATTAAAAAAAATTAAAAAAAAATTAAAAAAAATTAAAAAAAATTAAAAAATCTAGAGGCTAACACGTGACAAGGTAGTTAACGCTGTTTGTGAAGACTTAACGGAGGCTAGATTGATGCAATAATCAAAATTGGATACTAAATTGAGACAAAGTTCAAAGTGGGTATCATTTTGAAATTTTCGAAACAAAATGGGTATGATCCGAGTAATTAAACCTTATAAGTAACACCAATCATTGTTTTACAACAAGAAGAATTGGCGTGATTTTTTAAAATATATATATATATATTATATGGTTAAATATATGGTTAAATATGTTTTGGATGCTTAAATTTCAGTGAATTTAAAATTAATCTCTTTTAAAAATTATATACAAATTTAATCTTTTATCTTTGTAAATACATGGATTTAATTTTTTTATCAAATTTTGTTAAATTTATTTGATATTTTAAATACATTTTATAATAATATTTGAGTTGAGAAAAATGTATCAAACAGGATAAACAATTCAAATATTATTATGAAATATACTTAAAACGTCAAATAAATTTAACAAAATTTTACTAAAAAATTAAATTTACGCATTTTTTATTTAAACTAACTTAAAAGGACAAAAAATATATTTATCCATATATATAATAATTAAAATATATTTAGTTATATAGTCTGTTTCACTACCAAAAGGAATTTTTTATACTGTCTATTTCAGATTCAAAATCACATCATTATTAGTTTTCAAATCCTAGAAATGTAAACAAGTAACTATTGTTCATACAAAGTAGGTCAATATAAATAAATTAAATTGATTTGGATTAATTAAAGTAGGTCAATATAAGTAGGTCAAATCACTTTATTTAATAACAAAATCAGAAAAACACTTATTTAATCTTAGATTTTTTTATTTTTTATTTTACTTTTACAAGGTAACATTATTTTTACATCAGAATCAGAAGTGCTCTGGATCGAACATAAACATTTCCAAAATTATTACATAGGATATATCTGATTTTCAAAAATCCAATTTTAATACAAATCATTAGATCGGAATTAAATTGCAAATTATTATTATTTTTTTAAATGTTAATTAATTTTTACAAATTAGTTTGATAACGATTTTGAAATTGACTAAAAAAAAGTTTTTTTATCTAACATAATTTAAATTATTTATGTTTTTAAAAGTAATGTATAGAAAGAAAGTTTGTAATTTAACATGTAGGAAGGAAAAAGTGGTCTAAGAGGTAGGTAGTGAAGTAATCTGACAAGATCTGACATGTAGTTTACAATTTATCAAACAGGCATAATCAAAAAATAAAAGAATTTATAATTTCAATAATAACTGAAAAAAACAATAAACAAAATATGAAAAAGCACAAAATCACATAAAATAAACTACATCTTGTATATACCATGTGCTATTCATTAATTCAATTAAGTTTCATGTTAGAAATAATTAAATGTATTATATACTTTTAAATACAATTTTAAATTTAAATAAAGAACAACCTTAATTATATTTATAAAAATTTATTAACTTTTCTCCCAAAAGTATTTTACAAAACAAATTGATGATTAAAAATTTGTTGATGAAAAAGAATTATTATCGGAAGTTTAGAAACCTCATCGCCCATGGGGAGTTGTAGAAAAAAAGAGTATGGAGGTGTAGGAAGAAACCTCCAAATTCATTACTATCTTAATCAGATCATATGGATATTGAGTGTAAAATCTTAGAAAATGATATTTTAAGAGTGACAGTAGTTTAAAAATAGTGACATTATTTTAATATTAGAAGGTTTTTATCATAAATAGAATTGTTATAAAAGAATTTCGTTATTTTAAAACACATAACCTCTCTAGGAACCACTTTTCTAAATCTTTCTGACTTCTCTTTGTGAGTTTTGTCTTTCTGGTTGTCTAATTGAAGAACCAAGACCGTAGGATTGATCCTCTCGACGATCGATCAGTTTCTTTATTCGCGTAAGTTGAACTTCCACTCTCTTTTTGGTCTATTTCTATTTTCACTTGCATGTGAGCTCTTTTTCGCTTGCATGCTCGTTTTATTCATCAGTATGAGTCTCTATTGATCAGTGATCATAACGGTATGTCATGATCGTTCTTATGATATTTCTATGTGTAGATAAAGTATCTTGTGGAGTTAGAGGTATTTGACGTTCATAGAGCTGTTCAAGCAGGATATCAGGTAAGGGAAGATAATTGCATTATTTTTAAGTTACAAGCATGTTGAAATTGAAATTGTATGTTTGTATTGTGACATGTGATTGGTTGTTTTATCTGTACTATTAAATGATGTGTATATGTGTAAGTTATGAGGATTATGTTTTTTTTACCAACTAAACAAGACTAACTGTTGTGCTATGTGTGTATCTGAGTGCAATTGATGTGGATATGTATGATAGAATGGATGTATGATGCTTAAATTGTCTTTGCAAAGGTTATGGTGTTGTTTGACTGGCTCGAGTAGGTATAATTATGCAAAAATAAGATTCTATGTAATTTTGCAAACTTGTTGGGTGAATGGGTTGCAGAATACTGATATGTAGAATTATGCAGATTCGCAAACTCGTTGGGCGAGTAATTCTCGCTGGGCGAATTGCTAAGTCAGGGACTTCTAGACTTGGGCAGTTGTTGGACGAGTAATTCTCACTGGGCGAATTTCCAAGTTAGGAATTTCCAAACCTGGGACAGTACCTAGGCGAGTACTACTCGGTAGGCAAGCATGGGGTAGTGGTTGGGTGAGTATTACTCGCTGGGTGAGCAGGTCATAACTTGAATTATTCCTTATTTGGTCAATTGAGTATGATTTGAATTGTTGTGAATGTTATTTAAATTATTGATTGAGGAATGAGGAATGAGTATATGAGCATATTAATTCGAGGAGAATTAGTGGTGATAATTATAGTGTAAGCATTGATGTCTGAGTTCAGTTGGAAAGTTATCATAATGCTCTAATGACCATCAATTTCTCAAATAGAGAAGATGGGACATGTCGAGAGAGGAGTATGAGGTCTTAGCCTAAGAGTTTTACCTTTACCAAAGGTGTTAATGGACTTACCTTGTGTGGTACTGTCTACCGCTCTATAGAGCATTGGATGTCACCACAAGTGCACAACTTACCAGAAATCGACATCAATGCTTGTATCCGGATAATTGAGTTGTAGCTTTAAGTCTTCATATGAAATAAAGTGATGAAATGTAGTATGATTGATAATACTTTGTGTGTGTGTGTGTGTGTATATATATATATATATATATATATATATATATATATATATATATATATATATATGAATTATTTGATCTTTTAAACTTTTTGCATATTAGTTTATCCTTCTTCTGTGTTTATGTCTTATGTTGTTTGTCTTTCTTTTGCGATGTTCATCTATTCGGTGGGAATAACTGTGGTTGGGGTTTCAGAGGCACCTCTGGAGGATGAGAAGTCATCTTTAGGTTGGTTGGAGGAAAGTCTCGGTGGAAATCTATTGTAAGTGATTAGTCTGTGTTTAAAGCTAGAAATATTTGATTTGTATAATTTATATATTTATATAATCCTATCATTTGTAAGACTGTATTAATATGTTTTATACATTAGTTTATCTATTTTGAACACTAAAATAAAACATCCTACTTTACTAGTTTTAAAATGCTAAAATTTGAATGTTACATTAAATTTGTCTCTAAGTCCACTAAAAAGGAGAAAAGAGTTTCACCTTTTAGATATCAGAGGAAAAAAAATATGACAAATGGTTATTACACATTTTTCAATGTAATTTAGTTATATTTTTTAAGGATTAACTTAACATTTTAAAAACATTAATTTGTCATTTAGTTGTATACGAGTTATTATTTCACGTGCTTGAAAATTGAATCTTAACTATTTATTTCAAAGTTTAATTAAAAGTTGGGTATAACTTGGTGGATAGATTATTGGACCAGAACTCTTTCATTTTTATTACCGCAAATATTTGTGTTTGTAGATATCCGTAGATAAAATTCGCGATAGATAGTTAGTACCCGCGGGTAGTAGGTAGCGGGTATTTTAATACCCGCTTATAAACGGATCGGGTACGGATATTATATTATTCGTACTCGCAGGTACTCGTTACCCGCAAAAAAATTAAAATTAAAATTTAATTTATATTTTATTAAGTTAAATTTAATTAAAATTAAAACTAACAGTATATTTTATTATGTCAAATTTAATTATAATTTAAATTTGATTTAAATTAATTTTATTTATATTTTATTTTTATAATTTTATATTAAATAATTTATAAAATATATATATATATTTTTTTTAAATATTTGCGGGTATCGGGTATCCACGGGTACCTGTAAATTTTAAAAATATCCGCAAATATTTTTTAAGCGGATACCCGACGAATAAACAGACGGGTAGCGGATGGATTTTTTTTTTGGCGGGTCGGGTTACGGGTATGCACTATCCGTGCCCGACCCGACCCGTTACCATCCCTAACTGTAGCAAGTCGTTACAAGTAACAGGAATCATTGATTCATTACCATAGAAGAATTCTGAACTGAAGTATTGATATATATATATATATATATATATATATATGTATATTACAATAATTAAAATTTGTAAACGAATAATTATTTTAGAAAGGAGAAAGTAAGGAAGAATAGAAAGAGCTAAATATTTCAATTATGTATTTGTGACTGATAAAACAAATAATAGAAAACGTGGTTTAAATAAAATAGGTACTAATTTGTGTTGTTTAAGGTAATGCAGAATAGGAACATAAACAACTGTATATTGATCTTTCAACTATGGTTAACATAGACTTATAATATGACAATTTTACGATCATTATAGTACGATATAGTAGACACACCTATAACATTGGGTTTGTTTATTGAACTATGCTCATAGTAAAGATGATCGGATCAATTAAATAATAATACAAAGTAAATAAATGAAACAATATAAATATCTTAAAGTATACCTACATGAACTTTTGAGATGTTACTCTTGGTCTACACTCAATATATTATATCTACTATAAGCGATAAAATAAGAACATTTTATATTAGAAAATATGACATTGTATAAGATTAACGTAGTAGCAGAAATTTCTTAAAATAAACTTACCGATCTATTATTTGTTTAAAGTAAGTAGAGACTTATTAAAGAAAAAAAATAAGGAATAAGTTCCAAAAAAATTTGTCGAGGGTCAGACACCTTAACTTAATACCAACACGTTTGAACCAAGCAAATATTTCTAAATCATGATAACATAATCTAAATATTGAATAAATTACATTTTAAAATTAAATAATATTTAGTTTACAAATAAGAAATGCTAATTAAATTTTAAAAATTATGAAAAATGAAAATATCTAACCCGAAAAGGAGATCGTTAGCAACATGATGCAAGCACGAGGAATGAAGAATCGTGAGGAGATAAGACCGTCAGGATGGAGAGTGGCACCAGAGAGGGAGAATAAGTCCCAAAACGGAGGCACCAATGAAAAGAGAACCACAAACCATCATAGGATACAACCAGAGGTGGCAGAACCGGCAAAGGCACGAGCGATGGACTTTGCAAGACCGCGGAGGCAAGAATCCTAAAGAGGGAGGATTGCAACGACAACGACAAACAATGGGCAACGAGCCACTGACGACGAGAACGACAAGACAATTGCCACAAAGAGGAGACCAGCGCAACAAAAACGATTGAAGTGTATAGAAACTATGAAGTCTCGAGCGACAATAATGCAAAGGGTCAAAGAACGGAGGACCACAATGAGAATGAAGAAGGTGAAAAAGGCAAGAGGAGTGAAGAACACATGCAACGCGCGAAGGGAAAATGGAATATGAAGAATTGCATGACATTTAACGACGATTCTTTTTGAAGATGTCCTTATATCCCTTCTATTGGGCTTTTAATGATAGTTCTAATTTATAATCATCGTTGTATCCTTTCTACTCCACTTTTAATGACAGGTACAACATAACAGTCATTGAAAATTTAACTTTGATTACAAAATTTTCATCGTATTTCATTTGACAATTATGGTTTCTTAACTGTCATTAATTGACATCGTGAAAGACTCTTTTTGTACCAGTGATAAATTTATTTAAAATGGGAAAAATAAAATTAAGTTAAGCATGAATCTTGTGTCAATGTAAGTATTGTTATGTAAGTCATGAATAATTTCTTCAATAAATATTTAGGTTAAGCAAAAGTTTCAATGTCATCACATGATTTTTCAATTTACACACTTAACTAAAACTTAACTAAAGAAGTTAAGTCATTTTCAATGATTAATATTATGTATGACATTAGTGTGAATTTGATTAGTATTGAGTTTTGATTAATAATTGAATCAAACATCAATAGTTGTTTTTCATGATTTATTTACAATTTTCATATTGTAGTACTTTTGTTATGATGTAAAATAGTTGACAATTTTTGTTGAATTGGGAGTTTGTTGTTGCAACATTTTTCATTTAGAGTGAAACCATTTAGATTTTCCATTATTTTGGCTTGGTGGATATGTTCTCTGAAGTAAAGTATTGTTTTGGTAGAAGTAAATTATTGCTTTAATAGAAGTATTGGAGTGACATTTGTGGAGGAGGTTGCAACAGATGGGTTTATTAATGTCATAGTTTCTTCTGTAGATATTTTAAATTTATTGGACAATTCATGAATTGTATTAAAAATAAATTGAGACTTATAAGATAATATTTAACATACATGGATATTTGTTGATATTTCAATAGTATCATGCTTAATTAGATATTGATAGGGATGTCAAAATGGGTTCTAACCCATGAGCCAAAAAGTGAGTTGGATTGAGTTAATCCTTTTTTGCTCAACCCGTGGTGACTCAACCCAAGTGAGTCAGATTGACTCATTTTGACATCCGTAGATATTGATTTATGAGTTGAACTTGATGATGGTAAAATTCTTCAATTTTATGTCAACAAAAAGGTCTAGAGTGTACATTTATTCCATCAAGTAATGGAAGGTACAATTTTACAATATTCGAAACAATTTAGGGTACACATTGATAACAAACACACTATATGATTTGACCATTTGTAAACACAATAACAACATAATAATTGAATAATTCTCAGTGTCTTTGATGCAAAATTGGTCCATTTGAGGATTAATATTGTGCTTCAATTAACCTATGATGTAGGTAAGGTGGGTCAATTCATAATTGAATCACGGTGTTTGAGTTGTTACACTAACTAGAAAAAGTTGTAACTTGACTATAAAGTTTAACTTTTGATCTAGTAGTAAGTGTTCAACCAAAAAATTAGTAAAAAAATAAAAGTCACAGAGTAAGGCAATCGATTGAATTGTAGGGAAAGATTGTAGCAATCATCTTAACCACCTAATGCAACTCAAATATGCATCCCATGCCATCCATTTTTTTTAATTCGTTGAGAAACTTGTGAAATTTTTCTGCAATTAAATTATTTGTTTTAGTGATAAATATAGTATAATGATATGGTGAAAAAAATCAAATTTAAATTATAATATATTAAATTTCAATGATAATAAAGTGAAAAATACATATACTTAATTTGGTAGAATGTATTAAGATTCAAAATTCAAATAAAATTAATGATGTAGGTAATTTCAAAAAAAAAAGAAAATGAAAGTTAAAAATTAAAATAAATTAAATATTTAATATAGGATATATGACACAACAAGTTTTAAAAATATTATAGTTTAAGAGAAATGATTAATCAAATTTTCAAGTTCAAATCTTGTGATAAGTGAGAAACGAAACTAGAAAGTTAGTTTTCTTCGATGATAATCAATCATTAGTCTAATGAATATTTATTGATAGCATTATTAAAAAAAAGTTAGGTATAAACGCAAAGAAAGAACTCGAACATAGCTTTATATTGATCATATATATATATATATATATATATATATATATATATAAGAAGAAAAGTATGAGAGGCAAATGTACGTGTGATCATATAACGAAAGCAAATGAAAAGTGCCAAACTCAAAAAGATTGCTTAGTGGTTAAGTTTGATTTTCTTTTTCCTTCGATAAGATTCAAAATTTTTAAAGTTGGTACCTAAAACAAATAATGAAGTCCTCCATATATGTTATGTGTGGTTCCATAAATTGAATGAAGGTACCATATGGTTTGTGAAAAAAAGGGTAAAAGGAAAAGAAAGTGACGGGAGAAAGTATTTAATTTAATTTTTTGATAAAAAAAGTGAAAGAAAAAAATTATAATAATATGTTTATAAAGCAACATAAATATTTTGAAATAGAAATGAAATATAATAGTTTTTGTTTAAATTTGTTGCAATCGCAAAAGGGTGCAATTGTATTTATTAAATTTTTGCTCTTTTTTGTATGATTTTCTTTAAAAATAGAAAATAAGTATTGTTTTTGGAGTGAGATCTATCATTTTTCTTTATCTCTTTCCGATTTTCTTATGTACCTAACGAGAGAGCTTTTAAATTTTGATATGTTTAGACTTACATATAAAGAAGAATAAGTAATTAAAGAGTACCTAATCACCTAATTTTAATGGACCCGTGATGTTATTTAAATGCAGAGTAAACTAGATAAAGGATAGGGAAATGGAACTTCGTTATGCTTCTAGTGTGTTAATGAAGATGATTTTATTTAAAAGATGTCTTCATAGGAGTGTGAGGTGTGCCAATCAAAATTCCTTTTTTATGAAGTTTTTCTTTTGGACGAAGGATATATATATATATATATATATATATATAAAGAGTGAAATATTGTGTCTATTTTTATAACTAAATTATAGAATGTATTATAAGATAATGAAAACTCGTCTTGGTGTGTATGAGTTCATTTTAAAGAAGTTGTGAAAGAAAAAGATAATTTTTTAATAATATTGAAGTACTTCTCGTGAAAGGCAAATTTTATGAGATTAATATTAATCTCATATATTAAGTTAAAGCTAAAAGATAAAGTCTTCTTAGAATTAACGAGTTTGGTCAAAAATAAATCAAAGAAGTCGTCATAGGGTTAGATGACTTTTGTTAAAAATCATGTTGAATTGAAATTATACCAATAATTGAGGACTTATGCTTGAAATCAAGTTGAACTAAAGTCATGCCACAAGTTGACGACTTTGCCTAAGAACATATTGAACTGAAGTCATGGCACACATTGGCGACTTCTATTTAAAATAATTTAATTGAAGTCGTGATTTGAATTGGCTACTTGAGTGTTAATGACATTGTGAAGAAAGTGTCATCCATTAACTACTTTATATACCTAAATGACTTATGTAACTGACGAAACAAAAACACAATTCCTAGGTTGTACTAGGTTAGACATGATGCCAACCATGTTAGTTTACCATGATGTTGGCTTCTTAGCATGATGTTGACTTCTTATGAATGGTAACATGATCTATGTTGAGGTGTGTATAACCCTATACGTGTAGATCCCAACCGATATCATCTCGGTTATATGTAAAATACTAAAGGTTCTTGTATGAAAACGAGTAATCCTATAATATAGTGTTGTGTGATCTAAGATGTTATTTGCTTCTCTGTTCGAAATGTTCTTCATTCTTTTGTTTGAGATGTTCCAGATCCTTGAGTTGAACCAACTAGGGACAAATACTTACAAGCACTCTGACGCTCAAGTCAATAGTTATCCACTACATTGTAATATATGAGAATATGAATTATTCAAGATACTATTTACCTAGAACGTAAATCGTCCTTATATATCTTGTTTTCATTAACTACTTTAAAGTTATTTTAGAAATGCTTATTATTTTTCTAATATGATTAAGCATGAGGAGTATCTAATGCTTAAACTTCTTTAATATGTGTAGATTTAATGGACATAGTACACAAAATCTCATCTTTGTATTTTCTATTGAGAAATGGTAGTTAAACCATATTCTTATACTCTTATACATATCTTATTAATGCAACTTCTTTCATGATTGATGAGAGAACACATTTTCTTATTGATTACCCACTTGTATGAAAAAACATTTCTCAATTTGATTCATCAAATTTTGTTTGGATTTGACCAAACATAAACCTAACCATTGATAAGTTTTCATGGAATAACACACTCATGTTTAAAGTGAATAAGAGCATGAACTAGAAGGAGAAAGTGAAGAAGAATTCTCACTTTCAATCTTTCCTCCTTCTCTTAAGATCACAAATCTCTTAGTTAGAAAATAAGAAGCAATATCTCCATGTCTTAAATTATATATATATATATATATATATATATATATATATATATATATATATATATATATATATATATAATATTTATAAAATTTGTGAACCAATTTGAAACAGCATGACCTATGACCTGTATCTATCAATTCCATCCATTTTTAAACCAGCTCTTTGATTAGACTATATTTTTCAATTACAAGTCCTATTCTATTGTAGTATCTTTTAAAAAATGTTCTAATTTCTAAAATGAACTTCAAATGCAATGAAAATTTATTGGGTAGGGATTTAAATCCACAGAATTAGATATACTCTATTACTCAAATAATTCACTCCATTATATATTTAAATCATTCGAATAGAAACTAAATCTAAATTTATATTTTTTTTAAAAGGCTGGTTTGAATTTTTATAAATTCAAATTCAAATGCACAGTCTTCTAAAAAATATAGTTTTAATATTTATAAATTTGTTTAATGTAAACCCCATTTTTCAGTCTTATGTGTGTGTTTGGGTCTGGCCTCTTCGTAGGCCCAAGGCCAGCCCTTCAGTAGGACCCCTAACCCCTTCATTTCTATTCCATTTTCAGAAACCAGCTTCTGTTCCCTCTCTTCATCTCAAGCAAGGTGCTCTGCTAGGGCACACCATCTTTACGTCTTCAAGTTAGCAAAACTCCCCCTTTTTCCAGGTAAGCTGAGCTTTAGAGCTCCTGGTCCGTTCCTTCTCCTCTTCACTCCATTTAAGACGTGTGGGTCAAGTTGGGGTTAAGTTTCTTGACTTCGTTTTGTCCCTTTTGCCATGTTTCAGCTCATTCCTGGGGTTGTAGTACCCCTTAGTTCAGATCGGTTTGCTTTTGGTGCTCAATATAGAGGTAAGGGAAACTAGATTTAACCGTTCATTTTGTTGTTGGGTGTCTTGTTGGTGTGTTCCATGTTTAAAAGCTTGAGAAGCATGTTTAATTGAATGAAACTGAGTTGCATGTGTTTTTGGGTGTTGATCTGGGCTATTTTCGCTACTGCATGTGTGCTGACAGTGGTGAGACCTGTTAATCTCGCCCAAGCGAGCTCGTCTCGCCTAGGCGAGAATAACAGGGCTTTTGCCTAAGGTTCTGCCTCGAGGACTCGCCTAGGCGGCCATTTTCGTTTCTGAGCGACGCCTAATCTCGCTCAGGCGAGAAGGCCTCGCCTGAGCGAGATCTCGTGAAACCTCCACTGTCGCGCGTCTCGCCTGGGCGAGAATTCGCTGTTTCTGTGAGGACAGCATCTCACCTGAGCGAGTTCGCGAAGGCGTGCTCTGTTTTCCTAGCTGTTTGAATGGTCTGTTGCATGCCTTGGTTAGGTTATCCTTCCTAAATAAGATGTACATAAATATGCTTGGGTGTTTGAATTTTGTGAGTTTAATTGGCATGATTGGTATGTGATTTATCATGGATTGTGGGTTCGTAGTAACTTGACGTGAGAATTTGGATAAATGACCAAAATGAGCTGGGGAATTGTATGAGAAACATGATTCTGATTGTGAGATAGGCGTAATTCCATGAGTCCCATGGGGAGACTTCATGGTGGTGTGTAGTGTATATGTTAAGATATGGATTCAAGTAAGGATTGCATCCCGAAGCTCTAAAGGGTCAGCGAGTCTCAAGTAGAGCAAGCTGACCCAAGTGGTGAGAGTAGCGGGAGGCCCTAGTCTATGGCAGGATAATGGCCTTAGACGTTTAAAGGCTAACCTTGTGCGTGGTAGGGTGAAACCCATTGGCAATGGCTCTGCAAAGCAGTAGAGGCCACCACAAGTGCAAGCGTCCAGTGAATCCGATCTTGATATATTTATCCGGATAATTGAGTCATAGTGTCCTGCTTGTTTGCTATAACATGATGTTCTGTGCCTGTTGTGTTGCATGCTAAAGTATATTTAAGTATTTGTTCGTTGTATCATGATAAAAATTAAATTACACTAGCTTACCCTTGCATTTCTGTTTTGTGTTTGTGGTGTTTTCTCTTTTGCGATGATCACCCTTGGTGGGAGCAGATGGAGGAAATTCTAGGAGTAGGCCCGGTGGTAGCAGTGGTGCAGCTTAGGGTATCTGTCTATGTGATTCTCAGGGTTGGTCTATGGCCCTAAGTGCCTTTTGTAACCTCATGCTCTAGAGGAGCATCGCCTTTTGTAGAACTGTTAACTTTCTATTAGGTTGCCTATGGCATGGTGGTATGCCTAAATTTGTTTTCACAGTATACTTCTGGATGACTGTAACAGTTAACTTTTCTATCTTGTTTGTTTATCTGAGTGCTTCTCGTTATTATAACTGTGTGATACTTTATTTAGTAGGGTAATCTATTAAAATGGGATGTCACATTTAACATCGATTATATAATTGAATTTTTATTTTCAATTGTAAATCTAAAATAATTTAAAATCAAGGATAGTAAATATATTTAGTGGTTACTAAATTTTGTTCAACATAATAGTACATGATAAAAAAATTAAAAATAGTAATATTTAGTATGAAATGTTATATAGATAGATAAACATAGTTTATTAAAATAAATATTAATTAAAGATATAAAAATATATTACTCACTTTTACACAATTTCATTTATTGGATTTATTTGGTATACTGGGAAAATAAGAAGAAAAAAAAATCAAACATATTTTGTACTTTTATATTTATGCTTCCTTTTTTTTTCAATGATTATAAATGCATAACATTTTTTTCTCTCATTTCAACGCTAAACTTTTAAAAGAGTACACTGTTTACTTTAATTAACGAGCGAAACACACTCAAATTCAGGACATGTATACGGAAAACATGTATCTAATATAAACAATGAATTATTTTTTAAATTATTAATTAACTGTATGCATTTAATAAATATGAATGACTCCACGAAATTTTCAATCTAAAAATTATTCTTTGAAAATATATAATTATTTTGAATTTAACACAAACTTTGAAAAATATATCAACTTTAAAATCTACATCGAAATAAGTTATAAACATCCAAACTATTTTGTGTCCTAACAAAATAGTTAAATCTTTTTTTGGTTTTTAACTTTAGAATTGAAATTAGTTCTTTTACAAAATTTTGACCTAATTTAGTCATCAAACTTTAGAAATATGTGATTTAGTATTTTTAACTTACTTTTGTTAAATTTATTTGATATTTTAGACACGTTTTATAAAAATATTTTAATTAATATTGAAGCGAAAATATGTCAAACAGTGTAAATAATTAAAATACTATCATGAAATATGATTAAAACGTCAAATAAATTTAACAAAATTTGGTTAAAAAGATAAAATTCACGCATTTCTATATACGAATTATACGAATGACTAAATTGGTCTAAAATTTCGAGAAAAAATTAATTCTATAAATTTAAATAAAACTTGAAGGACAAAAAATATGTTTAACTTTAAAAATATGAATTTAAATTCAAAATCCAAACCATTTATTTAAAAATAGATATACAAAAGCTCAAACTATCATTTCTATTTCTAGAAAGTATAAATTTAGATTTAATTATTTGGATTGAGATTGAACTTTTGATTCCACTCTAATCCATGACCACCCTACTTTTAGGGATTTTTACTTCCAAGTTAAATCCTTCCAACACCTAATCAAAATCCTACAAACATGTCTAAATATTTAATCCACACTCAAAATTTCAACTCAATCTTCCATTCTTCATCAAAAGCAAGTTTGACCAATTAGGCCCAACCCATTTATTTTGCTTTATAATGGTTGAAACAGAGAGAGAAGAACCATTTGGCATTTTTAATCATACAACCAAAGCCATCCATAAGAGTGAATCACCAAAGACATGGCAACAACAAGAACATCATCAGCACCAACAACAACAACCTTCAAGTTCCTCACTTCCATCATCTTCCTCTTCCTTATCATCAAAGGTAATATGCTCTGTCACTTCTCCAAAGTTTTAATTTTTCTTCAACCCTTTTGCAATTTCACCATGATCTTCTCTCTAATTTCCTCTTTCTGCATAATTCTTAAAACTTTTTGATCAGGGTCTTGTGACTGTTCCTTGAACAACATCAACATAGGCACTGCAAGAACTGGTAGAGAAATAGGAGGGCAACCAGAGTGGAACGTTACTGTGATCAACAATTGTTCTTGCCAACAGAGTGAGATAAAGTTATCATGCAAAGGGTTTCAAAGCTCAGAAAGTATTGACCCTTCAATTCTTTCCATGGAAGGTGATAACTGTCTTCTTATCAGTGGAAATCCTTTGAAGGGTTTTGACACTGTTAACTTCTCCTATGCCTGGGATCTTCCATTTATCATGTTCCCTTTAAGCTCTGTCATAGGTCCTTGCACATAGGGAATACTTCAACACTCATAACTCAATAAGTTCCTCCTCTTTCTAAAATTCATCGTATTAAATTTCATGTATTCAAACAAAATCTTAGTGTTTTTGATCTATAACATTTAGTAAACCTGGTTCTTGGTAATGTTGTTTTGGAATATTAGTTTTACCAGTATATATAATAACATGTGAGCGTATATGTGATTATATGTAAATAATATCATATTAGTTAAATATCGAGTATCAAGATAAAGTTAAATTCTTTTGGAAATAACCATTTTAATAGGACTGATTTTTGTTGGTATAAAAATCTATTTATTCCAAAATTTATTAATAAGGATAATAATAATAATTGTGAGTAGATATAGCAATATCATAATAAAAAAGTTCCTTTTTTTTTCCAAAATTAATTAAATCTTATATGCTTAAATACTTTTTATTACTTTTATGATATTCAATATTCAATCAATATGTTAATTCGTTCCTAATATGTACTTTTAAATTAATAGTTAATTATATATATATATATATATATATATATATATATATATATATATAAACATCTTGATTGTTTGAAAATAATCACTATAATAAAACTATCAAATAATCATAATTTTATAATAAAAAAAGTTTAAAGACAAATTTAAAAACCAATTTCTTAATTAAAGATTAATTTAGAGATCAATTTTTCTGGTAGTCAAAATCTAGGTAATTAATATTAGTGATCAATTTAAACACCAATTTATAATAAAAATCATTTTAATTACTAATTTATAGATTAATTATATTTTTTTGAAACTATTTTAGTTACCAATTATTTTTAGTTTATAAATTGATATCTAAATTTGTCACTAATGTAACTAATTATTTATTGTCACTAAAATTGATCATCAATCCAGAATTTTTGTGTAGTGAGTATAGTCAAAATTTATAACCAAAATAACATATTTATTATTGATTTCAAAAAATAAATTGAAATTGTCTGGAGATAACAAATTTAATAGCATCAATTTTTTGGTATGAAAAGTTATTTAACCTACAATTTATGAATGAATATAATAATTGAGAGTGGATGTATATAGAAGGAGATGATACTAAAGACCTTTGAACTTGGTTGATTTAGCATATTTTTGTATGGTTTTGATAATCATAAATACTAAGAAAACAAAAGGACATGTAATATGATTTGATCCAGAATTAATTGATGATTGAATTATTGTTGTGGGAACTTTATATTGTAATGTTGTTACATATGTTTGTGGATATAAGCCATTTAAATGTCCTAATCCAGGAACATATACAGACTGTCTTTAAAGTTGTCATTTACTAATTTCTTTATTCTCTTTCTTTTTTGTTCTATTTTTTCCTTTTGGCATTATTAATGTATAGTTACGTAAGTTGGAAGGAAACATGCGACACTCAACAAACAATCCACATCCCTTTCAGAAATTTTTCAGAATTAATTGCAAGACAATAAATTTGTTATCAAATAATTATTATTCAGCATTACTAAAAATGTTTTTGAAACACAATTTAAAGTGTTAAATGTCTTTTTAGTTTCTATTATAGATTTTTTTTTATTTTAGTTTGTTAAATTTTTTTGAATTGTTTTATAATTTTTTTTTTATTCTTGTTATTTCATTTTCACCCATGTGGTATATTTTAGTTTGTCTTTGTACCATATGTGAATAATGTTTTGGTCCAATGAGCGAGTTAGAACAAAATTTACCTTTAAAACTAATTCAACATTCATATCTTCAAAGTATTTATTATGGACCTAAGACTACTCCTATCCATAAATACTTCATCTAATTCACTAATAAAAAAATAATGTTCATAAAAGTCTTTAATTATAATTAATAGAAACAAATACAGAGATCCAATATTAACCCAAATACCAAAATATAAAACTCTCATTATACTCTCATATATCTTTCGTGGTCTTAATCTATGTATTCATTAGTTACTCTTTTAAAACTTTTTTTTTATGATTTATATTTTTACTCTTAACCTAATATTGTATTTGATAAATAGTTTTTGAAGCGGAAGAATAATTTCAGTTTTCATTTATTTAAAATATCAGTAAATGATACCTTATTTATTTCTTCTTCTATAAAAAAGCATTTATATATTTTTATTTATTAAATTTGAAGATGATATAATTTTTCTTCAATTATATATATATATATATATATATATATATATATATATATATTTTTTATTTAACTAGTATACAGAGGAAAAAATGTGTTAAAACATTATAAATTATAAAATTAAGAAGGTATAATTTCCTGTAAGAAAACTTTAATGAACTGTCACAAAGAAGTATAGAGAGTGTACTGAAAAATAAACCTTTTGAGAGAGTAACATTAAGAAAAAATATAATTAACATTGATTGAAAGAAAACGAAAAAAAATATATTAATGTGCTTCTATTGTAATTTTAATTTTAATATAATTTCCTTTTTTCAAAATATTATCTATAAATACTCTATACCTCCGTAATATAAAGAGTTTCCATTTTCATCTAATTATAAACACCATGTTCGATAAGTTTATTGACATTCATAAAATAACAAAGTTATATGACAAATTTCATTCTTGTTATATTTTTTGATTAATTGAAAAAACAGTTGTTTTATTAATACATAAAAATTTGTGTTAATTTTAACTAATTTTTTGTTCTTAATTTAATTATATCTTCAGTTAGTATTAATCTATTCTTTTTAAGCGCAAATTTCTTAAAAGTACAATGTTAACCGATGTTTAATCTATCTACAAGGACAATGAAACCTAGATGGATGCTGCGAATAAATGATCAATTTGATACCTTAAATTTTTTTTTCCCTAACAGTATCCTTAAACCATTACATTATCCAATGTCACCAGTTAGACAGCAACAAATTCTATAAAATGTCTGGTTGGCCAAAAAAACCAGAAATTGGCAAAATAATTTGCAGTGGTTCATCAATTTGAGAGTTGTGTTCTCGAAAAATTTATAAACCAAAAAAAGGATAAGAAATGTGTGATGAAAAGCTGGGAAAAAACATTTTGGATTTGAAGAATTTAAGAAACATCCTGAAACACTATGGTTGTTTTGCTCTGAGTTTGCTATTCCCAGAAATTTGTTCACAATACTTCTCACAAGCTGGGCCGCACACAGCAATGGTAGCACCCTTCTCTTTCAGACACACAGGCATGCATTGTTTGGCACAATCTGACAGAGTTTCAGCCCTTTCAACACTGCCCATGCTAATCACCAAGCACATCAACATCGCACCTATTGTTTTCTTTGAGATCACCATAATCTTGTTAATACTTTCTTTCTTCTTCTTCTTCTTTTTTTCTGCAAGATTTTGAAGCAGGTAAATTAAATTATGAAGTTCAACCATATTTGGTTTCTTTGCTTTGTTTATATGTGTGGATTAAAGGTAGCTCTTGCATGTGGTGAAGAGAAAACTACGACGATATTTTCAAATTTGCGGTAATCTAGGGCTGCATGCCATGTATAATTTTAGGAACCTACAAATTATGTGTAAATCATTTATAAATATTCTTTTTTTTTATGTGTAAATATTGATATATACTCTAAATAATTTTTATTTGGTTAAATTACTTTTTTGGTCTTTATTTTTTGTCAAGAAGTGTCAAATTGGTCCTCTAATTTTTTTTTGTCTCAATTTGGTTCTGGTGTTTTTTATAAATGATTTAATTTGATCTTTGTCGTTAGTTTTGATCAAACGGGGTTAATGTCAATGTCATGTGTCATTTTTTATTTTTTGAATTTTTGGATTTTTTTATTTTTTTAAATTTAATTTTCGTTTACATATGTCACTTCATAGTTGTACCACGTGTCAATAGTTGTACCATGTGTCAATAAGTCTCGGTCTGGTCCTACATGGGTGAATTGATATAGAATTAATACTTCAATCTTGAGAATTCTACTATTCATTTATTCATGTATTTTTTTGGTTGCATGATTTGTGTTCCGTTACACATTAGATTTAATAATTACATTCAAACTCTAACAATATGATTTCAAACTTGTATTTTGTATAAATTTTAAATTTAATTTAAAAATATTTTCAGAAATATTTGATAAAAATGTTAAAATTATTGAGAATATCACCCTATCATTTATACAAAAAATAAGTTGAGTCTCAATATAAGAAGAAATAATATTGCTTTATTTTTTACAAAAATTATGATTAAATTAAAACTAAAAACAAATATAAAGACCTAATTGTGATTTCTTGGCATGTGGCACAACTATAAAGTGACATGTATAAAAAAATAATTAAAATTAAAAAAATAAATAAATCAAAAACAAAAAAAAAATTGACACGTGATATTAACTTTATCTTCGTTTTGTCAAACTAACAGCAATGACCAAAATAAATCATTTTCAAAAAAACTAAGACCAAATTAAAACAAAAAAAATTAAAAAATGAATTTGACACTTATTAACAAAAACAATGATAAAAAAAATAATTTAACCAAATAAAAAATATCTACGAATATATAAATATTTACACATAAAAAATGAATCTTTGTATACGTAAAAAAAAATTGGTATATATTTTTCACAAATACGGAATAAGACGGAGAGACCGTCAGTACCTCTGCCGGTCATCATCCCTAGATGCATTACTAACAATAAGCTTAATTGAAAAATATGCTATTAATATTTTTTGTTTGTTTACAATAAAAAATGAAGCAAAGTTGTTCAATGGTTATCCATAATATTATAAAAAAATTACATTTAAATATTAAGTAACCAACTTATTAGGACTCTCTTTCTACTAAGTAATAGATGATAGCTGGCAAGCAAACACATCATCCAAACTAAAAACATTACATACATATAAACTTGTTGGGTCACCAGCCCATGATTACCGAGGCCCAAACCCAAGCTCACCATGCTGAATCCTAAGTGGTTGAGTGATGCTTTTTCTTCCTGCACCTCATACTAACAAAAAAATTTAAAATACCATCTCTCACAGCATCACACTACTATGATACTATTGCAAGAAGAAGAAGAAGAGAGAACTCATAGAAAAACTTGTTCCAGAATTAAAGCTTGTTTTGGAATACATTTTATGCATTTAAAAAGAATTCTGAAAATTCTGTTCTAAAAAATTCTATTCCAAAAATCATATTTGAAAGATTTCAAAAACAAATAATCTAAAAATCACTTTTAAAGGAAATAAAATAGTCATTTTGAAAATAATAGAAGTGCAATTAGAAATTATAAGGATAAAGGAAGAAAAACCCTTGAATGATTGCTTCGGCCCATAGGTGTCTACATAGTCTTTGTAAGAAGGGTAGCACCAAGCACAATGGAGGACAAGGCACCTTCAAAATTTTTTCAATTTTCCCACAATATTCATCTTTGAATAAACAATTGGATTTTGAAATCTAATATAAAAATATGAAATTTGTTTCCCGATTATAATAAAATTCTTTTTTAAAAAATATCATATTTCGAAATATGGTACACAAAAGAAAAAATCTATACTTAAATTAAAATGCACCAATTTTAAAATCCGATAAAATAAATAAATAAAATTTAAAACATTTCAAAGAAAACTAAAACAAAATTTAAAAAAATACAAAAATAATATATATATATATATATATATATATATATAAAAGAAGTATTCTTTTTTGTCCACTTATTCCATTTTTACTCTCAATTATTATTTTAAAAATAATTTATCTATAACCGTTATTTTAAAAGCTTTTTTTGTCTTAACAGTTATTTTAAAGCTACTTTTGTGTACCTATTTTATTTTTCTAATTTTACATTTAACAACTATTTTAAAAATTAAATTATATCTCTTATTAATCTTAATTCAAATTTTTATGAAAATTAAAAAATACGAACACACAAGCGCGATAACGTATGTGTTTTTACTAGTATATATAATAGCGATTTTGGAAATTTGTGTAATACTTCAACTGAATTTCGAAATCTAGTAGTTTCTTAACTGAATTTCAAAATCTGGTAATTTTTTTATCGAATTTTCAAATTTGGTGGATTTTAATTTAAAAATTTTAATTTAAAAACAAATTTGACTTTTGTTTCGGGTGTAGGGACCAAGCGTCTATTAAGAACCACTTCAATTTTACTCCTTTCCTCTTTAAGTCTCCTCTCTTCACAACCTGCGATAGCTTCTTCACCAAGAAATCTTCCTCCTCGCTCGATCGGGGTACCTGTCTAAAAGACTCTGATGCTTAAGTCATCAGACCGACCGGTGTATAGGTATAACTGTAGTAATAAATGCAAATAAAAGATCCTCACCAACCTACCTTTGGGCCCTATTTATAGTTTCTGGTGGTATGGGCCTGTGATTAGGGTTCCTTAATCACGGCCCAATGATCCTCTAATCAAAATTACTGACTTGTTTAATGTTAATTAATCCAGCTGACTGGTCTCGTTTGGCCGATCGACCGATGGCCGCTTGACTAGGCTGGTTATCTTCTGAGTTTAACAACCTAAGTGAATAATTAATATATATGGCCAACCGACTGATGGTCATACGTAAGGCACTACGCGAATCACTTATGAGACTGATCGATCGATGGATCTCCATGGGTTGATGCGTGATCGACCTGGGGACCGATCAACCGACGCTCTTTACGAGGTAACGCGTGGTTCGTCTGTGGGACCGATCGACCGATGGTCCTTTACGAGGTAACGCGTGATTCGTCTGTGAGACCGATCGACCGATGGTCCCTTTTGGGGTAACGTGTGATTTATTTGTGGGGTCGATCGACCGATGGTACTTTATAGTTCATCTGTGGGGTCGTTCGACCGATGGTCCTGTAGGCAACCCCTCCCAGTCTTGTTCGATGGACCGGAGGACTGTGCGTTGTCGATGGCCTGATGAGACATACAATACAACTTTAATTGGGAAACGAATTTCATATTTATTTATGGAATTTTAAAATCCGGTAGTTTATTAGTTTGGGTGATGTGGAGTGAAGGTAGCGCAATACATAGATAGGAGAGAGGAGAGAAAGAAGGGTAATTAGTTTTATTGTTCAAAGTGATAGGAGTATTATGGGAAAATTGAAAAATAACGGAGTTGTAGAAAATTTGTTGGAGGTGCAGGGAGAAGTTTCCAACACAATGATGGCACGTATATTTAGGTTGAAGATTTTCTTTTTCACCTCCAAGTATTTATTCTGCACTTCCAAACTTTTCCCCTACCAATTATACCCTTCACACGAAAAAAATGTTATGTAAATTAGGTAAGTAGTAATTATTATTTATGAAATGTATTTACTATGTTTGATGTATATTTATTTAAAGTCTCGCACCCCAAAATCAATTTCAACCAACTCGAACGAACATTCTTCTTACAAAAAAAAAATTTAGTCACCGAATTTTGAAATATAGTTTAAGAAATCACAGGATTTGGAAATCTAGTTTAGGAAATCACCGTATTTGAAATTTCGATAAAAAAATTTAGTGATTTAGGAACTCACCGGATCAAAATCCGATTTTGAAATTCACCGCATTTCAATAATATCTGAAACTCACCGAATTTTGAAATTCGGTCAACTCTTCTCCCAAATTTCAAAATCCATTTACTTTTTAAAATTTTTTATTAGCTTTTATTTTTTAGTTTTTAATTTATATATATATATATATATATATATATATATATATATTTTATATATTAATTTGAATAAACATAAAAGTGTAATTCAATTAACTCTAGTTCAATTTTAATTTAATTTTATATAATATATTATTAAAAATATGTATAAAAAAATTAAATCAAACATAAATAAATAAAAATAACAAAAATAATTAAAAATATCTATATATATATATATTATTTTATTTTTCTTTTTTAATGTTGGTTTTTTTTATTTATCTTTTAATTTCTTTTATATAACATTTAAAAAAAGTTTAAAATTAAAAAAATGATAATGTATGAAAAGTTAAAAAAAATGAAAAAGATAATTGAAAACAAAATTAAAAAAGAAAAAAAGTATATATTAAAATTTTTAAAATAATTAAAATAATAATAATAATGTATTAAAAAATTAGAAAATTAAAAAAACAATTAAAAAGAAAATTAAAAAAGGTCATTAAAAAATTGGGGCTGAGGCTTACTGAGTGAATAAATAAAGAGAAAAATATATAGAGAGAAGGTAATTAATTTTTTTTACCTACCTATCCGTTAAAGTCAAAAGGTCATTATGAAAATCTTCAAGAAACATTAATATCAGTTTTCAAGTTAACATTTTCTTGTAATAATTGTATTTTTTATCAAAAAAATATATATATTTTAATAGGGACAATATGATTTCCCAACCCTCTTAAAAGAGAACAAACATAAAAAAAAATTGACAAGATTGAAACTTAACACATTCATCTACTATGGAATATATGTCCAAAGACAATCATTGTGTTTACTCATTTAACAAAGGCATTTCCAATTACAAAAAGGCATAAAACAATGTATAGACATATTTTTCTTACAAATTTCTCCCAAAACTTTCTTCCATTGGAATAATTGGGGTTCTTACTCAAGACATGCATTATGCAAAAGTAAATTCATTTACCACTCCTTAACATCTCATCCTCCCTAAATCAATAACGAACCAAAACCTGCAATAAAAAAATAAAATAAAAAATCAAGACAGTAAAAATCTTTGATCTTTAGTGCATGTTATAAGGTGACGTTCTATAAGTTTAATTAGTTGGATTAGTTGGATGATATTTACTTTTATTTTTTGATGTGTCAGCTTATTACTCATTTGTAAAGAATCATTAATTGAGTTTCAACTTTTGAAAAGGTATCTCAATTAGGTTCTTTGTAGAAAAAAATTATTAACACCGTTAATAGTATTAATATTTAGAATGACTTATAAAATTAAATATTTATATTTATATTAGAATTTAGTGGTAAAAGTCATAAATAAAGTTAACGACGTTAATAATTTTTATTTGAAAGGGATCTAACTAAAACAATTTTTCAAAAATTAGGACTCGATTGACACCTTTCTAAAAACGAGTATCAAACTGACACAAACAAAAATGAGTATTATCTAACTAATTAAATCACACTTATGTTTATCAATACCCTTTTGCTCCTAACCCAATTTACAATCTATGCCCTCAAATATTGCAGACACGTAATTAGACTAGTAAAACAATCAAGTCTCCTTGACTTTTAGTCATTGTCTTTTTGAATTTTGAAATCAAAGTTTTCCTTGTTAGGTTATTTTAAATTTTCGGCCAAGCTTTTAAGCTTTTATATTTAAATTTGCATTTGACTTTAAGGCACATTAGCTTAGGAATTTCATATGCATAAGGCTATAAACAGTCAATTCTTATGTTAGTAAACAATTTTGGAATATTAAATGAATTGTGAGAGTTTCTTAAAGTTCTTTAAAGAAAGGGTTATTTTCTTACATTAGTCTTATCTTGCATTATTGGATGACGACTCTGTGAAGAGTTATTTTGGAACTCCTTCAAATGACATCACATTTTCCGTTAATTGTATAAATCGTTCTTTTAATTTTTAATTTTTAATTTTATCTTTTCCATTTTCTTGTTCTTGTTTTTTGTTCGTGTCCGTCTTTTTTATCTTAAATTTGAGTTTTCACACTTATGTCATTCTTATATGTTAAATTCATCTTCATTGATAAATAAAAACAAATAAGGTTCTTTAATTCTAATTTAGCACACATAGATAAACTCTAATCAACATAACCCCTTTTTAACTTACCACACAACCAAGAATTCACTTACAACCAAATTTTATACCTTTCACATAAAATAACTGTATTTTTGTCCTAAAATCAACCTTCATCCCTCACAAACTTACCTCAACCTTTCACAATATTCCATCATTTTATATGTTAGTATAGACACATATTTTAGGTCCATTTACTTGTGACTTCTAGAGTTAACTTTATGTGTATCTATAACACATCTCTTGTAATATTTTATACACAGTCAATACTAAACAATCCCCTTCTTCATATATTTATTTACTTTCTACATGACATCAAGAGTCTCAAACGATCCATGATTAAGAAGAGATTCTTGCAGTAGTTTCTCTTTCCTAAACCCTAAGCCCTAAGCTATTTTGCAAATTTTATGATTGAGAAGAGGTCCTTGCAGTAGTTTCTCTTTTCTAAACCCTTAGCCCTAAGCCTCTTTTCTGCTTTGAGGTGTTTTTGGAGGTTCTGCATCATGTTTTTTTTATGTCATTTTAAGGTATTTGCAATCATCTAATATTGAGTTTATATTATGTTTTGTTTGTTGCTTCCACTATGTGGTTCACATTTCTATTTTGTATTCGATTTGTCATGACGACATGTAAAGATGATTCTCTTCAGTCTATTAGTGTGTAATTGGATGATAAAAATTATTCCTACTGGAGTTATGTTATGAAAAACTTTCTTCGAAGAAAGTCCATGCGGTGTTATATTTCAGGTGTTAAGGCAAAATTGATTGACACCAAATTCGATGATTATGCTACTACTTTAGAGGTATGGAAAGTTGATAACTCTAAAATAATCACTTGGGTCAATAATTCTGTCATACACTCGATTATTACTCAATTAGCAAAATTTGATATTGTAGAGGAGGGTATGAGATCACTTATGTCGATTGTATACCCAATCTAATTTTTTTCGAACAGTGTCAACTTGAGACATATATTCGTTCGTTGAAGCAAAATGACATGAACATTCGAGACTTTTATTCTGTCATGACAATCCTATGGGATCAACTTGCTTTGACTGAGCTTGTAGAATTGAGTGTTTTTGCACCGTATATTACTCTTAGGGAATCATAACTTTTGGTTCAATTTCTTATGGTCTTGCGTAGTTATTTTGAAAGTTTGTGTGGTTCAATTTTACATCATAACCCTCTACCTTTTATTGATGATGTTGTTAATGAATTATTAGCAGAGGAAATTAGACTTGATTCCCAACTGCAGACCAACATAACCTTGCAATCTCAAGGTACATCATCAACATATATATCTTCTGACAAATGGATCATTGACTCACTCAGGTGCCACTAATCATATGTTACATAATTTTCCTTCTTCTGTTTCATTATCAACTAACTCATCCATGTCAATTGCAATTGATAATAGCGAGTCAGTTCCATTATCTGGTATTGGTATCATTGCCACAACATTTTTGTCTTTGTTTGATGTTTACTACATACCTTGTCTTACTATGAATCTTGCCTTTGTTGGAAAAATATGTGATTTTGGAAATAATGTGTATTTAACTCCATCTAAATGTTTTGTACAAGACCGCACATCTTAAAAGGTGATTGAGATAGGTCATAGGCAAGGTGGACTATATGTCTTCTTCAATCATGTTTCTGCATCTCATTTAAATTTTTAGCATCTACATGAGACTTAGGTACTTTGGATAGTCATGATATTTCTAATTGTAGTGGTTGTAAACTGACCAAATTTTTTGCTTTACATTGTAATCAAAGTATTTCTTCTTCTCTTACTCCTTTTGATCTCGTGCCTTCTGATGTGTGGGGACCTCCTCTTGTACCCATAAAAAAGGTTCTAGATATTATGTCTCTTTCCAATGGCGGAGCTTAGAAGGCTTATAAGAGGCCCCATCCCCTAAAATATTTCAAATTCTTTTAAATATATTTAAAAAAAAATATTAGATTGATTTTTATTTCTTTTATAAAATATAATATTTAAGGTTAATAAATGATAAAATAAAAAATTAAATATAATAAAGAATAATAAAATTTATTGAGATATTTTTTCTTTTCTCTCTGTTTAAGTTTCTCACATATTGTATTCATTTAGTACTTTTGCATATCTTCTTTTGTTTTTTGTTTTAAGAAAATAGATAAAAAGTTAGACATAAATTCATTTTTCTCGCTCTCATTTCTCATGTGTTCTCTTTTAAGATGAGAAAGGTAACTTTCTTTTGTCTCTTGATAGGAAATATTAGTTTGATATTTAGTTTTGTTTTTCATCTTATGAGTTTTTTGTATATTTATTTTTTTATGAATACATAAAGAAGAGTTATGTACTATATGTTTTTTCATAACCATTTCTTAAATGTGACTTGATTATAATAGATTTTTTGTAGTAATTACGTCTCTTAATTTTTTATTAGGTTTTGATAAATTATTCTTTAGTCTTAATTTTTTTTAAATAGGCATGTTGATGAAGAATAAAATAATAAATTCATTTTTTTAAGTGATAAAAAGAAAGATGTACATGAAGATGAAAACAATACAAATTTACTTCTTCATCTATTTTCAAGCATAATACTAACGATTCAATTCTTGAATTAGAGGAACATTTTCTAAGATTAAAAAAATTATAAGTGGGAAGTTTCACATTAACTCTTTGGAATTATAGATGAAAAGTTTCATATTAATTATTTAAAACTTATTTTAAGAAAACGTTCTCAAATATGGGAATATGCAAAAAAGAGATGAAATTAGAAAAAACTGATTTAAAATGGGTTCTATATCAAATACAACCTCAAAATTATCATATTTTTAAGAAAGAACATACAAGAAGATTTCAATACTAAATTATATATAGTTTTGTTATATTAGTGACAATAATTAAATATATATAATTTGAGTATATTATTTTGGTTCCTTCAAATTCTTTTTATCAAGATCTGCCACTGTCTTCTTCGTTGATGATTTTACTCATTTTAGTTGGATCTATCTCATGAAACATCAGTGTGATTATCTCACAATTTTCAAAAATTTTAATGTTCATGTAGAGACCCAACACTTTGATACTATGTAGAAAACAAAGAAATATATATATATATATATATATATATATATATATATACACACACACACACACACGAAGAAGGAGATTGTGTAGTCAAGGGGCGGCTCAAGAGTTTCGGAGGCCTAAAACAAACTTAAAAATGAGGCCTTTATTTAAAATTTATTTTTTAAATTTTTTGATGCAAAATTATTTATTAAATTGTCATAATTATTTTTTTAACATTTATTTTTCACGATATAATAGGACTAATTCGTCTAATCTTTCTTGGGACATTGTTGATCTTGAATAAATTTTGATTATTTCAACTTTGAAAAACTTCTTTCCATTGAAACAACTCACATTGGAATTGTTAACATTATCCTAATTACTAACTACTTCTTTTTCTTTATTATTGCTTTCACCTATATTTATAATGTTAATATATTGTTCATTCAAAAAAACACCCACCTGTATTTTTTAATTATTTTTTTATCTATTTTTATAAATTAATTTATAGATTTTTTTTTGTGATGTAATTAATGCTTCGATTTTTTTTTTTGGATTTATGAGTATTTGTATGTAATATTTGAGTAAGGCATTATAACAAATAAATTTGGTACTCGTGTGACGTGACACATTGAAATAAAATCATAAAAAATTATAATTATTACAAATAGCTAACTTTTCAAGAAAAGAAATGTCTCGTGCATAAATGTATATGGACCATATCTTATCACAAATACACCATGACCTATGATTCTTCAGGGGGAAAACCAAAAGGAAGAAGACTAAGAAGGAAACAAGATCAGTGAAAAAGAAAATATAAAACTATTTTATATAAAAGGAGAAGAAATAAAAGAATGATAAAAAATAGACATTTTTGTTTTTTGTTTTGGAAATTTGTGGCTTTTGTTATATATATATATATATATATATATATATATATATATATATATATATATATATATATATATATATATATTGTTAAAGATTGAGTGGAAATAATTTTTCCTCAATTTTGAAACATTTTTTTATTCATTTTTTAAAAGATAACATATGTTTAATTTTTTATTTAGTTAAAGATATATATTTTTCTTAATTTTTCGGTGACATTTTACTTTATTGTGCTTTCATGTAACATTATCATTATTATGGTTATTCTAATTATGTCATTTATATGTACCGTGACTATGATTATGTTTACACATAAAAAATAGGGTTAAATTTTTTTTTTCTCAAATTGATGTCAAACTTTCTGTTCTCATTTTATATATTTTCTTTTTTTAAATTTTAAGAATAAATTAATATAATATTTTTAATTTAATTATGTTAATTTATTTTTTTGTAAAATTCTAGGAAATGGTATTTTAAGAGTGATAGTGATTTAAAAATAATGAGACTCGATTATTTTAATATTAAAAGATTTTAATATAAATAGAATTATTATAAAAGAGTTTCATTATTTTAAAACACATTATTTCTCTAGAAATCACTTTTCTAGAGCTCTCTGACTTCTCTTTAAGAGTTTTATTTTTTTGATCGTCTGATTGAAAAATCGAGATTGTATGATTGATCCTCTCAGCGAGCTCTTCAAGTTAGACCGATCAAATTCTTCGTTTGCGTAAGTTGAGTTTCCGTTCTCTTTTTATTCTTTTTTTGTTTTTTGTTGCATGTTCTCTTCTGCTTGCATGCGACGTTTTAATTATCAGAGTCTTTGTTGATCAGTGATCATAATGGTATGTCCTTATCATTTTTGTGATGTTTCGTGTAGATAGAGCATTATATGAAGTTAGAGATGTTTGACGTGTTTATAAGGTGTATGACATTTATAGAGTTGTTTAAGCAGGTTAATAGGTAAGTGAGATTTGACGTTGTTTGTTTAGTCCGCATGTTGAATTTGATGTCAATTGATTAGGTTAATCATGGATTTGACCGTACTTGGACTGGATTTAAATTTAATTTTTTACCTTAGGTTGAGTTTGTGAAATTGATGGTATGTCTAAAGTTATTTATGTGAAATGTTCTTGTTAAATTTAAGATTTTAGGGTTTAGGGTTTAGGGTTTATTAGTCATATCTTTTGTGAGATTATATTGATATATTTTGTACACTGAATTATCTGTTTTAAAACTATGATAAAACACCCTATTTTATTAGTTTTAAGATGCTAAAATTTGGATGTTACATTTTTTGTCTCAATTTTTTTTAAGTTAATATTTAAGTTGTTTACACCATTTGATATGTTTCCACTTTAATATAAACTATAAATGTATTTGACATGTTAAAAAAAATTAATATAATTGAGTTAAAAAGACTATATTTATTTATTTTTAAAAATTTAAGTAATAAAATGTATCAAAATTTTAGATAAAAACGAATTTCTATTCTACGTCAAAGTTTATAGACTAAAAATATATTTAATCTTAAAAATATATTAGGAAAAATTAAATTCACACTAATTTAGCCTGAGGACTAATTCATCAACTGAAAAGTATAATAACTAAAATTAAGTTTAATGAAAATTATAGAAATAGAAAGCATATTTCTTTTCAAAACATTGTTACAACCATACAACACATTTTTTTTAACCTAATTTTAGTATGATAAAAGAATAGTTTATGTGAAGCGAAAAGTCAAAAAGAAAATAACTACTGTTTTAAATCTAAGACCACTGAATACTATATAAACCGAAAAATAAACATGATTTTAAAAGTATTGAAAACATACAGTAAAATTTTGTCGCATACATTAAAAATTATTCCACGAATTATTCCACTACTATTGTGTTGGCACTTTCAAGAAAAATCATGAACAGAGTCACGTCTTTTTCCTGAACACAATGATGGAGGTGCTTTACCTACTGCTACTGCTAGCTGCATCTCTCCATCTAACAATAATGAATGTAGACCACATTTTACTACATCTTCACAAATCTATTATCTCTATATATACATAGAATAAAAATAAAAATATATTTGTCATAAAAATATTAATGGATTATAGTTTCTTTTTCTTTTTAATTTAAATTAAATTAGATATTCATTTTATTTTGTATTTTATGAAAATAATCTAATATATATGTCTTAACAAATAAAACGTAAAATATAAAATATAAAATTAGATATTCAAAATATTATCCACTATATAGTTCTGTCACATTTTATTTTTAAAGGATGTATCTGAATATGAAGAGAAGAAAAAATGAGTATTTAAAGTGTACTTGACATATATTTTTAAGGATTAAATATGTTTTTGGTTTTTAAGTTTCAATGAATTTTGGAATTAGTCTATCTTTGAAACTTTATACCAATTTAGTCTTTCATTTTTAGAAATACATGAATTTAGTCCTTCTTACCAAATTTTGTTAAGTTTATTTGACATTTTAAGTGCATTTTATGATAATATTTGAATTATCTTTGAAGCGAAAGGTGTAAATAATTTAAATACTATCATAAAATGCGCTTGAAACGTCAGATAAATTTAACAAATTTTGGTTAAAAGGACTAAATTCACATATTTTTATAGATTAAGGACTAAATTGGTAAAAAAATTTGAAGAGGAACTAACTCCAAATTTTACTTAAACTTGAGGACCAAAAACATATTTAATCCATTTTTAAATAATATGATATTTATTGAATATATCAAAACATTTTCATTACTCTTATTTGAATTCTTAATTAAAAAAGTGAATTTCAAAATTTAATTTAAATTTAATTTATTAAAATAGGTTGTATTTTATAAATGTTGGGTTACAAATTAAAATTTACGTGTAATTTAACTTTACAAGATTAATTTGAAAAATGATTTTAGTATGGGAAACTTTCATTACTTAACATAAACTTAAGCATCTAAACTTTTTATCGGTTGGTTAATTCCTTCTGTTAATAACTTTGTTAAATCATGTTTACATTACTAAGATAAGTATCATGTTGACGCTTTTTTCTCATTTCTCTTCTGTATGCCCTTTTCATGGAAGTTACCATTTTCTTTCCTGTAAAAATTGAAAACTTTATCGACAAATTAGTATTGACAAAATCTCTCCAATGTTAAAAGATGTAAATGAAGATAACGTTGTACACAGCGAGTTGAAGAGAAAACATAATTGTTGAATGCTATGATTTTATAGGACATAATCACACGACACAGAAACATGATGGACATGTACCAGATTTGAAGAAAAAAAGAAAGGAAGATAAATAAATCATCTCATATGTTCACTTTCAAGTTGCTACAAATATCCAATAATCACCACCTCAAATATAGAAAAGTAAGATGAAAAATCACGAGTATTTTTTTATTTATATTTTATGAATTCAATTTATATAAAAAATTGATATCATATGCAATCACGATTTAAGTTTGACTTTATGTAAATTTTAAACTAAATCAGATGTAAAGTGAAAATGTGTTTTTCTTTTTCTAGAATATGCATAAAACTTGTTTTTTTTTTTTATAATTATTTTAGTTCTAGCTTCATATAATATTTTTAATTGTGCAAGTTGGGATGCAATGACGAATCTTAGTCAAAAAGTTTAAAAGGACCAAAATAATATACTTAAATTTTATATATTTAATTATTATTATTACTAATATAACAAAAATATATATAATTTAGTATTGAAATTCTTGTATGTTTTTTCTTTACAAAAATTATAGTATTGAAATTGTATTTGATATGAAACTCACTTTAAATTAGTTTTTCTAATTTCATCTCTTTTCCTGAATATTCTCATATTTGAATACATTTTTTTATAATAAGTTTCAAATAATTAATATGAAACATTTCGTCTATAATTCAAAATAATTAATATGAAACTTCCCACTTATAATTCTTTAAATTTTAAGAAATGGTTCTCTAATTCAACAATTGAATTCCTAGTATCATGATTGAAAACAAGTGAAGAAATAAATTTTTATTGTTTTTATCTTCAAGGGTATCTTCCCTTTTATCACTTCACAAAAAATGAATCTATTATTTTATTTTTCATCAATATATCTATTTAAAAAAAATTAAAGCTAAAAAATAATCTATCAAAATCTAATAAAAAATTGAGAGCCTTAATTACTAAAAAAATATGATAATCAAGTCACATTTAAAAAATGGTTATAAAAAAACATATAATACATAACTTTTATTTTTATATTAATAAAAAAATAAATATACAAAAAACTCATAAGATGAAAATAAAAACTAAATATCAAACTAATATTTTCCTATTAAGAGAAGGGAGAGAGTAACATTTTTTTATCTTAGAAGAGAACGAATGAGAACTAAGAGCGAGAGAAAGAAAAAACAAAAAAAAAATACAAGAATAATAAATGAATACAATATGTGACAAACTTAAGATAGAAGAAAACAAAAAAATATTTGAATAAATTTTATTATTCTTCATTATGTTTTGATTTTTGATTTTATTATTTTTTATATGAAATATTATATTTCATAAAAAAATAAAAATCAATTTTAAAAATTTTAAGAAAATATTTTTTAAAATAAATAAAATATCTTGGGGACCACGACCCTCCTGTAATCTTCTATGATCCGCCACAAAGTGCAATTCTACTTCCAAAATTTATTTTTATTGTAATGCAAAATATGATGTCATGTTTTAGTGAAAACAACCTCTAGAATAGGTTACCAATTATTTTTATTTTAAGCTTATTTTCTAAATTTATAGTCTAATTTCAATTTATATTATTCTTCAAAAATAGGAATGTTAAAGCGGGTCAGGTCCGTCAGCCCGTCAAGAAAAGGACGGATCGGGTTGAAATTTTTAACCCGTCAACTCGTTGTAATCTTACCCGTTTAGCCCACCAATTTAACAGACTAAAATGGGTCAGTTCCTCCTGATCCATCAACCCATTTTTTTTTTTTTTTATGTTTAAAATTAAAAAATAATATTTTTTATATTATATAAATAAAGTTATATATAATAGATTTATAAACAAAATTTTTAAAAAGTTAAAAAAATAAAAAAAAATTATAAAAAAAGACGGGTCAGCCCGCCCTAAAAGGAAACGTGTTACAATATCCAACCCATTTATTAGTGGCGGACTAATCCTATCCAGTCCGTTTTTGCTGGACCACAAGCGAGCTGGGCCCGGACCAAACTGGCCCGTTTTGCCACCTCTATTCAAAAGTCTTTATATATTATTTATGAAATTCCCCCGCAAATAAACAGTTTAACTAAGTCATATTTATATTACTTTGTCAAACAACAGTTATGTCTAATAAAAGAAAAAATATAACATAAAACAAAATACCAAATTTATTTTTAACTTCTCCAAACATTTTCAAAATATTTATTATCTGTGTATGTTTCCTCACCCTCTTTAAACGAACATATCCATCCACAATCTCAACTCCAATTATCGTACTTACACTCATACAAATAAAAAGGGCTTGAAATTATGATTCTTTCAAATTTGTAACATATGATTATTTGTCAACAAATTATTTATGGAAAAAAACATTTTAATCCTTCTTCAAACAAGCCTAGTTACTTAAATAACAATTAATGATAATTATAATTAATTATAATAATTAGTTATTAAACTATTTTTATTTCATAACTATCGGTTAAAAACAAAAATTCGTAAATCCCACGTGTTTCTCGTGGCCAACTAACGTCCACAACTTTTCGTGTAAGGAAACATCAAATCTATCCATATCTTCTGCATTTGAAAAAGAAACTACGAAGGATCTCCACATAAAAAAAAAATGTGTGCGTGTCATCATGTGTAGCTTTAAAATTTATTTGTGCGTTTGATTTACGAATGTAAAAATTAGAGGAAATAATTATCTTTTTATTTAAATATTCTTATATAAATGGACTTTTAAGTTTAATTTTAATTTTATCTTATAAAACTAATTTAATAGGACAAATATTACATTAATATATATATATATATATATATTAATTTAAAAATATCATTAAATAACGTGAAATTTTTAATACATTTATTTATTTACGAAATATAAAAATAGAGAAGACTTGACAGTAGTTAACATAATAAATTGAAAAGAAATTTAATTAAAATAATTTTAACTAATTTTGAAACCACCTATAAAAGTAGTCTACTTCGTCTCTATAAAATTGATTTAATAAGCAAACAACAAATCTATTCATATCTTCTGCATTTGAGAAAGAAACTACGGAGGATCTCCACATAAAAAAAAATGAGCGCGTGTAACCATGTGTAGCTTAAAAATTTATTGTGCATTTGTTTTAAGAATATTAAAATCAGAGTAAATAATTATATTTTTATAGTATAAATATTCTTATAAAAATTGACTTTTAAGTTCAGTTTTAATTTTATCTTAAAGAATTAGTTTGATAAAATAATATATATATATATATAACTTAAAAATATTATTAAATAAAACTGGCTTGTAAGGTGAGGAGCATCCACTTATATACTGTGAATTGACCTTATCTCTAGTGGAACTTCCAATACATCCCTTCACACCGAGGTATATTGATCTCGTGCGCGAGACAAGATATTAGTACCTGATTTCAATATTATGTTAAAAGTGAATTTTAAACTTAACTCAATCCCACAAAATTGACTTGTAAAGTGATAATTGCATTCACTTATATATTATGACATGAGATTTCGAATAAAGTTAATAATTTAAATATCATTTGTCTTCTAACATTTTTTAAAACATCTTTTAAATACATAATCATGATAAAAATTCCAAACTCCAAGATAAATAATAATTTGAATGTGGTAATAGACTTTAACAATATTATCTCAAAACTTTAAAATGAAACACTTTCTGAGATAAATTTTAAATGTTTGATTGTATATTAAAAAAAGTAGACTCTTAATGTATTTCAATCCTTTAAAATTGATTTAATAGATAAATTTAGCCTCAAATTATATATATATATATATATATATATATATATTATTCATATTTCTAAATTTTACATTTCTAACACTATTTATAATACAATTTAATTTGGTTATAAAAATTGTATAACTTAATACTTAATCGTTTTTAAATTACATTAGTTAGGGTTAAATTAAATTCTAAAAGTAATGACAAAATAATCTCATAAATTTCATTAACATAAATGTAGTTATCCTAATCTTATATATATATATATATAGAGGTTGAATAAGATTTTTTGTTATTTTAAAAATTAAAAATCATCTCCAACTTATACCTACTAGAACTAAATTATCATCATTTACCGATACTAATTATAACAGTGTTTACAATTTTTAGTGATTGCAATTGCTAGTATTGTTTCGAAAACATTTTTCATAAATCAGGCATAAAATCAAGAGAAGCATACAACTTTAGAAAAAAAAAATGCACATTATCTTATTAGATATTTATTAAAGATAAAAAAATCCTGACCCCTCGTTTTGAACGTGGCTACCAACTCCACAGCTTTATAAAAGAGATGTGACGTACTTTTTAATTTTTAATATATTTGCATTATCCATGAAAACTTACGTGTGACTCTCTTTATTAAACAATTATTCAATTTATTTCAGTAATTAAAAGGGGCCTTGAAAAGTACAATTATAGGGTGTTCCCTATGCTACCACTTTCTGAAAAAGTTTTAATAAAAGGGGAGAAATAATAAACTGACTTAAATTTATTATTCATCTCATAATTTAATTTAAATTACAAATTTAACCTTTTAAAATTAAATAACTTTAATCGACTGCTAATATATAACTCAGTTGTTCAAAAAAGTTAACATATTGTTCATTATTAATATTTTATGAAATGAATAATTAATATTAGTATTATTTAAAAGCTTGCCAAAATTTCTGTAAACAATTATGTAATATACTAATATTTGATTAAAATTATTTAGTTTAAAAAAATTGGAACATCAAATCTCTGAGATTATGATTTCACAAGGACTGAAATATCACATCCAAGAAATTACAGGAATCAAAAGTGAGCTTAAGTTTAATAAATACGGTTATTAAAATAAGTTTACCATTTAAAGTAAACTGCAAAAAAAAT
>Ga0214544_1000295_pt1:0-22500 | contig 84499 bp, 60 predicted proteins | sample CNSS3metaG_FD_160074 | JGI IMG/M metagenome (GOLD analysis project Ga0214544, IMG submission 160074) | Root nodule microbial communities from cowpea collected in UCLA plant growth center, Los Angeles, California, USA - CNSS3 | ecosystem: Host-associated > Plants > Roots > Nodule | place...
TAATGTAAAAAGCCCATGATTGACTTGATCATCTTGTGAGAGGCCCATGTGAATCTTTCTCATCATGCTTCTAGTGATTGGGCCTTGATGTGGGCTTGGACTTGTTGATGCACTTGAGCTTGGGCTTATTGGGGTCACATCAACCTAATCATTATCCTCTATGTGAGTAGGAATGGCTAGTAGAGTTCAAGATAGCTTCACAAAATAAAAAGTACTTTGTCAAGGCATACCCTAATGAAACACATCACCAATGAGATTTCCTTCCCGAGAAATACCTTACAACAGTTCACCATATACCTTTGTTTCATAATATAAACCAATCATATACATCATTAATCACATATCAATAATTCCATTTCAATTGATTCCAATCTCAAATATATACATACAAAAAGTACATCAAGACGATAGAAATCATTTTTCTAACTACAGACTTCAAAACAAAGATCCCACCAATCAAAATAAATATATAAAATCAAAGTATAAATTAATATTTCTCTTACTACTAACTTTAATTTTATCATTTATTTTTTAAAATAATTATTAGCTAATAAGATACTTGTTATTACTATATTTGTAGTCATCCCATTGATAAACAAATAATTAAAATATTCGTATCAATTACTTACAAAAATTTATTTTAAATTTTTCTACTAATATTTATGGGTATAGACTTTTTTTTCATCACCAATAATACGTTATACATTATGTAATTTAGAGTACATTTTCAAATTATAATCCAGGTTCTAGAATAAAAATATATTTTTAAATTTTGAAGTTTCAAATTAAGAATAGATTCCAAAATTATGCAATTGGTAATGTTTGCATCTATCAACAAATTTACACTTTTACTATATTTATAAAGGTGTGAAGAGAAAAAGTATGGGTGCTAAAAGATGAATTACACTGTCACAGGGCCCATCCTTTCTCCAAATCTCTTTTACCAAATAGCATAAGGACTCTGGTGGAAAAAGACTTGAAATCGAATATCTTAAAGAGAAACTTAGACATTAGATTCTCCATACCCAAAACACCATAAGTGGAAAAATAAATAAAAATTATAGTTGATTCTAGTCGAAAAAACTAAAACTGAAATTAAAAGAAAGCTCTCTATATTCAAACGAAGAATTAAAATATGTGCTGGAAGACCCTGATAACTAACAACCACATCAAATATGACTTTATTTTGTTTATCTTTAATAGGATTTAAAATAAAAATATGTTCCAAACAAAAAATAAACTACTCAATCTAATATGATATGAATATTTTTATCTTAAATTTGTAATTTTATTTATTATAAAACAAGAACAAATCTAGTGCTTAGTACTATTTTATAGGATTGCAATTTGAATTTTGTAAGAACTGAAAATATGTTATGATGAGATAAACATGTAAAAGGTTCTTAAAAATGACCGTCAATCATAAAAATAAATATTTATTTTTATATATTAAATTATATATATATATATATATATATATATATATATATATATATATATATATATATATATATTAACATTCCATTAATAACTGTTACACTATTATACAGAACATTATATCATGATAAAATAAAGCAGATAGTAGAAAGAAAGAAAGTTAATATAGAATATTAATACAATCATCCAAAATAATTATAATAATGCTAGCTATATTTACAACGTCGGCCGAAAATAGAGTTAGAAGATTTTCAACTCTAAACAAAACATATAAGCAAATACTACCACCAATAGGTCCCACTCTACCGTCTCAACTCCTATCCAAGAGGGGAGTATCATCACCTGCATTTTTCTTTGCTTATACCATTTAGTGATCATTGCAAAAAAAATAACCAAACACAACCACCCAGAACAACAAAAAGGGTAATCTAAATTTGATTTAGAGAATCATATAATTCATTTATAAACATAATATTGATTTCATGTTTTCACCCAAAAATCACTAAATCATGACAATAACGAAATAGACAGTTGACACTAGACTCAGTTATCCGGATCTATGTAAATGGCATTAGACCTCTTGGTGGTTCGCACTTGTGTGTGGTTTCCAAACTCTGCAGAGTTTGGCCTCAAAGGGTTATCACCCAACCACTCACAAGATAAGTCCCCTTCTCGTCTAGGACATGATCAAGTCCAAAGACTAGGACCTCCTGCTGCTCCTCACGACATAATCCATTATGCTCTATCTGAGCATGAATGACTATTGGAATTTCAGGATATCTTCAATAGTGAGTTCTTATGCCCTTACACACACTAATGACATATCTTTTAAAATTTCTCCTTGAAATTCTCAAATCCACAACATGTATCATATTCTAAATCATTCATTAAGTTCACACCTGTTATCAAACACCATCTCATACATGCCCATTCACCAATTTCATGCTTTAAAAATTTAAAGTACTCATTCATCCATAACTCACAAAAATTAAACATTCTATTGCAGTGACTTTTGCTCAAGCTAGAAGATCTCGCCCATGTGAAAGAGGTTCTCTGGCCTAAATGGGTTGTTTTCGCTTGAGCGAGACTCAAAACAGAGAACAATCTAAGCTTTCTCGCTCAATCAAAAATCACTCGCCTAGGCGACAACTCGAACAGGGGACAAAGATGAGTTTCTGGTATTTTCGCTCAGGTGAGAGTTGTTCGCTTAGGGTGAAAACATCAGATTCCCAATTTGCTTTCACATGCAAAACAAGAAAATTCAAGCGTAAACTATATTCACAACAAAATTATGCGATTCAAGCATCAGCCCGACACCAAATCATGCAATCAATGTCATTAGAAGATGGTTTCTACGCAAATTTATAGAAGACAATTTAACTTCCCTTACCTCTACTTAAATTGAGCTTGGTGAAATCAACCTTAAACACTAAGGGCACAAAAACATCAACTCAACCTACGAAATTGCAACACAAGGTCACAGGGAAAGAATAAATTTTGGATTAATCTCATAACAGGAGGCGAGGTTCTGAATTGGAAGCAGAAAGAAAACCGAACGAGAGTTAAATATGTTTTTGATTCATTAATTTTAAGGCTTAAGGGAACACACTCAGATTTATTAAAGGCTACCACACACAGGAAACACACTCAAATTTATCAAGGTTAAATATGTTTTTGATCCATTAATTTTAAGTAAGTGAAAATTAGAATTAGTCTTTCTTCAAAATTTTAGACCAATTTAACTTTACAGAGGCATGAATTCAGTCATTTTAACTCCATTTTCTTAACTTTATTTAATGTTTGGGACACGTTTCAGGATAGCATTTCAACTATCGTTGAAACAAAAATATGTCAAATGGTATAAACAATTCAAATGTTATCATCAAACACATTTGAAACGTCAAATAAAATTAACAAAATATGGTTAAGAGGACTTAATTCACGCAATTATAAAGTTAGAGAACTAAATTTGTTTCGGGTGTAGGGACCAAGCGCCTACTAAGGACCACTTTAATTTTATTCCTTTCTTCTTTAAGTCTCCTCTCTTCACAATATGTGATAACTTCCTCACCAAGAAATCTTCCTCCTCGCTCAATCGGTTGAACAGACGATCGGGGTACCTGTCTAAAAGGCTTTGATGCTTAAGTTAGTTGATGGACCGATCGGTGTATAGGTATAACTGCAATAATAAATGCGAATTAAAGATGCTCACCAACCTACCTTTGGGCCCTATTTATAGTTTCTGGTGTGGGCCTATAATTAGGGTTCCTTAATCACGGCCCAATGATCCTTTAATCAAGATTACTGACTTGTTTAATGTTAATTAACCTAGCTAACTGGCTCAGTTTGGCCGATCGACCGATGGCCGCTTGATTAGGTGGGTTATCTTCTCTGACTTTAATAACCTTAAGTGAATATTTAATCTATGTGGTCGATCGATGATCATATGTAAGACACTACGCGAATCACCTATGAGGCTGATCGACTGATGTATCTCCATGGGTTGATGCGTGATCAACCTGGGGACCGATCAACCGATGGTCCTTTACGAGGTAACGCGTGGTTCGTCTGTAGGACCGATCGATCGATGGTCCATTACGAGGGTACGCGTGCTTCATCTGGGGGGACCGATCGACCGATGTTCCCCTGTGAGGTAACGTGTGATTCATCTGTGGGACCGATTGACCGATGGTCCCCTATGGTTCATCTGTGGGGCCGTTCGACCGATGGTCCCCTATGGTTCATATGTGGGGCCGTTTGACCGATGGTCCCCTGTGGTTCATCTGTGGGGCCGTTCGACCGATGGTCTTGTTTCATAGGCAAACCCTCCCAGTCTTGTTCGATGGATCGAAGGATTGTGCGTTGTCGATGGTCCGATGGGACATACAGTACAAAATTAGTTTGAAGTTTTGAAAATGGACTAATTCCAATTTTTACCCAAAGGTAAGAGATGCAAACATATTTAACCCAATTTATTATATACTTAGCTAAACTTAAAATTAGTAACAAAAGAAATTGTTGGAAGTAGTGTGAAAATGTAAAATATCCCATAAATTAAAATGAAGGTATCCTGGAAAAACTTCTCCCGTAAAAACAAATATAAAAATTATACTCACCAATAAAAAAATTAAAGACAAAATAATAATAATAATAATAATAATAATAACTGCAAACCAAGTTTACTGATGTTCAGATAAACAACAATAATAAGTGTGTTGTTGCAAGCAGGCGCGCATAGGTTCTTCTATGAAAGGCTCTCTTTAAGCATTTTTTATGCAAACCTAGATTTTGATTTATGATTTGTGTATCAGATGAGGTGAGTTCCACCGTGTACTACCGTTTTCATTTCTTCAACATATCTCTCAGATTACTTCCAAAAACACTGTTCTCTCTGTCAGATTAATTTTGTACATTGGGACTCTAGCTAGGGTTTTAGGTTTCCATCTCAAATTCCGCCAAACTACTGTGATTTTGCGCCGTTTATTCCAATCTCATTCACTTTACAGTTAATGCTTGCTTTTCCCTCTCCTCGATCTGCGTTTCTTCAACTCTGTGATTTCTTGCTTGGTTTTGACGTGAGCGGTTATTGTTTTGATTCTACGAAGTGCGAAATTCTTTGCTAAAGTTTTATGTGATCTCTATGGTGCTCACCTTATCTCCTTTTTGTTTAGTTGAGCTATTTTAGTGTTTTCATAGGTTTTAGAATACAGTTGCGACTGCGATTTTGGCCCCTATGTCATGTCAAGATCTTTGGGGTCAGCTGCGCCGTATGGTCACCCTAATTGCGACCACATATCCTTAGTTTGTTAGCAATTTTCGACAATCCTTAAATGTTGTGACAAAACCGTGTCCACGAGTGTAGAATTTGGGAAAATATACTGTGAAAGCTTTGAAGTGCAGCAGGGTAGTTTGATGTGTTACTAGGATTGGTGCTTGTTTGATTAGTGATGGATTATTGCCTGCTATCAGTGGCTAATTGGTGTTTGTGTAATGGTGTTTTGTTACTTCAGATCAGTTGTTAAGACGGATTAAGTTTAAGTGGTGGGGTGATGACGAAGAGGAAGAATTCCCTGGTGTTTATGGATGTGTCCATAGATGGAGATCCTGTTGAAAGGATGGTTTTTGAGGTACTTTTTTGTCTTTTTGACTTGTCATTATGTATGCAGTATTTGATCTAAGGTTTGGTTGTGCTTCCATCTCAGCTCTTCTATGATGTTGCTCCGAAGACTGCTGAAAATTTCCGTGCATTATGTACAGGTGATAAATCCACCTTGCTGAAAGATTTCATTGAATGTTGACAATTTGTTTATGGGACACATTGTAAAATTTTACATAAAATCATTATCATTTATCTGCCGGCGTACATACAAGTGTTGGATATGCAATTGCATTTTTCTATCATGAATTGTGCATGGAAAATTGAAATTCCTAATCAATGATTAACTGATTGCCCTCCTATTTTTTTTCCTGAAATGTGGCATTATATGTTCAGGAGAAAGGGGAGTTGGTCCAAATACTGGAAAATCACTGCACTACAAGGGTTCTTTCTTCCATCGAATTGTGAAAGGCTCCATTGCCCGGGTATGTTTATTTTTAGTTTTTCTTGCATTTAGACTGTGCTTTGGTAGTTTTCTTTGTCTTCGCATTTTTATGGTTAAAAATGGCTTAGTAGTGGTCCATCTTTTAGCCAATTACCGTTGTTTATTCTGTAGGATACAGGGCTGATGGTCACGACTTCCTTTCTTGTGATATAGTTTTAAGGTTGTACTTACTAAGTTATATGTTATTCACCCTCATAATTCTGATAAGCCTTGTGATGACCAACACAATTTGTATGTATTGTTATCTTGTGACCCTGTGTTAATGTTTGGTTTTCTTTTTGCAGGGTGGTGATTTTGTCAATCGAAATGGTACGTATTATGTTGTTACATTGCCTTCTTTTATGAATTATTTCTCTAGTTCTTGAAGATTGCATTTAATATAATATACATGGTCACTTTTCTTTATGTTTTATCATTTGATCATTCAGTTGTCCGAGTTGCAAGCCATGTTCCATTTTCATGTTTGCTGTGACAATGGTAATTCCTTTTCTAAGTCAATTAGGAAATTAACAAAGCTCCTATGCATGTATGTAGACTGGCTTGTCATTCAGTGGCGAGTATGAAAGGGATGTAATTATCTTAATTCAGTTAATTTTTGGATTTTACCATGATGTGGAATGTGGCAGTTTTGAAATTATAGCCGTACTATTACATACTTTTTATCTGTTGCTTAACTTCTTCATCTGTTCTCTTCCTTTAATTAGTTGTCTTTTACAATGTGCTATGCTGTGGTCGTTATTTTTTCTGTTTTATCAAATGGTCTTGAACCAATACAAAGCAAAAGGAGTTATGAATAATCACATGTAGCCATCTCTTGTATTATGTGGCTGAATAGTATTGTATTTAAATCTATTAAACCTCATTGACAGTCATCTCTTATTCTTTGTATGACATCCTAAATGCAGCACTGTACTACATTATGCTATACTCAATCACGTTCTTTCTGTGTTTTGCAGGGACTGGTGGAGAAAGCATATATGGTTCCAAGTTCCCAGGTCGGAATGCTATGTTGTGGTCTTGAGCTCATAATCTGCAACATGGATTTTGAACTATTATGTTTATATCTGAGTTTATGTAGTTCTTACAGATTATACTTGTGATTTATTTCAGATGAATCACCTAGGCTAAAGCATGATGCTCCTGGCCTTCTTTCAATGCCAGTTGCTGATCGTGGCACTCTTGGTTCTCATTTTATAATCACTTTTAAAGCTGATCCCCATCTTGATAGGTTTGCTTATTTGGCTCTTTTCTAATGGCATTTAGCACTTAGATTCCATTTAGATATTTGTATAATTTTATTTATAACTTATTTGAACATATTTACTGCAATAGGCGATTGTGAAGTATTTTAGTACTCTTTGGATTAAATGAACTTATTAAAACAGCTCTTGAATCCCATATTAGTTGTTTTTGGTTTATTTTTCTAAACTAAAAATTAAACCTAATGAATTCATGCCTTTGTGAAAGTTAAAATCAGTTTAAGTTGTAGTTATTTTTAAATAATTAATTAATTTCATTAAATAAACTGTAGTGTATTGTCAAAATTCAACTAGTGGGACAAGGCTTTGTTGTTGTGTTGTCATGATTTTATTTTTTCTTAGTGTTTCTCGAAACACATTGAAATGTCATTTGGCTTAATTTAGAATGCACTTGAGACAATGGAGCGTTGACCTTTTGCTGCAGGCTTTTCTCAATTAAAGATCATGCTTTTAGTATTGTTTTTCGGAGTAGGGTCTCTATCTCATTCAGTGTAGGAGAGGGTTAATTGCCTTATGTTTAGTAATTACTTCTGAGTGGAGCTAAACGATCAACTTGCTTATTTTGTTTACTTCTGAGTGAATTTTGCAGGAAACATGTAGTCTTTGGCAAGCTTGTACTAGGACATGATATATTGAAGAAAATTGAAGATGTGGGTGATAAAGAAGGACTTCCAAGCGTGACTGTTAAAATAATTAATTGTGGTGAACATAATGAGGGTAAGAATTCCCTGTTCGTTTTTGAGAAATCTAAGTTCTACCCTTAATATGAAATGTTATATGAATAATTAAATTCTTAATCATCTGTTGGAATTTATTGTTCCACTGTTGAAATACTTGAGTATAATGTATTCTTCATTTGGTGTGAATGTCCTATATCCCAGTTGGTTAAGTCCTTCTCAATTTTATTTGATGTTTTAGTTCGACTCTATACCTTTGTAGATGAAAAGAAGATAAATAAATCAAAAAAGGGAAGAGATGGATCTTCTGAAACAAATAGTCATGAACTGCATAAGGGAAAGCATCGAAAATCTTCAGGTGACAAAAGGAAAAGGAGAAAGTACTATTCATCAGAATCTGATAGTTCCTCAGATTCAGACACAAAATCTTCCGAAAGTGATAGTGATTCTGACTCTGATATATCTTCATCATCGTACACAAGTTCTTCCAGCGATGATAGGCGGAGAAAGAGAAAGAGGTCTAGGAAAGATAAACATAGACGTGGAAAAAAAAGAGATAAACACAGAGAAAAGAGACGAAGGAAGCAAGATAAAAGATCAAAGCGTAGATCAAGGAGGTATTGATTCTGATTAAATATTTGATTATGATTTAATAGATTCCACATTCCACTTATAGATGATTGCTTGTGAAGAACTTCTAGTAGCCCTTCAGATCTTGTGGTTTTAAGTGGTTGAGTTTATTTATTCTATTCTACAAGCACATTGTGTGTTTTTTAGATTTTTAATATCATAGCCATTGTCTTACTACGTGATGATTCATTCGTTGCTCTTCAAATAAATATATATATTCACTGAAGGAGTCATAAATGCCTTTTTAATATGACAAGTGCTACTACTACACAATTTCCAAACGTCCGCTGCTAATAAGATTGTGTTTGGTGATAGGGAATTGTCCAGTCATACTGATTCAGATAGTGAAAATAAGAGCAACAAATGCTCTGATAGTGAAAGTTGTGGTGCCGAAGTGAATGATCAGAATCATGAAGACCATTCTCAGAGACATGGTAATTCTTTTGCCATTCATTTTTTTAGTTTGTGTACATGAAATGTTGTTTATCTATTAAATTATTTACTTTTACTTTGTCTATGATGCATCAAAATCCTTAGAATTTTGTATAGTAGCGAATTGTTGTGGGTCTACTGGCCTACTTTGTGGTTGCATTGTATATAGTTATTACCTGAAGATAAAGACAATTTAATCTTAGTTTTCATTTTTTGGCTGTGTGTCATATCATGTCTTAATTCTTTTTATTTGATTGCAGCTGAAGGTCAGTCTTCCTCAGTTGTCGAGAAAGAATTACCTCCAATGCACCCTAAAAAGAGGGAGAAACTGGATATATTGAAAGAGGAAGGATTCCCAAAGGAAAATGGAGAGCGGCGTAGCAATGGAACTGGAGCCAACTATAGATCTGAAAGAAGTGAAGTGAGGCAGCCTGATGTGATGGATGATCAACCAGACAAATCTAGGTCTGCTTTCCATTCTTGTCACACCTCCCTTATTTCTTGTGCTTACCATTTCTTCAAGATCTGGTATTTTATTAGAAATTGATGAACAGGAGTCAAAGCACGAGTGTTAGTCCGAGGAAGCGCAAGAGCAAAAGCCCAAGCATTAGTCCAAAAGGGAAGTTGAACAGAAGTCCAAGTGGCAGTAGAAGTCCTCATGCTCCATTACAGAGGAGTTTGAGCCAGAGTCCTGTTAGAAGCACAAGCAGGAGTCCAAATAGAAGAAGTGTCAGTAGAAGCCCAATGAGAGGTAGGAAAGGTAGAAGTATCAGTAGAAGCTCTGTAAGACGTTATGGACATCAAAGTGTCAGCACAAGCCCTGTAAGACCCCTTTCTCGGAGCTACCAAAGGACTTCACCAAAAACATCATCACGAAGATCAATCAGCCGAAGCCCTACGATATCTCCTGGTCAAAGAAGTGTCAGTGTAAGCCCAGGAAGATCCCCTTCTAGGAGCCAAAGAAGGAGTTCACTCAAAGCACCGTCACGGCGATCAATCAGCAGAAGCCCAGTAAGAAATCCCCGACTTGGAAGTGTCAGTAGAAGCCCTTCAAGATCTCAAGGTCGTAGAAGTGATAGTGGAAGCCCTATAAGATCCCTTACACCAAGTCATCGTATATCACCCAGAACAAAATCTAGAAGATCAATCAGCAGAAGCCCTGTGAGAACTCGCAACCATAAAAGTATCAGCAAAGGCACCTCAAGATCTCGTGGTCATAGAACTAGCAGTGGAAGCCCTGTAAGATCCCTTTCTCGAAGTGGCCGTAGGAGTTCACCAAGAGCACCTTCGCGAAGATCAATCAGTAGAAGCCCTGTGAAAACTGGCAATCATAGAAGTGTAAGTAGAAGCCCCTTGCGATCTCATGGTCAAAGAAGTGTGAGTGCTAGCCCCGTTAGATCACCTTCATGGGAACGCCGAAGGAGTTCACCAAGAGCACCGTCACGGAGATTGATCAGTAGAAGTCCAGTAAGAGTGTCAAGAAAGAGTTTAAGCAGGAGTCCAGTTCGATCATCTGCCAGAAGCTTGAGCAGAAGCTCTGGCAGAGTCCCTTTGAGAAGCAATAGTCGCAGTCCAGTTAGAGGGCCAAGCAGAGTCCCTTTGAGAAGCATTAGTCGCAGTCCAGTTAGAGGGCCAAGCAGAGTCAATCGCCGCAGTTATTCTAGGAGTCCTCGTGGTAGGAGCTTGTCTAGAAGTTTGTCACCTGATGTTTCCCCAAAACGTATCAGAAGGGGAAGAGGTTTTAGTGAACGATATTCTTATGCTAGAAGGTATAGGACTCCCTCTCGATCTCCTGTGAGATCATACCGCTATAATGGAAGAAGTGACCGTGACAGGTAAATTGGTATAGTTGTTTATAATCTCTAATTAGTCATCATACAAAAAGGTGGTATGCTGAGAGTTAAATATATTTTGTACACTTTCTACTTCAGATATTCAGGTTACAGAAGGTACTCCCCTAGGCGTAACAGGAGCCCACCACCACGCAGAAGAACCCCACCAAGGTTTTTCTTTAATTTATTTGTTCCATCCTCCTAAAACATCTACATTTCTCGATTTTTTTTTTCCCAGAATGATTTCTCATCTGATTTGATTTATCTGAAATATTTCATTTTCTGATGCCAAGTGTTTTTCTGTGTCATTTATTGTTAACGATAGCACCATGCATATACTTCAGAGTTTATATGATTATGTGAAAATGTTCACGTAGGTTCCGCAGTAGGAGGAGCAGGACACCATCCGTTTCTCGCAGCCCACGTTATAGAGGTCGACGATACAGTCGAAGCCGTAGCCCTGTACGCAGTCGTTCACCTGCTGGCGCGTATCGACGTCGTGTTGAGAGGAGCAGGTCCTTGTCCCGGAGTAGCAGGTCTCTGTCCCGGAGCAGGAGTCCATCACTATCCAGGGCTTCAGTGGAGTCACAATCTCCACGAAAGAACAGCAGGTCAAGGTCCCGGTCCCAAAGCTCAGATGGAAAGAAAGGCCTTGTATCGTACGGAGATGGTTCTCCAGATTCAAGCTGAAGGCGAAAATTTTAGGGAAAGCTAGAGACCCGGGTTTAATTTTGATCTTGCTTTGTTTTCTTGCTTTAATCGGCAAACACGTCTTATTTTTCCTTTATAAACCATTGTTTTTATATTTTCTTCTATTAAATTGGAATGCCTTGCTAACTAGTATTTAGATTATACTGTGTTGTTTCTGTGTATCAAAGTTGGCTCGGACGTGTTACCTATGAAGTTATTTCGCAGTCAGTAAACTCATCTGAGTTTAATTTTGAACTTTCGTCCTCCAAATATATTCTTGGTTAGTATTTACTTTTATATATATATTTGGCATTAGGTATTTTGTTATCTATTGAGTTTGTTTTGGAGCATATTATTTTTTTAGATTACTGATAAAAATGTCATATAATCGAAATTTACCGAGAACTTTTTGATTGAACAAAAAGTTTACTTTGAACAGCTCATTGCTTGAATGTTTTTGCACTCAAACATGGTGATGATCAGCAATTATTCGAAGTTAATTATTCGTGTTTAATGGATCCAGCTAGACTGGTAATGGATGAGTTGCGCTTATTGGATGGTACGCGAAAGGTGCTCATAACTTTGATTTGAGAAAAAGTGAAATAAGTTTTTTCATAAATTAATTTGGCTTATGCTTAAATTTAATTTGATTTTATAATTAATTTAATAAAATTTTGTATATAACTTATGCATGTTATTTATTTATTGAAAAGATTATTCGTATATTTTTTCGATTATCCTCCAGGTACAAGTTTTAGAAATTATTCAAAACACGTTCAATGTTATTGTACGAACCTTCTGGTAAGAATCGAATATCAATTTTAGGGATTTAAGAAGTCTACGAGAGATTTGATGGTTACATTTCTAATTTGAAAAATTAAAATTTTATTTTTTTAAAATTGTTCTTTCATTTTAATTTAATAGTTAATATTATTTTTTTATTCTGACCTAAAGTCATTTTGATATAGGGTTCGAAAAGATAAAATTCCGTATTTATTGATATCAAAATATTTTTCATGGATATTTATATACATGTATGTTAATTAATTATTCACTTGTTTGTGTAAAAATAAAAATCACGATGTGTAACGGATATTATTATGTGTTAAGTATGATTTTATTTTTTTAATTTTGATTCAAAATTGAAATTTGTTTCTGTACGAAATTTTGATACGTTTTGGTCTTAAATTTTAAAAGTGAATGAATTTAGTCCTTTTAACTCAATTACATTCCTACTTCTTTTGATGTGTTGAACGTGTTTCATGTTAGTATTGAAGTTGTTTACACCATTTGACACATTTCCGGTTCAATATCTATAGAAAAATGCGTTTGACACCTAAAAAAAAACATAATTAGGTTAAAGTACTATATTCATTTATTTTAAAGTTTATGAACTAAAATGTATCAAAGTTTCAGACAAGGATAAATTTCAATTTTAGGTCAAAATTCATGGATTAAAAACATACTTAACCCTATTATTAAAAAATTTCATTTGGTATTTTATAAAATATCATAGATCAAAATAAAATAATTAATAAGAGAAATAGTTTCATTGAAGAATTGTTTATAATTTGATTTTATACATTTATATATTTTTTATTTGTATTTATGAAATTGAAGAAAGTTAATTATTTAAAATTTATACTTTGTGGTGTAATTTATTTAAATTTTATTTTTAAAAATATCGTATGTTAATTTATATTTAAAAAATCATTTTTAAATAATATTATTTGAAATTGAAAAAAATATAAGAAACTCGGAAATGTCTTAACTAATAGCAAAGCAAGTTATAGGACAAATGTCTTAGAAGGAATAAATATAGATAGTGCCTACCTACTATAGTCCTATCCATACCCTTTATAATAGGTACTACTCATACGTCCCTAATCTCACAACACCGTACTTGTAATGATTATAATATTTTCTTATAACTCAAGAAAATGTTTTTTCTAACTCAATATTGTTTTTTAAGCAAGTGAATAATATCTATCATTCCTGTATATGAGATCGTGGGATCATTTTGTAGAAAACCTTTTGTCAACAAATATGCTAATTAAAGCCTTGATGAGACATGAGAAGTGGTGAAAAGTTCACTATCTACTTTTTTCTTTAATAAAGTATTGGTTTATTTTGTGTTTGGTTTTGACATCTTGAATTTGGATGGTGAGTAATGCTAATAAATAATTTTTAGGCTTTTCACGTGTCATTTCAAAATCAATGAAAATAATTTTCAACGGTAACAGTTCATACATTCCATGTGTCATAACCTAAAGTTCAACCTTTGCACTATGTCACAATTTTGTTTCTTACTTTATCAAGTCACCAAATTTTAATTCAAGAACATGAAATATTTTTAGGAGGGTCTCCTATCTGTAATAGATCCTACATTATCACCATTAGTAAAAACCTCCATTTTTTTTCATTCATCTTAAACAACAATCTCATTCACGAACGTCTCTTTATTTTGAAGGAATTTGTTCACAGTATATAAATGTCATTCTCTTGGATCATGTGTGAAGTAACTAACTGCATTTACAATATAAATTTTGCTGAATACAGTATAAGTTTTTTAAAATCTGATATGGGTTAAATAAATGAATTTCTCAACAAGTCTTTAATATTAGTCTTTATTTTTATTTACGGTAGAATTGTCTACATCACACCCAATTCAATGGTTGTTATATGGCAATTCAAGTAGTATTGCAATCAATCCTACTCATAAGAAAAAGTCAAACACCGACTATTTTAATTAAGTGTTAAGAATAATAAAGTATAAAATATGGTTGTACTTTATCTGTGAGACACAAGCTTTGTTAAGAACAATGAATCATCAAGGATAAATCGATAAGCTAATCAGTTGATAAGATAGAAAATAGTGAGGACAACCTCTACACAATAAGATTTAAGGATAGACATTTAAAAGAGAAGGGTCCATGTCATTTCAAAAAGGGGCTTATTTTTTTTTTCTTTTCTTTTAGTGTTTTCATTTTGTTATGTTGTATCCACACATGTGCATTCATGGAAGTACCATTTTTAAAAAGAAAATTTGACATTCATGATTTATGTCTTCTCTCCCTTTATCAACTTTTCAAATTGTGTTTATCGTACAAAAGAATTTGACAAATAAAATTGTTCTTTCAAAATGAACAAAATCAAAAGGATGAACATTTTTTATATTACCAAAAGGTTAAAAAAAATAAAAGACAGATATCCTAGATGACACTAAAGAAGGCAATTTTGAAAGGGCATGGAAGTAATGAAAGACTAGAGATAAGAGGTAATTGTTTGTTTACTAATACTATTCTTGATTTCCAAATCTTCGAGGAAATACAATCCTCCTTGTTCCTTCGTAATAAGATCCTAAAAACATAACGAGAGAAAATGTTACACAACAATTTAGTTCATCATGAGTAAGTTTTTAAACAAACATTAGTTATTAGAATGTTTTGGAAAATGAAAAACATCTTTAAGGCAGATGGATGACAAAAGAAAAATATCACCACTTATTTAAGGGGTCATATTGTCTATCACACTACTGTTTAAAATCCAAGAATCCTTACATATAGATTTATAAACATTAAAAGAGAAATTAAATTTTTTACAACTTCAACATATAGTGCAACATTCCTTCTTCGATTGAAGAGGATGAAGAAGTCCTACCAAAGTTTTTAAAACGTAGAATTACTTGATAAACCTTCATTACAGGCTGAATATGCTTTTCAAAATCCTAATAAAACATAACATGAAAATGTTTTGGCCTTGAATAAAACGTAGCTAAGTGGAAAAGGATTTCATCACCAAAAATTCTTGTCCTTTTCTAATTACATCTGAAGCCCCAACACCAGTGTTATTTACATAGCCCTCTAAAGGTTCAATTGTCTTTTCCCTTCAAACAATATTCACTTACCTTTATCAAATATAATAAAGATCCTATATCATAAGAGATATACGTAGATAAAATAAGCTTACCCTCAGAAATCTTCACATTTTACATTTCAAATACACCTTCAGATATTCTTGATAATTTACAACTTTATTACCTGAGCGCCCACACAAAAATATATTCATACCTGCACAATGTTATTTTTTTTTTTCAAAAACAACCTCGTAAAACAAGAAAATTGCTTTTAAAATTAAAAAATAGAAATTAATAAAAGAAAAAGTATACGTCAATTGAAAGTATAACATTTAGCACGTTTAAAACATTCAGAGGTTTGAAAAATTCAGAGATTCTTTTAAATCTTGTTCATTGTATGTCCATAAATTGCAATATCCATGCGTACAAATTTTGAGTGAACATTATATCTATGTTCAAGAGTCAAGACTGAGTGGTGCTGTGATTTGTGGTGCTTTAGATAGTAAGTATTGCATATTTGCACTAAATCTTGCAATTCATGGCCAAGTCACAATTTACTAATTGAGTTTCTTATAATATCAGGGGGGTTTGTTTTGCAGGAAATTGATAGTTATTATGAGGAATTGTATGAACTTGTAACACGCATCATTCAAGATTTCACAACTGGAATAAGATTACAAATTACTGAGACCATTGGGAATGATGGCCTGACCTGTAATTTTAATAAACAAAGAGGCAAGATGCGAGATTGCATCCTTTAACATACCATGCAGATTTCCTATTGCCCTTTGACTGCTGCTAACTCTTTCTTTAGGTTAAGCACTTGTACTCCTTGTGAAGCCAACTGGTCTTTATACTTCTTATTTGTTATAACTGATTCATCGATTGCTTCCTTGTATCTACAACGGAAAGCATCCAGTTTTGCTTGTGTTCCGCGGAGTCTCATTCTGAGCTTAGCCATTTCTTTGTTGTTTGTTACACCATCCTGTCATAAAAAAGATGTTTTCACTGGTGTCAACTATGCCTATCTAGGGGTTGAACAATACTTGTTCATCCAGACACAAACAATCTAAATAACTAATGCAGATAAATTATTCGTAAGAGTTATTCGCTTGACAATGTCAATAAGGGATTAGGTTATTTCTTTTTTCCAGATATACGTTGTATATATTAGGAATAAGATATTTACTTAGTCATTGCAGAATATATGCTTTCCTGATTTTGATTAAATAAGTTAAATAGAATTATTGTCTTAAATACTATAATGGGTATGTATTATTTATAGACATGAAGAGAATCAATGAAATCATCAAAGAAAGAACAGAATTATTGTCTTAATTACTATAATGGGTATGTATTATTTACACATGATGAGAATCAATGAAATCGTCAAAGAGAGAAATTCTCACATGGTATTAGAACCTATGACTCGTCTTAGAAATTGTCGACTTGCTTGGTTTGACAGACAGATATGGAGGGAGGGGCGATGCTGGGAAGTTCCATATCATCTGTCTTAATTTTTAGGGTGCGACTTATGTATCTATTCAACTTAGTATTGTTGCGTCTTAATTACTGTAAATGGGTTTGTATTATTTATGAACGAGCAGAATCAATGAAATCATCAAAGAAAGAAATTCTGACAGGCAATTGGTATATGTGATCAATACAACCCATATTTGAACTGATAACCAATAAGGTACTTACCGCATGCATTTTGATTTCCATACAAGAAAGTTTCTGTCTTAGTTCTTCAACCTGGACCTTTCCCTTCGATAACTGATAAAGAATATGCATAATGTGATTACTGAAATTAAGATAACAGATAAAGAATATTCCTTAATGTAATTACTAAAATTAGTAGCATCCGGCCTTTTAGGCTTCTTTCAAAAAATTGAGAAACTGAGCTAGAAACATCTTTTGAAAAGTATGGGTGAAGGAACTTCTAGAAAAAAAAAAAAAAAACTTCACTCCTCACTTTCTCGTCTCTCCCCATCCTTTTAGTTCTCTCAGATTATCTGTTTTAAGCTAAAAAAGAAAAAAAGTTCAAACAGTGTTCTACTTTCTACTTTATTTTAAAACTTATTGAGGTCTAACTTCTAAAGTCAAACACACCCTTAGAAACTTTCAAAAGGTAACATTTTCCTTTTACCTCATCCTCGAAATTCTTTCGTAGAAATTCCATTTTTTTCTCTTGATCTTCCATCTCTATCGTCAGGATATCTTTTTCTGTTGTCAAATGATATAGTTTGGTCTCGAGATTCTGTCAAGTAACCTGGGATGATCAGTAAGACTTATATGGTACATGGAGTCTTAGATTTTTATTCTCTTCCCAACCCCTTATTATAAATAATATATGAATGGACAAATATTCTAGTGACAACGAAGGAGAAACCTGAATCGCGTTCGGGTTGGATAGATTATCTCCTTTATCAAGAACATCCAGTTCCTTCCGAGTTTCGTTTTCTTTCTCTTCCATGGGACAGTCATGCGGATCATTCTCCAAAGGTTGTACCTCTGAAGTGGCTTTTGACACCTAAAATAAGTGCAAATATTATGCCTTGCAGTAAGTCACAACTCAAACCACGAAATTGTTAACAATAAATAGTCCTTACTTCTAGTTCTAGAGATTGTTTGCTTTCAGCATTGGTTGTTTCAATGTGATTTTCCAGTTGATCCCACTCTGAAACCTTTTCCCTGTAGCCATAAAATAACATGACAGGAATAGTGATTTAATAAGTTTGACAGTTAAAGCTGGCGAGCCATCTAATGGAAAAATAAAAAAGACTGGGAGTAGCAGACAGGGTGGCTGAATAGAGTATTCAAGCATTTCTAATAAGGAAGTAACCAATAGAAACCAACCAAGTCAAATATGAGAATGGCTAAAAAGCAAAAACTGACACAAGCTGAGATGTGTCGCAACGCAAATAAATTTAGATACAAAAAGGCAAAGGGAATGAAATTCCAGCTGCATTAACAGCTTCAGGTCGTTATAACAAATGCAGTGTAGAATGCACATATTTGGTATGTTTCTGTGTCACTCTATCATAGTCAAAATACAGAAAATATGGTCAAATCAACAAAAAAAAAGTAAATCTCCCCCAATAGATGAAATGTTTTCTTGTTTATAAAATTGATGAGCTTAAGTTTAAAATAAATGGGATTAACTCTTGTATGGTCTTGCAAGTTGCAATAGATAAAGTAGGACCCCTTTAAAAGTTTTGGACAACAACAACTTCAGACTTGCAGACTCTTATACTAAATTAATGTGATGGGATCGTGATTTAGCATATTATAGAAGAGAATATTTGTGTTATATTATGCTAAGTCCTCTTTCTAGATGATTTTGATTTTATTGGATAATTTCCAGTTGTGAGTAAATTTGAATGATTTGATTTCATCAGGTTGTATCTTATCTTCATCGTCAAATGATGTAGGTAAAAACTAGGAATAAAACTATTCGCAGAACTATAGAACTTTAGGGATTCCAATGAAAGAAAAGAATCCGAAGCATATATTTTGAAGAAGATTACTAGAGTGTTATTCAAAAATCATATCCCCTCACTTTGTTTAGAGTTTGCTTATTTATAGAAATGCATTACACCGATTAACTATCAATTCCATGAATAATAATCCTAATCAAAATTAAACTGATTGGTAATCAAAATTAGTCTGGTTGATAATTGGAATTAGTCCACGTAGCTTCCTTCTTTATCTTCCTATATCAATTCCCCTGCCTTCTAAAAATCCTTGTTCTCAAGGATTAAAACCTGGATACTTCATCTTTAGATCGTAGAAACTATTAGATATTTTTATTAATTTTCCATGATATCCTATTTTAATATATGTGGTGTGAATTTATAGGATAGTCAGCAAAAAAGAAAAATGGGAAACGATATCTAGAAATCTATGCCTTTTTAGGTATATTCCGTGGGTAAAATTCCTCTTTAATGAATTGATTACCTGCTAAATCATTAATAATAGGGCTGCAGAATTTCCTAAAACAACAATGTTTTAATCAAAAACCATATCATTTGAAGATTTCATGCAATTTCTGAGCATGGCTCGAGTTGTAGGAATTAACTAGAATAGAAGCATTTTGCTAAGAGCATTTTTTTCTAGTTGTAGGAATACACAAACCAAATAACTTGAAGAACTGTTGGAAGTCCCACATCGACTAGAGATAAGGCAATTTCATAATATATAAGTGAGGTGCAAATCTCACCTTACAAGCCGGTCTTGTGGGGTTGAGTTGGGCTTAAAGTCCACTTCTAACATGGTATCAGAGCCAAGTTAGAGTCTATTCTAGCAAACTTTCTTGGATATTCTATTCCACCCATTATCGGGCCACTAACGGACCACCCACTAATTTCTAGTCCCACGCACAAGATGAATATATCTCGACATAAGAGAGTGTGTTGGAAGTCCCACATCGACTAGAAATAAGGCCAATTCACAATATATAAGTGGGTGCAATCCTCACCTTACAAGTCAGTTTTGTGGGATTGAGTTAGGCTTAAAACCTACTTCTAACAAATTATTAACATACGACAGCCTAGTCCTAACTGACTAAAGGCTATACAAATTTCCTAAGACATTTGAAAAGCAACAAAGAAACTAGAAGCCTACAACTTTCTTGTTCATCCAAAGCCCTAGTTCTATTTTCTCTAGACAATCAGCATGCAAGAGTTCATCCAAAGCCATAAGTCCATCTCTTTAGAAAATCCACATGCAAGAGAAGAGGGTTATCATTTTTCATTTTCTGCATAGCCTAACTGTAAAATTTTATAAATACAATCCGGTTGTGCTAATTATAAAATGCACGATCGTTCTTGCTTGTGAAATGATGTTCACTAAATTTTATAATATTCTAATTGTACATGGGGATATATATATATATATATATATATATATATATATATATATATATATATCTTTTTTTTTTTCAAAAAGTAAGGTTAATCTCCACCTAAGCTATTTATCTCACCAAATCTGATATAGCTAAATGATAAACCAAACTTTCAAAATTGTTTTGCAACATAGCATGTTAAATGTAGTAAGAAAACATATTAGAAAAATAAGAAAGTAGTACAAGAGAGGTTAAGAGAGAAATAAATTTAATTAACACTAAACAAACCCGAAATTTTCCTTCATATGTGAATGTTCATATGTAGTAGTCAGTCTTTCACGTAGGGTTCTGCATTCTTCTCTACAAGATTCCAATTCATTCCCTACCTAACATTATAGACAAATTTGATTAATTTAACCAAATGGAACCATGATAATAGGAAATTAATCTATCTATCAAACATCAAAACAGCAATAACCAAAAATCACACACTTTTATCTACTATTTACTTCACTACTTTATTACACTTTTCAAACCGCATATAATTGCATTATCATAGTGCAGGTTATCCATTATTGTCGATATGTGCATCACCAATCTATCTAATGATCATTCATGTTCAATTAGAACATCCCAAGTTAACAAAATTGTGGAAGATGATGTAAAGGATTTGTAAATTTTGGATTGTGAGTCCCGCCAATTAGAACATGTTCTTCACTCTTCTCTTAATAGTCTTAGTTTACATACTTGAGGTTCTTCCGGTATGTTAACCCATTTGGTTTTAAATATTTGATTACCTTTATTGAAAATTATTCGAGTTGTACCTAGATTTGGTTAATGAGGAGTTGATCAAAAGTGTTTTTTAAATATCAAACCTTTTGAATTAAATCAAAATCAAAATTTGGTATACCGATGCATTTCTCGTGTTGACAATGCTAGTGAATATTTGTCTAACCAATTTAAACAAATTATGAATTCCAACAATATCCTTTATCAAACTTTGTGTTTTCATACTCCTCAACAAAATGAAGCAACTAAACACAAAAACAAAACATCTTATTGAACTACTCGAACACTTCCTCATAGCCATATTCCTCACCATTTTTGGGGGAATGCTTAAAGTTTGTGTAACATGTTCTCTCATTAACAAAATCTCATCATCTATCCTCAACTTGATACACCATTTTGTCCTTTTTCTTTGTTGCCCCTTCCTCATAGCCATATTCCTCACCATTTTTGGGGGAATGCTTAAAGTTTGTGTAACATGTTCTCTCATTAACAAAATCTCATCATCTATCCTCAACTTGATACACCATTTTGTCCTTTTTCTTTGTTGCCCCCTATACAGTCTTCCACCACATGTTGTTGGCCACACATGCTTTGTTGATGCCAAAACTATGTTGCTCTTAAGCTCAAATAACATTTTCCATCAGTCTACCTACCCTCATACATCTCAACAAAATGGTATAGATGAAACAAAAACTATACACCCAATTGATACGACTCATACTTTATTGCTTGGTGCAAATATGCATGTTCATTATTGGAGTGATGGACCGAATCAAATTTTCGTTTACAGTGGTGCAAGTTTGAGTATTTCTAGTTGCTAGCTCATCTTCATTTGTCTCACCTTTTGATTCTCAAATTCTGTTTCGTTTATATCATTTGTTATTGGTCAATTGGACTATTTCCTTGGTCTTGAGGTTAAACATTTATTTGATGGTTCAATTCTCATGACTCAAACCAAGTATATCCTTGATTTACTTCACAAAACTCACATGGCAGAGGCTCATGCTATCTTTTCTCCAATGGTGTCCAACTGTAAACTCTAAACATGGTGCTGATATTTTCTTAGACCTTACTCTTTACATATCTATAGTTGGAGCCCTACAGTATGCTACCCTTACTAGACCTTAGATTAGTTATGCAGTTAACAAAATCTCTTGGTTTATGGCTAATCCTCTGGACTGTCATTGGGCAATTGTCAAACGAATTTTTTGATATCTAAAAGCCACGTTGTTTTATGGTCTTCATTTTCAACCAACTTTGTTGACTAGTTTAGTTTCACTGACAACATTCTATGATGCTGACCAGGCTTCCGATGTTGATGATCATTGCTCTACATCTGGTGCAGCAATATTTCTTGGTCCTAATTTAATCTTTATGGTCTCGCAAGCAAAAGGTCATTGATGGTTCCAGCATAAAAGCTAAGTACAGAAGTCTAGCCCAAACTTCTGCTG
>Ga0214544_1000295_pt1:27500-84499 | contig 84499 bp, 60 predicted proteins | sample CNSS3metaG_FD_160074 | JGI IMG/M metagenome (GOLD analysis project Ga0214544, IMG submission 160074) | Root nodule microbial communities from cowpea collected in UCLA plant growth center, Los Angeles, California, USA - CNSS3 | ecosystem: Host-associated > Plants > Roots > Nodule...
AATACTCATGTTTATAATCTACCTCCTTGATTAACAGCTTTTTGGGCTTCAAAGCATGCACAATGTATTGATCAACTACCTCGTGCTTCAATACAACATTTTATTAGAATAATGGGCACCACAATGAGAATTTGATGATACATGGTTTTTTAATTTTTATTTTGTTAAACAATATATTTCTAACATGTCTTCCAATTTTATATCATGTTTGCAACAGATCTCAACAGAAATCATTTGAAAATTATGTCAAAAACCAAAAATGCCAAAAGCTTTAATTATTAGAAGGTGATTACATCAATGGTCTTTTGATTTTTATTTTGTTAAACATTATGTTTCTAACATGTCTTCCAATTTTATATCATGTTTGCAACAGATCTCAACAGTCATTTGAAAATTATGTCAATAATTTCAGATTCTCCAACTCTCTCAACTCAACTATATTTTACTTTCTATAATTTTTCCCTCAATTCGTTAATTCTATCAGCCATCTAACAACTGAGTTAAAAGGGAAATTCTAGGAAACTTTACAGAAAAACTTACAAGAGCATAAATTTCCTCCTTCAGATGATATAGTTCAGTGGTTGATGTGTTCAGTTTTTCAGTCAAGCCTTCCAGTTCCAACATCAAACCTTCATTAATAGATATCACCTCTTCTTTCTCCTTCAACGTAGCTGTTATTTCTTCTTCTAACGAAGCAATTCTTGTTTCTGATTCAAATGCAAAAACTTCCAGTTTTTTGTGCTCTTCCTAATACATGACAATATATACATATATATAAAAATAATCAATTATTATACTTAAAATTATATTTATACATAAACACGAAATAATATATAAAGTAATTCAAGCATGTTCATAACTTAAAAATGGCAAAAGGAGGGAATGACAAGGTGAGAGCTCAGGAATGGCATAATAACATCATAGAGAAAGTGTAACATACAGTTCTTTATGGGTACTGTCATGTAGAGTAACTGAACATAAAATATTGTCACCAAAAGCATGAATTAGGAAAGGCACTAAAGTTTAAACACATGTATACACGTACAAATATGAGCAAGAACAATAATTACACCAAATTCAAATGAACGTCAATCAACAATTTTCAACAAGCATACATCAAGTCCCAAAGTCAACCTGTAATGTCTGTTCTAGGCCCTTCGGTCTTTTACTATCAAACATCTTAGAACCCCTTTCAACAATTGAATCACGTCTTCTTCCCGCAAGTGAATCACGTTTATTGATATCACGCTCAAGAAGAGAGATTTGGCCACGCAATTGTTTAATCTCTCGCTCAGCATAGGCTTTCTCACCCTAAGGTACACCTAATATGTTAGGGCATAAATTTGAAAAGTAAATAGCTAACAATGAAACCAAGGAATCATGAGATGTGCCAAAAAAAAAAACCTCAATTTTTGTTTTCTCTTGTATCGCAATCTTTAGTTTAGACTCAGTTTCTTTTAATTTGGTTTTAGCCTTCTCCAAATCTTTTCTTGTAATTTCTCTATCCTTGGCCACTGTAGATGATGTCAAACAAGATAAATCCTTTTCAAGAGCTTGAATATAAGAAATCAACTCTGCATTTTCAAATTTCTGTTGTTCTAAGTTTTCCTGTAACAATAATAAACAGTTAGTGTCCCTATTCGCTGTATTGCATATTCAAAGAAATGAACAGATAGGATAGAAAATATTTCTAAAATAAAGGCCAACCAACAAAGAATTTTGGGACTTCTCAGCATCTAGTTTTGATTCCTGAAGATGCTTCTGTAGATCAGCTACTTGGGTGTCTAGAAGAACCTGCAGCACAAATATTAAGACCAACAAGGACATCTCTGGAAATATTTCATAATAGAAAGGAAGCTTTACCTTCTCACTCTCAAGCTCAAATATTTTCTTTCTTAGGCAAGAAATCAAATTCTGAGAATTATTCAAGATTAAAATTTGATCTGCAGAATCCTCATATACTGAGGTTTTGAAAACCTGTATCGAACCATAAAATATTAAGCCCTTCAACTAAAAGCATACACAATTTAGATATTAGTTAGAAAACAAATGCTAATCAATAAAGGCATTACATGAAGTAAATGTTCTGCAATTTCATTTTTCTTACAAATAGTGTTCCTATAGTGCCTCAATGGCTCTATCAACGCACTTACAAGGAGAGTATCACAGAGAGCAGAGAAACTTTTAATAGCATCATCCACCATAAACATAACACTTTGAACAGCATCTTTTGCGTTTTGAATTTCAGATGCAATTTCTTCAATTTCCATGGAAACACTGATTGGAAAGTCAAAATTTTCATCCTACATAAAGCTTCAAGAATCAGCTTTATAGGATAGGATATAGTGTGAATCATAGTCGTATAGAATTGTAAATTGATAGTTAATCACAAAGACATTACACAAAAGCACGAATCACAATATTTATAAAAGCATCGATTTGCATACATTAATGTTGCTCACAGCTTCAGCGGAAGTAAGTTGCTCATTAGCCAATCGAGCTGCCTGTTGTGCATTTATAAGCTCTTCATAGAGCTAACCAGATGAAACAAAATAAAGGAATTATAAATCTTAATTAGCAATAAATGACACAGATTTATATATTTCCAGTCTAAAGAATGCAAAGAAATATATCAGATAAATACCCATGGGTGCCCAATTTAGGAATACAATTTATGTAGTTGCCCAGACCCTTGGAGTGACCCATCTTTGCTACCATATTTTGTCAATAAAAAAGGCAAAAATACCATAAATATTTTAAAAGATAAACTTAAATACAACATATACAAAGACAGGTAATATTTAGTATTCTCTCCTTTTCCCTTTATTTCAACTATAGAGTGAAAGTAGCAAGATAAACAGAAGAGGTTGTCGTGTTATTGAAGTTATTCTTGATATCTTGAAGTAATTTACACATCAAAAGTTTAAAGATGACAGTAGAATACAGAAAGTCTTCATCGGGCCTTGGCTGAGGTTTAGGGTACACCAACCTGACCAGAGTTCAGCGGGTAGATCAGACAATTTACAAATCTAGAAGTCCAAATGACCTCTGCAAATTTCTTGTTCAGATTAGATCCATTCTATGATGCACCGATACTTCAATTAGTACTCTTGTCCGATATTTCAGGATACTTTATCAATATTTATCAATGAAATATCTAATCTATAAAGCAATAGTACTTTTATGATGACAATAATTTATAATTTTTTATGTTAATCACTTTCATACATATGATTTTAATTTGGATTCATATAATAACAATCATATATTTACCATGTTTTTAAGAATTATTGTACACTTTTCAATATGCATATATAATGTATCGTATCTTATTATTTTCAAAATAAACCTATCGACATATCAAATTTGTGTCCGATATAGATATCATATTCGTGCATCATAGGGTCCATTACAATTAAAATTTAATATAAAATACAACTTTCTCACTAAAAGAATTCACCTAGTCTTAACCGTCGTCTAATATTACAATAGTGGATGGGAGTAGCCCTTGTACCTTAGAACTAATAAAAAGGAGATCATTTAATCCACTTACAACTTGTATTGCTTGATCTTCCAATTTACGTTAAGCAATAATGGGAAAACATTCAACAAGCATGTCTCAGTACAAGAACATACCAAATAAATGTGAAAGTCTCAAGTGCTTCCCAAATAACATATAAGTTGGCAAAAAAATTCAATTACGATGAGATCACCTTGTTTTCTCGAAGATGATTCTTGTTGTAAATATGAGTAGTGCAATTTCAAATCTTTCGAAATTTTATCAGCCTTGTACATCCAGAGAATACTCTGATCAAGAGAGATGACACTGAATGAACAATCCATGGAACAACTGTATTGTTGTATTGACACCATAACATATTCATTTTATCCAATTTTGATGGTTATGGAACACTTCCATTAACAAATTCGACTTTGTTCTTTGCACTACAAGCAATTAACATAGATTGACTACAAGAATGGTAGCAAGTAGAATCATGAAATGGTGATATAATAGTACTTGCTGGATTTTCATTCGCATGGAGATACTAAAGGCTATTGTTAAAATAAAAGAGAAAAAGGACATAGGATGAATCCCTAATGTGTATTGAGCACATAGGGTTATGCATTTATAAGCCCCACACTAGAATCCTGTGCTTCCAAATTGCAACTGGATCCTGACACCCACCATGCTCCCCAGCCGTGAAACTACACAAGCTGACTGTGCACTAGCCCTTTCACTAGTCTTGAGTAAGCATAGCAAGAGACATGGTGGAAAGCTCTGATCTGACACCAATTGATTAGAACCTAGGAAAACCACAACATAAAAGTCCAGCTATTGTAGTTGGAAAGCCCAAGTCATTATAGAACCCACACTAGAGTTTCATAATTTCAGTGGAACTCAAGTCACATACCTTGTTGCATTTGGATCCCAATTTAGGATCAATGTGAGTGGACTCTTATGCCTTTCTAGAGAACAGTTATGCTTTATCGAGTTTAATTTAAGTGGATATTTATGGGGTTGTATTTGTAACTTTCTGAACATATATTTTCTGTAGGTGAGAACATTGATGTAGTATGTAGTTTGTGTGTTTTCTGTGTTTCAATAAATATTTCAGCTATTTCCTGGTGTTCTATCAAATCTGGTAATTAGCATCTCACAATCAGATTAAAAGGCATAGAGGAAGAAACACTGTTGACTTAAATGATTATTACCTCTTTGTATTTCTCCTTAGCACATATATTCTGCTCTGTTACCAGATCAACAACATTATCCAGGCTTTGTTGGCTTGATAAGTTTTCCATTTCCAAAACCTTAATCTTCAAGATGCACGTTAAAAATATAAGACACAGATAGAAATCAGAACATGTGTGTATATACATTCTAATGCACCATAAAGTAGAAAAATGGTTATAAAAATATTTTAATCATGTGAGTGTATAACTACTTTCTTCAGACATACAGTATGTAGTTACAGCCATCATTATATGATGTATTCACTTGGAGTAGTTTGTTACAGCTGCCACTGTCAGGATCCAGTCAATTAGAGTAGTCTATATATAGCTTCTGCATCAGAAGCTCGAAACTAGAACAAATCTCAAAAAAATAAATACAAATTTCCTTTCTCTTAAGTCTGTTTTCAATAATCATATAAAATTTGGAAGTAATTCAATAATCCCTCTGTTTCTTTTTAAGTGTAAGGTTCTTTTGGAGAGACCAATAACTGTAATAATTTTTCAAAATTTTAACCAAATAGATGAGATTTTCCATTTTACCCTTTTTCATTTTTACATTACAATAAATGCATGTGTGAATTAATTAAATATTAACTGAAGAGTAAGTGTACAATTGACAAAAAGAGTAACTAATATTGTCTTGATCTTTGAAAAGGATGGTTAAACAAAAACAATTTATTTCAAAAATCAGAAAGTTAAAAAGAGAGAGGGAATCATTGATAAAAAGAGATGTGAAAAATGGAAAGAACAAAACCTGCTCTTGAAGTCTCTTGATAACAAGAATAGCGTCTGATTCTCTAAAATTCGCATTTTTCTCAACAATCAAGCAACCATTATGGGCATAATTTAAAGATTCAACAGATTCCTTAGAATGGAGAGAATTTGAATCAATTAGCTGTTTTCTCAATGACTCAAGCTGTATATCACTTATAGTTCTCTGCAATAAGAAACAGGTGGGCATTATATATCTAGTCTAGCAAACTCTGGATTTGGAAGTGAATCAAGAATTAACAGGGGGAAACCTGAGTTTCAAATTTTAGAAACAAACTCTCATATTCTGCTTGCAATTCTAGAAATTTGTTGTCCTCCTGCTATATTTACTTGATATTAGAATACAAATTACTAAAATTTCAAGAAATGAAAATAGATATGGGACATCTAATATAACAAACCATTGACAAGCTTTTCTTCTGTGACGGTGCCTTTTTCCTGTTTGTTACATGCAATAGAGAACAAGGGTTTGGGAGATTACAATCGTTGTTTGCATCATCTTTATTATTGTCCATTTGCTTAAAGGGCTCATCCACATAAACATCTTCATTTACAAGTTCCTCAAAAGCAAGAAGTGGTCCCATGTCTCGATTAGGTCTCATGGGTTTTACATTAGAAGCACTAGGTTGGATGATAGGGTATACCTACGTGCATAAAACAAATGAATCAGTATTTCAAATATAAGATACAAGCAACAAGACAACAATCACAATCCAAAATAAATGCCATAATAGATATGCACAGATAATGTTAGTAATAATTTCTTAAGTTTGGAAGAAAATAATTTTTCTCTTATTAAGTCTCATTACATACATATAATATATATATATATATATATATATATATATATATATATATATTTATATATATATAGATAGATAGATAGATAGATACATTAACTGGATAAATTTGGAAATAAGCACGGCTTATTCTAGGAAACAAATCCCAAAGATTGTGGGATTGATATGCTAGTAATAAAATCATGATACAAAGGATTAAAAACAATAGGAATCAAATCTGAAACTTCCTAAATATTTTGACACTACCCTTCAAGCTAGCGCATAAGTGTTCTTCATTCCCAACTCAGATATAATCCTTTCGAAGTTATTGTTGTTCAGCCCCTTGGTAAGTATGTCTACAAGTTGTCCTTGCATAGATATATGGAGTGCAGATCATGCTAGATATTTGTAGGTGGTTTAACGGTAATAGCATGATAGACTCAACAAACCTTGTTAAAATAGGCTCAGACACCATCTGAGAAAGTCTAATTCAACTATACAAAATTAACTCCTAAGGTAAAGTTTACACTTATATATAGTTGGGATATATCTCTAGCCAATGTCGATGTCCAATAGTAACTAATTCTAGGAGACAAGAAGGAAATAAGGAAAGCAATCACAAAGGATAATGTATGATAAAATATTTTCTTATATAATACACAAACCTAAAAAAAAATAAAATTAAAGCTCATTTAACTTGTGTTTCGGAGTAGTAATACACCGGTGATAGTGGCTGAAGGTAGACAAAATAAAGAACGCCCTATAAAAGCCAAAAGATCCATAACAATAAACTACATCCCCGCAATGTCAAAATAGCAGCTACAGGCCAACTCTGTTTTGCCCCATCAATGTATTGCAGTCTTAGTAATGTAGGTTAAGTATAGATAATTCAGATATTGATTGGACCAGAACAACTAGTAAACCATCTGCCTACAAAATGCTTCTTAGCAGTTCTAAATTTATATCCGTTGCTACAGCATAAGATTGTAGCATAGAAGTTACTAAATTTTGCCTCAATAAAGGATGGGAGTTATACAATTAATTTAATCAGCAAGAGACATAGATTCCATTCACAATTCATAAAAATAAGACCCATCAAAACTAACAATATAGCAAGAAGGTGAAATGTTACATTTCCTGGATGCTCCTGTGAAAGTTTTCCTATACACCATGTATCGCGCCTCTTGTCCTGCAGTGCATGCATGAAAACGTAATCACTCAATTGTAGAGAGAGCAAAGGATGAGACAAGGACAAAAGGATCATGCAAAAGCGCAATAGTTGCACAGGTTGACATTAAGAAAAGGTAAATATGTTTACATGGGCAGCAATTGCATGAAGAGAAATGAAAATAGAAATGGAAATAACAGTATTAAAGATGAGATTAGGATAATCAGTTGCTGGAGCAAAGTTTCATTACCTACAATTCTTGCATAAGCTAAATTCGTGATTACTGCTTTAGAAGCAGGTTGTTAGTACTTATAGCATCCTCTTTAATTATGATTAGTATTTTACATTTGGAAGAAATGAGCGGCTTCCAGGTTCAAGCACAGAGACTCGTGTTTTAGAGTTTGAAAAGCAAGTTGGGCATGATAGATATCAGTGCACCAACTTGAAGGGGTAGGAATTAAAGGTAAGTAGTGTGCTTTGCTCTACGCATCAAGGATTTTATTTATTCTATTTAAAATATATAAGATATTCATTATTACTTGCTTTATTTTGTTTCCCTTATCAGTTGTTGAATGAAGGAATACACTTTAATGTAATATTTCTATATAGGCAGTAATTTTACTGCCTATATTTGTAGAATGTACCCAAAACATAGTAAAATTAGCTTTAACGACCTGTAAAGAAAATTAAAAAGAAAACATGGCATGCTTAATAATACCCTTTTAATAAGCTCACGACTTTCATCCCGGTTTGAAAACAGAACCATTGAACTCAAATTTTCAATTTTCTTGGCTTGTTCCTTTACTCTTTTTTCCCATTCAGCTTGAGCTTTCTTTTCCTCCTCTAATTCCAAAGCTATGCGTTCCCTTTCCAGTTCAGTCTGACAAGATAAACATAGTAAGATGCAGAATTCACAAAAAAATATTTACAATTAACCCAAAAGGAAAATTCATAAACCTGTAATAATGTATTTCGAAGGCTCAGAATCTCCTTTTCCAAATGCTCTGAATGAGAACCCTAAAGAAAAGACCAAAGCATAACTATGCCAACATTTAAGTAATTAATTTGTTTGCTTAATTTCTCTCAAACAATATGCTTATCAAATATAAAATAGCAACTGAAAAATTTGACCCACCATCAATTTGGAACGAAGATCTTCAATCTCTTTCTTTTGGCGCTTTAATAAAGCAGCATCGGTCAAAATCTGTGAGCAAAAACAGAGTGAGAAAATTACTATGAAAGATACACATCACTGCAGAACCAAATCATACAAAATAAGACAGAAGGCAGAACTGCTACGAGAGAGGATGCAATGAAAATATACTTGCTATGAAGAATACCTTTATTAGAGAGGAGAAAGTAACAGAGAAAACAACTTTGAAAGGCAAGCAATACAAAAAATAAAGAACAAAATCAAAATAAAATAGCCCTAAAAATAAGGGAAATAGATAGACGAAACCTCATTCACTTGAGCACAATTTGTGACACGCAATGCTCTACTTGCAAATTGAAGGCTGCTTTTAGTTTCATCTGTATGTATCTGTCATATAACAAATGTTATAAAACAACTAGATTGAAAGAATATTAAAGGATAATTTTATGCTTCTTCATAAAATACGAAATGTGATCGTAAGGTGTGCATAGAAAAGAATACAGGTTATTGATCTGTCTGACAAGTGATAGCTAGGAAACTTAATTCTTAGATTAAATGGATATTAATCAAGTGATACACAAAAGACCTCGCAATATTTTATCTCCAAACAATTATTTCATTGTGTAACGTGGTAGCTGTTAAGCTCACAGATATTTGATTTAAGAGTGTCAAACACAGGAAGACCTTACCTGCGCAAGAGTGATATTACATATTATAGCAGTTTTAGCATTTCCTCCTAAAGAAGGTTGCAAAATTCGAGTCAGCTTACTATCTCGATATGGAACATGACCCCTGCATAAGATATTATATTTTCTTCTTTCCTCAATCAAAAATTTAAATAAGTTAAATATAATCATTTAAACTTACCCTTGACTCTCAGCACCTTCACTCAACTTTTTAATCACGGTTCCCAAAGTCATTAAGCTTTTGTTTATGTGAGAGCCTTCTTTGAGTCGAACGCCTTCTGCACCAGTTTTTGCAGCACGTTCTGACCCAGCAAGATCCACTAAATTCTAGACACAAGAAGATAACTATTACCAATACGAAAAATTACACAAGAATAGTCATTTAAAAAGGAGAAAAGATGAATGCATGTGAATAACAATAAAAAAATAGAAAAACTTTTCCCCTTAGAGAATACTTGTCAGTTAAAAATGTGACACTAACATACCAACACTGATACACGGACAGCATCACAAGAGCTGCCACTTTCTCCATCTTCGCTTCTATCCCTACTCTCAATTATCTATTAAACACAAGATACTAATTAGAAGCACCTAATAAAATGTAAAAAAAAAATTATCATCGCAAATAACACTTATTACCATGCGGAAAATAGTATGGGACCTACTACTGTACACATTCATATTTGTCTCTCCAATATGTCTATGAGCTGATACAATTGCAAATAACATAAGAAAAAGTTAGTCAACCATTACAGGTAGCAAAAGATATGCTAAAAAGTACAGTGGGTATAAATATGGTGTTCGCTAAAGGGAGATAAAAAGTAATAGTCTAAAAGATACTTCACAAATATAACATACTGCAAAGTTAACCAAAAGCATGCAGAATCACACAAAAATGCTACCCAACAAAGGAACCAAAGAAATCAAGTTGAAATTGCCGTTCTCTTTCCATTTCAATATCAGTATAAGTTCAAATATATTTGAATGAAAATTTAAGCCACAAAAAAATGGAGAGCTAAAATGTAAAAACATAAGTAAAATGCAACAGATAAATTACATTCTCCAAACTCCATGAGATTAAGGACTTGCTCAGGAGAGGCAACAATTTCTTCTCGCAACCCCGCAACATATATCCCACGCTGTGATTTCAAAGAGAAACTATATAAATATTAAGGAATACATATATAACACCAGTGACCAGAAATGGACAAGCTTGCAAAATATATGTAAACAACCTCTAGATTTTCATGAATCTGCAGTTTTCGATGTTCAGGAGCCAACAAATCATTTATCTCTTCATTATAAATCTCCATGTATGACATTCTAAGAAGAAATTCTCGATCCACATCCTAAAATAAGTATCAAGAAACAGTATTCCAAGCACTGAGATCAATATCAAAAGGAGATAATGCAAAAATAATAAAAGTTAACAATGTTATCATAATTGTTGGTGTATGAGTTAGTGTAGTCCACACTTGTACAATTGTCTCTATTGATAATCAAATCATAATATTTTGAATCTTATTGCATTAAATTTACTTGCGAAATATAAAAGAATAAGTAATAAATTTGAGAGAGTAAATTTTCCTATCTTGGGATCTCATTTTATAATCACTTTGGATATATCAGATACAATGAATGAGAGAGAAGAGAAGAATATCTCAAAAGATATATCCAGGAACTAGGTACAACATAAAGCACACAACACATTTCCAATACATTCTATATAAGACTATTTATTCTCCTTCCACTAAGTCTCCATCTAATATAGTCAATATTCCTAGTACTGACAAGATTCCCGTGATTTGTGATCCTCTAGGTGTGTCGTGTCCGCCGTCAGTTTCTTCTCCATCACAACTTCAAGTTTATAGTCGCCGACATCGTTCTCAACAATCACTGTGTGACTCAACTCAAGTGTCAACTTCTCTGTTTCCTCTGGCTCCGACAACTAAGTCTGACCTTCCACCAAGTGACCCTCCAATTGCCCTCCAAAAAGGTATACGTTCTACATGTAATCCCTCTCCACATTATGTTGCTTTAAGTTATCATAGATTGTCTTCACCTTTTTATACTTGTCTTTCGTCTATTTCTTTTGTGACTATTCCAAAATTTATTTGTGATGCCTTAGTCCATCCTTGTTGGTATTAGGCCATGCTAGATGAACTAAGTGCTCTTTATAATACTGGAACTTGGGAGCTTGTCCCATGACCGTCTAGGAAATCCGTTGTTGGTTGCAAGTGAGTCTTTGTAATCAAAGTTGGTCCTGATGGTACTATTGACCGTCTCAAAGCACGTCTTGTGGCCAAAGGTTACACATAAATTCTTGGGTTGGATTATAGTGATACTGATAGGATATGTAATGTGTATGTTAGGAGGAAACTAAATATATGTAAGAAGGAAGAAAACAAGTAGTTAGTTCGGGGTAGTTGGTTGGTTAGACAGTTAAGGTGTGATAGTCATCCCTGGTGGGAGGCTATTTAAAGTGGGTTTGTGTTTATGTAAAGGAGTCTTTTTGGAATTTGAGAAATAGTAACAAGATCATTAACGTCCTAGTGAGAAGGGAAACATTATCTCTTGGCAGTGAAGGTGTTGGAGGTGTGTTGAATAGCAAATAAAAGAAGTTTTTCAGTCTTATATGGTGTTGTGTGTGCTGTCTGTTAGTGATTAGTGCTGCAATTTTGGTTTCTTTAAAGAAACCTAACAATTTGGTCCGACCTGCCGGATTCAAAGAGAAGGGAAAAATTGGGAAAGTTTGGCCAGCAAGCAAGGAAGAGTTAAGGCAAAGATGAAAGGAGGGAGAAAGCCAGATTTAACCAACTCCTTGAGAAGAGAAGTAACTTTGGATCCATTGGCTAATAATAGCATGATGATTTTTAGGATAAGAGATAGAAGAAAACAATGAAGCGTTACCAAAAATATTATCAAAAGCGCCTAAATCAATATCCATGATCTTTGACACCTTAAGGTTTGAGAAATGCAAGCTTTTGAGAAAATAGAATGGGTGGAAGATCGTGCTTGGCTGCCAGACTTTAGCCTAAGATATTCCTTATATTCTTCATTAGATAAATTTGACTTAGAAACTTCTAATTTGGAAATATTGATTGCCTTATTAGGAAAATCATGAAAAAAGTAACAATTTTCTTGAGTGTGACCTATTCTTTTACAATATGTGCATTAAGGATGCCCTCTACCACAAGAACACCCTCCATGGCCTCCTTTTCACGAGTAGAAATTATGGCCCAAATTATGACACACATAGTCCCTAAAGATATGCTAAACAAGGTGAAGGTAGAGAGACAATGCAATAATGCAACAGAGATGAACAAAAGGCATCCTATGGTTTCTAGAGTGAGAAAGCCAGGACTTCAAGTGAGAGAAATCGTATTCAACTCTAGAAGACTCACCAAATGCTCTTGGAAAAAAGAACAAAGGGCAAAAACATGCTTAGAATGCTCTAGTGAGTCAAACCATGGTAGTCTAAGATTACAATCACTAGAAGGCAACATGTGAGACACATGTGCCTAAGGAAGCGCAGTGGCTAGACAGCACATGATGGCACGTCATTCAAAATTTTGATGCACAACCATAGAGGTTGGGTTGCACTCCTCAAGGCACACCAGACCCAAGCTTTGGAGGACAAAAATTTGACAACGAACAGCATAAGCTGTAACCAATAAACAATTCCTTTGCTAAACAAAGACAAGAAGATTATGATCGACCCGCTCTAACCAACTTGAGAAATATAAAAGAATGGGTAATGAATTAAAGTGTAAATTTCCCTCTCTTAGGATCTCGTATTTATAGTAACTTTGGATACATAGTTACAAATGTATGAGAGGGAAGAGAAGAGAAGAGAATCTAGAAAAATATATTTGGTGCTAAAGTAGTCAAAACTAGGTATAGGGGAGCCATTGTGTAGAAAATACACATAGGATAATATATTTATACGTGAAGAAAATATGGGCTAAGGCGATACACATAATATTGTAACTAGCATAAGATATTGTAACTAACAATATCTAACATCTAGGAACTAGGTACAGCAAAAAGCACAGAGCACCCTTACAATAAATTATATTTTAGATTATTTGTTCTAACAAATTTATCCATAGATATGAATATCTTATTTAGGGGAATCAAAATGTCCTCTAATCATGTGTAGTGAATGCAATAAGCTTATATACTCGTGCAATTGTGTGGTATTCTAACATGTGTTTTGATGCTCAACATGCCTCTAAGTTCTCTCGTGTAAACATGGTATCTAGAGCCCAAGAAAGTGGTTATTTGAAAACGGTTTTATCCTAGAGGACCCACTATCCCGGAGATACTTTTTTGACAACTGTGTATATGTCTGATTCGTCATCTGTGTTGGCCCAATCACTTTTTTCCGCTGATGTTTCACTTTACAACAACTTTTGCTACAATTTTCTGGAAACAGCGATTTACATACACAGAACAGTGCCCCTTGGCCTTCCGGCGTTCCTCTTCTGTCTCCTGTTTTGTTTTTGTTTGCAAGCTACAACCCCTCCTTGTCACCGCACCCTCTTTACATTCCAAGACAGAGCTCCCTCTTGTATCCAATTCTCGCTGCCTATAAAGATTTTCTCCAGTGGTTATAGGGTCGCTAGAATTCTCGTGCTACAGTTTTGGCTGCACACAAATGGGTAAATCAATTGTTTGCATATACCACCACCCCTCCTTGGACCCTTGGATAATTTGACTCCGGGACATCTAATCATATATTTAGCAATGATTCTCTTTTCTCTTCCTTTTCTGATTTTTTACCCACCATTATCTCTACGAACGACACCCATACCCAATTATATATTGTAATAATAATAGAACAGTTTATAAGGACAGATTTCAGGATCATCTATAGATTCCCTAAGGCAGAAGCCTCATTAAGAGCAAAGTTATAACAACCAGCACTTCTTAATACTACCAGTTGCAAGTTCAGATGCACTCCCGACAACTCTAGTCTCCAGTACCTTTAATAGCAAGGAGGCGCCCACAAGAACAAAGATTGTCTTTAATTATTAAAAAATACTCATGAACTAGAAATTAAATAACAATATCCAACGTTTCAGAAATTTAGGCACGCCACACATTTCAGCCTCTCAATTAAAGATTATAGTATCACAGCATTAATCCTTCAAAGGATTTAGTTCTCCGAAGTTCAAAATTCTAAAATTCCATGTTTATTTGTCCCTGTGAACGTCTAAAGTGGAGACACAACAGGATGAATCTGATAACTGTTATCCATATCTGTACAACAAATTCAGCAACAAAAACCTTTGAAGAAGCAATTTAAAAGTGTCAGATATAGAACCCTTCATCTACTTTTCACCCAACACCTGAACTTTTCAACAGTTGATTCACGGTATATATATAATATAATAGCAGAGTCTCTAAGGTCTAAAGTTTTATTTTTTGGCCCAGTTTAAATAAACTTCTACATAAATATCAATACAAGACAAAAAAAATGTGAATTGAACTTCTGCACTTAACTTTTATGAAAGCTATCCGGCCTGACTTAAGAGTTTGCTCGGAACAAAGAAACCCCAAAAGCTCTAGCTTGTATTGTATCTAAACAAGCCTTGAGCACATAAGTTGATTCTAGCTAATGGAAAAACACAATTCATTTATTTTCTTACTCCTATAAGTGTGTATACAGAAGTGTATCCAAACATTGTTTATAGCAATTATTAGAATTCAATTTCAATAGTTTTGTGTCGCTTTTCAACTCGTGTGTACTGGTTTTGTCCCAAAAAAAAATGAAAGTAAGGAGTGGTTACTTGTTGAATGATTCGAAACAAATCGTTAACAGCGAGAGGAATGACTCCAGGTTCAGCTTTCGAGCCTCGCATCGTGTAAGTCTTCCCACTGTTCGTTTGGCCGTAAGCGAAGACAGTGCCTTCAATTTTAACATCACATCACAAACCCTAAGTTATCCAATCCAACTAATTTACCGACAGCAAAATGAAGAAGTAAGCAAATAGCAAAGCATGCTGCAAACCGTTGAATCCCCGAACTGCGGCTTCCACGATATCCTTGGTGCGAGCTTCATAGACTTCCGCGGTCGCACAACTACCGCTGAATATTTGGTCTGCGAAACATGACTTGCGTTGAGAACGAGATTTGCAAGAACAAGAAAGTGAAGAGAAAGTAACAGAAGAGTACCAAAATCAAATTTGGAGAGGTTGGAAATGGCGATGGAGTTGCCCGAGATTCTCCAGAGACTTGTTTTCGCATCATCTTGAGAGAGAGGCTTTGCTCGGACGCTGACGTGAATCCTCTCCATTGCAATCACAGTCCTCCGCAACACCTTCCTCTCTGCAACACCTCAAATTTAATTTTAATTTTTTTCTTCCCGCCTTGTGTGACGAGTTAGGGCTGTTCCAGATATGAATGTGAAAATTTTGAAGTGCTTGGATTATATAATTACAATAACTATTAAAAATTAGAATTGTTTATAATTATTATATATACTATGGAACCACATACGCTTCTCCCTACTTGTGTCCATTTTTATTTTATTATTATTATGAAAAAATAAAAAGTTAACTATTTTAATTATTATTAATAAAGATAAAATTAATAATGAAATACGTATCCCCAAAAACAAACAATTATAAAAAACAATCTTAATAAGTAAAAACACGTGTTTTGTGGCTCACTCTTCTTTTGTATGATAAGTAATAATTTACCTAAAAGTAAGTTAAATTTACATAAATAACTATTTAAAAAGTAAAATAATATCTTAGTTTAAATATTAAATTTAGATAAATTATTATTTTTAAAAATAGTAAAAAAGTATGTATATATGTTGTAATTTTATTTTTTATATTTTAGTAAAATTTGCAAGGTGAAAATACATGTGTTTACATATACGTGTGTTTTACTCTTATCTTATAATAATATTGAAAAAAAAAATCTACTTATTATTATTAAAATAACAAAATACTATTAAAATTATATAATTATATAACCATAGAAATTAATTGTAAAATAACTTTTACAGTTCTAATTTATGTAATTTTTTATTGGAAAAAGTTAATTGAATTAAAGAAAGTTGTGTTGTACATGTTGCTTAGTTTTTATCATTTATGACTTTTAGTCACGGATATTGAACATATAGTTTACAGGTGTCAAAATAAATATATTAAAATTTTAGACAGGTCAAATATATAAATTATATTAAAATTAAATTTACTTATACAATTTTACATGTTTTCAAAACAAAATTGGGGAGCCAAAATTATCTACACTAAGCTCGCCACTTATGTTTTCTATACATCGTATTATATATAGAAAACAAAAGTGTATTATCTTTGTAAATATTTCAAAATATCTCGATAAATATAATTTTACTTTTATATGTTATTCTTTAGAGTTATCCTTATAATATTCAACATCTTTTTTAATTAGAAATGGCAAATATAAAAATACTCCTTATAGCAAAAAGTAACTTACGTCTTTTCTTGTTGTAATTAGATATGACAAATATAAAAAATACTCTATTTTATCATTATAAAAGAGAATTATAAGTGATTTTATGTATTAATTATAAGTTAAAATTGTCAAAACACCGGTGTAAAACAATAATTTTAGATCATCAATTGATCGTATCGAAATTGATCTAACAAAAGAAATGTTTATTACCAACGGTCAGAATCTATCAGTAATACTTAATTCGTCAATAATGATGTTTTACTGATAGACTTTCGACGATTATAAAAATCCGTTGGTAATTTCTGACGAACACATCCGTCGACAGAATTGTCAATCATTACCGACGAATCAGTCCGTCAAGAATTTCTGACGGTCACATCCGTCAGAAAGTCCATTCATTCATCCACTGCCATTACCGACGGATCCATCTGTCGATAATTACCAGAGGATACTTCCGTCGGTAATGACAGTGGATGAATGAATGAACTTTCCGAAGGATGTGGTCGTCGGTAATCCGTCAATAAATGTATAAATTTTGTTTGGGTTTATTTGTTAGTTTAACATTCATAATACCTGCATATAAAAATTTCCAATACAGTCAATCCAGCATTTCAACATTCCAGCATTCCATTATATCAAATGACACATATATAGCACTCTACAATATATATCACGTGACACACTATTTATAAAACATGGAAAATAATATGTAGCATAGGAATATGTTTGCCAAATATTACATAAGCATTGCCAAACTACAAGTAAGAATATAATTATACACAAGTTTATTAAGTACATGCTGAAGAAAGTTTTTCTAAAGGACATGAAGAGCTAATAATCTTCATAATCAGGAGAAGATTCTTCATTTAGATCGTCCTCTTAATTATTTGGTTGCTGAAAAGGGGGTTAAGGGATTTCAGAGTTATGTTGAGTAGGGTTTGGCTGTTGTGGTTGTGGCTGTTGAAGACGAGTATGAGAATCAAGAGGGAAATATTGCAGGACTAGTGATTGAAAGGATCGAAACTCGGACCTCAATTGCTCATTTTCCTCCAAGTTGCGTGAAAGTTGTTGTCTAATATTATTGAGGTCCTCAGTATTAGCAAAAGAAGAAGCTGGTAGTTGGTTCAAGCTTTCATTTGAACCCGTATATTTTGAAACAAGTTGACCAGCCCCATAAAGTCTTCCTTTCTTTTTTCCTCCTACTATCTCAATCCAACACCTAGTCCTGATATTCTCATCTTGTGTAGGATCAGCAGAGGACTGCTCTTATGTTCCATCAGCACATAAGGAAACCTCAGATCTAACTTAAGAAAGATTAGTCTGAAATTCTTCCTGTAAGTAAAAAATGAACAATTATTATGTGGTGGGATACATATATAAGTTTAAGAGTAAATAATATTGAACAGTAAAAGAGACTTACATTTGTCTTCTTAGACCTCTCATTCACATATTCGCTAGCACCCTTCTGAATATGTGTCTGTTGAAAGACTTCATCAAGAAACAGTTCATAATATTGAAAAAGATTTGATCTAATTTCAAACTCTAAAAATGTAGTTCAAATGTGAGAAATACAAACAGTTAATGTGTATATCATACGAAGGGCATGCTCATGAGTGGTAATAGATCCACCTATGTATAGGGCCCCACCTGTTTTAGAAGCCCTATTCTTTTTTGCTGCAATACATTTGCTCTGATAACTTGGAGAATTCAAATGTTCTAGCAGCCTTGTCCACACATCATTAGGAATCAATTCTGGCCTTTCTTTAGCCATTCTAGCATCTCTAAACAGCTTAGATAGATGATGAGAAGCTCTATTGTTGAAATTTCTCTTAATTTCAATTTCATGCTTTGGTGCCCACTAAACTCTCCTCTATAACAACACAATTTAAACATATAATACATTATAAATTTATTAAGCATGGAATAGTAATTAACAACTTAATTTACCTATATAATAAGTTAGAACAAATTACATTGAAACATTGCCAGAAAATATCCTTGTCTTTTTCAGTTATTGCTCCCCATGATGGCCAAGGATTAAGATATTATTGTTTAATTGTCTTTGTGGTAGCCTGTGGAACAAACCTAGAATTCATGGAAAATTGTCAAAAGATGAAAAAAGTTACATAATATAAACAATGAGAATAACTGAATTGATATATTACCCTCGACCGACAGGTTCAATCATCAGGCGGTCCTGTAGAGGAGGGTCATGTTCTGCATCTAAATCAGGATCAATCATAGGCTGTGGGGCAACTATATCACCTACAATTGGGGATGGTGCAGATTGTTGACCAACAACAGAAGATGGGCCACCAATCGAGGTTGCTTTCTTTACTCATTTTCTATCATCTTTAACATGATCCAATTCATAGTTTTAGAATATAAAGCTTAAATCATCAAAACCCCAAAAAGTAGTTAATTTTGTTAAATTTCCCACCACTTGTTCATTCTTTGAGTTTCAATGTGAATTATTTCTGTTTTTCTTGATTATGATAGTAATTTGATGATTCAAACATGTTTGTTTAGGGTTTACATTGATGTTGATTTCAAGTTGTAACAATTTTTAGTCACTGTACAAAATTTGACCCATTAAGTTTGGTTTTGTTGTCACATTAATAATGAATTTTGCTGTCAATTATGGTTTAATTAGTGGTTTTTCATTTTCTACATATTTGATTATGTTTCTGCAATGTATCCATACTCTTAGGCATATCAATAACTTAGTTTAATGATTAGCATTGGATCACAACCTTAAAATTGCATGATTATATGTCTTTACTGTCAATGAGTAGTTCAACTACATCAAACTGCAATATATATGAGTTCAGCTTGCTTGATTTTGTAATTATTAGTAAAAGCCACAAATGTTTTCTCAAACCAAGCAAGCTCATGGCTCCCATCATTCTTTATGTAATATGAAATGGTGCATTACAAGTAAACCAGGGGTTTACATTCAACAACTAATTGGAGGGTTGATGAAGGAAAAAGAAAGAAGAAACCAGGGCTGGGAAATTAATTCTGCAGTAGTTTTGGTAAAAACTAGTATAGTTGACTTTTGGGTTGACTTTTTGGAATTTAGCTTTTATACTTGATTCAACATTGGGAATATACGTAGGAAGTCCAATTACATTTGTTGGAAGCAAGAGAACCTTGGAAGAGGGATATAGGGTGGAGTCTTGGACCAATTTCATGCTACCCGTATCTACCTAAGTTTAGCATAGTAAGGTAGATTTTAGCAAATTGTTGCTAGGATTTGGGAGGCTTTTAGAGGTGCATTTGGTGAATTGTTGAGTAGCTTTGAAGCACAAGAAGTGGCCTGAATCATGCCAGCTGGACCAGAGTGGAATGCAGCCTATTTAGAATGTGTTTTAACTTAGTTTTGGTTAATTTGGAGAGAATTTTAAGTAAGTTTTACTTAACGGTTCAGTTAGCTAACTAGTGGTACTTAGTAGTTATATAAATAGAATATGAACTAAGTGAAAAATACATTTTTTATAGATCCCAAAACAGTTCCAATTTTAGTTTCTTTCTCACAGGGTTTCTCTCTCCCTTCTTAGGCTTGAGGCTGGAAAACCTAAGTGACATAGGTTCATACTCTTCAATTCTTGGAAGAGAATGGGGGAGATGTGTGACTACCTCACTACACCATGACTATGAATGGGAAAGAAATAACACATAATCCAATCAATGCATTAAAAAATAATCTTACCAAATACCATCATTCTATCTAAATGCATATAACAATTAAGAGAATTTCAATATGGACTAAGCATCAATTAGTGATAATCAAACCAAAAACAGAACCAATCAGCAATCAAACCAAAAACAGAACCAATCTAAATGCATATAACAATTCAGACAATTTCAATTTGGACTAAACATCAATCAATGATAATCAAACCAAAAATAGAACCAATTAGAAATCAAACCAAAAACAGAACCAATCAATAAATTTAAAATATAGAGAGAAAGGGATAAATGGTCACACCTTACAATGGTTTTGATATCTCACAAACACACCGGTGCGCTATGTGACCAACAAACATGGGAAGACCGAACACAATCCCTTACAAATCAAAGAACCATGTGAGAACAAGTAGCGGCGATCAACATTGCAAGAACCATAATGAATTAAACTCACCAAAATGACGGTGAGGGTCGTAGAATGCGGTGGCCGATGAGAATACAGAGCCGATGTGTTTCCTCCACCGACGACGAACTTGGAAAGTGGAAGCCAGACCCACGGTGGCAGCGAAGAGGTGACGGTAGCGAGGGGCCAGACCCACAGTCAACAACACAGGGTTTTTGATTCGCGTTTTAGGAAGAAAGTGAATTTGGGGGAAGAGGAAAGTGAATTGCGATTTCATATGAGCGAGAACTTTACCGAAGGATATCATCCGTCGGTAAGTACGCCATTATCGTCGGTGCATAAGCGATCTATTTCACATGAACATTATCGACGAATTAATTCGTCGGTAAATAAGAAGACAACTTCATACAGACATTACCGACAGAATAATCCGCTGGTAATAACAATCATGGATATTCGTTGGTAAGTCCGTCAGTAAATGTCACTTATCGACGAATATATATTCGTCGGTATATATCCGTCAATAAATAAGATATTTCTAGTAGTGTAATAGAAAAAATATTCATGTTCTTTATCTTGGGTATAGATAAAGGTTTTTAGAAGTAATTTGGTGTAGTCATTGTAATTTTGAAGTGACATTGAGAGTGATTAATTAAAAGAGGATTAAACTTAATTCAATTTGAGTGAATCATGGTAAATATGCAGAGAAAGATAAAATGAAAAAATATTGCAGTGCTTTCGTATTGCAAATGTTGTGTTTATATAAACACAATACAGGTACAATCATAATCTATATAATAAAGTCATAATTGAATATAATAAATCATATAGAAATATAGGAAATAATTGATAATGATAGCTACACACATGAGAAATAATACACGAGCATAATATCAGGGATATTGGGATAATATCATTGACATAATATCTCTTATATTGGTTCTAATAATTAGAATCACAACTTTTTCTAACTCCCTCTCTCAAATTGAGGTGACTTAGTCATCCCAAGTTTGCCTCTCAAAATGTTGAACATTGTGTGTGTGAGAGGTTTTGTTAAACAATCTGCAATTTGATCTGTTGTGGGTACATAGGCTGTTGTGACTTGATTCTGAAGCACTTGACCACAAATGTAGTGAACATCTATCTCAATTCGTTTAGACCAAGCATGCATCATTGCATTGGATGCCAGTACCTTGGCACTCAAGTTATCACACCACAAAATCGGTTTTCTAAGCTCATCTAGAAGTGATTTGATCCAAGTTACTTTTGTTGTTAGGTTAGCTAAAGCTTTGGACCCACTACTTGATTGTGACACCACCTTTTGTTTTCTTGAGGCCCACGAGATCAATGTCTCTCCAAGGAAAACACACTACCTTACTATGGATTTCCTATCATCTATGCTAGTGGCCCAATCTGCATTAGAGAATCTAGTTATATCAAGATCGGTTGAGGGTTTGATATGAAGACAAAAATTTGTTGTGCCATGGAGATATCTCAGGATTCATCTTTCTTCATCCATTCACCATTTCAACTCTCTTTGTGCTCTAGATGTATAGGAGTAGTTAAACTCCATTTTATTAGGGTTGGATGTAATGTACCTAAACTCATTATAGTTTCATCTTTGTAATAAAATCTCTTCTACTACTTTTGTGTTCTATCTACATTATTTATGTTCATGATGGAATATCTATGCATTTTATGGTATCTAATAATTGGAAAGTGTTTTGGAACCCCAGACATGGATAGAACAACCTAAAGGTTTGGTTCTAGACAAAGCTCTTGGCCATTCTAGACATCCTTTTTAATGTGTCTTTTGTGTTTAGATATCTAAGAAATTAGTATTTTTCACATAAAAGTTCAAAACTTGTCCCTAGGACTTAAATACCTTTGATATTAATGCTTGAGTAGATTAGAAATATGTATTGTAAGATGATTGCTTAGAGTTTTGGTCATGAATTCCAACTCCAACTAGTCTTTGCCCTGATTATTTTATTACTTTAGTTTAGAAATATCTATGTTTTCACTTGTTTCGAATTGATTACATTCATTGACTAAATTAGTAAGTGCGCATAATTAACTAAACAAACACAATTCCTGTGGAAAAACGATACTTGGATTTACCATTTTTATTACTTACATGACTTGGTACACTTACCAAAGTTTTAACAGTAACTCGTTCAGAATGAAAAGAAAAAATTAAGGTTAGAGATTAAAAATATACCAAACAAAAAATGGAAAAAAATTATTGCAAAAAAAAAAAATCCAATTGAGAACCCACAAGCTAACATGATTACAGAACAAATGAATTTTTATATTTGTAAAGTACAATGTTAAATAGATATAAAAGCTTTTTTTGTATCATAATATCATAGAAAAAAAAAAGTATCCATAACTTCAATTTTGCAATGGATTGTTCACAATATAAGTCACTACGGAACCTGTTTGCACAAATGAAGAAAGTGCAGCTAAAATGGAAATATTCCATAACATCTTGTACACAATAACATAATTTTGTCAGCGTACCTGTACAGACAAGGTGTCTGCACCAGATTACACAATCTTATGTTTGTATAAACACCCACGTTGAGAATGTGGTCCCTTGCTCGGATTGTCGCCCAGATCTTCATTGTTCTTGCTTTTGGAATCAACGCAAGGAGACAATGGAGGGAAAAGGTGAAACAGATTGCAACATAATTCTCCTGGCTCCTCCCACAGGACCACTCTGACGAGGAGAAACTCGTTTTTGACTAGGAGAATTTACTTTTACAGACCTCACGAGAGATGAAGCTTCTTCAATTTCATTTACTATTATGTCAAAGAGCGTGCTATCTGATCCAGGACCATGTAAGTGTTGTGTAAGTGGTGAGAATCGGGAAGGAGAAACAGTTTTCCACTGATTATTGTTGCTGTGCTCATCTTCAGAAGATTGAGACTTGTTTGAACAAGATGAAAACACGTTGGCATCAGATATTTTCCAGAAAAAACTCTGGATTTTGCAGCCTCCTTGCCTTTGCTGCACAAATGTAGAAAGGTCAATTTCCATAATTTTCTTCATATCATCAAACCAGTGGAAACGACCGTGTGTCTGCATTTCTGTAAGATAGATAATAAGAAAAAAAATGTTATCTATAATATATAATTATATATAAGAGTGTACACATTTTGTATGCTATATTTTATCTTTAAAACAGGAAAGTGTTATATCTTTCTATTAATGTACAACTATTGATGTTGGAGAATTTACAGTGAAAACAATCTTACTCAGAGCATTGCAATGGTGGCGCTATAGGTGTGAGTATACGTAGATCATAATCTGTCTCGCTTGTCACCATTTCTGTACTTGAAGTATGTTGAGATGCAACATAATCTGAAATAAAAAAAACAAAATGTGCAACAAGGATGAGTGTTAAGGAACAACAAAAACCTTCCAACATTCATTTCATATCACTCTTATCAGACAAGTAAATAAATTCGTTGGTGCATCAAGAATTTACAATGGCTATAGCTATTCATAATATAAAACTCTTGCCTTCTTTCTTGCCATAGGAATTCTTACAACCCTGACATTGACATCCACTAGAGCATCCAACTTTAGCCTTTTTCAAATATTAGAAAGAAAATGGTTCTATTAGCAGATAGAGGAGATTAAAGGGGTGAAATGTTTAGAGTGTGATGAGGAAACTGACATATATACACAACCTGATAACATTCGCAATACTTTTTCAGACATGTAGATCTTTTGCATCTGCAACCTCTTTTGAGCCTTGCAGAATTTTCCTGATATATTTACAACACGAATCTATCAAATTCATTTTCGGTAAAGAAAAATTAGACATCAGTGGCAAAAGGGTACAATCTTCAGCACAAATGGTACCTGATTGCGGGATTCAATTTGTCTTCTGCACTCCATAATCATCCCTTCATATTGTGGTCTGTTATAGCAGTCTTCGCAACCACAAGTGCCAATGCAGTAGACTCCGGTATTAAAACACTCACAGTAACTGCAATGTGCTCAAATAATAAAGACATATACTGTGTATATCATATAAAATACCAAAACATTCACAGATTCACTTACAGTTTTATACATTTACTCTTCTTACAGTTGCACCGTCTACACCCACCTTGATTAGCAGGGATTGATGTTTTCTTCCTGAAGAGCAATGCAATATTTGGTAATGCAACTAAGCATATATAAAGAGTAGAAATCATGAATTATAAGATAAGATCACATAAACCCACTTTTTCTTTCCGGGGCTAGGAGATTTGTTGAATTCCTCGGAGTTTCCAGCACCCGTAGCATCAACTTCATGACTCTCAATTCTGTCTTCAACAGATGATTCTTTAAGTAAAGATCTCTTCATGTTCATCCCTGCTGCACTATCGGGTAATCTCACACTCGTAGTTGCAGCCTGAATAGTTGGCAAAGGTAAGTTTCCACAACATTGGTGAGGATACAAGGTGGAAGCAACAGATTCAACCAGCTCGATCCTTTTCACGTTGTTTGAAGTTGCATTCAGTTTTTCATGAGACTTGTTACTTCCAATAGCACTGGAAGCACCTTCCTCAAATTGTAGCCGGCGTCTTCCAACATCATGGTACTTCAGAGTGGCCTACAGTGATTGTAGTAATTATTGTTATATATTACAGACAAGACAACCTGACAACAACTCTTTATCCTACGAAAGAACAACAAAATCCAACTAAATGTTAACCCAATTCCATGTTGGGAAATCCCCAACACTGCAAAGGACTACTACAGGAACCTGTGGTTTACCTGAGGAAGTAGTGGATCATGAGTATATCGTTTCTCAACATCACTTAGCTCCCTTTCCATCTTTTCAGGTGCTTCACCGTATACTGGTATCTGTCGATGAACCTTGCCAGAATCCTCTGATAGAGGCAAAGATTCTTTGTCACTAAGACCATCTTTCGTGCCAATGTTTAATATATTTGACTGAGTTGGGTAACTAACTGATGTTTCAGCCGCAACAGTAGATTGTTGTTCTACATCTTGGTCAGCTGAATACATTTGATCAATTTCCCCTGGATCAGCCAAATATTTATAAATAGACAAATTCCCATCGTAGTGTTGCGTATTCGCGTCAATATTGGGGTCAAAAACCTTTTGAGTGTCGACTATAAACCTCTCTACCAGTGGCTGATGAAAATTTGATTTCCAGTAACATTCAGGAGCTTCACCATTTTCACTTTGAGATCGCACTTCTTGTGTCCTGGTATGAACAAATTTAGTAAGCAAATAACAGCAAGTGAATTTTCAATAAACAAACAGGCACACACAATTGAAGTCACAAAACAAACCTTTGCATGAATTGTCTTTGGCGGTGACTAATTCGTGGAGACTTGAATACAAGGGGTGGAGAACTGAGCCCTATAAAACTTTGTGTGCCATGTGAAGCCTTGATGTTTATCGGTGATAAAGAGCTTACATATCTAAAATAAGAAGATTCCTGAAATTAAAAAGACGACACTTGTTCATTTATTTATCATTCATTATTTGATACTGCAATTGAAATCAAATACAACAGTCTAAACATCTCTTTCACATCAAAGAGGGTTAAAAAATCATGGTCAAACCAAAATCAACATGTAAAACACAATGCATACAACTCCATCACCACTGCAATTCAAGGAAACAGAGTCAAAGGCATTAGTATGATTCACAAAACCTTAAACTTGTAAAAGAGTGAGGTTCATCTAAATTATAAAACAAGCACCATCCCAAGCAAGCTTTTCGGAGTAATTCACGAACCAAATAAATTCAATTCGCTCATTCCAAGATTTCCAAACCCAACATTATCATCTGATGCAATGATCAGCAAACAAGAAACGAAAAAGAAAAAAACCAAAAGGGTCTCATTCATCAAGTAAGCAATTCGAAATTCACTCAAACCCTTAAATCCTCCCCCACATAACCAAGAACCGCCAAACTAACTCTCTCGAATACACAAAGAAACAAAGAAACACACAGAACAGCCAAAATTCTTATTGCTTCCGAAGCTCTAACATAGATGACCACCGAAAGAAAAAAAAAAAAGCGAAATTTTTTCATGAAGTGAATGTTAAACTAAGTGAATCTACTTCTTGAAGGGATTCCGGTGAATTGTTGTTGTTGTTCAGAGCGGGGGCAGAAGAACTGCCATTGTTGTTGTTCTTGGAAGGTTCAGGAGAATCCATCGTTATGAAAACAATTAACTTTCTATTTCTTCTTCTTCTTCTTCCGTTCTGCAGAGTGGGATTAACCCTACACTATATAAAGATTTTGCTTAATTTCTTAATTTTTTATGTTTTTAATTAATAATTAATATCTAAAGCTGTTATCGGTTCAGTGAAGCGAATGATAGGAGCGAAAAGCGGCAAGCGGAAGAGTTGGTTGCCACGGCGAAGTTTTAAATGGGAGCGGGAAATCACTCACTCGCTTTTCGGGTCGGGCGGGCTGATCGGGTTTCTCACTTATTCGGGTCATTTTTTTTTTGTTTTTATAATCACATGAGTTTAGGTCAATAAAAATAATCGCTACCAGTATTACACAACACTAAAAATAAAACCAGAACCATTTATTTTACTAGAACTAAATACATATCTAAGGTTTTTTTTTTTATAAATTAAAATTTATCTTTCTGTAATTCTTCCTATTGTTCTTTTTAGCTTCTTGTAATCTTACCAGAAGCGGGATTAAAAATAATATGAATAAGAACTAAAATAAATTAAAATGATATAATGACTAAAATAGATGGTATTTATTTTGTGTACTTAAACAGTCAATCACATGATATCAAAAATATTAGAATGATAAGATTGCGATTTGTGAGAAGGTGAAGGATTTTGTGGAAATGTAATCTCTTATATGGTTTTAATTCTGGACAGAATCTTTTCCGTTTGAATTTGAATTAATCAGTAAAAAAAAAAAAAAACAGACTTGTTATCGTATTAGATTTGAAATATTTTCGAAATTATCTATTTCGGTTAACTTCTAACAAAAAATGTATGAGTTTATAAATTAGAGTATTTTTTTGCTTAGAAAATATTTATTTTGAAAGGTGGGATTTTTCCTCCTTTTAATATTCTAATTAATTTCTTTTTATTCCTTACTCATTACATTCTAATTTTTACACATAATATTGAGATAGTTTTTTAAATTTTCATAACTTTCTTTAAGTTTAATATGTCTTAAGTCTTTTTTAAATCTCAATCAGAATGAAAAAAAAAAAGGCTTACATATTAATTAATTTTTTCTTTGAAAAAAAAATCTATTATGTTTTCCCGGTTGGCTCACTCTTAGATATGAAGTTTACTAATTTCAGATTTTTATTTTTTATTTTTTTAATTTTGACCCATGCAATCATGCAAAATTTTAATAGAAAGTGATGCAAGATAAGACACAAAGAACTTGGTCCCAACATAATATTCATGTTCTTCATCAAACAATCAACATGTGCCATACTCTTAAAAAATGAGTTGAGTTAACGATTAAAATTAGTCTTTCTTAATAAATTTGAACCAGTTTAGTTCATTAAATTTGTAAATGTGTGAATTTAGTTCTTTTAAGTAAATTTTATTAATTTTATTTGACGTTTCAAACACATTTCATTATAATATTTTAGTTTGTTTAATATATTTTCGCTTCAAAACGCATGTGAAACGTAAATTAAATATCAAAAAATTTGATTTAAATGATTAAATCCACGTATTTCTAAAGATGAAAGACTAAATTTATTCAAAATTGTCAAGAAAGACTAATTCCAATTTTCACTAAAAGTTGAATTACCAAAAACATATTTAACCCATTTATTAAAAGAAATAAGGTGATTGTTTGCATAAACATAGAAAAACATATTTTTAGATTGAAGTAGGAGAAAGAAAAACCTGACCAAGCTCTCTAAGAATCAACATTTAAAACCATGAAGATTCAATATATTAATGAAAATTTCTACCTTTGAAAGTTGTGGTTAGGCTTTCTATTTAATGGACTTCATGACAAAAATAAGATTTGATCCTGAATATGATAAACATCTATATTTGCTGCATGAAAAATATGACTGAATATAACTTGTCAAACATTTTGCTAAATTTATTCCAGTAAAACAACTCATATAAGAACATATGTAATCATTACCAATATATTATCTTTAGAAGTGAAATATGTCATGCCATGATCCTATTAGTTTAAGAGATGTTTGACAGGGAATCAGTCTTTCATCCATGTCTAACCATATATGTGTAAACCAATTCAAGAGAAGAGACATTTTCTATTTCATAATGAAGCCTTTCTAAATCAATGAAAAATTTCTCTTCTGCTTCCACCACTGCTTACATTGTTTAAATTCTCCATATTTCCCACAATATTAAGCTAATTTGATGCTTCCTCATTGATAATTTCAGTTCCCACAAGTACAGAAATTATAAACTTTCATGAAAAAAATACAAGACAAATTTAGGAGGGGCCAGAATAGTCGTAAGAATGTGAACGTGTGCTACGAGAGGCTCCATCCGAACTTTCTGATAGCATGAACGATGAGCATTTTGAATCACTCATCTTTTCTTTTCCTCGAAATTTCTTAGACAAGTTCTCGTCTTCATGATTTTGCATCTCAGTATATTCTCTTTCATGCAATCTTTTATCTTCCCTGTGATTATGTGTTGCACGTCAAATATAAAAGCAAAAAATAAAAAAAGATCATTAAAATAATCTATCTCATTACAATTATTTGTGCAAACGTTTTAATAATAATTTTAGCGATTAAATGAAGATTTTAGAATGAGTAATATATTTGGAGTTACCGTGGTGGTATGATTTGGTGAGAGGTTAGGTCCCTGACCGGGTAATTGAAGTCGATAAAATCTCGCACTTTGCTCATGAGATCAGAGTAGGGTAGAACCACTTCAGTGGAGGCCAGCTCAACGACACCGTTTGGGCACGGTATACAAACCATAGTCTGAAGCCCAAACTCCCGCAACTGGCGGGCCCGTTGGCAGGCGGATTCAGATAACCTGTCTGGCCCGGTGACCCATACCGGGGCCCCATTGAAGAAAGCTTGGCCCGACATGCCGCTGCCGTGGAGAAAGGTGTGAGCCATGGAGAGCAAAAAGAACCACTCTAGATCAGTGACGTCCTCGTCGTAATCACCAGGAGTGGCCGAGCGGCTTGAAACTAATAAATTGAGTAACCGAATAACGCTCTTGCGCTGGGCCTGTTCTGTGGACGACGTCGCTTTGCAGGCTTTACCATTGTAGTCGCCGTTGTAATAGCCGTCACCCCAACCGAGAAGGGAAGTTGCAGAGGAGTATTCCCAGTAAATTACATATATCCACGTCTCTCTACCACCTTCAAGTATAGTCTCAAACAGCGGTTGGAAGGGAGTCCGATTGGGTGGAAACTGGGATCGGAACAGCGGCGAGGTGCGGCTTGAGGCGGTGGATTGCAGCGTCGCCGGACCAGAGGCCTCCATTACGGAAATAGGAGGATCGGAACACCGTGTTTGTATTTTCTACTTTTATTTTACTATTTTCAACACGCGTTTCTTCTTACATGCATTATATTTTGCAGCATTAATCAAATTTTATTAGTACAGTGGTCGGCATAATGATTGTTGACTATGACTTATGACTTCGCTTTACTAAGTCTTCTATCAAATATTAACATATATGGTTAAAGATACTTTTGTCCTTTAAAATTTTAATTAGTATCGTCACGTGTTGGATTTTATTTATTTTTAATGAAAATTAAATTTTTTATAAAATGCAGCACCACTTTTTAACATTTAAATGTTTTGAACGTTTTAATTAAAACAAATCCTTTTAAGCAAGTTGAATACATGCTGAAATGAAAATGTTTTGGTGTAAGGACTCCGTCTCTGTCTAAAATATTTACTTAATCTTTTATCACGATTTTTTCTTTCTTCCTATTCATTGGGGTAGTTGCCAATTAAGCTTCGATGCATAAGTCAATTCAAGTCTATTCAGGAATATACAATTAATGCGATAATAAATGTGAAGTAAAAGTCTCTACCAACTTACCTTGTGTTTCTATTTATAGTTTTCTTAATCACGACCCAATTACTTTTTAAACTTCATTAATGACCTGTTTTATTTTAACTATACATCTTATCTTTTTTTTGGTTCATCTGACTGACGTGAGCCTTCCTATTCCGATCGGCCATGTTCTTGTGTCCAAATAGTTGGATGAGAATGACAAATCATGGCTGTCGTCGTCGGCGTTTACATTAAGAAGGATCTCAATGTGATTTTTAATTACTTATTGTCAGGGTTGATGGGCCGTTGAGAGCGGCTTTCGACCGCTTGTCCTCGGGGCGTTCGGTTGTGGACTCCCTAAAATCACTCCGAAGAAATTGTCACATTAACAAAATTCACAACTTTAAATCACAACTGTTGGATAATCTATTTGTAGCGGGTGGTTTTCGACCGTTTATCCTTGGGTCGCCTGAGAATGTTGATAGGTCCTACGATACAAAAAACTTGTACTGAATTTGAAAAGGTTTTTTTTTTTTTTAAATCAAAATGTTAGAGTTGACAGAGTTACGAACATAGGTGAAAGGATTCTTCGCATCGCGAACAAATGTAGAGGGGTTCTTTGCGTCTAGAATAGAGGTGGAATCGTGTGGTTAAGAGCAAAGATGATAGAAGATAGGTGAATGTTTCTTTGTTTTCATTGCATTTAGGATTATGTTGGGGTTATTTTTTTGGCTGATATCTGTCTCCCATTCGTTTCTTGTTTATGCGCATAACCAACCATTCAAGAGCATGAATTTAAATTAAGGAGCCAACATCACTGATGGGATCGTATCTCGCAGGTGCTCCTGAAAATTTGATGAAGGTTTATCCTTTGGTTAATAGTTCCTTTTTAAAAAATAGTAATTCATTTTAGTTTTTGCTCTGTTTCATTTTTTGTTATCATTTTACACTAGTAAGAAAGAACTAGTTACTTAAGTGAGTGGTAGCATTGTGTGTCACTACTGAGAAAGTGAATGTTACCTTTGTATATGACCATTAATTTAAGTTATGTGAAGAAAGAACTACCTTTTGTTAAAATCATTTTTGTTGGAACTAAAAGAGAATGCAAGGGAAAAGTGGAATGTAGAAGAAACAAACTTGTTTTCACTAGTGCACACTCACAACAGTTACAATGTTTTAAATAAAGCAATAGTTACTTATAAAATTGTAAAACTGACTACTAACTACACATAATCCACTAACCGTCTTAATCACTTTCTTAACACCCCTTTTATTCAAAAGTTTACAAACGAAAATCAACTATATTTAAAGACTTTCTAAACTCCTTAAATCCTTCAATCTTTAAAGCCTTAGTTAGAATATCAACCAATTACACTTCTGTCTTGTAATGCTTTAATTTGATCCTGCCCATGTTGACTTGATCTCTAAGGAAATAAAACTTCGTGCCTATATGCTTGTTTCTACCATGATACATAAGATTCTTGACCAAATGTATGGATGATTTATTGTCCACCAATAATTCCATAGTATTATCAACATATCTTCAATTCATTAAGCATTGATCATAATTACAAGGTTCTTTCATAGTAATCCATCAAGAAAGAGAGTGTGAGAGGAGAAAGAAAAACAAAGAAATAGATCAGAAAAAAGAGGTTGAAGAACAAAGATTAAATAATACATTCTCATTGGATTTCCCATGGGTCATGGTTAATATCCTATTATAATTTATATGTTAATGTGTGAGAATCATGAATCTTAAGATATTTTCTTGAATGAGTTATGATCATATGAAAAACTACGACTTAATTTACAATTACTACAAGAAAATGTATAATTAATGACCAATTTTAGTGACAAAATAATTAGTCACTATAAGGACCAATTTAAATACCAATTTATAAAATAAAAATTATTGGTAACTAACGTTTCTAAATTGGTCACTATAGTGAATTGGTGTCTAAATTTATCACTAACATTGGTTTCTAAAATTGGTAACTAAAATAGTTTCTAAAATTCAAGCCATGAAATTTTAAAATTTTTTTAATTTTTTTCTAAAAATTTATAAATTGTCACGTGTCAGGTTACTGTCGTGCCACATGGCAGTTTGCCATTGTGACACATGGGAGTGGTAATAGTTAATTTCAATTTAGTCATCTATTTAAATTTTTTGTTCAATTTAATACCCATATTTTTTAAAACAATCCAATTTTGTCCTTTCCAATTTGAGACCAAATTAGTTAATAAGTGATAATGTTGTTTTCTACCATTTATTGATGTTAAGTTTTGTGAATAAAATCAACTCCTACATAGCTTTTATCTTGTTTAGTCCTCTAGTTTATGTTGTTTTTGTATTATTTCGTATTTTAGTTGTTTTATACTTTTTACTTCTAATCTCTATTATGAGTGTGTAAAATAAAACAATAAGAAACAATTCTGGTGGAGGAAAACAAGCTCAAACTCAAAGAAGTAGGATTAGACATGAAAGATTGATTTTTACACAAATACCCATGTCGATGGACACCAAGATCAAGCCCAACACTACAAACAGGGAGAAAGGACTCACCTATATGTATATACTGTCTTGGACTACCCTTAGAAGGCCAAAAAATGACCATTGGGCGCTAGGGTTACTCGTTGGGCTCGCTGGTGGCTCACTGAGCGAAAATGACAGACCAGAACTGCAATATTTAAGTCGTTGGGCGAAAATACGGCTTGCTCAGCGAGTTACATGTTTGAGAACGTCGATTTTAAGCCTTGCTGGGCGATAATGAAGTCGTTGGGCGAGAATATCGACCCCAATACGCGAATATGGTTATTTAATCATGTTTATGCGAGAGTTTTGGGGAATTCCTCATTTTTCACGAATAGAAACACCTTGGGTGCTTGAGAGAGGCTCTTTGAGGCTATTAGGGGTGTTGGGAAACTCTCCCTTCTCCTTCTTGGGTCTTCTTCTTCATCCATGGAGGTTTTACCCCTTTTGGGTTGGAGAGGATGATGGGCTACGAAATTGGAGGCTAAGATGCGAATGGGAGGTGCAACTGGAGCATGGAGCAGTATTCAAGAACCTTGGGAGATGGATTGTTTCTACTTTATGGTTCCAATTTCTTCCCTATTCTTCAATTTTGTAAAACCCTAAGTTCTCCACCATGGAGAGCAATTTCTATTTGTTGAGATTAGATGTAAAACATTAAATTCTTGTGTAAAATTGTGTTGTTAATTTATATGCTTTTCCAATTCATGTTAGTATTGATTTCCTTGCTTAATGCTTGTTGTGGTTTAATCACCCATGGCTTGTTTGTGGTTCTTGAGGTGTTGGGAAACATCTTTAGAATCTAGATTTGAAATTAAATACATAATGGATGCTTGTATCTAGGAATAGAACTTGGTTCATTAGTAATCTTAGATTCTTGAAACTAATGCATGATTTCACTTGTTGAGAATTCAAGGAATTGAAACTTGATGAGTGATCATAGACTCAAAGGCTCCAAGAATAGGATTTGTGTATTCTTGTGAATTGATTTTAACATGAATATGGAATTGGGATACTTTAGAATGCATGAGAATGAAATGGTTGAAGTCTAATCTTGACAAATTGTAAATACACTATGTTAAGTAATTTCTTATTGCACACCAACTATTTCATAAAATACAAAAAGAGTTTCTTAGTATTTTTATGAACTTTGTATCTAATTGAGTTGTGAATTGCGAGAGTTGTCATGCGTTGCACAAGTCCCTTGAGAGAGAACGATAAAATACTTATTACTTGCTATGTGTGATCGGTGCACTTGTCGTGTTGGTTTTCACTAACAATAAGCTTAATTATAATTTATATATACATGATAAAATAATTTTTTTGAATTTATACATCAAATCACTACACCTAAATATTCAAAATTATTTTGTTTTTTACAAGTGTAAAAAATTACAAAGGTAAAAATGTAAAAAATAAAATAATTTTAGTATTTAGGTAGAGTGATTAAATGTATATATTCAAAAAAATTATTATAACATGTATATATAAGTTGTAATTAAGCTTATTTAATAATTTGGTCTCAAATTGGAGACAACATAATTGGATCGTTTCAACAGGTAGGAGTACTAAATTGAACAAAAAATTTAAATAGAGGAATAAATTCAAAACAACTATTATTATTGTCACGTGTCAAAATTGTAAACTACAACATGACACGATGATGAACTGCCACGTGACGGTTTATAAATTTTTAGAGTTTTTTTTAAAGAATTAAAAAAAGAAAATAAAAAATTCCACTTGTTTGACATATGTCTTGTACGGACACGATGTTAGCTCTAACTTAACAAAAATGAACAAATTGAACCTTTTTAAATAATTATGGGAATATATTGAACCAATCAATAATAAGGAGACCAAATTAAATCAAACCAAAAAAATTAAGGAACTAAATAAGTAATTATACCTAAAAAAAATATGTTTTGGACCAACATTATTGTAAACCGTTTCGAAATTAAGAAAAAAAGGAAATTAACTTTAAATAAGCTTAAATTAATTCAACTTTTGAACATAAAACTGTATAACTCAAAATACATTTTGTACTGAATTAAGCAAGATAATATTCGGAAGAAATAAAATAATGTTAAATTATTTAATAAAAGTAAATAATTATTAATTAAAATGACATTTTATAACAATTTAAATACACAAAAGCAGTACGACAAACAATATTTTAAAAAAAATCAAATGATTTACATAAGAAAATTATATAAAATCGAAGTTATATAGAATCGTTACATAATAATTGTTTATCTGTATTTATGAATAAATTTATTTCGATAAATATTATAATTGTTATCTATAATTTGAGTTATATTATGTAAAGGACCAACCTTGATTTGGTAGTTTTGTTTATAGTTTATTCCAAAGATCAATTCGACAAACCTCGAGTTCAAACTCGGAGACAGTATTTAATGTTAAAATGACAAATCTCGAACTCGGTTTAGGGGTAATGAAAAGTCGTTAAAACGACAAACCTCAAGTTTAACTTAAAAACGGTGAATAGTCGTGAAAATGACAAACCTTGATCTCGACTCAAGGACGATGAAGAGCCGTTAAAACGACAAACCGAGCTTGACTCGAGAGCGGGGAAAAGTCGTTAAAACGAAAAACCTCAAGTTCGGTTCGGAGACGGTGAAGAGCCGTTAGAACGACAAACCTCAAGCTCGGCTCAGGGGTGGTGAATAGTTGTTAAAACAATAAATCTCGAGCTCGACACGGGGAGGGGGAAGAGTCGTTAAATTGACAAACCTCGAGCTCGATTCGGGGATCGTGAAGAGTCGTCTAAAACAACGACCTAATATCGACTTGGGACGGTGAAGAGTCGTCTAAAGCGACGATCCAGGCGGGAAAGACCCTTTAAAGCGACAATCCCTGCAAAACTTTACGCCTCAGATATTGATGCTTGAGACTAGGGGGTTGTGTACAGTCATGGTCGTCTGGAGCCCGACCTGATTCCTGAAGATGGATAAAACATCCAAAAGCTGACCTAAAGTCTATAGACTTAAGAATTGGGCCTAAATTTGTCTCGTTACTAGTTGATATTTTATTAAAATATTTTGTATAGAAAAGATATTTTGGTCAAATCGGTTATTATTTTTGTAACTACTTTGTCTATAAATTAAAGACCAGAGTCGAGGCACCATTTTTTCTGACCTGAGTGCTTTAATGCTTCAATGTTTGTTTTAGAAAGAACTTGTTGAAGAAAAAAAACATATATATATATATATATATATATATATTAATTAATGTAAGGCATTTAATATATCTTTCCATATTGAGATAGAAATTTAAACGTGAAAAGAAGGGAGGAAATAAACTAGAAATTTACTATTGTAAAAGATAAATTTTAAATTTAAATTAACTTTACAAAAAAATTGAGTTGAAAAATATTTTTACTGTGATTTGATCATATTTATATTCAATTTAGAATGTTCAAAAATTGTATTTCATAGTCAAATCATACAGGCAAACCTCTTCAAATGAATTAAAAACTTCTCTTCTGGTTCACCACTTACATATTTTAAGTTCTCCATTTCCCAGCAATATTAAGCTAATTTCGGTTCCCACAAATATCAAAATGAAAAACTTCCATTAATGAAAATAATACATGATAAATTTAGGAGGGGCCAGAATAGTCGTAAGAATGTGAACGTGTGCTATGAGAAGCTCCTTCGGAACTTTCTGATAACAAGACCAATGAGCATTTTGAATCACTTATCTTTTCTTTTCCTCCAGATTTCTTAGACAAGTTCTCATCTTCATGACTTTGCATCTCAGAATCTGCTCTTTCATGCAACCATTTATCTTCCCTGTGATCATTGTTGCACATTAAATATAAAATCAAAAAAATAAAAAAATATTATTAAAATAATCTTTCCTTTAATTTTATATAAATGTTTAGCTTCCCTCTGTGTTGTGCCTCCCATCCCTACACTTCATCAAACAGAGGTTTCCTCTTTTTGAATATATGTTATTGTAAATTTAAGTTTAAACTTTGATACATTTATTTAAGGGTGTGTTTGTTACATGGTGCCACAATATTAAAAATGGTGCCACAATATTAAAAAAAAACTACTTAAAAAGAGGACAACTTATATTGTAAATGAAAATTATTAAAATTGAGTATTTAAAATATCATTGTTTTTTATGAAAGACGGATTTGAGATGTTGTGAGCTGTTTGTTTCAACTATTCTGAAGCGACTTGCAGATAAAGATATAGGTGAGAAGAGTCTATCCTTACAGAACATGTTTGCAAGGAAATGCTGTTGAGGTTATATATAAAGAGAAAAATAACTTCACCTGAATGCATTTATTTAAGACTGAGCTTCGGGAGAGATAATGGATGATAGAGAATCCAGTATAATGTATGAAAATAATACTTTTACATCCTTAAAAAAATTACAGCCATTTACTACCTATTTTAAAATAAAGTAAAATAAAATAAATATAATTAAAATATAATTATTTAAGTTATTAAATGAATTTTTGTTTAATCGTATATTTTGTTTGGTGGATGTGAAACATAGCACCATCATAGTATTTTCAAAAATATAATTAATTCTTTTTTTAATTTTGATTTTAACCTTTTTAAATTATAAATACCAATTTTAATTTAATTTAATTTTTATATTGTTTCCATGATTTATATTTAAAATTAAAAATGATATCACATTTATTTCCATTAATAAAATGACAATTATTTAATTTTATCCATTAAAATATCTTTTTAACTATCATAACTATCATATACATTATATCTTACACAAATTTTTACAAACTTTAATACCAAATTCATTCAAATCACACTATCTATTCCTTAATCCAAACAACAACACAATTTTCTTTCCATTTTTTAAGATTCATTCATTCACTCTTTTCCAAATTAATTCTCTAATCCAAACACATTCTAAATATATATATTCCACTAATTTTATTAATAAATATTGATATTTAATTAAGTAAAAAATAATATAAAAATCATCTTGAATTACAAATCTAAATATGATAATCAAATTATTAATTAAGTCTAACTAATTTTCTTTTCTAAGTTTACATTTGTATATGTTTTCTCGACCGTTTTCCTTTATTCGTTTTTTCTTAATATATTCACATTTGTATAGGTTTTTTTTGAAAGTTGTTTCATCTATTTTACGTAGGTTTAGTTTGATCACCCATATTTTTGTTTCTTCGTTTTTGTTTAATATATTTTTATGGAGTTGTTTTTTGTCATTGTCTATAATAACCAAGAGACTATCATCTACGTTAATATGTTTAATATTGTTAACAATAACCGTTCCTTACTCCTTAACCGGTGTAGATGATGATAATGATAGTGTGAAATTAATTAAAAATAGGCTTAATTACTCGGATCATACCCAGTTTGGTTCCAAAATTTCAAAATGGTACCCACATCTAAATTTGTCTCAATTTATTACCCAAATTCGTAATGTGCATTAATTAGTACTCTCCGTTAAGTTTTCGCAAACACCGTTAAATACCTTGCCACGTTTCAGCCTCTGTTTTTTTTTTTTTTTTTTTTTTTTTTTTTTTTTTTTTTTTTTTTTTGAATTTTAAAAAAAAAAATTTGCCACTTGTCAAATCCTTAATATGACACGTGGCATTGTCAGTGACACATGACAAGGTATCGTCACATGGCAAGGTATCTGCCAAATGTCATTGTCTTGATTTCAACTTAGTCCTCGTATATGTCTATTTAGTACCCATATATGTTTATTTGTTTCAATTTAGTCTATGCTCTATTCTTTTGAATTTTGTTTAAATATACTTTTTTTTAAATAGAGAAATATAATATCTCTTTTAAGACAAAATTTATTATTTATATAAATGTTATATTAATATTTGTTACTAAAAATGACTTATAAAATTAAATATTGAAATTTATATTAAAGTTAATGGTAAAAGTCACGAATAACAAAATTTATGTTTTGTTACATTGATATTTGTTATACTCATGAATAACAAAGTTTTGGTAAAGTTGTTATTCATGACTTTTACTATTAACTTTAATATAAATTTCAATACTTAATTTTATAAGTCATTTTTAATAACAAATATAAATATAACATTTATATAAATAATAAATTTGGTCTTAAGGAAGACACAATATTAAAATATTTAGACAAAATTGAAACAAATAGAATGGGTACTAAATTGAAACAAATAAATATATATGGGTACTATATTGAAACAAATAGACATATATGGGGACTAAAACTGAGTATGATCCTAATATTACGAATTTAGGTACTAAATTGAGACAAACTTAAAAGTGAGTACCATTTTAAAATTTTGGAACCAAACTGGGTATGATCCGAATAATTAAGCCTTATGATAATCTAACTATCTAATACACAAACACTTATTTACCTATAATATCCATTAACTACAAAAACCTCACAGCATGTGAATACTATTAACTACCAAATCCTCACAGCATGTGAATACCAAAACCTATAAATGTGATTTTTTTTAATAATTAATAGAACAGGAAAATTTAATAAAGACTGCATTAAAAGATACCCAATTTTAAAGCTAAATTAAATCTTAAAACAATATTAAGTTTTATAATGATATTTGAAGTTACCTTGGTTGTATGATTTCAGCAGAGGTCAAGTCCGAGAGGGGGCCGTTGAAGATGATCAAATCTCGCACTTTGATCATGAGATCTGGGTTGGGTAGAACCACGTCAATGGAGGCCAGTTCAACAACGCCGTTTGGACACGATATACAAACCATAGTCTGAAGCCCAAACTCATGCAACCGCTGGGCCCGTTGGCAGGCCGGTTCAGATAACAAGTTTGGCCTGGTGGCCCAAACCGGGTTCGAATTAAAGAAAGCCTGGCCCAGCAGGCCGCTGCTGTTGACGAAGTCGTGAGCGATGGAGAGAAAAAAGAACCACTCTGTGTCAGTGACGTCTTGGTCTAGGTCATCAGGGGTAGCCGAGGGGAGTGAAATTAAGGAGTTGAGTAATCTAAAAACGCTATTACGCTGGGCCTGTTCTTCGGACGACGTCGCTTTGAGGGCTTTGGCTTTGTCTTCCTCGCCGTGGAAACAACCGTCACGCCAACAGTTTTACCTTTCTACCCCTGCTTTTAGTTACCTTGTATTCTAGAATATTTAAACTCTTTTTGTAGAGTTTTCTCGTCAGTTTTCCAATCAATACAATTTTCTTTCTTTCCTCTGCTTTTCTGTTTCTCTGATCTAATATGGTATCAGTTTGTAACCCTACCTTCCGCATCTAGTTTTTTTTCTTTTCTTTCCTTGTGTTCTTCATGGCTTCTCTTGTCGCCGTCAATCCTCCTACCGCTGTTCCAGTCTTGGATCCCCATGATCCTCTCTTCCTTCATCATGGTGATCATCCAAGCCAGAGTCTTGTTTCTACGCCTCTGAATGGTGACAACTTTGGTTCTTGGAGGCGCGCAGTCACCATTGCTCTTGAATCAAAAAACAAAATGGGTTTCGTTGATGGATCCCTTCCCGAACCCACCGATCCAACCCACCTTTCTTTGTGGAAAAGAAATGATAGCATAGTGCGTTCTTGGCTTCTTAATTCAGTAACGAAAGAAATCACAACCAGCATCATCTACTCTTCTACCGCTGCCATCTTATGGGAAGATTTAAATTCTCGATATAGGCAAAACAATGGTCCTAGGGTTTTCCAGTTGAAGAAAGCGATTTTCTCTTGCCAACAAGGCTCAATGTCTATAAGTCAATACTTTGCCATGATCAAAAGTCTCTGGGAAGAATTGGGTGATTTTCAACCATCTCCTTCCTGCACTTGCGGTGGCGTTAAACCCTTGATCAACTATCTGCAGTCTGAGCATGTCATGTCCTTTTTAATGGGCCTCAATGACAATTTTTCCCAAATCAGCGCTCAAATTCTTCTAATGGATCCTATTCCTTCAATTAGCCGTGTGTATTCTCTTGTGGTTCAAGAAGAAAAACGACAAGAGGTTGGTGTTCTAACACAACAATCTTCACAAATTGCTTTTGCTATTCCTCAATCCCAAAACAAACCACAACAATCTAGTTCCACAAAGAAAGAGCGACCAAGATGTAGTTACTGTAAGATTCTTGGTCATACTGAAAACAAGTGCTACAAGAAACATGGATATCCAGCCGGATACAAGAAACCCAATTCTGATGTTCACCAAGTCACGGATCTCAACAAAGGAGTGACCCCAATGCAGCTTACTAAGGCTCAATATGATCAACTCCTAATTCTTCTTCAGAATCGGTAGCACCTGTTGGTTCTTCCCAGCAACCACATCCTTCTAATTCACCTAAAGACGGTATGTATAGTTTCTCCTTTTTTAAAAATTTAGCTTTCACCACATATCCAAATAAAGGAAATTCCTCTGTCTGGATTCTTGATTCAGGAGCGACTACCCACATTACATGTTCTTTGGATAATTTTATTTGCTTTAGTACTTAGAAAATCAATTTGTATATCTTCCTGCTAGGAATGTTGTTCCCGTTAAAGCCATTGGCACAGTTAAGTTAAATGATCATATCATTCTTCACAGAGTTTTATTCATACTAGATTTTAAAGTCAACCTTATCTCTGTAAGTTCTCTCACTCAATTTACACAAAACAAGATTCTATTTGACAATTGTTCTTTTGCCATACAAGATCCCCAGGCATCGAAGGTGATTGGCAAGGGTAGCATCCTGGATGGTCTCTATATTTTTCAAAATACCTTCAATAAACTCTGTAGCACTTTGTTTCCTTCTTCTATTAATCTTGTTGACAATATGCATATGCATACTAGTAAGTTTTCTTGTAAAACTTGTAGTGTATGTCTCTTAGCTAAGCAAAAACGTCTTCCCTTTACTTGTCATAATCACTTCTCTGATGCCTGTTTTGATTTAATCCATTGTGACATTTGGGGACCCTTTCATACCCCTACTTATGGAAATCACCGTTTTTTTCTTTCAATTGTTGATGATCATAGCCGTTTCACTTGGATTTTTTTACTGCAATCTAAACAACAAGCCTCTGTTTGTATTAATTTTTTTTTCCAATTTGTTAAAACTCAGTTTCAGAAATCCATAAAATGCTTAAGAAGTGATAATGCAAAGGAATTTTTTTGCTAACTGATTTTCTCGCCTCTGAAGGAACTTTGCATCAATTCTCATGTCCTTATACACCGGAACAAAATTCTGTTGTAGAAAGAAAACATCAACATTTGTTAAATGTGGCTAGATCTTTGTTATTTCAGTCTAATGTTCCTATTGTCTTTTGGGGTGACTGCATTTTAACTGTTACATATATCATCAATAGGATACCATCTCCTGTTTTAAATAATTGCAGCCCTTATCGAATTCTTTACAATATTGCTCCTGACTATTCCAACTTTAAGATTTTTGGATCTTTATGTTATGCTACTACCCAGAAACATGAAAGACACAAGTTTAGTCCCAAGGCTGAACCTACTATTTTTATTGGTTATCTTACTGGGGTCAAAGGTTATAAGTTGTATGGCCTTGAATCTGGAAAAAAATATTATCTCTAGAAATGTGATTTTTCATGAAACTATTATGCCTTTTATCATGTAACATCACAACTCTACATCAAAATTAAATCAGACTAGTGACCCTTTTATCCATACTGTTGTTCCTCAGCCTGCAAATGATTTTTCTCCTGCCACAAACTTTTTTCAACCACCAAGCACTGAAAACAGTCATCCTTCTCATAATGACAATAATGATTTGACTGATCAACCTAATATTCCTAGAAGATATTCTCGCTACATTCATCCTCCTGCTTATTTAAATGAATATATTGTTTCTATGCCTAACTTGCAGTCATTTAATTCTATATGTCACTCCATTTCATATGATAAGCTTTCTACTGCATACCACAATTTTGTTATGCAAATCAACAGCATTTATGAACCAACATATTATCATCAAGCTGTTCGTTTCCTGAATGGCAAGCTGCTATGGATAAAGAGCTTGAAGCAATGGATACTAATCACACATGGGATATTGTTCCTCTACCTAAAGACAAAAAGGCCATCAGCTGTAAGTGGATTTACAAGGTAAAATATAATGTTGATGGTACCTTAGCCAAAAGAAAAGCTAGACTTATAGCACGTGGGTTTACACAAGAAGCAGGTATTGATTTCCTTGACACTTTCTCTCCTGTTGCTACTATTACTACTGTACGTGTTCTTTTATCTTTGGCTACCATTAAACAATGGAATTTTATTCAGCTAGATGTACAAAATGCTTTTCTGAATGGCTATACAGATGAAGAGGTATACATGAAAATACCACAAGGTTACAAGACCCCACAAAATGCTAATGGTAATCTTGTTTGTCGGTTGAATAGATCTTTGTATGGCTTAAAGCAAGCATCTCGACAATGGTTTAAACATTTTTCTACATCACTAAAATGTCATGGTTTTATACAATGCACTAGTGATTATTATCTTTTCCGTTATGGTGAAGAAAACAACATAGTTTTTTTGCTAGTATATGTCGACGATATCATTCTTGCAGGACCAAACACAGATTGTTTAACCAGCTGCCAAAACATCCTTCAGAATCTTTTCAAGCTCAATGTTGTAGGAGATCTGAAATTTTTCCTTGGGCTTGAAATTGCAAAATCCAAACAAGGCATCAATCTATGCCAAAGGAAGTATATCATCCAACTCCTACAAGATATTGGTTTTCTTAATGCCAAATCTGCTGTTATCCCAATGGATCCCAATCTACATTTGACCTCCATAGATGGTGACTTGCTGCCTGATCCTTCTGCATACAGACGACTACTAGGCAGACTCATGTACATTTGTATCTCTCGACCTGACATTTATTTTGCTGTCAACAAGCTCAGTCAGTTCATGAACCAGCCTCAGACACCGCATCTTCTTGCAGTTCATCAGATTCTCTGCTACCTGAAGGCCAATCCTGGACAAGGGCTTCTTTTCTCTTCTCAATCTAGTTTCACCCTTAATGCTTATGTGGATGCTGATTGGGGCAGTTGTTTAGACAGCAGAAAATCCACAACTGGTTTTTGTATCTTCATGGGTGATTCTCTCCTTACTTGGAAATCAAAAAAACAGCCTACCGTTTCCAGATCTTCAACAGAAGTTGAATACAGGGCTATTGCTTCTATCACTTCAGAGTTACTTTGGCTCAAGCAACTCCTCCGGTTCTTTGACCACCAACCACAAAAGGTTCTTCTTTTATGTGACAATGTTTCTGCCATCCATCTATCATCAAATCCTGTTTCACATCAGAGGTCTAAACACATAGGCATTGATGTCCATTTTGTGAGAGAACACGTGGAATCTGGTTTCCTAAGGCTTATCCACGTAAAGTCACATCAGCAAGTTGCAGATCTCTTCACTAAAGCCTTACCACATCAAAAGTTTGCACCGCTCATCAGCAAGTTGGCTCTCCAAAACATTTTTGCTCCAACTTGAGGGGGGCTTTTACCTTTCTACCCTTGCTTTTCGTTACCTTGTATTCTAGAATATTTAAACTCTTTTTGTAGAGTTTTCTCGTCAGTTTTCCAATCAATACAATTTTCTTTCTTTCCTCTACTTTTCTGTTTCTCTGATCTAATAAACAGAGAAGGGAAGCGGCGGAGGAGTACTTCCAGTAAATTGCATACACCCACCTCTCTTTAGCACCTTCAAGTAGCGTCTCAAACCACTGTTGGAGGGGACTCTGATTGGGAAGAAAGTGGGATTTCCGCAGCAGCCGACTGATCCTTGAGGCAGTGGATTCTACCGTCACCAGACGAGAGGCCTCCATTACGAAAATCGAAGTCTCGGTCGACGGTCAGATATATGTAGCATCTTGCTAACCTTTTTCTTTTCTCTGCGTCAATAAATTATGAAAAAAAGTTGTTTAATATTATTTGGCAATTATTTAACATTTATGTAAGGATTAATGAATGTAATTTTTTTAAGTAAATAGCATTTGTTAGAAGAATACTGTTACTTTTTTACAAACTTTTTACACGAGAGTAAAATAATTTAAAAAATGAAAAATTATTTTCCTTTGAAAATAATGACTTTTCAACCTACTTTATATCCAACTAGTATGAGACCCGTGCGTACGCACATGCCTTTTATTGTTTTTTTGTTATTGCTGTTGTGTGTATTTTGTATTTATATTATTGTTATTCTATTGATCGATATAGTTTTAATTTATGTTTGGGAATCAGTTGTAGAGGAATCTAAATATAAGAAAATACTCTTTTGAAAAACCTACTTAAAAAAAGGTTGTGTGTTTCCAAAATAATAAAAAGCTGAATGGGAAAATATGTGAGATATATTAATAATTACTTTCTTGAAAAAATATGTGGGTTTTTGGCGGCAACACATATTCCGAAAAGTTCAGAGAGTCTTTTCGTATCTCTGCAAAGAGTGCATTGCATATTTGATTTGGCTTTTCAGTTTCGTGTAGTGTACACATTCAGTGATTTCGTTTTTCATTTTTACGTTCCTGAATTAGAAGAATCGGGTGCCCTACAGACTTCCATTTTCATCTGCTTACATGGAGGACAAAAGTGCAAAACACTTTAGCTTTAACAACTTTTTCTAGAACTCCATAATGTTTATGGATCGTAGACAGGTTTGTGTTTATAGTTTCGTTATTTGAATTTCTTTTTTGTTGTAAAATTTCTTGGCGACTTCAATATCATCATGCATTCGTCCCTGTAGCCGTTTCTGTTATAAAGATCGTTTCTTTTTGGGTTTTTGAATCAACCTTAAAGTCTGGGTAATTTGTTTTTCAGGAGTTTTTAGATTTTGACGAAGGGTTCTTTTTGGAATGGGCTGATACGTTGGTAATAGGGACAAATTTTTTCTCAGATTCGAGGGGAAATGTTTTGAATATTGAATTTGAGGAAAAGCTTTTGGCCGACAGGAAGTTTGTCGGTGGAAGACAGATTTTAGATTTTTATGTTATAGATGATGCTGCATATATATGTACCCTGTATTACGGTGATCGATATTTTAGGTTAAGAGTATTTGACATACACTGGAAGGAAGTACAATATCCTGTTGTAGGGAATTAAGGAGGATCACGAAAACTATGTAAACCTTCATGCTCACCTAGGTTCTTCCAATGTTTTCAACTGATGGTGGATACATCAAAGGTAACAATTTTATACTTGTTTATTATTATTTCGTTGTATACATATGTGTATTGTAGGTAATATTGATTTTTTATTTCATGTTTGTGAACAACTATTTATAGTTTTGCCAGAGGAATTTTGAATGTTTTGTCAAGATGATCTTAAACTGGACTCCAAGGTGGAATTGTATGATTCCCTATACAAAAAGTTCGAGTTCTTTATGGACATCAATATAGATGGCTGTTTTGTTTTGTTTAGTTTCGCGGAGTTCTTTAAGTATTATGGTTTGAATAGCAATTTTTACGTACATTTTAGTTATATAGGAAACAATATTTTTCTTTATAAGATTTTCTTGGCTGAAGGAACACAAATATTGTATGAGAGGGTTTCATCTGAACTGCTGAACAATGATTGTAATACTTCCACTGGTAATGATACTCAAACGGTGGTTGGTAATGGCCTTGATAATGAAAATCATAACCTGACCAAGAAGCTAACTCAATATGATGTTGAAGCTTCATGTCTGGTATGCAAATTCTTTATTGTCTTTAATTTGATCTTGGTATTTTGGTTTTGCTGGTTTGTCTAAATTAATTTCATTGTGTTGCAGTATCTGCACTCAAATTTTGCTAAACAGTTTTTGGATAAGGATAGGAAGAGATATTTCATTACCAATGAAACCTGCAGACGCTAGCCTTGCAGAATTCGATGGACTGGAAGAACTTGTTATGAATGCTATATCACATGTGGGGGGAAAAGATTCTGCAAAGATAATCTGTTGGTTGCTGGTGATATCATTCAATTTGGAATGGACAATAAGAAGAAAAATGTAATCCATGTAGTTAAGGTTTAAACTGTAAAGCCTTATGTAGTAGTTTGAACACCTGGAATACTTTAGTATGTTTTAACCATACATCTATATATTTTATTTATTGTGTTAATATTGTGTGCTCAATATTGTTAATATGTTTATCCGTAGTTATATTTTTGTTTTTATATCCGTTATTGAATTTCCTTTGTCGATGATGACTTGGTCTTTAATAAACAATTAATTGTTATTTTGTTTTCAACAATGAGATCCAAGTTTAATTGTTATTTTGTTTTCAACAATGACGTACAACTGTTTTATGATAAACTATAATCAACTTGTTTAAAAAAATTTCAATTACTCAAGTTTTGTATAATTTATTTTAATAGTAATAGTTTGTACATTTTAAAAGTAATTTTTCATTACGTATTGTAGAAATATATAATTATAACAAAATGTATAATCCTACTATATGTATTACAAAATTTCAAACATATGATTATCATTACAACAGATGTTGAAAATTTAACAAAGAATTATTCACCATTGCTTTCTACATATTGGTAATGGTTTTTATTAGTTCTTCGTCCATAAATTGATCTAAAATATGTTAGTTGGAACCGTGTAATTGACTCTTGTACAATTATGCTGTTTGTTATTAATAATTAGAATAACCTAGGACCTATAGATTTATATTCAGCACTCATCTGCGGATTTGAAATTACATCAAATCCATTAGTTTGTTTCGTTGTTGGTATGATAACGCCGTTAGGTTGAAGATATTCTATTATGTAGTCAGAATTAATATATAAATATTTTACAGTCACGTTGTTATGTAATGGAGGTGCATAAATGAATTATCGTGGTGTTGTTAGTTAAATTAAGGATGAGTTGGTGGATGGGTTGGTTTTGTCTTAAATACAATGTTGCATATGTGGAGTAATGGTACAAAGCAATGGTAAAGCTTCGTGGTTTCGACAGTACTTCCTACAGTCGTTCATGTCATTCAGCTTGTATGAACAAAGCAGAAATGGGACCAGAGAACAAAATATGGATCAATCTGGGTAAGAATTACTCCTCCATCACTGTGATTTGCCTATGAATTTGGGGACAATGAAAAATTTGTAAATTTGTCTTTAAATATTCATGAATAAGATAATTACCTACTCTGTCGATCGTTATTGGATTTAGCACATCAAGTGTATACCAAATTTGTTTCTGTGATATTTATTTACTTACTGTTTTCAGGAATTCTTAATCTGGTATCTAACAACGTGGAGATTGATATTTCATTGTTGGGAATTGATATCGTGATTTCTAACTTCCAGCATGGGTAGATGTTTCACGCATCATTGGCCTGCTTGGATGTATGTCCAAATAAAGTAAGTCTCTGTCTCAATGTTTAATACTATATCATATTGCTAAACACTACTGGACAAAATATTTTGAAATTCATAACTAAAGATTGCTAAGCTATACATTTTGGAAGACTTCTTTGTAAACAACATTTGTTGTTTTGCTGCATCTTTTGTTGTCATTGTCATGGATTAATATCTTTAATCCAGATTTACTTTGAACTCTAGAAATTGCAACGTAGAGCTGACCGTGGCTAAATACGGGTGTCGGCAAATACAATCCGACAAAACCTAGTGACTAACCTTGAGATTTGTTTATTGTCATTGCATATGAGAGCATGATGGGAAATTGCTTTTAATTAGCTTAAATGGCCATGGAGACTGGGACGGAGACATTGACATTCGAGGAATATAAATTTCTTGTCCATCCTTGTTACCTGTTATCAATTTAGCACCTATGACATAGTTTGCAAGTCTGGTCACGATCAATCTGCTTCCATTGCATAATCCTGTAGCTTGGTTCAAGTTTCTCAAAAGCATTATAGGTACTCTGTAACATACTCCAATCTTTAGTTTGATCTTATGGTTAGGAAGTCCAGACATACTAAGTGAATTTAGGAACTCAGAGGTGATATTGCTATAAGCATCACTTGAAGCAGATTCATCCACTGAATCAGAGCTAAGATATTCTTTTTCTTCCCCTGTAAACAATTGTTAGATATATAAATAAGACTATTATTAATACCAATCATACCAACATGTACCATTATAAATTCATGACTTCCATTGGCATACCTGGAATTAGTGATAGCATGTATTCATTGATTTGATTGACAATCTCAATTCTACTTGCTAATATTTCTCTGCTCTGCAAAAATGATTCTTCTGTGTACTTGTGAATTAAATATGGATATGTTGTATTCACAATTGCCTCTATCAGGTCATTGAACTCTGAAATCAGAAATTCCTTGGGTATTTCGACTTCTACTAAACCGTCATTTGGTTCTTCTAACTTACCATCACCAATTTTAACAATCCAATCTGAGAATTCCTGAATCTCGGATGCAGTACTACTTTGTAAACCTCATTGTAGCAGACGCAGATTTTTTGTCAATGTTAGAACTTCACAGTGATCCCAAAGATAAGATGCATTAATTGTGGAATTTACAATATCGGACCTGCTACCTCCAGGAATAACAGGAAGGATTTGCCTAAAGTCACCTCCGAATACTATCACTTTTCCACCAAAAACAACATTCTCTTTTGTCATACCACTCATTATGTCATTCAAAATTCTATCTAATGCTTCAAAACAATATTTGTGTGTCATTGGAGCTTCGTCCCAAATAATAAGTTCAGCTTTCTTTAACAACTCTGAAGCTTCAGATCCTTGTTCGATATTGCAAACTGAATTATCTAATGTTGGTACTGGTATCTTAAATTTAGAATGTGTTGTTCGTCCTCCTGGTAGTAATAGAGAAGCTATTCCACTTGAAGCAACTGTCAGTACAATTTTTCCTTCAGAACGAAATGCTGATGACAGTGTTCTCCACATGAAAGTTTTTCCAGTTCCACCATATCCATATAGAAAGAATACTCCTCCTTATTTATTTAGAACGGCCTTACTAATCTTTTCAAAAATTTGCTTTTGTTCACCTGAAAGGAATTGTTATGACAGTTGTTAAATAATGTCATTTTCGTTTAAAGTAATACAATAAGAAAGAACATAGATTTTGAACCTGTCATTGATCTTAAGTTGGATTGGAACAATTCTCGTTGCTCATCAATGTTATAATTCAGTTCTGCATAAATAAGCCTATTTCCACAATTTTGGACAACAAGATCATTTGGGTATGGCATGGTTGGGAAGAATTTTAAACTGCTTCTATTATCTTCAAGCAATTTTTCTATCTCGATCAAAGTCAGGTTTTGGAGCATTTCTGTTCCAATGGTTAAATCTACGTACAAATAATTTATAGAATTTCTTGTTATTGGGACAGTGAACTCAATTGGCTACACTCTTGACTCGGATTAACTTCATTGCCAAAACATCTACAAGTAGAAAATTTAAATGATTATAATACAATATATGTTAAACATAATGTTAGTATCTAAAATATAAAAAAACATACTCTATCCATTGCTCCCTGAATCGAACTAACTCAGCACATTCTTCACCCATAAAGAGCTTTGAACCATTCCAGGAATTGGATATTGAGACTGGCCACCGTCCTAAATTAACAGCAAGATCAGCAAAAAAAAAAAAAACCACAAAACACACAAATAAAATGGACAAACCTGAACACGGCTTAATCTTAGCCTGTGTCAACAGAACGACAAAAAGATAGGAATCTGGTTCACCCTTCCAATTACTCATAAACTTGAAGTAATATGAATCCCACAACGTACAACCAATGATTGCAGAACTGTAAAAAATGCGACAATATCAAGTCATAAATGAGAATACAACAATATTAAAAAACATAGTAAATAATTACTAACCTCATATCCCTTATATTAAAGACCACATTCTTCGACTGAGGATTACACCTCACATTATCAACCACTCCAATAATATCTAAAACAAAGAATAACAACCCATTCAACTCATAATCTTCATATACTAAATTCCAAAGAACAACATCATATGTATATACCATACACCAGATCAACAGAGTAATTTCCATCCACTATATCTTCAATACTTTTGAAGTTGTAAACGTTTAGTGGAATACTCAAAATTGGTTGTTGTTTTATAGTTGTTGCCCCAATGAACAACAATTTGTAAGGATGTTCACATACCCGAAATTGTCCTTGATTTTTCAATATCTTAAACTTATGCATTATATAGGTTTGACCCTCTACCACTTTTTCTTCCCACAAACATAAATCCTCCTTTTTTTACCATGGCAGGAATCATATCACCCTGGAAAAAAAAAGCATAAAAATAGCAACACATAAAACAGCATCACAATTGCATTACCTTCTGATCCAAAAGAATCAACTCCATATGACGACTATTATCCCGGTTTTGAACAAATCACAAGTCTTTCACTCTAACAGCAAGTTTCAATGTTTCTTTCTTGTCATCAATATCTTTGATGAGATCAAGTTTTCTCGTCATCAGAAGATACAAACACAACCTACACCAAGTTAACATACAAGCAACGTAATAACACCAACTACAGAATCTGACAAAAAAATAACAGCAACTCTTAAACGGAAAGAACAAACAGAAACCATAACTCATGAAGATGGGGTAAGATACTGCAGAACGGAGAGTAAAAACTGAGGAAGAAGGAAAGAACCCAGCTGAAACAATTTTTAAAATACAGAACAATGAACTTTGATCGTAAAGGAACGGAGCTCATTAATTAATCCATGCAAATCAATCAAATCATGCAGTACTCCTCCATCTAAGGCGGGAAACCGAAAATGAATTCTTTGGCCACACAATCGAACGAAATCGAAGCTTGATCATAGGGGTACATTCGTCAGAAACAAAAATGAAAATGGCCAGATCACGGAAGAAGCAAACTTACCAAAAAACCTAAAAATGGGACAGCTGTCAAGAATGTAAATTGGGGTATTTGGGTCTTTTCCAGAAGTCATTGTTTTATTATATTTTAGACATTGTCAATAATTCATTTTATATGTTTTGTGCTTTGACCTTTAATGGACTCTCATTTATGTTTTACTAGACTATGTGTACTGGATTATTTTTCCATGTTTTCAACTTTTATGATAAGAATAATCTGGCATTTGTTTTCTCATCTCAGTCGTACGTTTCTTTTTCATCAGTGTCATTTTTCTTATAAAGAACGAAATCTATTGTCTTCTCTTGAATTGATAAACGTTGAGAACCTTGTTCATACTTTTTATTTTCATTCTCTGCCTTAGGAGACAATATATAATACATTATTTTATTTTTTTATTGTTTAAATTTATTAATATATTCTCACAATTTTTATTTTGATTTTAATATTATGCATACAACTACTTTTATAATCACTTATGAAAATAAAAAAATTGTGAATCCATATTTTTCATACTCGAAGTAACTGATAGTAAATAGTGAAAAGGAAAACAATTACCTTGTGTGTTTGGATGAAACATTTCAACAATATTGAGAAATTGAAATGTATTATATTGAATCTTTTGCAATTAAATTCCCTTCATTTTCTAAATAATTTATTTGGATAAATAAATTAAAACACCTTATATTTTAATTTCTTGTTTGGATAAAACAATTGCATTTCTTATGAGACAAAATTTCATTTAACAGTATTGGTTTTAGGCTTAATTAAGTTTTGATTCATGATAAATTTGGAAATGAGCTCGACAACCTAGGTGGATGGGGTCGACCCAATGACCCAACCGAACTGGTCTGACCCGATGACCTAGACAGGTCGGGCCAACCGAGAAACCCCGATGGGCTGGACCGTCTCGACGATCCAAACAAGCCTGATTAGTTGGACGACCCATACGGGCCGATCGTGCCCATCAAGTTCGTCGACCTGGGTAAAGTATTATTAAATATTATTAATAATATTTAATATATTAAAAAAAATTAATAATATATTTTTCATATTTAAGAAGAAAGTCCATGGGCTAGCTTGGTCCATAGGGCTTTTGTGGGATTTTTTGCTCTGTGGGCTTCTTTAATATGGGACTTTTTGGTCTCGTGGGCTTTTTTAGCCTTAGCCCACTTGGGCTAGGGCCAAACCCTGTGGATTGGGCCAAATTGACAACTCTACAAGAGAGTCCAGACTGTGAGGTTGAGTGTGAAAAATTTCAAATTTCATCTATTTTGAAGGATTTGAATTTATACTACTTTAGCTAATTGAAATACTTCAAAAAATGTTTGCATTTTAAATGCTTTTTAATTTTTCTATCCAAACAAAACATTTCATTAGAAAGAAATCTAAATTCTTCAAAAAAATGAATTGCTTCACTAAAATACTTTATCCAAACACACCATTAGGATTACCTATGATCGTTGAAGCATTGATCAGATGCTTGAGGTGCTCATGGAGATCATCTTACCGGTGAGTAGAGAGGTTCACTTTTATATTCTCAATTAAATTCGTGTTTGTTGGGTGCATTTTTTACACACCATTACTCCAATCTTTTCATCTCCTAATCTAACTTTACACATCAAAGTTTTTCTTCTTCTTTATGTTGAGGTTTTAAGTCAACTCATGAGAAGAATATGGATTGCAATAGTACAAATTATTTGGAACCAAGGGAATAAAATTACATTCAAGGATAAAGGGTAGATACAAAGAAGATTTTCAACTTAGAAGGGATTGGATTATAAATAAGTCTCCAAAAACTCATTTTGTTAGGATCGCATAGCATAATGTTTGTGCGGACAAATTCAAGAGGGAAGGTGAAGTGAGTTTTTAATAAAAAATTGTGTTTTTAAAATTTTTCTCTTATAATATCAAAGTTCAATTAAATTTTTTTCCTTTATTTTAATAATCATAATAAAATAGAGGGGGTAGGGAAGAGAAAATTGCATAAGGTATTTTATATTGGTTCAGATAAAAAAAGCCATATATCCAATTGTTAGTCTCTCCAAAGAGGGATTAACTCAATCACTAAAAATAAACCAAACTTAAAATCACAAAAATAATAGTTTAGGATAGAAAGTACCTCTCTTAAAGCCACAAGAGAAGAAAGACACCTCCCTTCAAATCCACAAGAGATGAACACCTCATTTGAGTCACACAAAGAATGAAGAGACATCTCCTAAATCACACAAAAGATGAAGAAACACCTCCTTTGAATCACACAAAGGATGAATAGTTTTACATAACAACAAGAACAACAACACTCAATCACTCAAGATTCTACTTGATAAAAGTTATAACTCTACCCACACCAAGTTTCCAAAGCCGTATAGAGAGTTCTCAACTTCTCTAATGTCTATCTTTTGTAAAATGAATTCTCACCTTTATTTATAGAAGCCACTTTCGAAATTAGGTTAAAAATATGAAAAGTTAAGTTACAACTGTCGTTGATAATCAATTATCATAAGTGATATCATAAGTGATAATTGACTATCATAAAGGTTTTTCTCGAAAATCATTTTTATTGAGATAATCGATTATCACATGAGATAATTGATTATTCTAGTGAGTTTTGCAAAATTTAGAACTTTCTCAATGATGCTCTACTCCTTGAGTTTTGCCTTTTGACTCTTGGCCTAATAATTTAACTATTTTAAATAAGATACACAGATTACAAGAGTTTAACAACTAAACTACTAAAATCTCAAGTCTTCAATGTATCTTTTGAATTCAAGCATTCTTTAAGTCTTCCGTATTTTTTCATGAATCATCATTAGGTCTTCCATACTTCTTCATAAGTCATCATCATCATCATCAAAACTCTTTATTGAAGCAAGATGTTCATTTTTTCTTTTGTCAACACATTTCACAAGGTATTTCTATCTGAAAGAATATGCAAAAGTAGTCTCATCTGGTTTGGGAAATAAGCATGTGACTAAGAAGGTGACCACTACAAAAAAAGCATATTGCTAATGAAGACAATTTGTCGATTATAGCAAAAATTCGTTTGTAAATCATGATTATCGATGGAATAGCGACAACCAGAGATTTGTTGATAAAGTGGTTATTGATAAACTACTTATCTTAATTCATATGTACGCAAAAGTTGTTACTTTTCACTGTTCTCACAATATGTTCAAATGCTTAGTCTAAGAAATTGTAAAAACCATCACTATATGTGTACACGTAAACCACATACACAATGTAACATACGTTAAAGCCAAAAACTAATCACATGAAAATATAATCATTCAATCCTAATATCTTTCTCAATTACGAACTTAAAAAAAATGTATATTTTAACAAATGACTTACAAAACCGATAAACCTACCCAAGGCGTAAGCAAAATCACCACCCTTTCCAACGTACGAACAACACCTCCAGTATACAAAAAATAACCAAGATCTTGTTTTTCCCAATCACCACCCTCCCATATAGCCATTCACAAATAACTTCCTATGCTGCCTATGGCCAACAATTTATAATCAAAGCCCTCGTAATAGAACAAACCACTTATCACAAACAATGGCAACCTCCACGACTACCAACCTTTTCTTCAAAACTAATGCCTTTACCCAAAAATTGTTAATCAATCATTGGGATACAATATATATGAAGGTTATAAATCATATTTATAACACACAGCGAAAATTATTAGACATATTTTAGTTAAATCATGCATACAGGATATTAAGGAGACAAAAAAAAAAAAAAAAATTCTAAGGAAAAATACCTTAATTGACAATAATGATTCCGAGAAATTTTTCCTTTAAACATATGAAGACCTTATGCGTGTATTCACGCTAAGACTGATCTTTGTTGTGTCAACATTTGACCCGTGGAAAATCAATAAAATAAAACACAGAAGAGATAATTATTTGTGAAACTCTATTTTAGTCGTCACACTTAGAATTTAGCAAACAAAACTAGTTGTATTAGTGTCATTTCTTTTTATAAAGAACATAATTTATTGTCTTCTCTTGAATTGATAAAAGTTGAGAACCTTTTTCATAGTTATGATTTTTCACTCTTCGCCTTAGGATACTAAACATAATAAATCCTTATATTTTTTATTGTTTAAATTTACTAATATATTCTAATTTTTTTTATTAATATTATGCATACATCTACTTTGATAATCACTAATGAAAATAAAAAAAGGTTGTGAATCCATATTTTTCACACTCAAAGTAACTAAATAGTAAATGGTGAAAAAATTAAAACAATTAGGTCTACTAGATGTTGTGATAGTTGTACCACAAATTAGATGCTTAAGGTGCTCATGGACATCATCTTACAGGTGAATAGAGAGATTGACTTTTATATTCTCAATGAAATTCGTGTTTGTTGGGTGCATTTTTTACACATTATTTCCTAATCTAACTTTACACATCCAAGCTACAAAAGAAGTTGTTTACTTTTTTCTTTATGATGAGGTTTCAAGTCAACTCATGCAACGAATGTAGATTGAAATAGTACGAAGCATTTAGAACCAAAGGAATAAAACTACATTCAAGGATAGAGGGTAGATACAAAGAAGATTTTAAACTTAGAAGGTTTTAGAATATAAATAAGTCTCCAAAAGCTCATTTCACATACTCTAAGGGTGTGTTTGGACGATGCAATTTAAGAGGGTAATTCATTTATTTGGAGAATTTAAATTTCTTCTAAGTAAAATGACTTGTTTGGATGAAGAAATTAGAAGAGAATTGAAATTGAGTAATTTTAAGAAGGTATTTCAAATCACTAAAATAGTAGAATTTGAAATTCACTCAAA
>Ga0214544_1000297_pt1 | contig 84425 bp, 34 predicted proteins | sample CNSS3metaG_FD_160074 | JGI IMG/M metagenome (GOLD analysis project Ga0214544, IMG submission 160074) | Root nodule microbial communities from cowpea collected in UCLA plant growth center, Los Angeles, California, USA - CNSS3 | ecosystem: Host-associated > Plants > Roots > Nodule | place: USA...
AAAAATACATTAGTACCAATATTTATATTTATTATACTAATTTCAATATTTAAGTTACAAAAAACTTTAATATAAATAAAAAATTATAAAAATGTTAGTTGTCACATAATTTAATTTTTAAAAATAACTTCTGTAAAATCATAACAATAAAAATAACATTACATAGTAAAATTCATTCAAAAATAAAATAAGATATTGAATTAATTTATAATTTTTTTTAATAAATTAATTATAAATATTTTATAATTTTCTCAAAGAAAGAGTAAAGAAAAAAATTAAGACAAAATAAAATAAATATTTCAATATGAAAGAGAAAGAATAGAACGTAAGATATAAAACACATAAGTCCAATTCTTATCCTAATACTAATATTTTATTTGAGGTATTTTGCTCTTTCAATCTATTATAGTTCAATAGTTAACTTAGTTAACTTAGTTAACTTAACATAAGTTTAGTTTCTTAAAACTAAACTATTTTATAGTACAGTTCAATTATTATTATGAATAGTTTAGTATATTTTAGTTTAATATAGTACAATTAACTATAGTTTAGTATAGTTTAGTAAATTATGCCCAGCCCTAGTTAAATATGTAGAAGTTGATGATTTGATTGTCCTCGATTAGATTTGAATTAGTTTGGATAGATATTCTTCAAATTTTATTGGTTGGATTAGTTTGGATATAAGAAAACATAATTCAAACTAAACTAATCTAATAAAAATATAGATTAATTTCGATCAATTGGATGTGACTATATGTTAATATACAGAATCATATAGAGAAAAAAAAAAATCTTCATCCATAAATTCATACATAATTCTTTCACTAAACGAAATAAACAATATTTTTATTATAATTTACTTGCATAAACTAAATAATAGTCACAATTGTTTTATAAAGTAATCTAAGTATATTATTAAATGTCATCCAAAATAATTATTAATATATATATATATATATATATATATATATATATATATATATATATATAATTGGTTTGATTGGGATTATTAGATTATATCTAGATGAACAAAATTAGATAATTTGGTTTGCATTGGATCTAATTAAATCAAAATTTTAAACTGATTTAATTTCTCTATTGGCAAATTTATTTACATAATTTGCATTTTTTGGCGAAGATCTTATTTATTATTACGTATTGAGCAACAAAGGTTTGATATAAACAAAAAAAAAAGCATAATTCAGAGAAACGAAGAGATTGTCTATTTTTTTAGACTAAACGCATGCTAGAATAATTTGATTTGAAGATAAATAATACTTTTAACAACCTTCACTTTTGCAAATTTTCCAAATTGTATTGATTAATGTTTTGAAGGCATACTATAGTAATTTCATATGTATTTATAAAAATTAAAATAATAATATTCACATAAAAAATTAATTTCAATAAATAATAGACTAAAAACTATTTTTTTAATCCTTATAAAATTTTTATAAAACAATTCTTTCTTAGAGTGATATTGATACAAAATAAATATTATTGGAAAGACTAAATAATACTTTTTATATTTTAAGTGTAGATGAGATGGTTAATATCTTCTCAACATGGTTTCAAGAACATCTTTTAAATAAATTGGTCAAGAATCATCCTTTTAATCAAATTTTGTTAAACTTATCTAAAGTTTCAAACACGTTTTATGATAATATTTGAGTTAGCATTTAAACGTAAACGAAAATGAGTTAAACGATGTAAACAATTCAAATACAATCATGAAATGCGCTTGAAACGTTATATAACCTTAATAAAATCTAATTAAAAGGATTAAATTCATACATTTATAAAGATGGAGAACTAAATTAGTTAAAAGTATCGAAAATGAACTAATTTCAAATTCTAGTAAAATTTAAGAGATCAAAAACATATTTAACCCTAAAAAATTCACAAATTCTCGTAAACTTTTATCATAAAATTTTGAGTATTAGATTATATAGGTTGACTTATGACTAATGACTAATATGTTTAATTCTTGTATGACGACTAAAAAACATGATCCAGCAGAAAATTTTAATCTTTCTAATTTCTATTTCTTTAAAATCTAAAATTATTTTTTCTTCCTCTTGTTTAGTTAGGTAGAAAAGTTTCTATCTAGAAGCTTTTCATAGATATTACATTTATTATTTCAATGTTTTTAAGGTTAGTTTTTTTTCCAATCCAAAACAATAATTGTTCATATTCATTTCCCTTTCATGGTATAGTTAGCAGCCTTAGGTCAACTAATTCAATTCAAGTAAGTTTGGTACAAGAATATCTCGTCATGTTTAAATTATACTTCATTTTTGTTTGCATTTTCTCTCTTCTTATTAACTTTTCTTCTGATCTTGTTAGAAAAGAATAAGACATATATTTATTTCTAACTAAAACTGGATCGATTAAAATAGAGTTCAGATTCTCTATTGGCTGTTTTGATATTGTCTTTTGAACATTAAAAATACATTATGTTGGTATTTTAAATATCTTTTTAATATATTTTAAAACGTCAAAATTAGGGATAATAAACGTATTATTAAGACACAGTAGAAAAACAACACAAAAAACTCCAACAAAGAATCCAAATTCCTAAAATTATATATATATATATATATATATATATATATATATATATATATATATATATATATATATATATATATATATATAAAGCTTCTTCCACTTTCTAAAATTAAATACATACCTAACAATTGGGTTATCCAATCAAAAGAATATGATCAAATATTAAAAAGCATGCATGTGCCAAAAATATACCTTTTTGAGACTCAATTAAAATAAGATTAATATAAAAATTCGTAAATTCAATTGTAAAAATTTGAATTGCCTTCATCTTTTTATGTAGTCTTTAATTACTTGAGGTTGTATGTTCAACGATTCTTTATTATTTTGATACTAAGTTTCAATTAAAAACATTTCACGAAAAAAGATTATTTCTAAACGTGATTCGAAAATTTAAACAATATTAATTTTAATAATAATTAGTTATTTTTGAATGTATGTGGATAATGATTAGCTTGTATAATTAATACTTAATCATTTTTGTATATAATTTGTCTTCATAATTTTAGTCACATCCACTAAGGTTAGCATAGATAATGCATCAATTTGTTTAAACATAAAATAAAAAATTTTAAAAAATATTTACGGAAGAACCTTAGGATTTGTTTCTTTAAAATAAGCAAATTAGGAAAATACATTAAAAAAAACTACTTACTTTGTTAAAAAATTATTTAAAAAAAAAAGAAAAAACAAGTTGGCCAAATATATACAAAAGAATCTTAGCTTCCAATATTATTTTGTACAATGGAGATAAGATATCTACGTATAATATACGAATAAGTGGTGGAATAATATATGTTCTACTTGTTTCTCTTTCATTTTTTATCATACATTTTTTTTTTAATTTCTTTTATGGCAAACAAATTTGGACAATTCTTTGATTTTAATTAAAGTAGATACTAATTATTTGAGCTTTGTCTATTCAATAATTGGAAATAATTATATTGATTCAGAGAAAGTTAAGTAGTTACGTTTCCTGATATACTGTTAGGTTTTTGAATCTTTATCTTCTTCCAACAAAAGAAGCTTTTCTTTCAAGTATGATATCTTCAACCCTTACGCATAAAACACTACTCAATGAATCTCGAATTTTCATTCTCATCTCAGACAAAAAAAAAAGAGTACTGTTCATGAAAATTTTTCACCACAAACTAAAATTCACTTCTTTACAATTATAATTCTGAAGTGGAACAAATAGAAAACTAGCTTGCACACTTATTTTGGTGAATGTTGAAAGTCTCAAATCGACTAAAGATAAGGCCAATTCACAGTATATAAGTGGATGCAATCAATCATCACCTTACAAGTTGGTTTTGTGGGGTTGAGTTAGATTTTAAAGCCCACTTCTAATATGGTATCAGAGCCAAGTTAGAGTCTATCCTAGCGAGCTTTCTTGGACATTCGGTTTCACCCGATATCAGGCCGCTAACGGACCACCCATTAATTTCTAGTCCCACGCATGAGATAAATATATCTCGGTGTGAGGGCACTAGTGCAGAATCGCGTTTTTAACTTGCCTTATAGGAACCGAAGCTTATAAGGACGCGGTGACATTTTTTAAAATTTTTGAACTTTTTTTCTTCGGGTCCCTATCCAACCGAAGCCTATAAGGACTTTTATGCTTCAGTTATCACTCAGACGAGGCCTATAACTTGTCAGTGTTCCCCAAAATTTCAAAATTGCCATTGACAGCAGAGGCTTTGGCCTCGAGTGGAATAGGACCGAGACCTATACGACTTTATGCCTCGATTATTAATGGAACTGAGGCCATAGACCTTATTTAGGGTTCCAAATTCACAAACCCTGCACCTGTTCATCTTCTCTGCGCGAACCCAAATCGCGAACTGGTTTTTTCTCCTCTGCGCAACTCCCCCAAAACGCAACCAAACCGGGATCCAGCGCGACGTTAGACCACTACGTGCCACAACGACGCGAAACCAGGCTGTTGCTGCGCGTTCGGAGCCATACTTCAATGACAGAGATCGACACTACTGTGAGCGAAGACGCAAACAACCTTTGTTGTGACGCCATCAACCTCGCCATTATTGCTCTGTCTTGCGAACCAGATCTGTCTCGCGCCTCCGCCGACCACCACGAGTCGCGCCACTGAAGGAACATCACCTGCGACACGTGCGCGACTGCACCATCGACACCACCATTGGAAATCTTCGCCGCTGCCGCTGCAAAATCACCACTGCGAGTCGTGTGCCACTGCAAAAAATACCTCCTGAGTCGCGTCGACGCTGCATGAACCACTGCTTGCTGCGAAATGCACCTCCACAAACCTGCAGAAAAGGCTCTACGAAATTTTTAATTAAAAAATAAAAAATTTTAACCTATGGCTTCGGTTCTCACAAACCCGAAGCAAAAAAGTCTCTCTATGGCTCCAGTCCCTTTGCAATCGAGACCAAAAAACACCCCTTTTGGCCTCGTCCCAATATGCCTCGAGTCTAAAATCGAGGCAAAATGACAAAAATAACTGAGGCCAAAAGTTCTTACTGCACTAGTGAATGTGCAATCCTTATCTTACAAACCGATTTTGTGGAGTTAAGTTAGACTTAAAGCCAATTCTAAGAATGAAGGGAATGATTCATTCACTTTGCACATTTTATTTCTGTTAATTTCTTAATAATTAATATTTAATTTCATGTCTTATTATCTTAGAGAAAACATGCACACGATTATATATTCTAATTTTCAAATATGACATTTATAAAAGATTATGTGTTTTGACATGCTATTTTTTTTCTTATTTTTAACTTTTACAAGTTCTTGATAATTTTTTAAGTTTTAAACCTCATCGCAATCCAATAATATTTAAATCCATAACTCAATCCAACTATTTTAAATCTATAATAACAATCATATAATATACACTTTATGAAATAATTCACCTAGTGCTTACTCAATTATTTTATCAGTATTTCAATGTTGATATATTATTTTTAAATCATTATACCAATCAAACAACATACATTTTATGAGATAATTTATTTAAGTAACCAAAACAGATTTTAAAGCATAAGGAAATCTCGCTTGAACGTCCAATATACTTAAATATCATTTGTAAATAAAATAGGGTTGAATCACATTGAATTCATTTTTTAAATCTCTTTTATTATCATTTTTTTAAATTATTTATTTAAACACTTGATAAAAGTGCATGTTTTCTTGTAATTTAAAAATAAAAATTAAATATATAGATAAAGAGATTCATCTTTACTAATATATTCTACATACGATAACAATTTTTAATTTATGCATATAAAATAAAATAAAAAATCAAATATTTGATTGTAATTTTGTCATAAATTTGGTGTGATCGTCTTGTTTTTTTTTTCTTTTTTTTAATAAAATCATCATGATATATATGAACTTATTTAAAATTGTTATTATTATTGTTTACATATTAGAAACAATTATATATCCCAAAATATCTCTATTATTATATAATTGAGATCTTTCGGAAAAATAAAGAAGTACATGTTATATTTTTATTTATAGTGATGTTAGAGTACAATCTTTAAATTGAATTAACGAGTTTGATAGGTATTTTAACTAATTTAGATTTGTTATATTAATACTCCATTCATCCATTATAATTAGTGTGTTAAAAATGTCTAAAATAAAGGTTATTTTATTTTTTTTAAACATAATTACTCTATACTTATACCTCCAATGTTATTTTTATAATATTTAAGTTGTTTAATAACATTTTCTTAATAGTGAAGTCAATTTCATAAAATTAGAAGTACAAGTAGGTCAAAATCAACCTACAAGCTCAATCAACTAAACCTAACTATACATTTGAATCAATTGAGTCATAAAGTTGAATTGAATTTTATTAGATTTAATTTTGTTTTGCCTAATTAAAGTTTAGTTAGATACACAATGAATAAGTTTTCAACTACATCCAACTTAATCTAAACATAATTTTTATAACTTTTTTTGGTTATTTATTATCGATTTACTTAGTTTTAATAATATTGTGATAAAGCCTACTTTTATTTATCTATTGCAAAATAACTAATTTTATGGGTTATCCATTTAAGTTTTTTTTTTTTTTTTTTTTTTATTTTTTTTTTTTTTTTGTGTTTTTTTTTTAATTTTTTTTTTTTTTTTTTCATTAGGAAGTATCAAACAAAAGTTTGGTTGTATTCTTTTCTTAAGAATAACCTAATTGTATGAGATGATACCTTTTGTATTTTTTTTTATAATTTTTTTTAAGATCAAGTACAATGCTTATCATGGGATAGAAAATATATTCTTCATTTAGCTTAATAATTATGAACTGATAACCTTTTACTTAAAAATTGTATTTTTCCTATATTAGGTAACTTGCCAACTATTCTCATTAAAAAGATAACACCAATCCATGAATTAAAATTGATAATTAAGAGAACTAAAATGACACTAATTGTCAGTATTTGAAAAGGTTTAAAATAATAAAATATTTTACCGTTCAATTCATCCTTTAGTCTATTCTTATAATTTGTTTAGGGTCGTACATACAAAGTACAATAAGTAAATAACTATAAAATTACAACAAAGTCATTTTTAAAAAATCAGTAAAGTTTGAAAACGTTATAATATATTTTCTTTTTTTCCTGTCTCTCGTATTTTCTTATTAATTTATCTTATCGTAATAAGGAGATAATAATTAAATTTTAATTATATTATCTGATTTTTATTACCACAAAAATGTGAGTGGGGATGATGGACAAGTATGTTTCAATTAATAATAATAATTATAATTAACGAAACAAAAATGAAATTTCCGTGTCTATGCCGCAATACAATGAATCCTTCCTTCTTCTTTTTTCCTTTTTCCTTTTTTTGCTTTTACAATTAATTCCCTTTCATATAAACAGCGTAACTTAAAAAAAAAAATTAAAGAAAAAAAAAACTAATAGAAACCCCGGAATGAAGCGATCCCATCGGAACATTCCAGAACCACCAAAATGTGGCACCGATGGATCCTACGTGGCATAAACGACGCCGTTGCCATCGGAGGGCGAGAAGGCGAGAAGCATGAGCGCCGCCATGATCCCGACGGGGAAGAAGAGAAGGACGAGTGGCGGCGGCGGAAGAGGCGGTAGCATGAGCGGAAGCACCACCATAGACGCCGCGAGCGCCGCCAGAATGAGAACGGATCCTAAGCTGAAACACCGCACCATGTTGTTGTTGTTGCTGTTGACGATGATGTTGTTGTTGTTGTTCTCCCTACGATCATGTTCCTCTCCGACACCGCGAGAGGGTAAAAGCGTAGTTTCCGACACGGTGCGTTCTCTGAACCTCTTACTGTGTATGTGTTTCTCCAAAACGCTAACGTTGGGGCTTGCAAAGCAAATTGAGTTACAGAGAGCGGTGTCGCGGTTTTGGGTGTGTGTATATATATATAGCAGGCGTGGCGCGTGGTGCATTGGATTGGGTCTCTTTCTCTCTCTATGGCGCGAGTTTCGATGGATGGACCCAAGTGGTGTGGGCCCCACGTGCTGGATGTGTGCGGTTGGTTAAGTTAACTTGAGGTGATTATTTTGATTTTGAGTTGACGTGGGGTGGGAGTAATAATAATAGTTTAATTTAATGGAAGAGTGTTATTAATATATTATTTAACATTTTTTATTGACTAAATTCAATTTCATGAGGATGGAGAAAGAAATTAAAAAAAAAAAATGTTATGTTAATTTGTGTAGAAGAGTGTGATGATGGTGGTGGTAGGAATCTGCAGAATCGTAACAACAGATCCCAATATATACACTCTTGATACGTCTCTGCAGTTTTTTTTTATTCTTTATTGCGGTGCTCATCTATCAACTTGCCTCTCATTTTTTTTTTTTTTTTTTTCTTTTCTTTCTACATCATTTCTTTTTCATAAATTACTTTTCTCTTTCCCATTCTCAGATTGATCTGGATGAATGTATGTTGTTGAGGGGGAATTGATTCACATGTTTCATACTATTTTTCTAAGCATACTTCTCTTAAATCAACAATTATTTTCTGAATAGTTTTTACTTTTGGAAATAAGATGGCATTTTACCAAACTCAAAATTCTAAAATAGTCGTTTCAAAATAATCGTGATGATTGACTTGAAAAAGAAAAAAAAAATGAATTTAAGTGGATTAGAAAATAAAGTTTTTGTTGGCATTTTTTAAGAAATTTGGAGGTAAAAGTATCTAAATTTAAAAGTCAAAGTTGAGTGAGTGATTTAATTCATTAGATAGATTAAAAATTAAGTTTAACATTAAATTATTCTTGATGTTGAAAGTAATATAAAATTATACTTAGATGAGTTAAATTTATTTTATAAAAAATATTTAAATGAATAAATTAAAAAAATTAATTTTTTTAATAAAAAATAATAAAAATACAATGCATTTACGTATTGGAAATTCTTTTGGTAAACATTTTAAAAATTTAAAATATTAATTATTTATAATTTTAAACGTGAAAATGAGTTGAAGATACAAACATCTTTTATCATGAATCATCCTCAAATAATCTTATACCAGGAAAGATGACAAAATAGGATAATTTTGCAATTTCTTCTTTTCATCTGCATTCAAATCCTAATTGGCAAACACCATAATTCCTCTCTAATCACTTTGAAGAGTAAATCTGTCCAAATAAACACAGTATTATATTTGGTAAGGATCCTCAACATTTAATATTTTTAACATTATTATTATAATTATTATTATGAAATAGTTCAATAGAATTGACATCATATTTTTAGCGTGGACAAGAAGAAAGAGTGAGATTGTTTTAGATGTAAAATCCAAAGTGTGAAAAAAGTTGAAGTTGTTATTGTTGTAAGAGAAGATGAAGAAGGGTTGAAAATATTGGAATGGGCGAAGATCACGTGAGAATGAAGAAGAGGATGTCTGGGCCAACACAGCATTAATTTGACTTGGGTCCTTTAGTTGTTGTTTTAACCAATCATCGTCTTTTTACGACTATCCGTTGCACAATGCTTCAACCTTTGTGTGGCTGCGTCAACTTTTATGAGTACCAAAATGAAAACGTGACCACTTTTCTCGATACATTCATTTTCACCACTATTCTACAACACGTTTTATGGTATATTCGTCAAGAGTTTACGTTAAATGAACAATACGTATTTTATTATATAAAAATACAGTATATTATGTATATTTAAAATGTAAAATATTTCGCTTTTCTCTGTACAAGAGTAAAATGTTACATACTATATCCAATTAGATTTTATTTTCTTGTATCTAAAGTTTTACTCTTCTGTTTTGCTTGCATGTACAAGTTTGTGTGATCACATGTCATATGTGAATCATAATAATTGAATATTTGTCAAGTCCATGGTAATATATTTAGTTTGTGAATTAGAATTTTGTGAACAAGTTAAGTTTTTTTAGTTTTTTTTTTGTGTGATAAATCTATGAAGAGTATAATAGTAATGGAAATTAATTTTATTTAGTTATTTTAGAAAGAAATCAATAATTTTTGTCTCGGGCCGACTCCGCTCAACCTATAATTCATTAAACTCGGCACGGCCTTCAATTTAGACTCACTTGGCTCAAATTTCAGCATGAGTCAACATTTCTCAACCTTCATAATAGGTTGACTTGACTCGACCTTTTTCCAAATAGACTTAGCTCGACTTTGTCCAGACTAATTAGGCTCGACTCAACCTGAGTTAGCTCGAACTAGATGTCGAGACTATTCGTTCCGAACTGAAGATTGATATGTCTCAACTTTTGAAAATATATTATATCAACTTTTTATGTACATACCAAATTATTTTGAAAAATACAAATTTGTATAAACATAATTTATATGAAAATAACATGTGCTTTGATTCTATATTCAACGCTTTCATTTTTTTTTAATTAAAACATGTGTTTTTAATTTTTTTTAATTAAAAGATACAAAAAAGCATTAGTTAGAGGAAGTTATATCAATTTTTTTTTCAACTTACAAGCAAAAGTTTGATGCCAAGTGTTAGAACTAAATGTATTTTAGATAATAGGCTTTTTCTGAAAAATTTTATTAATATACTTTATACTAATTTTTAATGTGATTTTCAGAATTGGTATATCTATTGAAAATCGACCTTTTTGTGAAAAAAAAATAGCATTTGTTAAATATAGATCACTAAATAATATCAACATGGTCAAAATTTTAAAAAAGTGGACAATTTTTTTAAATGGTCATGCCGCCACCAATAAAAAGTTAAAATTATAATTAACTAATGATCACATGATTGTTTCAAAATTCATATGCATTTTTTAATCTCTATTATTCAAATATGATCTAAGAATTAAAATTTTCATATCTAGAACAACCAAATTTCTTAAAATGAAACTGACAGTGTAAACATTAATTAGTAGAAAGACTATGTAACAAAAAAGTTAAAATTTTGAAAAGATTAATTACACAAATATAAATATATAATCACGAAAAGTATATAAGTGATGTATCATTAATTGAAAATGAAATGAAATGTTTCAATTGCATCATTGCAAATACATATTTATTCATTTTTTTTTATAGTTTGAAAATAGAAATGTTCTTATCATCAGCTTTAAAAACATGGTGATGTTAACTAGCACCTACCATGTTTACGTGCATAGAATATGAACCAGAACAACTATTATTATTGCACCAAAACAAACTAAAAAGAAGAAGAAGCTCAAAAAGACTTGTGTCACAAGACCACGTAACAGAAGCCACTTCATCAAATCCTCTTTTATATATAAATGTATAAAAAATTTATAATTAATATCATCATGCAAATATTTTATTTTGTAATTTATACTTAGTATTTATAATATAAAGTTTATTTTTAATTCTTGTTTATTTTTAATTTAAATTGGAAATAAGATTACAATAATATTAAAAAAGACAAATGATTTTTGTTAATATTCGACTATGCAAATTTATGGTATTTTATTGAAATATTCGACTATGCAAATTATTGAAATATATACAACTTCAAATTGATTGGACAATAGGATAATGCACTAACACTGAAGAAGCTTTTTATATATGATCATTTTTATTTTTCTTTATGTTTGTTAATAATCCAACTACATAACTGATTCAAATTTACGATGGACAAAATCCTAATCTAAATTTATATCAGACAAATTTTCAACTTAAATTCAGGTTGGAGCTTATAATACTCGAGTAAACTTGTGTTGTTTTTAAAAAAAATAATTGATTTTGGGTTAAAGCATAAGTTAAATAAAAAATACTAATTTAATTGTAATGATTTTGTTTTGCATACATGATAAACATTGAGTTGAAGAATACTTTTTAGCCCTAAACCCTAGTCATAAATTTGAAAACAAAAATAAAATATGAAAGTATATATATATATATATATATATATATATATATATATATATATATATATATATATATATATATATATATATATTTATGGATAATTCCATAAGAAAAATATCCGTAGATAAATTAAGTTTTACATATGAATTTTACATACGAATTTATGTTCATATGTAAAATTACATTATATACGAATTTTTTTCGTATGTAAAAACAAACGAGTAGCTATTCACGTATCCATACGTAAAATCTGTATGTAAATAAAGATATACCTTTCATCCGTATTTAAAAATTTTATTTTGTTGTTCAATGTATTGTGGTTTTGAACTCATTTCACATCTCTAACCCTCATTGTTCTCTCCAACCTCTCCATACCTTTCGATTTCGTCTTTGCCAAGCTCTTATCCCACCTCACCCACGACCTCTTTACTAAAACCCTTTGCGCCTACTACCACCCTCGTCCACATCCGCTCCACCCCCAATAACAACCCTAACCTCAACTCCTACTCCTACAACTACCCACTTTCACGACAACCTCCTCTACTATCGCCTAACCTCCGACGATGTCGTTTGGGACAACATTTTGGGTCGATTCCGATGGCACCGGCCATGCCACCCACCTCTAGCGACATTCCTTTGAAGTGGTCAAGAAGGAGCTCGACCTTGTCCCCACACTTCCAGAAGCTTCCCTTGCTCACAGAATTACACAATGAGTGTGAAGTTGTTAGCAGCAAACAAATCAAGTGGGTTGGTTCCCTGCTTCTATCTTTTCGTACTCCAAATTAAAATGCTCTTTTTAGTTATATTCACCAACGATAACCCCTTATAAATTTCACTTTATTTTTATGGGGAGTACATTATGGCTTTTGATTCCATCGTTGTAGATTTTTTAAGGAGTCAAATGAGGAGGAAAGAAAGCATGTTGAGAAATTGATGGAATATCAAGTATAAAACAGTTACAACTTTTAATCTACACAAAGATTTTGTATAAAATTTCAAATCTGATTAATTTTCAGAACAAACGTGGTGGAAAAGTGAAGTTGCAATCGATTGTGATGCCTCTTTCTGAGAACATGAGGAAATGGGAAGATTCCTTGTATAGTTTATGTGTATGACCCTCTCGTTCTATTTTTTTTTTTCATATAATTTATAACTAAACCTTTCTCTTTTGTTGCACTATGTGCATTTATTTTAACGAAAGATGTGTGTTTAGTTTGTATGTACATGTTGACTTAATTGGTTAATTTTATAAAATATATAATTTCTTACCAGATTCATTTCATATGTAACAGATGATGTAACACAACTTATTCAAAGTTTATAAATTTCTAAGTATGACACTAAATGCGTTTGTGTTTGTTTCTTGTTGCAGTAAGGGAACTTGCTCTGTCTTTGGAGAAGCTAACAAATGAGAAGCTTCTTAACTTGCACACTGTGAGATGAGTTTTTTGTTTGTCACATTTATGTCCAATTCAATGTTATTAAAATGCGTATTCCTTTCTTTGACCTTGTTACATGTTGTTTGACAGGTTGAACCAAAGAACAATGATGTGCAATTGACAGATTTTATTGAAAGCGAATTTTTAGGTGAACATGTAATTTGGTGTTGCAAATTAAGGGAACTTTTGTCTTGTAGTTTATTAGATAAATTATTAAGTGAATTTTATCAATATTCAATTGACAAACTTTAGATTTTAAATTGATCAAAGAAAAATAATTTATTTTTATTTTGGTAGGTGGAAGCTATTAAAAAATTTTGAGTATGGTGCTCAGCTCAGAAGAGTAGGCAAAGGACATGGTAAAAAATTACTTTTTCTGTTGCATCCTACTTGTTGAATATGTCATTCCCAAATGCTTTCAAAGAAAAAATATCTAATTGGTTTGTTTTCTTTGATGTGAATTTTCAAGTGTGACACTTTAATCAAATGTTGCTCCACGAGGAGGTACTCTATATAGAAGTGGCAAAATATTTATTCTAGTATGACCTAAAATTGTTCGTGGGATATATAAAAGTCTTCTTGGGGACCTTGGTTTTAGATATAGGTTCTTAGTTCTCTACTTGGATTATATGTTGTTAAGACTTGATTTTGGATGTGCTACTAGAAATTTATTAGATTGTTATGTGTACCAAATTCATTGGAATTAGTGTTATTAGTGTTGGTAAAATTTTATTTCATTTTAACTTTATTGCAATTAGATTACTGGAATATAAAAAGAATTCTTATAAACATGTTACATTTGGGTTTATTTATGCAAAATGTCACTCATCAGTTACATACAAATTTATTCTGTGGGTAAAATCTACATTTATTACATACGGACACATTTTCGTATGTAAAGATATCCAAAATTTCATATGGATTTATTCCGTAGGTAATGTTTTCATCAGTTACATACAAATTTATTCGTATGTAACATTACATACGAAATTTTTTTCGTATGTAAAATTTTTGATACCTATTTTACATACGGGTTTTTTTCGTATGTAATTCATCAAAATTGTGCAATTACATACGAATTTAAGGCTTTACATACGAATTTTGTCCGTAGAAAAAATGGATTTTTTTTGTAGTGATAACTCACTGAACATATAAATGTCGAAGTTCTGATACCAATTGATGAGAAACCAGGAGAGTCGTTTTGATATTCAATTTAGGGACAGGAATTGATGTCACACTCAAGAAATATGAGAAAGTGAGTGATAAGTCATGAGGTTGATCACCATAGATTGCCTTAATAAGATCAAAATTGAGTTCTTATAACTCAAAACTCCAAAAGGTTCTCACAAAGAGAAATCTCATTAAATAGATTATGTTTAGTTATCAAACAATAAACATGTTCCATTAAGCAAGTCAATATTGTGAAGCAAAAGCAAATATCATTTCACCAAGCCACTTTTAGCTTAATTAAGCATTGTTTTCAACAATTAACTATTAGCTTAACTGAAATATTCTTTCGACTCAAAGCACTCATGGATGACATTGTTCAAGTATTTTTTTCATAAGCCATTGCCTTAACTAAGTTTTTTTTTTTTTTTTTGACAAGTCACCCCTAGCTAAATACAATGTTGAAGTGATCAAAAGATTATAATCACTTGAGAGAGTAACATCTTTTGACATATAGAATGGTTTGATTCTCTGTGTAATTTGTCTAGGTTAAACACAAACAATGTTTTTACAAAGCTTTTTTGGCACAGAGAAAATTTAGCAATTGCAAAAAATTACTATTTGTTCTTGTTTCCTCTTCTTCAAAAAGTTTCATTATATAAGCTCGTGAATAAGTAATCATTGCAATTCGTTTCTATCCATTGAGTAACTTTGAACTCACTTGAATATGTTTTTCTTCTTTTTTATATCATAAGCTTTGAGTATAGAAGCATTGAATGTGCTCCATGCAACATTAATTGCTTCCCTTCTTTGCACAACTTCTCTTATAGTTGGGAATATTTTCTCATTTGGTTTCACATCTCTCTACTTCTATGAGTGAAATGCACATCGCACAAAGCAAATAATAAGTCAAAGTTTACATATGCTTATGTTAGATAAAGTTGGCGGACATTTAAACTTTAGCTCAAATCACAAGAGTTTTTTAAATGAGACTTTTAAACTTCGTGCAAATCTCGTGATGATAGATGCTGAAAACATTTCCTTTTCATCAAATACAATTTCTTCATATTTAACATCAGCTTGAGTTATAGGACTTGTAAAAGTTTATAACTCATTTAACTTATAGGCTTCTTTTGAGTAGTAAATCCTTACAAATATCTACAACTCATTAGTGGTAGATACTTGAGGATTGCCCCCTTAGATTGTGTATCTTAATCTTAATATTTGAAAGAGTTCCATGTATTTTGTGGACCTTTTCTTGTTAGACTCCACTTTTATTTTTTTAAAGGCTTTTCCTTGATCATCCTTTCAAGTTCCATTTTTACACATTGGAGTAACAACTCAATTGAGATATGCATAAATCATTTAAAGTGCCATAAGTTCTAAACCAACTCAAACATTTTATTTTAATTTAATTCTGGAAAATGTTCAATTTCAACTACATATAACATTATTTCCACTATAACCAAAATTTACCATACACTGCAAAAAAAAAAAATCTCTATATGGTAACTAATTTTAATGATAAAAAATAATTAATAATTATAATGACCAATTTAAATATCAATTTACAAAACTAAAAGTTATTAATTACTAAAATAGTTAATATTATGAATAAAAAGTTATAATCAATTTGTAAATTAATTTATCAAAATTTTTACTACCAAAAATATTTCTTTCTAAATTTATCTCTAAATTAGTGTCTAGATACAAAGATGAAAATGTCAAAAGGTGAAAAATGTGCACAAAATTATTAAATGATTAAGAAACATAAAAAGGAAAACAAATATTATATCTAACTTTTCCATGATAAGACCGTACTAATTAGCAAATATTAGACTCATCATAATATTGTCTATTGATAAATAAGATTAGGACTATAATACTTGGACAAAATTTTATTTAACAAAATTTGACACAATTTGTTCTTTAACACACATTAAATATTTTTTTCTTTTTTTAAACTACATCAAACATTTCTTTAAGATACTCGCATACATTATCAAAAGTTATACACAAAATTTTGTAAAAAAATAATTTTCCATCAGATTATTTATACTTCAACTATAAAACAAATAATATATCAGTACCCTGACACTCTCTTTCTTTTTTATTTAAGTTTAAAAGAAATATGAAAAGTATGAAAGCATGGAGAAGGAAAATAGTATTTAATTGTGGTGAATTTATTGATGATTGGGAAAGAGGAGGTGAAAAGTTGATGCTGTGGAGGGCCATACTTTATGATTCTCAGAAAATCACAGAGTCCAACACATAGTTCAGAATTTTTTTGAGTTGAGAGATATGGTTTGTTCCAAAGTCCAAGAATGCTTTCATGTTGGAACTGAGAATAGGAAGAAGACACGAGACAAGAATCAACATGGGAATGGGCGTGGCTGTGCTCATTTTCTGTTTGTGTCTCTGTTCGTTGCATTACCTCATTTTCTGTCGAAATTCATCTTTCCTTTTTCTTCATTCTCACACACAACTCACAAATTCTAATATATCACATTACTTTCTAAACTCTTCTACTCACTCCTACCACCCTCACTCTCTGCTTCCATCAAATTTTAAAGAATTATTATTTTTTCAGAACAACATGAACTCATCTTTACAAAAAAGAAAACTTTAAATAAGTTTAGTTGGAGTTTTTCTTAAATTTTCTTATGAGTGATTATATTATATACATATTTTTTAATTAATATCATTTCCTTTCTTTGTGAGTTACATGATATAATTATTCTCAGTATTAAAAAATGTGAAATTTTATGATTCATACGAATATGATAAGTGACATTTGTTATTAACGAGGTTGTCACGATTCTGATGTATTCTATGTAAAAGATATGTTTTCGCAACTATTTACTCATTTTATATTTTTTTTTAATACATAAAACAAGTGAACAATATAATAATTTAGATAACAATTACATTTTATCAAAAGGTTAAGAAACTTAATTAAAATATAAAATTTTAAATACTTAATATACTAAAATATTTAATAAAAATTCAATAAAAAATATCTTAATTTGAATGTTGATTAAACAAAATCTTTTTATATTTTATTCGTACACATAAAGGAGTTGATGTTATGTATTCTTTAGTTCTTTAATGATTTAATTAGTCGGATGGTATCCCTTTTAAACAAAAATTATTATTGCCGTTATTCATGATTTTTACTACTGAATTTTGATATAAATATCAATACTTAATTTTATAAGTCATTTTAATTATCAACATCGTTAACAATATTAATAATATTTTGCTATAAAAAACTTAATTCAGACATTTTTTTAAAAGTTGAAATTTAATTAATATTTTTTAAAAAAAAGTACCAATCTGACACGTATAGATAAAAGTAAGTACCATCTTACTAATTAAATTTTTTTAATCAATCTTGTGATAACCATGATAAAAATGAATGTGCTGGAATTGTTGGCAAAAGCATATCTTTGGGTTGAAATCAACGGTGGTGGTGAGTGAGAGAGAGAATATCACATGATGATTATGATTTGTGTGATTTATGATGATGAATTGGCATGAAATAGGTAAATGAGAGAGAGAGAGAGAGAGTGAGAGAGAGAGAGAGTGAAGAGGGAGAATATATGCAATGCAAGTGGTGGTTACGATCCAATTAATAGCAATCTTCTGTGGGTTTTTGGCTCTGTGCAATGTATCTCACCACGTGGGATTACCTTACCCCACGCGCCAATCTCATTCCAAATTTCCACCACTTGATTCATTACAAACACACGCGTGATTCTATTGTACTCTCTGCACCCTATTTTTCTTCTCTCTTCCGCACAACTCATTGCATCCTAGGCTTCCACCTAAATCCTATACCCCACGCCCACCCAAAACAAAAATCAAATTAAATTTTATATTTACAACTTTTCTCCTCTAAAATATTCAATTTTTATTTTATCTCCTCGTCATATTCAATTTTTATCTTTTGTAATATTTTATATTTCAAACAAATAGAAAAATTAAAACATTTCTTTTTAATGTGTTAACTATAATATTTTATAATAATTCAAATTATTTGGGTAAATTTTCAAAAATATAAATATATAAATAACATAACATTTTTATTCATTTATAATTATATATAAAGAGATATTTCTTTTTGTTTACATAATTTTTATGTCCACCAATATAAACATAGATGCGACAACATTTGCATTTATACATTGTTTAAATATTTGTATTATATTATAAGTTAATATATATATATATATATATATATATATATATATATATATATATATATATAAGAAATAATTGAAGGTAACTGATAGAACTATAAAGGGTTAAATATTTTTTTGTCCATCAACTGTTAGTAAAAGTTGGAATTAGTCAATTTTTGAAATTTTGATCTAATTTAGTCTTCTAACTTTATAATTGTGTGAATTTAGTCATTTTAATCAAATTTGGTTAGATTGATTTGACATTTCAAATATATTTCATGATAGTTTTTTAGTTAACATTAAAGTAAAATTGTGTCAAACGGTATAAACAACTCAAATACTATTATAAAATGTGTTTGAAACATTCAATAAACTTAATTAGATTTTGTTAAAATGACTAAATCTACACGGTTCTAAAATTGGGGACTAAATTGGACTAAAATTTTAAAAAGTAACTAATTTTAATTTTCCCTGAAAATTGAAGGACAAAAATATATTTAACCCAACTATAAATATAATAATAAAACAAAAGAGAAAAACAATAGAAATTTGTTATAAACTTTTAACAAAATATTTTAAAATAGCAATTATTTTTAAAAAAAAAATATTAACAATTATATCTTTAAAAGTTAGTCAATAATTATATTATAAAAAATAAAATAAAAATAAAAAATATATAAAAGATATTCTTTTTATATAAATATAGATTAATTCAACGATCTATTTGTCCAAATATTGGATTAACTTTATTGTTTTTACACATGACTAACTTGTCAACCTATCTTAAAGTATAATCATAAAGGAAATATTAAACATTTAATTTATTAATTCATGAAAATTTGAAATTTCTGATTAAAATAATTAAATTACACTAATACCCTTGATAATTACACTTATATTTTCAACTTTTTCATCCTTCCACCAAAACCTCCTTTACGGTGTGCAAGTAATGTAAGAAAATGGTGCAAATATATTTTGTTTAAAATCTAAGAAAGGCACGTGTAATGTAAAAAAGAATGGGACAACTATAATTTTTAAAAGATTGAGATATCAGTTAATCTGAAAAAAAAATCCTAAAGTAATGTTAGTGTTATTTAATATAAAAGTAATGTTAAAACTTTTTAAAAGTTGGAATTGACAATAATTCCTTAATTCATTATGTGATGATTTAAATGTTTAATCACAAAATCTTAGTTTATAAATTTTACTTTGTTAAATATAAAATGAATTATAAATTAGGTGATAAATTATGATTCGTTGATAGTACAATTTGTGTCATGTATCCGTATCTGACACATATATGTATATGATACTTTAAGATATTTTACCAATACTTATCGATGAAGTATATAATATATAAACCAATCATGTTTTTATGATGACAAAAATTTATAAATTTTTATGCTGAAAAATATTTAATATATTTAATTTTAATTTAGATTCACATAAGAATGATCATATATTTATCATTTTTTTAAAAATGTATATTTTTCAATATGCATATATCACATGTCATGTCATATTATTTTCAAAATTAGCATATGTCGTATTCAATACATGTATCATATTTGTGCACAACATAGTCTATAAACTTATGGTTTAATTATGCCTTTGGTCCCCATTTTGGAGTCAAAATCTCAATTTAGTCAGTTTCACGATTTTTATTTTTTTGATTTTTTGATTTTTTTTTTTTTCTTTTTTTTTTTGAATTTTTTTTAAATAAAAAAAATTTCACGTGTCAAGCTGTCGTCGTGCCACGTGGCAGTGACAGAGTGATGTGACAGTGATAATGTCAGGTGTCAGTATTATGTCAGACTCCTTCTAACGACGTCAACCCAGACTTAACAAAAAAGGCAAACTTAAGATGTTTAAACAAAAAAGAAAATTAATTTGAGACTTTTAAAAATTCGGATATCAAATTGAGATTTTTACTCCAAAGGAGCAAAGATATTATTAAACCTAAACTTATTTAACTTACTATCCTGTTGGGTTAGGACTATTTTTTTTCTTACCTTTTACGATTAAAATAATGAAGTGTTATTTAAAAAAAATGATATCATATATGATAATGTTGTTTAGAGGAAATTGAATCGTTTGGAATATCTCCTTCATTAGGAAAAGATTGAATAGTTTTCAATTTTTATAACATAAAACTTTAAAAAAAAAAAAACCTATTTCATTTGTTTATCTAGAAAAAATACTTTTCATTTACTGCCGTTTGTATTTTTTTTTATTTTAATTCCGGTTCTTGTTCTTTTATTTCAGTCCTGTATTATATATATATATATATATATATATATATATATATATATATAATAAAGTTAAGGATCAAAACCAAAAACAAATTGCAAAATCAAAAGTCTTAAGAAAAAAAATTCTAAGAGTCAAAAGAAAAACACAACTACACGTTCCAAAGATTAAAAAAATGTATTTTTTTTAAATCAAAATGGTTTTTATAAAAAGATCCAGAGATATTATCACTCAGTTTATGTTATTACATGGAGAATTTTATTCCATATTTATCTTAATTACATAAAGTTATAAGTAAACTACTCCTAGCTAATTTATTTTCGACTTTCATGCCTAAAATTACTAAAATAAATTATTGCACGTGTCTCTGATATTTCTCACACGTATATATTCTTACTATAAGTATATGGAATGAAGACTTTAAATGTTAGTTAGAACTCCAACTTTTTGTTATATTTATCATGATGGAACTGTTTTATTCCTAAGTATACATTATTTCTTCAGAGATATTTTTTGTTATTATCTTTGTACTTTAATTATATACCTTGTGAGATTCCTATACTTGAACAAATTTATATATAAGAATATTAATACTTTAGCATGGAATATATTAGGAAAACAATAGATATGGGCTTGTAAGGATCGAATATGTTGTAAAAATTTCCTAGTTTTAGTGAAAACATTTCTACATCTTTGTAGTTAATTTGAAATCACTTTTTTTTTGTTATGACTTATTATTTATTGAACTTTTCATCTAATTAATTGACTTTAATATATTTTAATTAATAATAAAATATTTTTTAGCCTTGATATTTGTTTAACATTCTATCTAATTCATCCACTCAAAATTAAAAAAAAAAGTTTCCAAATATAAAAGAATGAAAAAAATAAGTTATTAATTATAATTTCTCGTAAATAAATTTGCTACATATAAGTTAAGGATTCATTATTAGAATTTGTTACGGATCAAATAAGGATATGCTTTCATAATTTGCAGTGGATCAATTAGGGATAAGTTGTTAGAATTTCCTTCAGACCAACTAGGAATTAGCTAGTGATATGTTTTATAATTTGCTACGATTAGCTATGGATAAATTGTTAGAATTTACTACGGATCAACTAGGGATATGTTTTTATAATTTGTTACGAATTAGTTAAGGAGTAACTAGAGACAAATTCTTATAATTTGTTATGGATTAGCTGTGGATAAATTTTGTAGCTAATTAACAAGGCTATTAACATGCTTTCTTTTAATTCATTAGTGAGGCTTTAGAGTGGAATTTGCTACGAAAAATTCGACTAATAGCAAGGAAATAATTTCCTCGCTATTTAGTTACCTATATTTAGCTACGAAATGTTGTCTTCACCATTTCCTCACTTGTGAGTGATCAGTGATGATTTAACTATAAATTATTTTATCACAATTAAGTTATTTTCTTGTACACTACGAGAAAACTATTTTTTAGCGGCATATATATAGAGGCGGTTATCCTAAAATGAGGCTATATTGAATAAAAATAAAATTATGTAATATTTGTAGTCGGTTTAAAACTGACCTGATCTTCTAATATTTATTTTAGACTTGAATGTTATTTTTGTTGTTAGTTGTAAGTTACTCTAGCAGGTCAATCTTGCGCTTCTATGTAAAAAATTTCGCACTTGCAGAAGTCATCTTTGCCATCTTCGTTTCTCCTCAAAATTCATTCTTTGTTTTTGCCAGTGCCTCTCTTCTTTCCGTAAGGGCCATCTACGCCATTTTCTTGTGTAAGCCATCTTCTTCCCGTAAGTTAGCTTTTTTAAGCCTTTGTTTTCCTCATTTTCTCATTGATTTTTTCTTAAGTCATTTGAAATTTATTTTTCTTTTAAATTTCCAACTTCTCATAAACTTCATCATTTTCTGTTATAAATGCTATGAAATTTATTTTATGCTATACTCGGATTTTGTCTGAGTTTTTGTTGATCTAAATGTGAAATTTGACCATAAATATGAAGATTGGAGGAGGAAGAAGCATATAATGTTATGATGAGATGACTTTGTCTGCTTTTGGTTCAAAATTGTAGTTAAGATGTTATTTTGTAATTGTTTTGTTCTCTGTGCAAATTGAACATGGTTGATTTTGCCCATAGATATTATTTATTATTATAACCACTTCAATTCAATGGAGTTGTGTGCATTGAATAAGAAAGGAGTTTGTACCTGGAAAATATGGTTCCATAATCACATTTGTATTCCCTGGTGCCACAAGTTTTCTGGTGGGCCTTCCAATAAGACTACATTGTGTAACTCTTAGAGCACTTGTCACATTTCTATTTCTTCTCGCCATGTTTACGACTATAGTGTTTTTTTTTTATGCTAGTGAAGTCTCCTAATGCACGAGTTCGGTTATGGTGCACGCATGATGGCTCAGGGCAAACATACACATGTTTCCATACCTCAATGCTTGTCCATTGCCTTAGTTTCCATGAAAGGTTATGACCTTTGTGGTGCAACTGAAGGTTTTGGTCCCTCATAAACCCTTTATTGCAGATGCCATGTTTTTATTTCTTAGCCTAAGCCACATCAGCTAGTTCCCATGATCACCTCTAACATCCCAAATTCCTACACTTCTTACTGCTTTAACTTGAGACCATAAACAAAATAAAATATATTATAGTAAATGATATATTGACAAAAGTTCCTTAGCCATGAAAAATTCAAATAACTGCGCAATTTAGTTATAGCTCTCTAGGTGTACTTTTGACTATGTTATATCTAGAGAACAAGGTTAATCTTGTAAGGCCATAGGCAACTCAAGAATTGATTGTCAAAACTTATTTTTCATGGACGTGTCAAAATTAATTCAAGTGTTGTGTATTATGTTTTACTTGACTTTGTAAATAGAATCTTTCAGTTGTAAATATTTTGTTGAACACACGGTGAATCATAAGAGGCAATGTTTTTTGTATTATGTTGTTTCTACCGATCTCCTTTCTTCCAACAGGATGTAAGTTATATCTTAGTTGGCTACTATTGTTGTATCTATTATATGTATAACCAATATAACTAATGCTTACATATAAAATATTAATTTCTTTCAGCCTAACAGTGATTATGATGTTAATATTAATGCTCATTATGTGAGTTGCTTCTAGATTAAATGTTGTGGTGGGTGATTACAGTCCAAGTAAGTTTTTTCTACTACAATATCTACCTTTTTGGATGGTTGAATGGTAAAAAAATACATAATGGATTCAAGTACAAAACGAATTTAAAACTTGGTTAGTAGTTAAGCACCTGATTCCTCTTATAACTTAGTAGAAAATGCAATCAAAAGAGAACAGTGTGTGGGTAGCGCAAGATAGTTGCACAAGTGGTAATGAGTCAATGGTGGCATATGCATTTTACTGGTCTCCAATCTGTGCTGACAAGATCTTATTCAAGCAATCTTGCCATTTTGCTGTCTGGATTCTCGATTCTTCTTGGTGGATTTAACGGATGGCCAAGTTTATAATGGAATCTGTGGAATCCGCCAATAATCTTCCTTTCAATATGAGGCTATGAGGTGTGATTTGCACATTTCTATCCTATAAAATCTACAATATTGAGATTTTTCTGTAAAGGGTTGAAATTATTAAGAAATTGTACAATGGAGTACTTTATTTAAAAATATTTTTTTATATAATTTTTTAAAATTCCTAAATTATAGTAGCTTTTGCATTTGGTACAACATTTTTTTCAAATGGTTTCTTTTTTGTTTTAAAGAGTATTTTGGTTAGGTTTTTTACATTTATTTTTATTTGGCAATTAACTACCACTAGGTTTTGAATATTTTTTAAAAAGGTTTTGATCTCTTTGGTAATTACAATCGCCATTAGATATTAAATAATTTAAAAATAATATATGATTTTCTTAGCGGTTACGATTACCACTAAATATTAGGTGAAATTTTTTTAAGATTAATTTAGAGATAGTTAAAATCGATTTTAATAATTTTAATGACAGATATTTTGATGATTATATTTAAATGACGTTAAGATACTTTTAATGCACTAAATTCTATGTTAGTTTCAGACAAAATAAAAATAGCGACGATTATAACTCCCACTAAATAATATATTTAACTTACACTAAAATCGAATTTTTAGTATTGATAGTGCAATCATGTACAAATAAATAAATCATTTTCAATTTGTAATAGCTTCCATTTTTTGGAAATTGCTTGAAATGTAAATAGTAACTACAAAAGTTGAAAATTCTTCAAAATCTTATACATCTAAGACAACATAAAGAAACAATATCAAACTTCAATTAAGAACTAAACTAATTTAGATAACAATTTTTTTTGTCAATTAACCAAATCAATAATGAACTAAAAGATAAAACATAAAGAAATGAAGAGAGTTTTCGAATAAAAGGATCCTTATTACCTATAAAGAAATCTCATATAATAGTAATGCTCTAAGATACATCAAATATTGAATGGTATAGGATCTACTTTTCAAAATGGTGGAAGAAATTGGTTTAAAAAAGACAGAAAAAAAAGTATTAATTATAAAATAAACAGATAAAGAAGAAGTACTAATTATTTATCGCCAAAAATAATGATTAATAGGGTTGAAAATGTTAGGTTGAGAGAATGTTACTATTTCTTCTCTAACATGAATTATTATATATCTAAAATGTGAAAATGTGGTACACCATAATAATAATAATAATAATAATAATAATAATAATAATAATAATAATAATAAGGATTAAGTATATTTTTAATTCCTGAACTTTGACCTAAGATTGGAATTCGTCCATGTCTGAAACTTCGATACATTTTAGTCCCTAAACTTTGAAAATGAATGAATATAGTCATTTTAACTCAATTATGTTAACTTTTTTTTAGGTGTCGAACACATTTCTCAGTAGATATTGAACCAGAAATGTGTTAAACAATGTAAATAACTCTAATACTAATATAAAAAGCGTTTGACACGTAAAAAAAAGTTAACATAATTGGATTAAAAAGACTATATTCATTTATTTCTAAAGTTTAGAGACTAAAATGTATTGAAGTTTTGGACAAAGACGAATTTCAATTTTGAATCAAAGTTCTGGGACTAAAAACATACTTAACCCAAATAATAATAATAATAATAATAATAATAATAATAATAATAATAATAAAATATGTTTATTTCTCAATGAAATTTCAAAGGGTATAAACTATTGTAGTTTTCTGTGGTTTCTTATCTTATTTGTGTATATAAGTTAACAAATTCAGCTTTCTAACGCTATTTGATTGAACAATTTATTAAAACAAGTTTCCTAAAGGTACTTGTCAACTTTTTCATAAGAATTGAGATTTGATATGTTGACTCCATTAAACAATTATAGATCTTGAGACTATCTGAAGTCATATTTTTCTTAAAGAGTTGCTTAAGCATTTTTTTCACTCTTTCATAAAAAATAAATAATACATGTATTCTTTATATATATATAAACTTACTTATTTGATATCTCTTAAATAGTTTAATTAGAGTGAATAAGATTTAAATGTCGAGAATACACAAAAACTCAAATTAAAAAGAAAAAAAAATCACTTATTTGAGATCTCTAAAATTTGGAGAAAAACGAGTCTTTGTCTTGAATAGAGAACACCAAGTTTTGGCAATGAAAAAAAAAAAAAAAAAAAAAAAAAAAAAATCATACATAAAATCACATGTATAAAAAGAAAAAGTGTACACTCCACCACCATCCTTGAAAGTTCGATTAATTTAATTATATGTGTAAGTTGTTCAAACTTATTGTAATTGAAACACCTTTTTGAAGAAGATCCAAAATTGAATGAATAAGGTGCTTTGTCGTGTTCAAATTTCCAACTTCTGGCGAAGCAAATGAATCTATGATGCACACTTTTACTTATTATTTTTTTTCCAATTAAAAAGATTACCACTGTTTATGGAATTCTGAAAGTGAAATTCATGAAGAATTTGAAGAGGTTAATTATTTGAGATTCTGGTACGTAGCCCCTGAGTTTGGTTTAGATTCAATGTTGGAATGCGAAATTAGGGTTTGACTGAGGAGGGACCCATCATGCTTCAATAGTTCTCTCAAAAACCACAATTGACCAAAACAGAGAGAGAGCTATGGAATTCATGGGAAGACTAATGCTTCTTGTTAAGACTGCACAACATTAGTACAGGATTTGCTTTTCAGATCTATCTTAATAATATAGTTTTAATGAGGGATGTCAAATAGAACGGGTAAAGTAGATATAGTATCTCTTTTATTTTATTTATTGGATAAATATCTATTCTATGTTGGTATACATATTTATCTGAATATCTGTTATGTAGGTATCTATATATTTTTTTAATATTTATGGATATTTACGGATATCCGTGGATATTTAAAAAAATATTTAATATTTATTAAAAAAAAATTAACCATAAATTCAAATAAAAATATAATGTATAATCTTTATAAATTTTAAACAAAGTGAAAATAACTCATTTAAATAATAGTTTACAAATAAATGAAGATTTTTTAAAATCAATTAATAAAAAATAACTAATTCATAATCAATGTGTTAATGTTTTAATATATTTTTTTAATTTAAATTAGAATATAACATGTACGAGTATCCATGGGTACAGATACTATGATACCCTATACCCACCCCCGTTAACATGCGGGTATAAAAAATACTCATTCTCGTTACCTGTGGGTATCTATTTTAAATATTTATTTTCTACCTATTGCCCGCAGATACCCACAAGTATGAATTTTTTTTGACGTCCCTAATTTTAGCGTTATCATTGTAAAAGAAATTATAGTCACAATTTTGTAAATAAATATAATTTTTTAATAATTTAATTTAAAATACTTGTTAAAAATAAAATAAAAAAAAAACTTTGAAAAACAATAATGATGGCTTATAAAACTATTGTTAAGCCTATCTTTATTTCTCTATCTATCTACTTATCTATTGTTACTGTAACAGTGATATGAATCTTGGGTTTGTATCATCTGATTTAGAAGAAGAATTTGTAAAAACAGATTTTGAGGAGTGTGAGAGGAGGTGATTTTTGCAAGATTTGAATGAAAAGTCTCTTCACTTACAATATAATTACCATGTTGTTTTTAATGTTTTTTCACTTTTTTATTGTGTCTAGGTATTTCTCTTTTTTAACCTTTATCACATCTTAATTTAAAATAATTTCATAAAGTTAAATCATTTTCTTTATTTAAATTAATTTTCAAAATTTATTTCATCTTAATTACTAAAATTATATTTTAATTTAATTTAATTTAAATAATCACTCACATTTCACTATAATATAATTTACACTATTTATAATTTAATTTAAATTATTTTTATAATGGTAATTTTATCCTTTTATCAATTAAATTATTTTTTTAATCTATCACATTACTTAATAATTTTTATAAATTCTTCTTTCATTTCCCTTCAAATATTAGCATTTTTGGCTTAACCTAAACAACTCAACTTTTATCTCTCTTTCTCCTCAAATGCATTTAAGTTCACTCTCAAAAGCAAACATAATTCTTTGATAAATAAATGAAACGAAGATAAATCCACGTTAGAGGCTACAACTATTGGCTCCTTGAACTAATTCAAGACATAGAGTCCAGTTTGCCTACGACCTATCTCAATCACCTTATGAGATGTGTCATCCTGTACAAAACAATCAGATGGAGAGAAATACACATTATATTCAGAATCACAAATTTTCACAACAAAATAAAGAACAAGATTCATAGCAAAATAAGGAGGTATGTAGTAAACATCAGACAAATACAAAGATGGTGTGGCAATGGTACCAATATCAGATAATGGAACTAAATAACCGTCAATCGTTGTAATTGACATGAATGAGTTAGGTGATAACGAAACAAAAAAAGGAAAATGATGTGACATATGATTAGTGGCATCTGAATCAATGATCCATTTGTCTAAAGGAATATTTGTTGATGATGTACCTTGACATTACAAGGTTATGTTGGCATGCAATTGGGAAAGCAAGAAACTTTTGAAATTGATCGAGCAGAGATTGATCCAAAGATGGTGCATCAATATCATCATGTGAATGAGCCGCATGAAACTATTGTTGTTGAGGAGGATGAGACTGTTGTTTTTGTGTACGATGTTGTTGTGAAGATTGTTGTTGAGGTTTAACTTTGTTTAGCAACAAAGGACACTGATATTTCCAATGATTCTTATGTTTGCAAACTCAACCATATACACAAATGTTTCCAATGAGATTTCCAAGGGTTTACAATTTAGGAAAGACGAACTAATGCATGAATCTCTTCTCAATTATAACATTTGCAAAAGAGGCTTAGGACTTAGGGTTTCGAAAAGAGGAACTACTGCAATAATTTCTTCTCTCTTCTCAATCATGGATCAGGATTGATTTTGATTGTGTGTTAAAATGTTACAAAAGACGTGTTATATATATACACACAAAGGTAACCTTAAAAACCACAATTAAATGGACCAATATGGGTATATGTTAGGACAAGTTTATTAGGTTAATTATGTAATTGACTTAATGGTGTATTTTTTTATTGATATAGTAGATTATGAAATTATGTGTGAATTATATATATATATAATACAAGAAAATATTGAGAAATTTTATTTGAGGTAGTGAGAATAGATAAAATTTACTATTTCAATTTTTTATTTTAAATTTTAGGAAACAAATTTTAAATATAATTTGGTTAATTGATTTGAAAAATAAAATTTGTATTTAGTTATGTACATTATAATTTAACATTATTTGTAAATCACGTAAAATTTTCAATTTTATATATATATATATATATATATATATATGTATATATATATATATATATATATATATATATATATATATATATATATATATATATATATATATATATGATATATGTGTGTGTGTGTAAACATGTAATAATATCTTAAAGAATTTTATTAGACACTGAGATAACAACATTTATAATTATTGCCAATTGTATACAAATTGATATTACATATTTAGCTTCACCGCATATTTTATTTTAGTTTTTATTTTTAATTGTGTATTTTTATAATATTGTTTTGATTATTCATTATAAATAAGAGACGTTTTAGGCTTATTTTTCTCATAAAATTAATATATTTTCCTTCACCGTTATTTAGAAATAATAATATTTTATATCTTGTAAATTTTATTTATAAATTTAAGATTTTTCCTGAATTTAGAACTATACTGTGTGGACACAAAAATTACTATAATTATAAAAGAATGTAATAAATTAGACTTTGAATCCATAAACTCAACTCATCCATTGGATAATATATGTTCAATTTTTATTATTATTTTATGTCTTATAGAAAAAATAAAGATAAAAAAAACTATATATACCCTACATGCCATTTTTTTTCTTCTTATTTTCAATATATTTGCAATATGAGGTAATTATTAGAAGGAATAAGAATTTGTGATGTGAAATGATGAGATGCAAGATAATTTGGACACACAATGATGAATTTCAATGTAAGAACAACCAATAAAGAGGAATATCAATATCTCTCACTATCATCCATTCAACTTTATATATTTATTTACCAACAACTTGCTCACCCTTCAAAATGGAATAAATATACTTCATAATTATGCTGTCTTTTTTAATCATAATTGCTATGATCCAATTTTTACCATTATGTCTTTTATTTTTATTTTTATTTGAAATTTGTATTATTTTTATGGACAATGATATTTTGACTACAAAATTTTAACATTTTTCTCTTATAACATAAAGTGACATCTTCTAAGTAGTTTTGAAATATTGAGAATGAAAAAATGGAAAAAATAGAAAACCACTTAGAACATGACATCTAAAATTGTGGAGAATATTGTCAAAATTTAGTAGTCAAAAAATCATTTTTCTATTTTTATTCCTAAGTTTTTTTAAAAAAAAAAACCTAATTACAAAGGAGATACAAGTCCTTGGACTATTAGAAAAAAGAAAATTAATTATATGTCTAAGAAGCAATTTACAATCAAATCCTGTAATTTATGTTAATGTCATTCAACTTTTTTAAATAGAACTAAGGACAAGGATCTAATTAAAATACAATACAAGTTTACGGTTTCCTGGGTAAAAGAAAGATAATTCACATTTTTATTTAAATTTTTTTAAGAAAATAAAAATGCATTGATTTCAGAAAACACATTCCAACTTAGCTCTAACAAGTTGTTTTATTGCAAGTGGTTCAGGATTATTTGAACATAAGAATAAATAAATATACTGAAAAATATATTAAAATGAAATTAATATACATATTAATATAAAAAGTGGTAAAAATTATTAGAATAATTAAATTTTAACTTAACAAAATAAATATATAATAAAAACACAAATACCATTATCACGTGTTATTCATACAACCTTTTAGCAGCTGTTAATGTTTACTGATTTGTAAGAATATTGGGCTTACGGGTGATTCAGAATGGATTTGGACTTGTAAGAATATTTTAGCCGAAACACACAATTTAAAAATATTTCAAAATATACAATTCAAATATAAAATTTGTATTTTCAATTATATAATCCGAAACGTAAAATCAAAAATACAATCTAAAATTCGAAATACAAATTTTACATCATTCTGAGTTATACAATCTTGAATACATTTTTTTATTTTACATTTTATATTATATAATATGGAATGTATTTTTAATTTTTACATTACATACTATACAATCTATTATCTAATGTTTCAAATTATATAATCTAAAATAAAAAATATATATATTCCAAAGTATGCTTGAAGCAGGGAAATGGACTATGCTCGGAGGAAGAAGATTAGAATAAGATAAAAGTTTAATCCTTAAACCTAATTCTTGTTAATCTCTCATACATTTCTTTGACCAATTTAATTTAATTTCATATTTAGAAATACAGAATTTAATCATTTAAAACAAATTTTATTTAATATTTCAAAAACATTTTTTAAATTACATTTGTGCAAAAATTATTAAATAGTATAAACAACTCAAATACTTCTTGAAACATCAAATAAACTTAACAAAATTTTATTAAAAGAATTAAATGCATACATTTCTAAAATCAAAAGACTAAATTAAAATTCTAAAACAATGACTAATTCGAATTTTTACTAAAAATTAAAAAGACCAAAAATATATTTAACATTTTTTTACATCCCTCCTTTCCAAACCATCCAACCAAATCTACAGATAATTTGGTATGTTTTAACTTCTGGGTTGTGTAATATGTATGAAAAACTCTTGGATTACTTAATTCTTAATGTTTCAAAATGAAAGGGATATGCTTTTACAATGTTATACATTGATCATTTTATAATACTTTTTCAGATTATCCAATTCGAAAGATGTTCATAAATGAATGTTGTAGAATAGTATAGAATATATATCTATTTCGAAAATTTTATTCTAAAAAATTTTCAAAATAGATATAAATATTATTTTATTATTACTAGAGGAATGACAACATATTAAATTTACATTTTGCCAACTTTTATCAAGAGTACACAATGCTACTCACTATCCTGCATGAATAACAAACTCTCCAATTGACTCGGAGGGGTAACCCTGTTCCTAAGTATCATTTCAACACTAGGACATTTCCTCTTCCTCCCTCCCCTACATTTTGACCTCAATTCTTCATCAGTCTTTTCAAAATCACCCTGTACCATCGAAATCTTATGAGTATATTAGTAAAATGGCAAAACAAGGTATATCTATTATCAGATAACTTTGTACACAAAAACTAGAATAGTAAGGTAAAAGAACTTACAAGGGTAAAAACATGTTTTGCAGTTTTCTCATGGTTATCTCGCACATGTTTGTAAGCAAACCTCATGCCACAATCAGCAAAGCCGCACACATAAGGTTTTTCCTTGAAGTGAACAACCTTGTTATGCTTATCAAGATTAGATTTCTGTTGAAAAATAACAATGAAAACTTCAAAAGAAAGTTCAACTTGTAACCCCAGATTGGGAATTCAGATGAAACTTACACAAAAACATGTTTAAGAATAACAAGTCTTACTCTTGAAAATGTGCAGCTACAACCCTTGAACTCACATCGAAAGGTCTCTGGTGAATTGAGAGGTTCATGTGTAAGAAGGTGACGTTTAATATTCTTCTTTAGTTGCTTAGTACCACAAGTTTCACAGGTAATGTATTGATGGGAGGACTTTACATGGGCTTGAAGGCACTGGACATTAGTGAAATGCTTCATGCAACCAGGCTCTAAGCACACCACATCTACTGACTCCAGTTTAACTGCAGGATAAAGGCTTTCCTCAAAATTGTGTCCATCATTTTTCACAATAAAATGCCTTACAAACATCCCATGGAAATTGCTAATTCATACAGAAGATAGAAAAGGAGCTAAGCCTACCATGAGAATCTTCATGCTTTCGTAGCTGCGATGCAAATCTGAAAACCTTTCCACAGCCAATTTCTGGACATGTGTGCTGCTTGTGAGTTCTGTCACAGGTAGAGGTAGAATTGTCATCATGGACCTCCTCAACATGCCGTTTCACATTGCTTTGCAAAGAGAATTCGGTGCTGCAATTCTCAACCGGGCACTTAAATGTCTTCCCTTGATGTTGTAAAACGTGTCGAGTCAGGTGATCCTTTCGTCGGTAACTTGCCTGACAATCATCAACAACACACACGTATGGCCTCTGGAACCATCGCACGCACACACAGACACAGACATACACACAGAATATGTCAAAGCCAGAAATCAGAAAACACATGGTTACCATCATGCCATGACAAGAACGAAATACAAATTGCCAACCTCAATTTTTGCGTGAATGAGGCATCCTTGATGGAGCTTCACAGGAGGTCTCCCAACCTGATACTGATCCATCAAGTCTAAACATGCTGCCTCATGCATTTTGGAGTTCTTTTTCTGGGATCCAATGCTTCACACTATAACATCCATAATTTATCCAATGATTTTAGAGTCATAAATTACTATCCTGCGAAAATATGCATCTTCAGTCCATGTAACAACAAACACAATCAACTTACAACATAAACCTATACCTCCCACAAAACAATTTTCAAGGAATGTAGTACTTTATAAAACATAATAAAAAATGCAATAAAAAGGAGTGAAAATTAGGAAGCTAGATTCAACAAAGCTGTTACTTATAACCGTAAGATATAGATCAGACATTTGAGATTATGAATGTGTGTTTTAACTTAATTTGACCAAAGGAAAATATTTTCAACGACTTCATTCTCATTCAAGGGTTCTGAAATGCAGAATGCGTGTAAAAATCCATTGCATGGAAGCTGGATTCAAATATCAGTGAGTGTTCTTAAATCCGATTGAGATGCTCCAACAAAACATTCTTTCTAACACACGCTTTGCCATCAACTAATATTTATAGAATTACAAAATCTATAAAACATTCCCAATGAGAAATAGAAAATCTGTTATTTATTAGCATTACCTCAAGCGAATGGCTTTGCATGTGCTGCACCAAATAAGCGTGTTTCTTGAAACTGGCACCACATTCGCCGCAAGTGTTGGATTTCACAGCCTCAGTTTCGGGTTCTCTTTCTCTTTCAGCTCTTGCCTTTTCGATCTCCTCCTAAAATCAAAACCATGCACGACAAATTACACATGTTCACCCAACTGAGATTTACATGAGATTTCTTGCAAAAGATTAGATTTTGCAGAAGGGAAATTGAACTAAGGAAAAAGGGTGCCACCCTGTGCTCTGAATTCACGTGAGAGGCGATGAGGGTTTTCTTGGACCTGCAGATACCGCAGAACTCGCAGAAATAGCGTCTGATATCTCTGATTTTGGGCCTTTCTTCAGCTTCCATGGCTTCACCCATTTCTTTGGTGAAGAGATGAAGATAACTATGGCAGATTGAAAAACTTGAAGGCAAAGATTAGGGTTTTCAGGGAGCGCGCGAAGTGTGCTGCGTGAGGCGGGTTTGTGAAACTGTACTGTGTGACTCAACTCAAGTTAAGTTAAGGATGTTTGGAAATTGAAAAGTTGGGAACTTGAAAATAATTATCTTTTTAAACATAAATATTAAGCGTAAATTTGATTTTAGTATCTTCAATTCGAGTAGCTTTTACTTGTGTCCTCTAAATCTAAATTTGTTATTAAGATCACATGATCATATCCACAAAGTGTAAAACTTTGGTTTCAAATGGGTCAGTTTCTTATTTTACTTCCCTTTTTTTTCTTTTTCACCTCCATAAAACTATAAACCCCATATTATTTCACTCAAATTATAATAAGAAGATACAAATTATCATTGCACCTCATGTTTTCAACAAATTCTAAATTGTATAATTTGAAAATTATTTGAGTCCAAAATCATCTTTCAAAATACTCAATCTAAAAATATATTTCCAAATACTTAATATAAAAGGTTTTTTAAAATATGTTTTAGAATACATTTTGAAATATATTTTAGAATACATTTTGAAATATATTTTCGTATTCAAAAATATTTTTTAATATATATATTTCATAGGAAAAAATAACTAAATCTTGGATGAAGGATTGGCTTTCAAATGGGTCTTAGATGAATGTGGGGGGAAAGCATCATGCTTCAAAGTTTATGAAAATGGGTTTTTTATCCAAGAATTCAGTCAAATGGTTTTGCTTTCTTTTCCTTACTATTTTATAGCAATCATAATAATGAAATTTGTTGATAGGACAATGATACTATAACATTTTTTTATCTCATTCTTACTCGCCTATGTGGCATATTTTTTTTTTCATACTTTGTTAAATTTTAAAGTTGTTGGACGTGTGAGGTGAAGAAGCGTTCGGACATTATACACATGTGTGAGAAAATAAAGAAAGAAAGAAAGAGTGCGGTCATGGGAAAACATATGATAACATGTTTTGAAATTTTTTATTTTCGTATCTTCTTCTTTCCCGACTGAAAGCCCCTTTTTGTCTCTTCTTCTTCCCCAAATGAAAGGTTATTTTTGTATCTTCTTATTCCCTAAATGAAAGGGTTTGTTGTTGCTCTCTTAATTCGAAATGCTTTTGTGGTTTGTTAATTCGAAATCAGTTCCAAAAGGTAAGTAATGTTAGTTGTCAAATCTGCCCAAAAAAAATGTATGTTGTTGTTCCCCAAAATATCAGTTTGAAACTGTTTTGAAAAAAAAGTGAGAGGGTTTCTCTAACCAAAAATGGTTTGAATGTGCGAAGGGTTATGAAAAAGAAGTGTTTTGCCCAAGGATTGGGTGGCTACAAAAAGCAAAGTGGTTTTGTGGTGTTGGATGTTAGAAAGTGTATATTTTGGAGCGTAAGAAGATCTGTCACAAAACACGGTTAGTAGATCTATCGTAGAACACGGTTTTGTTTAACATTAAATGAAGGGACGACTACTTGTTCGTGTGTGTAAGTTGTTGTTTTGATGGTTTTTTGTTGTATCATGTATGATTAAATCTGTTTTGTAATGAGTTTGATTATTTGTTATTGATTTAAGGGTTTTTGACTTTGTTGTGTGTAATTTGATTGATTTGTACCGAATTTTTGTTAATTTAATTTGGTTAATGTGTTTGATAATTTCAGTTCAGTTGACATGAGTGATGTTAGTGAAGGTTGCGAAAGTAGTGAAGGTTGTGAAGTTGGAGATTGTAGTGATATAAGTCAGGTATTTTAGTTTTTGTTCCTTTCTAAGTTCATTTATATTTGAGTAATATAAGTTTAACTTATGGTTTGTAATATGAATATTTGTAGATTAATTTTAGGCATTCTTGTAGAACACAGTATATTGGTTTATTGAACAAGAAGTTAAGTGTAGAGCAAAAACAATTTATTGAAGGAACACTGTTTTGGTGGTTTGTTTTGTTGCATGAAAGAATTAAGATCAGTCGAAAGCTTCTATGTGAGTTAAGTAATGTGTGGGTGGAAAGTAGAGGAGGTTTCATGATTAACTCCGAATTTGTAGCGTTTAAGTTATTAAACGTATGTGTATTGTTCCAACGGGGGTCGGGCAGTCACTTTGGTTTTGCATATCCTCACAACACTGTCCAATGGGGGTATGTAAGGACTTCAAATGATTAAACAACATTTCAGTCACCGATTCAGTCTCACATGCCACATCCGCAATGTCAAAGAATTCTTTGCACAACGCTTGGTACCTCTCCACTTGTGGATCGCCACTTTTGGTGTTGTAAGCAACTCTCATTGAAGTGTATCTCCTTCAAATCAGTTTATTTCACCTCGATATTATGTATCTTGAGTCTATAGTTTTTACTTTTTCTTGGCAAGCATAACCAAACAGTGGCGGCACAGTATCCCGCGAAACTTAAACAACAAGCAAGTACAAGTGATTGTTTTAGTATTACAATTGTAAACAACATTGTGGTACTTATTTGCACAATTGTCTTCCCATAAACACTTTTGCAACACCACGTAATTGGAGACAAAGTCGTCGACATCAACATTTTTTATCTAAACTCATTTTGGATCTCCTCGAACTTTGCATTTGTGTAATTTTCTTGAAACTAACGTTCTATCAAGGAATGAGTTGCGCATGAAATAGTTGTGTTGATTGAGGCAAAGTCAGCCTCACATTCCTTTTCTGCTTTGTGTCTTAGTGCATTGTCACATTGCACAACAAACTGATGCAATGTGGTTGTTGAATTGATAAATCCATCAAAAAAAACATTTAGTCCCTTACTTCATTGTGTTGTTAACATTCCGGCCAAAAAGTTATTCTTCAAGTATGTTGGCACCCATCGAGATTTGTCCTCGTATAGTGTTCGTAGCCATTTATTATTTTGTAATTCATATTTTATCAACAATTCAGACCAACCACTTTCAAAGTCATGGACATTCACAGTCTCGTATACCAATTTCTTCAATTCGCACTTAATTCCTTTGTATTGGGAGTACCCTTGTAGTTTCTCGAGTATTTTTATTCATTATGTGCCAAAGGCACCATCTACGCCTGACATTTGGAAATATAATTTCAATTGTGTTTTGCATAGCTTTGCACTGATATGTCATAATGCCGTCAAATGACTTATTGGACATGCATCGACGCCAACACTAAAATAGCTAGACAGAGGTGGATGTATCTTCTGATGACAACAAACCACATCCTAATAATATTGACTACCCATGGTGATTTACACCGACAAATGGTGCAAATGGCATGTCATACTTGTTGGTTAAATAAGTTGTGTCGAATGAAATGACCTCTCCAAATTCTTCGCACGCTGCACGACTACGCGCATCAACCCAAAATACATTTGAGATTCGATCATCTGAATCCAAGTCAATGTCATAGAAGAAGTCATGGTTCAATTGTCGCATGTTTGAGAAGTGTGTTATCAGAGCCTACGCATCACCATCCTTGCACAATCTCCTTCTTTGCTTCCTGATGTAATTTCTCACATCACGCTCAACAAATGGAACATTTTCAAAGCCACCTGCTTCACAAACCAATGACCGGAAACTCTTGTTAATGCGCACACCAGTTTCATCATTCATATCTAGTGTCCTCTTGACCTGCATGCTAATTTTTTTGTTTCCACATATAAACCTCGACTTTTTTGGACTAAGGTTGTGGTTGTGGACATTGTTAACGTTGTGTATATACCACTGTCCTTCTTTTTTGACACCGCTAATTCTTGCAGCACATTATTTTCTTTATGTTGGGAGACTTTTTAATTCTGGAGGAATCACCGACAGACACTTCCCTTCACGATTGCAAACTAATTTGATGAACCATAACTCATTGTCTTCTCCTTTAGATGAACTTCTAATTCTCATATCAAACCCACATTTAATAGCGCACTTCCTATAAAATTGCTTAAGTTTCTCAACACTTTCGAAACTCATGCGAACTTCAGGAACTTCTTTGTCGATGTTATGTTCGATAGGTTTAATAATATCTTCAGATGGGTTGTTGACGTCAGTATCTTCAAATAAAGGAATGTCTTCGAGATATATTGGGTTCACAACTTCGGATGTGGTCATCACATTGTCCCTGTTAGTAATATCTAAATAAAAAAGAATAATAAAATTTCATCCACCAAAGCAAGCGGTTACCCCACACATTGGGCAAACAAACATTTCAGTAATGATTTTTATGAATTTTTATTTAGGTTAGAACTGGAAAACATTAATAACAATCAAAATATTTAATAAACGAATAAATGACCACCTAACCTTTCCGCAACAATTATGCTATGTTGTTCAAGCGCATTAGATGTGCATTTATGTCCATGTTAGTGAAACTGGTTGTTGAAATCATTCATGTTTGATGTAGTATGAACCATTGGTGGAAGGGGAGTAGATACCACTTCAGGCAATGAAATAAAGACAAAATGTAGAAGAGAAATAAAGGTGGTGGATAACTTTACTTCTGCAATAAGTTAATGTAGGGCAATATTGTCTTTTACACCATTTAATCCTTAAAAACAAAATAAATAATCTCTGGCTACAAATAGAAGGAACAAATTGAATGTAGTCACTATCGAACAATGCTACTGAACCCATAGGTAGCTTGTTCGCAATTTATCAAATTAACTTGTCCAATTGTTCGAAATATTATTGTTCATTGATATTGTTCGCCTTTTGTGTTAATAGATTGTTTTGGAAAAAAAAAAGAATTCAACGAAATGGAAGACTTCCAAAGTGTTCATGGTGGCGAAGATATCTCAAACTCTTATCTAGCAACAATTTACGCAAATGGAGAAATGAATGAATGTGAAGACGGTGTTCACTTCCAAGGTCCAACTCCAACTCTATTATGAATTGCATACAACACCACATTACGCAATTTGAAGGAGAAAGTTTATCAGTGTTTGCAAGTACCAGATGGTAATAACATTAACAAGTTATGTTATCGGAAACCAACGATGAATGAAAATAGGTGTATAATTTATAGTGCTACTGACTTATCTACTGATGACAAAGTTATCGCAATGATAATGAGTAAACCCACATTTCCAATTAACACGATTATTGAACTTTGTGTCACCTTCACAAGGTTAGAATATGAAATACTTCGTCTATTACATAGGATACCACATTGTTCTTCATTAGACGTTAAAGAGAAACAACGCACGAGGATAATACTTTATTTCTGTGGACATCTAAAGTGGGCAACTATACTGGAGTGCCCATACGGACACTGTCTAATGTTCAGATCCAAAGCAGCGGTCTACATGTCCATCTCCCACGACTACACATTCGTTCACCTATTGGACAAAATCTTGCATGGAATTGGATGCGAAGATAAGAAAGAAGTCACTGAAGTTAGCTACCGTCGTGCGATTAAAGTAGTGAATAATTGTTTGTTTCATGACATAGTTGAAATCAAATGTGATAGGGATGTAGTCCAAATGATTTAGAGGTGGTCCAACGTGTAAGTAAACATGTCATACGTCCATGCACTTCCACTGACATAGAACTGTTCATACAAACGAGGGACATACTTCCACTAACATCACAAGAATATTTCGAAGATATCCAATTGTGGTTATATAAGAATGCTAGAGGAGGATTATCACGCAGAACCATATTAGATTATCTTTAGTTAGTTCTTTATTTACTTTTGTAAAAAAAATTAAGGTAATTTAAGTTGTTTTTGTTGTGATAAAAAATATTAAGGCAATTAGAACTTCATTCAATGTTTGTCAGTGGGATTCAAATATTTATATGTATTAATATGGCATAATGACACCATTTTCGTTTTCAATTCAATAAATAGAATGGACCACTACATTGGAACCCAAACGTCATTATGACGTTTAATATTGTGCACAACCGTTTTGTTCAACCACAACAACTTCCACCTAACAAATTTAAATGCGGTCAGACATTTTAACTCATTAAATGGTCTTCAATTTGTCTATTTAATGTGTTTCATGTGGACTTTGGGGAATTCAAATGCTCATACGCACACTATGCGACCTAATCTCGTTATCTTTTTTTGGTTTTACATTACTTTTGGACCCACAATCTTGTTCAGAAATGGCAGCCACGGGAAACGACAACACCAGGAATATGTTATGGACATTCAACACAATTCACGTGGCCTGTGTGGTAAGTACACTTGTGGACCCATGAATTATGGTTTTTATGCACAAATATTTAGTTTCCAATTGCCATCATTGCTATTTTTTGAACTTAGAACATTGCATACATCGATTGCCATTTTTTGGTTGCTTTCGAGGATGAACTGGTTGAGGAATGAGAGTTAGTCGACAATAGAGGCCAAATCCACTCCGTGACCTATAACATGGACGTCGAGTGTCCCAGAATCGCTCATGGGTGGATGTACATTAAGAGAGATTTTCACATTTCTGGTGACTATGCAGACAATAAAAAATTTAGCACACATTTCATTGAACGATGTAAAATCATAGTTTAAAATAAATGTTATCAAAGCATTGAATGCAATTGTTAACATTATGGACAGATTTCAGACAGATTGCAACTAAAATAATACTTTCCAATCAAATTCAAATGCATTAATATGACATATATATATTCCTGTAAATATCAGTGTCTATTTCATATAAGGTTTGCGAACAACATATACAATAAGTACATTCATTTCTTGCATCTACTTCATTCTAACTATACATATCTACTTTTCTGTGCATCCCATTTTTAAAAAACCATGTTCTTGCATTCCATGAAGGATATGCCCACATTCATAACCTTAGTCTCCAAAATAGTACAGTCATAAAATTATGTTGTATGCAAAATCATGAACTTCTCCATTTACAACAGTTATTTCTTAATGAGCAGATCATAATGCTGAATAATCACAAATAAATTTCTGCCTCATTAATTGCAGTTCTTCTTAAAAATGACAACAAGATAACGTTACCAAATCTGATGTTCAAAGATAAACACCTATTATATAAGTAAACTTATAGTAGTGTATTCAGGCATAGCTTTGCTATCGAATTTGGTTACACCGTCTCACATCTCTATAAATTTTAATACAAGGTCCCCATAATCATGACTGCAAAATCAAATAATCAAAACAAATATATATAAGACAGAATAGTATATTAAGATTTCTTTGAGGTATGGTACATTCTACTGATTAAACAAATAACATATAAAAAGTTACTCGTTAGGTTGAATTGGAGTGTCCACAATCTACACTTCAAAAGATGACTTCATGTTTGAATCACAGTTTAATGACATAGAGAAAAACAATTTCATGTTACGGGCCTACAATATAACTTGGCCATATTATGGGAAATAGTATAGGAAATTCAAAATGTAATCAAGATATACAATTTCTACTTATAATACAATTGTCTATCCTTGTGCGGTTCTTTCTACCATGTCCAAGGGAATCAAACAAAAAAAAATTCATTGTCTTACAGTTCACACAATAACATCACTAATGATCATCATGGATAATTGGAGCAAACAACTACAAAACACATACAAAATTTATTTGTTTGTCAGACATAATTAACAAAATGAACCAACTTCCATGACAACAACAACTAAATGTACAACAGTAATAAAAAATATACAAAATCAGCGTTAAGGATCTCTTGCATGACAACCAACTTGCTACAAAAAAACATATTGTAATCGCTTAATTTCCAAACACGTCTGTTCGCAACTCTTTTATTGTTGTCATATAGAACAGAATTATGCATTGGAAAAAACACTTTGTCAATTTCAAAGAATTTTTATGAATATATCAATGTTAACTAAATGTGATAATAATATCGTGTACATGGAATTCATTGAAATTCTTTGCAGTTGTTGATGCAACTTGTTGCAAACAGTACATCCTACAACAAAACATTAGTCTACATTAAATTATTGTACATTATAACTAAATTACTAACATGAGGACGTAATTTAGGTTATTATCATGTTGCATATGTGACCCGTTTATCGAAAACCCATAGATTCGGGGGTCGTCAATATTTGACCCTTTAGATTACAAACAACACTACGAAATAAAATTTATGAATATTAATAATTTAAATAAAGTTAATGAAGCTTATAACAGTAAAAGAAATGGCATACCGATAAGGAAAATCAACACGACTCAACATCATGTACAACTTCATCGCATCCACACCCAATGAATTACAATGCGCTTGAATGGGTTCACTTGTTGCTGTTGTTGGAACAAACTCAGTAGTCCCGTAACGATATCCATCAAACTTAACAGTTACTACTTTAAATGGAATATATTCTTGTTTAACTTGTGCCTTCTTAACACCCTTCTCTCCACAGGCTTCAGAAACCTTACTCGTGTGAACATCATCATGAACTCCATCTCCACTACCTTTTGTTGTATCATCAAAACAATAAGGATTTTTTCCGCTTCCTTAAAAAATATATGCCTTATCATCTCCAACATTAGGCTCTTCTTGGGATGATCATTTCCCATGTAACAATACTTCATCCTGTAGCATCTTCAGCTACTTCTTCATGGTAATTATTTCCATTTCATTCATTTTCACTTTCTTCATGCAAACATCCTCAAAATTAAATTCACCACTATCATCGTCATCTTCATTAATTGCTTCACCGTCAATAATTAGTGTAGCCTGAACAATTGGATTTAATCTACATTCAACCGTTAATGTCCAATCCCAAGTAATCTACAAAATATTTGTAAAAAATAACAACATAATCAATGATGTCAAAATAATGAATATAACCAAATAAACACTTTTAAATGACAAAATTCATTACTTTCAGTTTAATCAAAAGTCTCTCAATGCTTGTTGTCCTTAACTTCAAACTTGGCCATCGCAAAATTTTTGGGAAAACATTTATATGTATTAATATGGCATAATGACACCATTTTCGTTTTCAATTCAATAAATAGAATGGACCACTACATTGGAACCCAAACGTCATTATGACGTTTAATATTGTGCACAACCGTTTTGTTCAACCACAACAACTTCCACCTAACAAATTTAAATGCGGTCAGACATTTTAACTCATTAAATGGTCTTCAATTTGTCTATTTAATGTGTTTCATGTGGACTTTGGGGAATTCAAATGCTCATACGCACACTATGCGACCTAATCTCGTTATCTTTTTTTGGTTTTACATTACTTTTGGACCCACAATCTTGTTCAGAAATGGCAGGAATGTGTTATGGACATTCAACACAATTCACGTGGCCTGTGTGGTAAGTACACTTGTGGACCCATGAATTATGGTTTTTATGCACAAATATTTAGTTTCCAATTGCCATCATTGCTATTTTTTGAACTTAGAACATTGCATACATCGATTGCCATTTTTTGGTTGCTTTCGAGGATGAACTGGTTGAGGAATGAGAGTTAGTCGACAATAGAGGCCAAATCCACTCCGTGACCTATAACATGGACGTCGAGTGTCCCAGAATCGCTCATGGGTGGATGTACATTAAGAGAGATTTTCACATTTCTGGTGACTATGCAGACAATAAAAAATTTAGCACACATTTCATTGAACGATGTAAAATCATAGTTTAAAATAAATGTTATCAAAGCATTGAATGCAATTGTTAACATTATGGACAGATTTCAGACAGATTGCAACTAAAATAATACTTTCCAATCAAATTCAAATGCATTAATATGACATATATATATTCCTGTAAATATCAGTGTCTATTTCATATAAGGTTTGCGAACAACATATACAATAAGTACATTCATTTCTTGCATCTACTTCATTCTAACTATACATATCTACTTTTCTGTGCATCCCATTTTTAAAAAACCATGTTCTTGCATTCCATGAAGGATATGCCCACATTCATAACCTTAGTCTCCAAAATAGTACAGTCATAAAATTATGTTGTATGCAAAATCATGAACTTCTCCATTTACAACACAACCACAACCATAAGCATCAAACTTAACCTCTTCCCCAACTACACTCAAACCCAAGCTCATACATACATCAACTACACCAAATGGGACAAGACGTTGGCAGATACGAAAACATTGTTCACATGAATTTCATTGACGAACCATCTGTTGTATTAAAGGAGTACATGTATCTAAAGATCTCTCCATCTCCAAACACCATTTGAAAGGTGTAACTCCAATCCATGAACGGTGTGCATTCGTCAACAAATTATTCATTTGAACAATATATTTTTTGTGTCCCCAAAATTAATTAATCGTACATTTCAATGAAAGCAACAAAAGACACTACATTATTAATTATTCATATCATAATTTGAAATTTTGCATGCAAAACATCAATTCAACACATTCACCCGTTCCTCTTCTACGACTTTCTCTTTTCTACTCTTTCCACCCATGCTTATCAACAACCTATTAAATATTATAATCATACAATGTCCAACAATCAACAACGAACTCCATTTAAGAAAACAATCACTTCAGAAATTAAGGAATCACAAAATACTTCATTATAAAACCCCACTAATTACATACAATTCCAAATGTAAAACAAAAGGCATAAATATTTATGCCTAACAACGAAACACACCATGTTCAACCGTAAATGAAGAACGTATCAGTAACAAAGTTAAAAAATTCCCTGATTCTACCACGAAAGCCCTATTACATGACAATGAACACAACTTCAACGCCAAATTAAGGGCGATTCATCCGCACATTCTTGTTAAAGAAAACAATAATTTCAAATGCAAAGTACTCGTTTGACTATAGAATAACAAGCTTACCTTCACTTACCTTCATTAACTAACCATTTCAGGAATAACAACCTTCAAATATGTTTTTCTGAGGAAAACCTAGCGGTCAACGATTGGTTCTGTGAAAGGGCTTTAGTGAAGCAAAAACACGACGACGAAGCATGCGGCCAAGCCTTGCGCCCAACGGAAGCGTCCAATGGTAGCGACCAATTTTTGGGGAACCAATAACGTCCAACAACCTAATCCACTATCCACTTCTTCGCTCTCTGCTCCAATTGCTACCCAAACCATATATCAACGATAAAGAAATAAGAAACTTTGTGGAAGAAGATGGAGGGAAAACGTCTATGCAAAGTGTTCTTGTTTTACGCGAACACGTCAGTTAATTTTTTGAATATCTTCTTTGCCTTTCACGTGCGTGCATTCCACACTACTTACATTTGTAGTCTGCCTCAAATGACATTCACAGTTTTAAAAAAATAAAATAAAGGATGCCACATAGGCAGGTAAGAATGAGGTCAAAAAAATCAGGTCATTGTATCATTATCCTTGTTGATATTGGTTTTAAAAATTCTTTTCCGTGTAATTTGAAAATCTTTTAAATTATGCAATCTAAAGTAGTAACTTGATTTTTAGTGTTATTATTAGGGATGTCAACGTGGCGGGTAGGGTACAGGTAGTAGTTCCCTCGTACCTTACCCGTTGAATAAATATTCGTCTCGTACCCGTACCCATATTCGTTGAGTATTCGTTACGCAGGTACCTACTTAATTTTTTAATATTCGCGGATATCGACAGATACCTACGAGTATTTACAAAAAAATAAAATTAAATATTTAACATATTTTAATCGTAAATTCAAAAAAAATATAATACATAACATTCATAAATTTTAAACAAAGTTCAAATAACTCATTTAAATAGTGTTGAATGACAATTTACAAAGAAATATTTTTTTTAAACTAATTGATAAAAAAAATAACTCATTCAAAATCAATATGTTAATATTTTAATCATGTTTTTTTAATTTAAATTAAAGTATAGCAAGTACGGGAATCCACAGATATATATACTATGATATTCGTACCTGTCCCGATAACATGCGAGTATTAAAAATATTTGTACCCATTACTGCGAATATTTATTTACAATATTCATTTCTACTCGTTGCGAGTTTTATCCGCGGATACCTGCAGATACGAATTTTTTTGACATCTCTAGTTATTATGGATATATATATTTCAAAAGATTATATATAACCTTTCATATTGTATAATTTGTAGTTATAATGAGATAAGTTCTCAATTGCATGATCTAGAAAAAACACTCGGTCGAAAGAATTTTGATAACACTTTTTTTAAGTTGTGGATTAGAAAAATTATAAACTATTTATTGTATAGTTAGTTTGAAAATATAATTACAAATTTTGGAATATATATTTTCAGTTATGAATTTTTCATTAACTTATTTCAAAAGATCTTGTTAGATATAATTGTTATTATATACAAATTTTATTCAAAAATAAAAAAAAACCAAGAAAAAGGAAAAGAAGGTGATTTTTTTTCACGAAAATCATTCAAAAATTGAACTCCATATTATATGAAAATCATTCAAAATTTGACAAATTCCTTAACACATTCAAAAATTTATCATTAGTCAATCTTCTCACATTCTAAACAAGGCCTTTAATTTTTAGAAGTTTTTATTTTGAAGAATTTAGTATTAACTTTCTTTGACGTACACCTACTAATTTTACTTGTAGTTTGAATCGATCCATCATCTTTTTAGTATTAGAATCTTCCTTTCTATTATTTCATTCGATTGTATTTTAAATTTTTTTATTTTATTTTGTCTCATTCTCAATTTGGTTTTATTTGTTTAGAACAACTCAATGTATTCACTTTTGTGAAGTTAACAAATGAAAGAAAATAGTGTGACTTAACATGATTATGTTTGACTCAAAATATACACTTATATCTAAATAGAGATAGATAAGTCTACCTCTCTGTCATAAGATAGATATAAGCCTTGTCTTGCTCGAGTTCAAAGTCCAAAAAGTCTAAGTCTTTCCATGTAGCCATGAGATTCTTATACTTTGACTTGTTATTCTTCTCTCTTTGTCTTATAGTTCCAAACATTTAAACCATAGATGTCTTGGTTTCTTGCACTCATAACAAATCATCTTTTCTCTGAAGTCTTTATCACTGGATTGAAATTCATGTTCTTACCAAAATTTCTAAATCTTTTCAAGGTCCTTTTGAACCTTCTTATGATGACATATAACTCATCATCATCTTCTAAATTAGATTTGTCTAATTTTTCATCAGTTACTTCAAGGTCCTTGGTAGAGTTGGACTCTTGATCCTGTGACTTGATTTCAAAGGAAGGTTCTTGCTCCTATTCTTTTTCTCATCTATGTGTAACACTTATTCATGAACAATAAGAATGCCTAATAGTTCCTCAATGACATATCAAGGTCTTCGAAATCCAAGAGTTGTATCTTAAACTCTCCACTTAAGTGTTAGAGTACATAACACTTCACCATTGATTTCAGAGGAAAAATCTTGCTCTTATTCTTTTTCTCATATATAAGTAACACTTGTTCATGAACAATAAGAAAACCTACTAATTCTTCAATGACATTTTCTCAAGGTCTTTGAAAACTCTAAAAGTTGTATCTTGAACTCTCCATTTAAGTTTCAGAGTACACTTCACCGTTGATTTTAGAGGAAGGCTCTTGCTCCTATTCTTTTTCTCATATCTACTTAACACTTGTTCATGAACAATAATAATGTCTACTAGTTCTTTAATGACATTTTCTCAAGATCTTTGAAAGCTCCGAGAGTTGTATGTTGAACTACTCAATAATTCTAAAACTTTTTGCACTAATTAAATGTAAAATACTCAATAGATAATAACAAAAGTACAAAACAAACATTAAAGAACAAAAATCACACAATGAATTTACTTATGTCGATATTTTGTTCTTTGTTGATCTTATATGGATGATCTTTGCTTTCATAATCTTCATTTAACTTCATCGATCCTTTCATGCTCAAAGTTATTCTTTGAATGTATTAATTGAAGTTTCACTTCAACATTTTCTTTTTTTAAACACTAAGCTTAAGATTAAGTAAGTCGATGAACGTGCTAAGATTAATATACAATAGACTAGTTCCTTAGATCATATAATGCTTTCTCAATAATATAATAGTTTGAAGTCTAATTAGTATGTTTAGTTGAACTTATTTGTCTCGTAAGTTAAAATTATATGGACTGATAATTTGACATATAGTATCAATTAGACTTAAATATGTATCATCTCATAAATTGAACATGTAACATTTAATAGTTTTAATGGTTTTTATATCCTTTCATTTAAGTAATTCTCTTATCAAATAATAAATATTTAATGATTTTCATATCCTTTCATTTTAGTAATTCTCTTATCAAATAATAAATGTTTACCATAAAATTGTGTAACATATATACATCATACACAAACATAGTTTCTATTATCATCAAAAACCATCTTAACTCGAGAAATTATATCATTTAATTTAGATAATGTCTAAGTTAAAAAAAAAAAAACTTATTTTTTTATAAAGATAATGAACCTATTGTAAAGATAGATTATTGTTGAATTCAATCCTTAAATACATGAACTATTATCAATTTAGTTCTTAAAAGAAAAAAATATAGTATGTGACTAGGTTGAGAGCTCACGATTATATCTTACAATTAAGTTTTATAAAATGATATTGTCACTAAAATATACTTTTAAAAATTTCCATTGTTTCAAAATGTTAATTTTATCTTGTCTCCCTGGATTAAGATCTTAAACCGTTGATTTGGAACAGATGGAGGAAGCGGTCCCACAGAATCATGACATTTCATAATCCCATCAAATCAATCATAACCCCAACACAATTCCCTGCGTCGCTGCTACCAGCATGCTGCTGCCCTCCCCCACATCAGAGCCTTCAAAAACTTTGTGTTCCACGTGTCCATATCTGAGAGGCGAATGCAGCGAGCCAGAGTGGTCCATGAAGCAGAGCGTCTTGTAAGTGTGACCCAGACGCTGACGAGGATCCACGTGGCGGGGACAGTTCCGATCCGATCCGTTACAATCGCTTCATGTTGTTTCTTCCGTTTCTCACTCCAAACAACACAAAATCGCTCTCCTTTTTCATGATTTTCTGCTGAGTTCTTCTCTCTTTCTCTTTCTCGCTCTTAGAACCACAATGGCGTTGGGTGGTGCCGGACGAAACGCGGCGTCGTGAAAGGGGTTGCGTGGGTGGGAATCTGGTGCGGGAGAGTGCATTGGGATTCTACAATGGGGAACTGTGATCGTTCTTTCCTTTTGTGATTCACATCTAAAGAGAAAGAGAGAGGGAGTTGTTGTTGTTGTTGTTGTTGAGTTCTTAGGATGTCTGAATTGGTGGCCCGAACGGGTCGGCATCAGCAGCGATACGAACATGGGTATCGACTAATCGCAGGGTTCGTCATTTTCTTCTTCCTTTTCTTTTTTCTACTTAATATTGATAATCAAACGTGGTTTATTCTACATCTACATTACAAACCTAAAAGGAACATGGTTAACTTATTTCTTATACATATCACACTATTTTGAACACATTTCGTCTGGGGTGTTCGAAAATTACTAAATATCACGTAAAAAAAATGTTTTCTACATCCTGGTAAATGTTCTTCTTAGTTTTGTAGTTTCTTTTTGATAAATTTTCATTGGTAAAAAAAGTTCTTGTTGATTATTGGCTAAAGTGTATTATAAAGAGAGATTTTTATTAGAAATTAGAAACCATGCAAGTTCATCTGTACTTTTATACTAATCTATACTATCCTATACTAATGCCTCAATAGGATATAGGATTTCAATTTTATTAACAGTTTTTATTTATAGTATAATGATATCTTTATTATTTTGGTAACCTTTTTTTTTCATGATAATTGTTATTTTATTGTAGTACCTGATTTTGTTACTTTACATAAATGTGGACAAAATCCCCGCTCGTGTTTCCACTTTTAAAAAATGTTTATTGCATGCTGATAATATATATCTTTTTCCTTGGGAGGGTATTTGTTTTCTATTTTTCTCAGCTTAGTGGTCTTTTCTTCTCTCTACAAAGGCACTCTAGTGAATTGAATGTAGTTTAGAATCTTCATCTAGGCTTGTGTGTAGGAGTTTGTGTTTTTGACACTTTTTTTTTTTCTAGGAATTAGACTTCAACAATTTGAGAGTGATAGTAAATGACCTGGAAAATGGAACTTATCAGATTTTAATGTTTATGGATGATTTTGAAGATCAGTTTGTAAGTAGTATATTTAGTTTTGTTGCATTATATTGTTGTCTGTAACGTTAATATTTGTGATGGAAGATAATTTCTTACACTAGGAAATATTATTCAATCCAACTAAAATCAACTCGCAGATTTGTAGCCAAAAGACAAGAACAAGGATATGTTTATTATCCAAATGTATTGGCTTTTTAGCTGAAGCAGCTTGTACTATGTTAAGCAAGTTTTCTAGCTAGGAATTACCTGAAGTCTGAAAAGTTGGATTCATATACTTAGAGGTTTGATCTGATCTGTAGATGATAATTGTACTGCAGGTGTGTTCCATTTAGATATAGAAACGGTAATGGCTGTGGGGATTCTTCTGAGAAGACTGTTGAAGTGCTTATGATTAATTCAACCAGTGGACCAGGTCTTCTATTTCCGAAGGTATGATTTTGGAATACGAATATACTCTACGTTTGCATTTATTTATTACTAAGTGCCCTGCACTTGCAACTTATACTTACGGTTTCTATAAAATTATTCATCAAGAATTTTCTGATGCATTGTTAAGGACTACTACAGTACTCATCCTGGCTTAACTTTTCGGATGACAGGTACAGTAAATTTGGATTGGATCCCTGTCAATAGAGACACATTGGTTTTATCTTTTAACTAGTGGACCCAATAACCTATCATAGTTGGTCACCACACAATGAAATTTGTGTCTATCTCTCTAAAGGGACGGACGGTCTTGCAGCACAAGAGGATGCCAATCCATATGGTTTCTTGTGTCAAACAGCAATGGTCATAAAAATTCTCATTAAAACTGCATTGACCAAAACTGTTGTAGTTCGTTTCCTTTCAATCATTCATGCTCTTCTGGTATAGGGAAATTTTCATTGGTTGTTTTTCTGCCTTTGATATAATCATAATGGCTTCTTGGAGGAAAGAAAGTTCATAGCCTCGGGGCTTACTATTTTCACGCATTTAATATGCAATATAGACAGTTATTGTTATGCGCATGAAGGGTTTTAGCTCACCTGGTGCATACATGTAGCTGTTATAACTAGTTTGCATGTTTTCAAGAGGCTGCTTCAACCTTAGGTATCTGGCCTATCATTAAGAGAACCTTGACTTTCCTGTAGCTTTATCCTGAGATTTTTCACTAGCTACGTGTTTTAAAAGGATAAGTTGATTGAATTATCTTGTTGTCTTGCTCAACATAGTTTATAAAATCTGTCGCATATGTCCAATGTGGATGATGATTAATCATTGATCACTTTCTGAAAATAAGTAATTTACTTTTTTGGATAGAATTTTCTGATACAAAACAAAAACAAGTGAATCTTCCTCCCCTGATCTGAAAGAAGATTACAAAGTGAATAAGGTTCTGGAGTTTGTTTCATCCTAATTTAAACAAAACACAAATTATGTACCTTATATTGCACGCTATAAAGGCCAATCTTTAGACACTTGAATAATTCAAGACACTAGTGTAAATCTGTTGTAACAACATATATTGATGAGACAGTTCAATTGCGTAGTATGCCCGTCGATGAAGATTTTAGTGCTTCATAATAAATTTCATGCAAATTTATTGCAAGGATCTGTTTCTCTAAATTAATGTCATTCACATAAGCTGTAAGTTTTTTTTTCGAATGGTTCCTGATTTGAGATCTCGTTTTCTGATTAGTGTGTTTTTGCTTTGTTATTGAAGGGAGGTTGGGAGAATGATGAAACTGTTGAGGAGGCAGCTGTAAGAGAAGCTATTGAAGAAGCGGGAGTTCGAGGAGACCTAATGGTGCAAAGCTTCTCCACATATATGAATTAATTTAATGTTCTGATAGGAACCGGAATAGAAATGGTAAAACAAAAGTAATATTCATACCGAATTAGAAATATATCAAAGTTATAGAAACCTTCTAAGAGATGAACAATAGAAAAAGAAACCAAAACAAATAACAAAAGTTATAGAACCCTTTTCTAAGGAAGAGCCAGCTTCTTCACTCAGCCCCACCAAATATTCCTCCTTCTGATAAATTCCTTAACATCTCTCTAGACACATTTTCCTCAGCATAGAATTTTTTTCAACTAGCACTTCACTCGTCACTTAACCTGTTCTTTCTGTTTATGCCCTTTATCACTTTCCTTCTTTATTTGTTAGCTGGTAGCTCGTGATCCTATAAGTCCAACTGTGAACCCGTCACATTCTATCTTCTGTAATATTTTGATCTGTTGAAAGTGAATATTTTTGGGGGGTCTAGGAAGCTAATGTGAAAATCAAATCATGTTCTCACATCGTACGTGTAAATTAGCAGATGATGACAACAAAATTTTGCAAAAGGAGAAGCAATTGGTGCTAACTTTGCATCTATATGAAACTAGTTGAGGTCACATTTACATGTAACGAGTAAGAACTGGGATAAGTTAGCAAAATTTGTACCTAAAATAATAATGAAAATATTCTCACATCATTGACTCATGCTATTTCAGTTTTGAGCAAAAATATATGATGAGCTTGGCGGGGTTTGAAACCTTTAATTCTTAACTTGTTGTCCCTTGAATCACCTAGTCTTCTGAGGGTTTTTATGTTGCATTTTTTGTAGTTTTTATTTAGATGGATTATTGCTTATCGATGATATGGTGGGTACTTGGTGTCAGGATTTTCTCGGGTACTATGAATTTAGGAGTAAGACCCTCCAAGATGAGTGCAGTCCAGAAGGTTTGTGTAAAGCAGCAATGTTTGCATTGTTTGTGAAGGAGGAACTTGAGTCATGGCCGGAGCAAAGCACAAGAGAAAGGAGCTGGTTAGCTGTATCTGAGGCGCTGGGAAGCTGCCGGCATGCATGGATGAGGGATGCCCTGGAATGCTTCCGTAAATGGCATGAGGAGTGCAATGGAGGATCAAGACAATCATGATAATAGCAAAGATATTTCCTTTCAGGATGTCTTTTTGGCTTTTATTTTTCAAAACTATTCTAGAGAGTAAATTCGAAAACCTCTTATCGGTAAGGAGAAGAAATGTTTGATGATGGAATTTTGGGGAAGAGTTTTTAAAGAAGGAAGCGTTTGACAATGGATATATATGCTATTATGATACTAACAAGAAGTCTATGCTACCTTAAGAAGACATACCAAGAATTTTGCCCTTCTAAAGTATTACCTCCACAAAACTATATGATGACTTGAATTAAGTTTCTTATGATATGTGGAATATATGACCTTGCAATCGACTGTTACACCGTACAAAATTTACGGATATAAAAGTTATTAAATTTTGGTAAAAAGAAAGAAAAAATCATTTTTAACGTAATAAAGACACAGTGAAAAATGAAGGATTCGAGAGCCTATCGCTTCAATGTAGAAGTAAAAAATGGCATTTACAACGGAGGCAAAAACGGTGACAAGCATAACCATGATGCTTTGCCAAATCAGAGAAACACATAAGATGTATAATGGAATAAATTCTATTTAATAAGAATTATGCAACTGCATACTGGTGAGTCAAAAAAATGCATTAAGTCGACTGTTGAGTACAAATTTGTACAATATGCAATAAACATACATATGATGTGATATACACCTCAAAATCTGGGACTACAAACTTGTGAGTAATGAATGTAAATGAGCTTTTATATCTCCGCACCACCCGGTCAACAGCTTCAATTCTTTCACTCTATTTATTAACATCATTCATTATATGGGGCCAAAGGGCATTCCAACCTTGATGAGAAGTAGCAGAGCGCATAAAAGTTTCCACTTTGCACAAGCTCAGCCCAGAAAAACATAGGCTAAAGAGCTAATTGAGAATATTGAGTTATGGTACAACCTTCATATTCCTAAAATAGCATTATCAGTCTTCGTCAAGGGCAAGATCAGCAGGATCTCCTATCCAGGGCCTCCCTTCCCTCCACCGGAATTTTATTCTTAGTTTGCCATTTGCATCTACCCCTACAACTTCTCCCTTGCTCGCATGAGTCTCCATTCCCCATCCCCAACGTGGGTTCACCAGTCCATCTCTGATCCTTACCTTGTCACCCACTTTAAACGGCCTAACTCGTTCCATTTCCCAACCCTTACAAAGCCATAGCCTCTCCATGAAACAGAAAGCCACCCAAAGATCTTCATCTTCCATTCGATGCACAACTCCAATGCTTGAATGACTCACTTCCCCCCAATGGTGTGTTGGGGTTGAAACCGAAGCTTTAACCCTCACCCAGTCACCAATGCACAGCTCCTTCTCTTCTACCACCTCCACTTCTGATGGGTCCAACATCCATGTTCTGGATCCTGCTGGAGTGTATATTCGAAGCTTTCCATCCGCATCAATAGCCTGTATGGTCCCAAGACTAGCATGGCTATGCCCTGACCATCCAAATCTTGGTTGCTTCACATATTGTTTCACTCTAACCTTCTGTCCAACAAAGAGTTTGTCAAATCTTTCAAGATGTGAAGTAGGTCCAACCCACTTTTCTTGCTCCCCACAAAATCCCACAAAAATGCTTCTGTCTAGTTCATCTCCTTCATACCCTATTCCTTGAACAACACCAACACTACCTGGTCCAATTGATTTCCAATTATTTGCATTTTCTGTCAACCTCACCCACTCTCCCACTTCAAAAATTTGTTCAATCTCAAGGTCTGAAGGATCCCCTCTCCACAGCTCTGGAAGACCAAAAAATGCGATCCTGACTTCTCCATCAGCATGAATACTGGTTATAACCCCTTGAGATTCGGGCCGAGCTCCTCTCCAGCCCCACCTTGGTTCAACCAAACCAGTTCGGAACCTAACATACTGCCCAACTTTAAAGCTAGGAACCTTTTCAACATCCGTATAATGAGTGATCCACTTCCCTTTGCGAAAACAGCAAGCCAACTCCAAGTATCCAGAATCCTGTACACTATGCACAACAGCTAAACTTTCTCTCCCAACACTATTCCAGTCATAGCTCGGTCTGGTTCCCAGGCTTGGTTTTGAGCGAACCCAATCCCCAACTTCAAATCCTGGAAGCCGCTCTGCATCTCCAGGAGAAACTTTCCACAAGCTCTGCCTACCGGTGACCCTCACCTACAAAGAAACCAGCAAAATCAATTCTTACATATATTATCAATGTTAGATATTATTTGATATTATTAAGATATTATTAGATATTGTTAATCACAATATCAAACAATATCTTTTTATTTATTCTATTTATTTTCAGTTACTCTTTTTAATTGTACTTCTCTTTACTATAAATAGATTACCCTATGTGTGGTTTATACACAAGGGAGATTAATCTCAAATCCTGTTTTCTTTATTCTCAACAATCAACATGAAATCACTAATACAATTGTTGACTAAATATTTTATATTTAGTTTGTTTAATTCCTTAGTCACAGCGGTCAATACATTAGTCTAATTTTCTCATAAGGCAGGGACGACAGCACACACAGCTAAAGATGAGGTGGTTTTCTTAAAATGACATTTGCACACTTGTTATTTGTGAAGCACCACCTCACCACTTTTGTAGAAACTACAGCCATGACAGGCAAATTCTGATACCCAGTCCACCCAAGGCGGATAAACTTGGACAACTAATAGTTGCTTACTCATTTAATAATATAATATTTTAATAATAGCCAACCCTTTACTGAAATTTGTTGGCATCACTTCTTAAGTTTAAACCAGCCATACAGATACCGATAGAAAAGATAGAATTTCATGTTACAGCTGGGCTTTTCAAAGGTTTGCTGTAAAATTTAATTTCTGCCATAAAGAAAGCAAAATCCTCCCAGATGAAGGCAGTTTTCTAGGCATATTTATACAATGTTATAAACTTCACACACCTAACACACAGTATCACTACATAACAGTGTTACAGAAAACAGTATTAGGTCCGGTGTAGCAATGTAGTTATGGAAGACACTTCAGATGTCACGGTTAGCTTAAAGTCATTGAAGTTGTAGAATCATGCATAAAATCTAGAAAATACAGATTAAACTTACATTGAGAGCACCATCCATGTCTATTCTCACTACTTTTCCAACTGTAGCTGGTGATTCATTTGACCACCCAAGACGAGGCTGAGTAACTGATGCAATCACATGAATTTCTTGTCCCACCTCAAATGGAGGAACTTTCTCCACGTCAGTGACTGAGCAAGAAAAAGGCTTACTTCTGAAGCAAAAAGCAACACCCATATCGCCATCCTCCTCCAAGCCATGAATTACACCAATGCTGTTCCTTGTAATATCTTCCCATCCATATTTTGGAGAAGACACTGAAGCTTTCACTCTTACCCAATCTCCAACCTGCTTTGACCAAATGAATAATTAAATAGAGCTACCCAATAAGACATCTGACACGAAATGTATAGAAAGAACAAACAAATAATCAACTTTAACGGAAAGGATTACCTTGAAATCTTCCACCTTCTCCATATCCGCAGGATCAGCTTGCCATGGTATGGGTCGATTTGGTATTTCTATAATTAAGAGACCATCATTCTCAATCTCGCTTATTCTTCCAACACTATGATGTGTCTCACCACCCCAAGCATATCTAGGTTCTGCAACAGATCGTTTCACGCATACCCGATCACCTATCTGTAAGACAAATTTGTTAGTAAAGTCATATAATGAAGACAGGAGACAAATAAACGCAATAGAACGAAAGTTATCTGAGTTTTTCTTACCCTAAAAGGAGCAACATGCTCAACCTCCTCTGGCTCACAATGCCATGGATTTGGAAGATAACTCAGTTCTACTAACAGACTGCTGTCTGGTCGTATACAATATACGATGCCAATGCTTCCTGGAGTCACAGCTCCTAGTCCATGCTTTGCAGATGTAAGAGTTGGACGAATGCGAACCCAGTCTCCAACCTTGAATTCTTCAACACGTTCCATCTCTGCTGGGTCAGCTTTCCATCCTCTAGATGCTCCGGGAAACCCAACACGGAGGATTCCATCTTCGTCAACACATAATACTGTCCCGATGCTGTCACGTGACTGCCCACGCCAACCAAATCTAAAATAGATAAATAGTAATAAATATTAAACACTAACGCAAAATCATCAAGGATTGCAAGCATGACATGCACAAGGTTGTCTTCTACACCATCATTTCCTTTCTCGTATACTTTCTTGTAAATAAAAAACCTTGAATAGAGAATAAAAACCTTGATAAATCCACCAAACAGTAAGATTTAAAAAGTAGCATGATGACCCCAAACTAATTGGGCACTCCAATCAAATTATATGAACTGGATCAGATTTATAGAGAAAATGGGAAAACTCCCCTGATTACAGTATGATTGCAAGCATGCCATTCAAGGGTTGTCTTCTACACTATCATTTCCTTTCTTGTACTTTCTTGTAAATAAAAGCCTTGAATAGAGAATAAATAAAACGGTATGATAAATCCACCAGACAGTAAAATTTAAAAAGTAGCATCATGACCCCAAACTAATTAGGCACTCCAATCAAATGATATGAACTGGATCAGATTTATAGAGAAAATGGGAAAATTCCCTTGATTACAATATGATTGCAGAACTTCGAGGGTCTGCATATCCTAGTGCCCAAAGGCACCAATCCTCTCAAATGACAAAATGAAATCCCTCTCAACCCCTCTTCCTATTTAAATACAGCTACAGGTCTGCTAAAATAAACCCACCCTCAATGGGCCAAATCAATTGCACCCCTATTAGCATAACCCCTTGTATTTCTTAAACTAACATACAATATCTTTGGTCCTCTCATGAAATACTAGATTTGAGACATTATGAAGAGCAGTTTGGTTATCACAAATGAGAGACATTTGTACAACTTCCCCCAAATTTCAGTTCTTTAGGCAACTATTTGAACCAAATAAGCTCACATGTGGTAATTTAGTTTTCCAACTAGTCAGTCTCCTATATATCCCTTATGATCCGAAAGTGGCTCCCCCTAACTTGATAGAAGTTTAGATTTGGGACCCATAGGTGTGTTACTATCCTCTAAAATATCAAATGCATACTTTCTCTTGGAAATAATAATTCCACTGCTGGATTGGGCTTACCTCAATCCCCCAAAAGTACTTGAGTATACCAAGATATTTTATTCAGAAATGATAAGGCGTTGTTTTATCTATGAGATGTTATTGTGGTCACTACCTATAAGAACAATGTCATTAATACACTCCATCTAGTAGATAGACCCAACAGTCAAATGATGATAAAAACACAAAATGGTCGACTTCGCTTTGAGTCATACCAAATCGTTGGACAACTGCATTGAATCTACCACACCATGCCTTGAAAGATTGTTTAAGACCATAGATTTGTGGACTCAACATAACGAAAATACCCCCCTTGAGCAACAAACACAAGTAGTTGGTTCATATATATTTCCTCTTGAAAATCACCATGTAGGAAGGCATTTTTAAATTTCAACTAGTAGAGGGGCCAACATCAAAGAACCCCCATGGCTATGAAAAATATAACAAAGGCAAGGCCAGCTTTGATGGCAAAGAACCAAAGGAGCAAGATCCCATATAGCACTATTCTAAAGAGCACACAATTCATCCAACATGGCTTGTCTCCAACAAGAGTGGGCGAAGGCATCCCCTACACTCTTAGGATTAGACACAAAAGAAATGAAAGAGAGATAAATGTAATGGAATGGAGACAACCAATGATAATTAGAGGCGGCATAATAAGGGAAAGGATTATGAGTAGCTAATGCTCAAGAGGCACAACGAGAGGGGCAAAAGAGTTGGAATCGAGTTGGCATCAGAGTATATCAATAGGTGCCCCAATAGGAAGGTGTGTGTTTCATGCAATGACAAACTTGGAGTGGAGGCTAAGTTGGTGAATTTGACATTACATTGAATATGTCTATGGGATCAAATACAATGGGGGTCGTAAAGGGGGCTTGGAAACTTTCATAAGGGAATCAATGCAAAGTGGGGAGAAGGCTAGGTGACATCAACTAAAATCAAATAACAACAAAAAGGGGTGAGAAACACTTATATCCTTTATGATACCAAGGATAGTCTAAGAGGACATACTTATGAGACCTAGCTGACAAAGGATCAGAATTGGGATTATGAACAAAAAGGTGGACCCAAAAACACAAGGAGTTAAAGGGTGGAGAGATTGATGATAAAACAAAAATAGAGTGAGGTATTTGGTTAATAAGAACACAAGATGGAATTTGATTGATAAGATAGCACACGTTAAACATCACCCCAAAATTATTGAGGAACACAACCATGAAAAAGAAAAGAGTTATTCTCGCACTTTGCCACTCCATTTTGATGAGAGGAATATGCACATGAGGTTTTATGAAAAACACTATGGGAAGCCATGAATGTCTAAAAAGAATGGCAGAGGTATTCACAAGTGTTATCAATACGGAAAATTACAAATAGAAATACTAAACTAATTTTTAACTTCATTATAAAAAGATTGAAATATGGGAAACAACTCAGAATGATTTTCATTAAGAACAACCTAGTATGTTGAGAATAATCATCAACAGATGTTACAAAATATGGAAATCCTAAAATGGATGTAATGAAACTCGAGTCCCACATATTTGAGTGGACTAAAGAAAAAGGAGACAAAGTTCTATTTGGGACACTCCTAGTAAAAGAACTACAACTAACTATGTTGGCATAATTGACAAAGATGTTGTAGCTTGGCAAACCTAGGAGACCATGAACTTTGCCTAAGTACTCATTCATGGAGCCATCAAAGCATCTAGGAGCGCTGGTACTCGAGATTTCAACTTTGGACCAATGAGAGCGATCTTCTAATCAATGGAGTCTATGTTGTTTAGGTAAGATAGTCAATATAACCTTATCCTTTAAGCAAAAGTTTGACATTAGATGTCCAAGTGTCATAATTGTTCCCATCTAAGTAGACAATGGAGAGTGGGACATTGACATAGTAAAAATAGCATATTCACATTGACCAATGCTAAAAGTCACCAAGGGCAAGTGGAGGAGAGAGAAGCACTAGACTTGGAGAGAGAAAAACACATCCACAATTGGCACAAGGCCACTACGTTGTGAATGTGTTAGCAGCGCAATAGCAAGGGTGGGGTCGCTGGTCAAAATGGTGATGGCAAGACGACGCAGAAGTTGCAAGGCAAATTTTGACATTGATAAACAAAGGGTTCACAGAGAAGACACCATTTAGAGGAATAGGCTCTAGGTACCACAAAGGGAAAAATAGTATACATTTATGAGATATAATCCTCCTCTTGAATTTCCAATTAGCACAGCTGAGAACAATATATACATATTGCTAGTAGCATAAATATTAATATTTGGGTAGAAAGTAGTTATGTTGGGAACTATTTCCTGCTATATCTATGAGTTGAACCTAAGATTCTAGTAGTCTTTTGATCTTTCATCTTTTCATTGTATCACATTTTTATCGTTATAAATAGAAGATCATAAGAGGGGTCTTTCAAGCCATCTAAAATATTTATTTCTCCTTTTTTTAATCTTAAGTATAAAGCATTACATAGAAATGGGCCCAAACCCATATACCAAATGTATATAATTGACATCAAATATAAAGAAGCCTTTGCATACAAAAAATTACGAAACACAGTTATGTAAACTTATACCTAGGCTCTTTTACATCTTCTTTCAGTTGTACATGTTGTCCCCTGTCCAATGGAATGACTTTTATAACTTCATTTGCCAGAAGACGAACCTCTCCAGAACAAAATGAAACAACGAGATTATCTTTGTCTGGAACACTTTGCACAAAACCAACACTTTGTGCACTAGCACCTTGCCATCCATGTGTTGGAGTTGTGACAGATTTTTTAAATTTCACCCAGTCTCCCACTTCAAATCTATATATTCATCAAAAAACAAAATTTTAAACATATTACTCATATATAGGAAGACAATAAATCTCAAACTAAAAGCTAGCATATAATAATGTCTTCCACTCACGATGTAGGAGACAAATGAACTCCCCTATTTGAGAGTGCTTCCACCAGATCTTCGGATAACCATTCTCGGGGGAGAGCCTCCAAAATGTCACGTAGCGTCTTGCCACTATCAAAAAAACATAACCCCATCAGTCACGGGATAATCAGTTAAACAGGACTAACATGAAACAGTTAGATGCAGTTTCAAAGTTATGACAATAATATTACAGATAAGTTTATGATGTTCAAAAATAATAATTACAACTTAATGAAGTGCCTTTACCTGTGGTTTCTGACTTCAATATCAGCATCAGGATGCATTAGCATAATAACAAGCCAGTTCAGATTTTCACGAACCATTTTTGCTGTCTCAGCTGCTATATGGAAAGCGTTGTCACCGTCGTCATCCTGACAGTTACATTAGAACATCAAATGACAAGGACATAATGGCAAAGCTTCCTTCCAAACTACACGTAACATGTCAACTTCGAATTATTTCTGCCAAGTAAACAAAATTTTGAAGCCAAAAATACGTGCTTTTGTTATAAGCTAAACACTAGTTGCACACTTTTATGGTTCACCATAAAATCCAGTACAAACGGTTCAAATATATATAAAAAGTAAAGAGCACAACAAATTAAAAAGATTCACAAAGACGGCTTTGATGTAATGGAAACAAGCACACGCCCAAGAATAAAAGTCAATTATATTCTGTCTTCTCCAGTTTACTTAATCTATTGATTTTTAATATGAATCACATTCCTTAGATTTGTTAGCCCCTCAACCACCTTCACAGGAATCAATATCATTAAGCTCAGATTACTCAATATAAAGAATGACTACATCAGATACTGAAGGCAAAACTATATCATGTGATAAAGATTTAAGGTAGAAAATAGAAAGTTTTATGAACTATATGAGAAATAGGGGTGAAAGAAGACATCACAAAAAGCAAAACATATTCGATGTGCTGCCAGAGATTGAAATTTCTACATCATCCATAACAATATATGAAGGTGACCAACTTTTGACGCAGATATTTCTTTTTGGACAAGTGCTTCGGTAAAATGGTACGCTCTCATTCTCCTCATCTTACAAAAAAAAAAAACTAACAGACAAGCATAGCAATACCTAATTATAATTGTAAATGATCAAACAGGAAAATGAGAATTTGAATGAAAACCTGCAAATTAAAATTTGCTCCAGCAGCTAGAAGCAGTCCAACACATGCCTTAGCACCCCTAGCTAAGGCCAAGTGAAGAGGAATACTGTTGTGCACATTGCGAATGTTCACATCAACCCCAGCAGCCAGAATAACCTACTCAAAACACCCAACACATATTACCATGAAGTACAAAATATGCATACTTTAGCACCAAAAAATATATTTACGGACACTAAATCATTTTAACCAAGAGGCTCAATCATTGTCATCAAGAAGCTCATTCGCTTACCTGAACCAGGTCGACATCATTAGTCATAGCAGCCGTATGCAATGCTGTCCTCCCATTTTGTGAATCTTGAGCAGAAGGATCAGCTCCAGCTGCAAGCAGTATCTGCACCAGTTCTCTGCCCTCTAAATTTGGCACAGACAAACAAGGTCACAGAATTCAATTATGTCAATAAAGAGAATAAATAGCATAAATGATATTAAAAATACCCGTGTATTAACTCCGAAATTTGAAGAATTAATTCAACGAGGTGTTATCAGTGGCAGATAACAGGCTATGGTGCCAGCCAAAGATCCACAATGTGAATATGGCAGATGGGAATGCAGATAATGAGAGAAATACATAGAACATGCATTTTTGTATTTAATTACAGAGATAGAATTGCAGTGCAGATGTATTTTCAAAAAAGTCAGAGCATGGGAAAAAAGAAGAGGGCATTGACTGGTTTAGTCAGAAAGAGAGGCAACGAGACAAGCACGAGGCTGAGTCAGAGAAACGATGCAAAATAGCAAGACTGGGGGTGAAGGAGAAGGGTAGACACCAAAGATTTGAGTCACATTGCTGGCTGGTCGCCTGAAGAACACACTGAAGGTGGCAGGACAAGTCACTGCTAGCGGTTTTTGCTAGTTGTTTGAGAAAAGACAACCATTTTGGATATTTTGGGTGGGCTGTCATATTTTAATGTTTGGGCTGGGGCATGAGTTAGACTCTAGGGTATTCTAATCTTATATTTTTTATTTACTCATCTCCTTTTTCATCATTGTCTTCACCATTTCTGCCATGGCTACTACAGCTTTTAAATTAGAAAAAGAAAAGGAACTTTTGTAGTTTTTCTCTATTTTTTATATTTTTATATAAAATGATAATGATTTGATAAGATGTGGACAAACAAAGAATTAAAATTGGTTTATGCAGAGTTAGAACAAGCATATAAGTTATACTACAACTAAAGATCAAATCTCACAAATACAATAAGACTCCTACCTATCCCCTAACTAATAAGGAGACCAAATGAAATTAGGAAACAAACCCTTTTGGTGATCATCGATTAGCAAATTGATAGATTTCACAACTTATTGTTATAAGCTCTAAATAAACACATTAATACATTAGGTCTGTTCGAACCTTTCAATTAAAATGAGTGTGTGGAAGAACAGATTTGGATATCCACATCCGATCAACAGGTCCGTTGAAAACTATTCAATCTTGGGAAAATCACGGAATTTAGCAGAAAAGTTTAGGCAGTTCTAAAAATAAGAAAGTTATGGTTTTGGGTAGCAATATGGGTCAAAACAAGATTAATTTCTATTGGACAATGGTATAGAGATGGCTTTTTGTATTACTTGGGCCTTATAGGTGAGGCATCTGATGTGTCATGTGCAAAGTTGTAGTTCAGGTTCAATAAAACAATTGCACTATAAGGCGTCAATTTTCACATGGAATCAAGGTGATGAATGGAAAATGGTCAAAATTCCACAATATAAACATACCATTATAGAGGGGACAAAGGACACCACATTATAGCATTATGGTACAACTATGATGGTTATTCAACAACATTGCATAGAATAATATACTAGGTTTATTGGAGGGTTGGCCCAGACCTTTTCTCTGAAATAATTTCTGTTGATCAAGGCTTTTTCAATAAATAGCAAGTATAAATTTTGTGGCATTAGCAGTTTCTGAAGTTCTTTGGTGTATTCATCATGGGAGTAGATGCACGATTCAGTCTCGTACCTTCTGAACTTCTTGTGGGATAGAATATCTTCGTCATGTCCCTTTAAGGCTTAGCCAGTGGCTACTTTAAGGTTGTCACTGAAGGGGGTGCAGGTTTGCTAAATTTTTACAAACTTTTTTTGAATTTTTTTTCTCTACTTAAAGCTAACGTAAAACAGGCCAATATCTACTTAAAGTTTTCACAGATCTGTCAGGCCTTATCTTCCTACAGTTGACATTATATTGGTTAGAATATATGAAAATATTTTATCATATTTTAATTACCATCATGATTTGCTTCCCTAATTAGTTAGGATCCCAATAAGCGATAATAAGGGTTAGTGCTGTAGGTTTTAAAAATATCAATACATTGTCAGACACTCAGTTAATATAAACTCGGTGTTTCATTCTTTTTTTTCCTTCATTCCTCTCTTCCTCTATGCCTAAACCCATAATTTCAAAACTCCTTCCTTTTTATCTAAACTATTTGAAATTGATAATATCCATTATTGAAGAATTTCTAGATGCACCAAGTAAAGTAAATAAGTTAAAAAAATAGTCAAATTTTCAAAATCATTATCAAACAGTGAAGTTTTGGATACCTTTCTCATGGTCTTTCTTAGAAGCAGCTGCCATGCACAATGCAGTGCCAATAGGGCTTGGTATGTCAATTGCTTCAGCAATCTCATCAGAAGTTGCAACTTCCGCCCATCTCTTCACAACAGCAACATTCCAAGTTGCCACACACAAGTGCAGTGGTCTGCAACACCAGAGTAAAACTGTACGATTAGCGGATTATTATATATGCATGTTAGACAAAATATCAATTTAACACAAACGATACAATTCACAATATGTGGGGTTCAATTATCTAGAAGATGACCCGTTAAAAGAATTTTCTTTTCTAATACTCTATAACTTTAAAACAGAAGCAACCTAAATTTTACTGAAATTCTAAGAAATATGATGAGCAATTAAGCAATGCGATATTGTTATCATCAGATAAAGTTAAAGTGGTCCTCTGCAAAAACAACAGACTGAATCCAGTGGTATTTTACTTGATTAAATATAATTGATTTTTTAGCAGAATTTGATATGAATTTCTCAGTAACCATAGTAAGGATTAAGGAATAGAAACTATCACTTAAAAATGAAAACTTTTCAGGAACTTCCTTTACAACTCAAATCACGATCAAGAATTGGTTCTGGAGAATTCTGAGATTAGGATGGTTTTAGAGAAAACTGAAAAGTTTGCTGTTAAATTTCTGTATCTCTAACGGGATCAGGATTTATTGTACAAATATCAGTCCAATTCTTAACCAAAACAGCAGCTTGCAGTAAATACTATGCTGAGCTGGCAAGTTACCTAGAGTATAAAGCCCTTTCATATAATGAACCAATACAAGCAGTATTAATACTATCATGTTCAAACTCCAAACAAGAATGACTCAGTTTCTCTCAAATTGGTTTTCCCATAATGGTCCATTGGCAATTAACGATAGTTTAGAAATATTGTACAGTAAAGTGAAAGGCAAAAAGCTATCATCCAAAAATGAAATATAAAACCCAAGAATGCATGCATAAAACCCCAAGTAAAATCCAAAAAGACATGCACAAGATCCAACAACAAGCAAGCTTCACTTAGTCAGCTTCAAATTATTAATTGTACTAAAGATGCAGATTAGGTGTAGAATAGACAAAAAAAGCCATTATCCCGTTCCCCTCCTTAAATGTTCACAACTATAGAAGTGTATAAGAATAAGAAAAAAAAATTAATCAGTAATTCATACTTCGTGCCAACTCAACAGGCTGAGTTGCTATTAAGTATTTATGCTGCCAGGTCCAAGCTCAAAACAGGAATGGCTTACTTTCACTCATTTTTGGTTTTCCCATAATGGTCCATGGGCAATTAATGACAGATTAGAAATATTGTACTGTAAAGTGAAAGGAAAAAGCTATCATCCAAAGATACAACCTAAAATCCAACAATGCATGCATAAAAGCCCAAGTAAAATCCAAAAGCACATGCATAGAATCCAACAGCATTTGCCGTAACAAGCAAGTTTTGCTAAGTCAGCTTCAATGATTAATTGAACTAAAGATGCAGATTAGACGTAAAAAATATTCCATATCCTGTTCCCCTCCTTAAATGTCCACAACTAGAGATGTGTCTAAGAATAAGAAAAAATAATGATGCAACTCAACAGGCTGAGTTGCTACGAAGTATTTACACTATCAAGTTCAAAACCTCAAAACAAGAATAACTCACTTTCTCTCCTTTTTGGTTTTCCCATAATGGTCCATTGGCAATTAATGATAGTTTAGAAATATTGTACCGTAAAGTAAAAGGAAAAATCTATCATCCAAAGATGCAAAATCAAATCCAATGATATACACATAAAATCCCAAGTAAAATCCAAAAACCCATGCACAAAATCCAACAGCATTTTAGGGAACAAGAACACTTCACTCGATCAACTTCAAATTACAGATTGAACTAAAGATGCAGCTTAGACATAGAATAGGCATACAAAAAATGTCACTCTCCTATTCCCATCGTTAAATGTTTACAACTATAGATGTGTCTAAGAATAAGAAAAAGTAATAATACATTAATTCATACTTCATAGCAACTCAACAGGCTGAGCTGCATCTTTAAACATAAAACTGATACCCCAAGTTAAGGTGTGAACAGGACATGAAGACAACAATAAATGTAAAATTAAAAAGATGACAAATTGACAGCTTCGGCAAAACTGTTTCTTTCCTGTGTAATAAATAATAATAAATAAGCTCACAATAATTAATTAAGATCAGAATATCATACCTATATATACTGATTTACACACATGGAAAACAAGTTCTAGTTATAAAGAAATATATGCCAATACTCACGTCAGGTTCTTTGAATTCACAATGGACATTGATTTACAGCCTCCATTCTCCAGTATTACAAGTGCACAGTCTGTGTACTTCTTGGAAATTGCTCTATGCAGAACAGATTCACCTTCATCATCCACCGCATTAGGATCAGCTCCGGCTAATAGTAATTCCTGTTATTGCTCCACAAAAATTCTAGATGAATATAGTTCTAGTGAAGAAGAAGAAGAAGAAAGATCTAAGTATAATTCATTTTAAAAACATACTCGCATACAATCTGGCTGGCCATGATAGGCACAAACGTGAGCTACAGATGGACCAAAACCATCTCTCAATCTTGACTGCACATTAGCATTTCTTTTGACAAGGCTACGAACACATTCTAGGGACCCAGCTGCTAATGCAAAAACAAGAGGAGGATCCCCATCTTTGTCCAATACATCAACATTTGCTTCTCTATACTCCAAAATTGTCTCGACAAGTTCTGCACTGCCCCGTCTACAAGCTAAGTGGAGAGCTGTTTGTCCATGAGCATTTTGAGCTTCCAATAACGATGTTAGGTAGTTGCTGCCATTTTCTAATACAGCCTTTGCAAGAAGATCTCTGTTCAAGAAATACATGAAAATGAATTAAACGATAAAGTTTAAGAATAAATTAGCTCAGACAAGAAGTGTTGTGACACCAACTAACCTAACACCTGCAGTATCTCCTTCAGATACAAGTCGATGAAGATGGTTAGGGTTTTCCTGAGGAACTTCCAATTCAGGTATAGGTGAAGGCTCCATCACAGTTGATACAGAACCCTTATTATCTAAGCCACTGTATTCACACAAATGTATAAAACAGTTATAAGACAACGCTGCTAGTTAAACATCAATGACAACTGTTCATCCAGCTCATTCCAATGAAGCTCACATTTGCATACTAAAAGATGCAACAATGGCTATAACAGACTTACTTATCAGGGCTTGCAGGAGGGCTGCGTGGTATTTCCTGCAAATGGCGGAGAAATATTGCCAGCATAGCACTAAAAGTAGGCCTTTTAGATGGCTTGAATTGCAAGCACTCTCCAATCATCTTCCACAATTCCCTCGGAATTCCACCTCCAACCACACTAGCATACTGTGGAGGCAGCTTCTTAGCTTTAACAACCGCTCGATAGATTTCCTCCGCACTTAAACCTGCCCAACTGCATATAGAATTTGCAATAAGAAACTTGGAAAGAGTGAACAACATAAGAAATAAAAGTTGAGTAAAGAATGAGTTGCTCCACGTACGGAATGGAACCCGTGCACATCTCCACCAATGTACAACCAAAACTCCAGGCATCTGATTCGGAAGATATACCTATTCCATCATCCCAAAACAAATTTAACGATTTCTTCACAGGTTCCCAAGCCTCTGGTGCTGTATAATGTGGGCTGAGCATTATACATTCCATACAGGAATGGATCTTTACAGAGTCACACTCTGGTCGTGCCTTCCAACAGGAAGGCTTCTTCAGAATTGTAGCAAGTCCATAATCAGAAACCACGGCATGACCATTTGCGTCAAGAAGAAGATTGGATGGTTTTAAATTCATGCAAACAACGCCTGCAGCATGAAGTTCAACGACCCCTCGGGCAATGTCAGCCCCGTATCTACATTTGGAAAATTGTAATGTTATTATCCGTAGTGCCAAGGGAAATTGAAATGTAATAAGGTATTATTCATTCCACTAAAATGATTTTGACACTACCTAGTCCATATTAAGCAAAAAAGTCAAAGGTCATAATCATCCTGACCAATTCTTTCTGAAGCAATTTCATAAACATACTATTCAACTATTTATCTGGTTGTCTACCAAAAGAAAAGTACACAGACAGCACGAAAAACACAGAGATAGCGTCTCCCACCAAACACTGGTTATTCAACGACTGGCAGGGACATAATAACATCACATTTTCTCTAAATTTTAACCACAAAGATGACGACAACAAGAATGCATATAATTTAGTACAGTCTACTTAGACATTGATACATTGTCCCCAAATTTTAACCAAAATGATACCCTTCCTGCTTATCAACTTTTACCATTGAAACTGTGACAATACTGATAGTGTTTCAAAACGCAGACCACATCACTGGAAGCTGCAGTCACAAATTGAACAAACAACCCAACTATAGCTGCAACCTCAACTTAAAACCACAATAATCAAACAACCGCAATTTAAAACCACATATACTCATCAAACAAACCAAGAGAAACCAAACTAACCAAACATCAGGCAACAAGATTAACCAGAAGAATAAACGAAGAAAACACAAATAAAAATAAATAAATAAATAAATAAAAACCAAAACCTTAGGACTTGTTCTAAAGTGAGCCTTCCCTCATTGCGCTGCATCTCGGACTGAACCGATCCATAGCACTTATCCATCACGAGGCACAAACTGTCCTCCACCCTCATTGTCCCATGGAAAGTGCACACATTCCTACACCACATCGAAGCCCTACGCAAATCCTCTAACTTACCCTGAACCCAATCCAAATCCATCCCCTCCACCACCGTCACCTTCTTCACCGCCACGCTGTGCCGGCACCTCCGTCCTCCTTCCACTCCACCGCTGATCACCGCCATCCACATCTCCACTCCCGCCCTCCTCCCCTCTCCAATCCGGCGCACCAACTTCAGGTCCTGGTGTGCGCCGCCACCGACCTCGATCACCGGCTCGCACCCGCCAGAGCTGGACGCCTGTGACTCACGGCTGTTCCGACGACGCTTCTCGTCGTCCTCATCCTCCTCCCCGCCTCCGTCCTCCTCCTCGTCATCGGTGTAGTCGCAGTCGAAATTGGCCCCTCCACCTCCTCCTCTCCCGACGCCGCCGTTGGCGACGGTGGTGGCGGAGTGGAGCAGCGCTAGCACCGCGTAGTTCTTCCGCAGAGCCTGAACGGAGTTTCCCACGGTGGACACGTGTCGACACCTCGGACATGCCAGCGTAGCGTCCGAAGAGGGTGCGAACATTCTAGAGAGACACTCTCTGCAGAAGCCGTGACCACATTGCAGCAGAAGAGGAACTCTCTCCTCCTCGTTGTAACGCGTTTGGCAAACCGAACAACACGGGATTTTCATTTCTCTCTCTGTATCTCTCTTTCTCTATCTTCTCTCCACCTATTTATACCCACGCACCACGCCACTGACCAGAACGGCGCCGCTTTGATCCCAAATCGAATCACGACAATCTCCTCTACGTTCTACGCGGAATTAATGGTGCCGAGGGGTGCGAATGGTAGATCCATGGGCCGAACTCAGCAAAACCACTTAAGCTTCATCAATTAAGCTAATCTTGAGAGATAGAGAGAGAAAGGGTTTTAGAGAGAGAAACAGAAAAAGTGGTTGCTCAAGAAAAGGGAAAGAAAAATTGAAACAAGGGGATTTATTTTATTTTTTTTATTTTTTTTTTTATTTCTTTCCTTACTGTTTTTCCATTTGTGAGAAATGGGTTTGGCCTAGGTGGGTAGGAAGGAAACAAGGAGAGAGAGTTAGATGATGTAGGTGACTTTGGACTTCAAAATCAACACACTTTGCTTCTTCACATAAGTGGCATAATTTTTCGTTTTTTTAGGTCTACTTTTGGTTTTATATTCTATTGTGTGCTTTTCATCTCTGCATTTTTTTCTTTTAAACTAGGTTTTGTTTGGGTTGTGATTGGCAAGATAAAGAGGTTCTTGGAGTTCTGTGCTTGCTAAATTTAGAGTTCCACCTATACCAATACACTTTTATTTTTTATGCTTTTGCAAACTCTGGAACTCCTTCCTAAATTCGTCTCCTTTTGGAAAAATAATGTTCCTTTATTCCATCAACAAAATGGAAAAAAGTAAATGGTGAGAGGTGTTATCATTCTACCAATGGAGAGGAATTGTTTTTCATTCAATTATAAAATATTATTTTATTTTTTATTATTTTTAATATTTGTTCTCCATGATTGAGAAGATTAAATGTTAATAACTTATTTATAAATATAATTTATTATAAAATGTCGTGTCTTAATTTGATTTATGTTTCTAGTAGAATTCTAACCGTAAGAGGAAAGAATGTATTTGGTTTAGTATTTACTATACACAGCTGGTAATAAAAAAAAATGCACAATAGTGAACAACATGAAAAAGATAAAAAAAATAAGGAGATGAAAATTTTAATGGGACATTGGTATTAACATTATTACATGGTACATTAAGCTCCTGTAAAAGATAAAAAATATACAATACAATAAAGTAAGATCATGAGTTGAAGAAAGTGATTGTTTCACTAATCTATCCCAACTAATGTAGATTTGTCATCCAAAGACATTTTCAACTAGTATAAGAAATATTCCACTTTATGATGAAGAAAACAAAAGATAAGAAATGAAGAATTATTATTTAGGTTATCATCATAAAGTCTATAACTTATATTAATTAATATTCTTTCAAAATTCTTGTCATTTTGATGTGTATAAAATACATAAAAATCTATTTGTATTTTTTTTCACTAGACTATATTACCTTAATTGTTCTTATTCCATTATATTTATTTTCATTACTTATCTTTGTCATTTTTACCAAACTTAACAAAATTATGCAACCAATTCGTTCTTCGATATGAATTTTTGTTTTGCAATCATAAGACCTTGGAAAGAATGTATTCGTTATAACGAAGATAAACTGACTATTAATACTAATAAAAATTGAAAAATATTAAACAAAATAAGATTTTTCTAAATGTGAATATGTAAACTATTAATGATTTTTATTAATTAGTATACTCCGCCTTTTACAATTAATAAATAGGAGATGTTAAAAAGTAGTATACATGTTTTTAATAAAATCAAGAACATTTATTATATTCATTAATATTTTTTCTAGAGAACATTTGTAACAGATAAAAAGATTGACAAGAGTGTTTAAATTTTTTTTTGACTTATACTTAACCCATGTAATTAAATGATATTTATGAGGGAAAAAATTAAATAAGTCAACTTTTACAAATATAACATTTATTATATTTTTTTCATGTTTTTCAACTAGCCATACATTTGTCAAGCTTGTTCAAAGGTACTTAACCACAAGTAATCGAAAGAGATTTGTTTGAAATAAAAAATATTTAACCATATTAACTTGTGGTGATAGGGTGTGATATCAAAACATATTAATGGAAGATTAAATATGTTTTCTTAATTTAATTATTTTAAATTTTTATGAGGTTGGAATTGTTTATACTTTCGTAGTTCAAATGTTAATATATCACAAGTTAAAAAAAATTAATATTACTAAATTAAAAGAACTATATATTTTAAGTTTAAAATTAAAATATATATGAATTTCAACTTTGTGTAGTTTATGAACTAGAAACATATTAAATTTTAATTTTAATATATTAAAGAAATTTATAAATATACAATTTGATGACATTTTTTTCAAGCAAAATATTTTTCCTCAACTAAAAAATAAAAGATTCTAACACTCAAATAAAAATAAAGATATAAATCAACATTTACATATGTAGCAAAATTAGTGAAACATAGGTGCGTTATTTTTTTACGATAATAAAAAATAATAAAACTATTATTATAAAATTAAATATAAATAATTTTCATATTTTTGTTGTAAAATTTTTTTATTTAAAGAATAAATATGGACATAAAAAGATATAATAAAAATTATTATTATTGTTATTATTATAAAATAAAATATAAATTATTTTTATAATTTTATTGTAAATATTTTTTTATTTAAAGATTAAAATTATAAAATAAATATGAAAAATAAAATGAATTCTCTTTTCATATAGTATAGATAAAGGATGTTACATTATTTATTTAATTTAAAATTTTAACTCGTGAATAGAAAGAAATAACCTTTACAAATATAATTCAATTCTTCATATTCATTATTTACCTGTAATTAACCACATAATTTGACAAGGAAAACAATTTAATGAATTATCATTCAATTACATGCCACTAACTACTATCATTTATTGATTTGTGAAAATCTCACCGTTACTATAACATCTTTAATTTATGGCAAATTAAATATATTAATTAAAATTTTAATATTGCTATATTTTTTTTTAGACTAACAATATTTTGTGTTTTTCAACTTAGTACGATTTTTTTTTATAGGTTTAAGGGAATATAATTTTAGTATTTAATTTATTACTATAAAAAATAAATTTTATATTTAGAATTATTAGAATTTCAATAACTTAAAAGGAAATAAATAAAATTTAACTATTCTTTGTTTACTTTTATATTTTTTGTATAAAAACTTTCGAATTTAAAGAAAAAACAAGTTTTATCTGAAAACTAGAATAATTACGCAAAAATAGGAAACGGTAATTAAACTGACATCAATTATTAAATTTTAACGTTAAGAAACATTATTTAAACTTACTTCAATTAACAAATTGTAACGTTAAGAAACATCAGTTTAACCGACTTCAATTAAAAAACTGTAACGTTCTAAAAGACAAACTATACTAATCAAATAATAAGATACATTGATTGATCTGACATCATTTTAAAGAATTGTTTTAAATAATTGTAATGTCATCATAAACATTTATACCTATTAATAAGAGAATTAATATTGTAATTATTTTTTAACATCAAATTTATTTTTATTTGTATAAATTATATTATCATGTGTTAAATATATTTTTGTCACTTAAATTTTAGTGAAAATTAGAAAATTTATTTTTAAAATTTTTAACCAATTTAGTCTCCATCTTTCAAAATTTGGTGGACTTAGTCAATTTTTGTTGAGTATATTTGATATTTTAAATGCGTTACTCATCATTGAAGCGAAAATTAGTAGTTAAACGGTGTAAACAATCGAATATTATCGTAAAACATATTTGAAACGTTAAATAAACTCAACAAAATTTAGTTAGAATGACTAAATACACGTATTTCTTATGTTGGTGGAATAAATTAGTTAAAAATTTCAAAGAGAAACTATTTTCAATTTTCACTCAAAGTTCAATGACCAAAAACATATTTAACCCTATTATTATTTTAATCTTCAACTTTTATAATTATTTTTTAAAATTTAATTAATTATATATAATAAAATTATATGCTATTTCTTTTAATGATCATTTTTTTATTATCATAATAAATTAAAAACAAAATGAATCTACATTTAGACATTAAATGACTCGTTTGAAATATTATTATGGTTCCAAATGTGATTTAATAAAATACAATGACCTATTGGTTATTATGAGAAGTTATAATAAAATAACTTAAAGATAAAATAAAGCTCAACTCAATATGATGAACGTTGGTTTATGAAAGGGGATTAAGGTTTTTGTTTCTGGCGACAAGGTTCTTTTACAGTATGTGGTTGTCTTCAAGAAAGAGAGTGTGAGAGGATAAAAAAAGACAAAGAGATATATTAGGAAAAGAGAGATTGAAGAACAAATATTGAATAACGCATTCTCATTAAGGGTGTGTTCCTTTGGGAGGATGTATATGGGAGAGAGTGTGAAGATGAATTTGTGTAGATTTAGGTGGATGGATTTTTGTCTTTTTTTAGTGGATTTAGAGGGTAAAGTGAGTGGATTTGGAGATAAATTTTATGAAAGTCAGTGAAAGATTTGATTGATGTGATAAATAAAATAAATTGTAAAAATAGATAGAATTAGAAAGTTACCAAAATACCCTTGATGGAAAAAGAGAATGATTTTGCAATTTGATGTTATAAAATTAATTATAATTAAATTTTTATAAATATAAAAAAAAAATTATACAATTAAATTTTAAAAAAAGTTAAACAATTAAATTTTAAACAAAAGTTACATAAAGTTAAAAAATAAGTTTAAAAAAGAGGTTTTAAAAAAGTAAAAAAAAAGTAAAAAAAAAAACACAACACACACACGACACTAGTGTCGTAACCGGTGTCATCCCTTCATTGCCAAGGCATCGGTTACGTAACCGGTGTCATCCACACACACACTTGCACCGCACCGATTAGTTAACCAGTGCATATCTTTATCACCACCACGCCACCACCTCCTGCATGTGCACCACCACAACCTACCCCTTCATCCTCTTCCTCACCCACCACACCCAACCACCTCATCTTCTTCCCCCTCCATGGATGAACTCAACAATTCCCCTCCATGGTAGGTGCTTTACTAGCATGGAAACGAAAGCAAAGGGTAGTTTCGTCATCTGTCCAAACCATATGCACTATCTTCGCAGTTTTGAGGGGATGGATTAATCCATCCATCTCCCAAATATGCTCTCGCATATCCCTTCAAATTATCGAAAACGAACTTGCTGGATAACCAAAATTCGCTTTCTCAAATCTGGTTCAACAGTGTAATTCGCTCATACGAACACTGTGTAAATCTCTCATGGATAAAGGTTAGTATCTTAATATAACTTACATGTGTGTTAATGTATAAAGTAGTTTTCTTGAATGAGTTATTATCATTTGAAATACTACAAATTAATGTAAATGTAGTGTGAGAGCTTGTGTTGTTAGATTTATGATTATCCTATTATAATATTTTTCCCAAATCTTATTTTTCTCTAATTATGATAAACCCCGGTTATGAATTTAAGAATTTTCTGAGATTATGAACGTTAATTATGAATTTATGAATTTCTTTATGAAATTTACATGTTGAACCCTAATTTATGTTTTTCCTATTTTGAAGAACCATAATTATTAGATTTATGGGTTTTTATGTTTACCCTATGTATGATGCCTACGATGAAATTGTATGTTTGATTTGGAAATTAATGTTTTATGCTGCGTTGCGTATGATCAAGTGAAAGTGCACCTCATGATTGAATTGAAATTTAGTGAAAAGTGGTTTCCATGCTTTTCACTGTTACACAAATGTGAATCAATGTATGAACGCAATTTAAGAACTAGAACGATTATGTTGCTTAAATTGGATGAAAAATTGCACATTTTGTCACGTTAATGAACCCTTAAATGGAATCTTGATGCTTTTCCGAATAATATAAATGCATATTGAATTACAATTAATTTTTTAACTTTATTATATAAATAATGTTTTTTTAATTCATAATAATGTGTATGTTTTGTTATGGTTAAATTAAAAAATAATGAAAATACTATGAATGGGTATTAGCAGTTAAATATTTTTTTTTATTTGAAATCAAGCATAATAAATTTTGTTAGTAACTAAAGTCACCAAAATTTTAAAGTTTTAGTTTTTTTGTTTTAAATTATTAATGTTTTTTTATTTCAATTACACATAGTATGGATATTAAATTATGAATAATTGAGTTATGGGTTCATTGAAGTTTGTTATTATATGATATTTCAAGATCGCTCAAAGATTGACTAATTATACTTATATTCAATGAGCGTGATAATAGATGATTTTGTATACGGTTACTAGTTTTATTTATATACTCCAAGGTAGTAGTTGATTCTACTTTATGCATATTTTAATTATCAATAATGTTATTATATGATTAGTATCATTATGTTTGTGTGGTAGTGAATCTCCTGAAGGAGAACATTAATATGCATAAAATAATTATTTATGTTTAGTTTTTGTGGCTCAAAGCATTCATGTTAGATATGTGTTAATTGAAATCTCTATTTTGATATATTTACATTCGCTCGCTAAGTTTGTTCCTGTTTTTTAAATAGGTTGAATTTCCCTTATAGGAGATTATGCGAATGCTTATGTGAATGAGCATAACAATCAACATTAAGTCTGCTTGTCCTATAAATGATAATGCGAAAGATTTATGAAATCTGTAGAAATGGACTCTCAAATTGTTGATAAGTTCCTCGTTGGGACATTAATGAGTATGTTGACTACCATGAAATTTGACAGTTCGCGTACTATGAATGACAGTGAATGAACTCTTTATCATCGGAGTATGATCTATTTCAGATGAACTAACTTACCACGAATTGGAACCATATTAAATTAGAAAACATAAATCTTTTTAAAGATTAGAATGTTGTTCATTCATATTTTAAATTTATTGTCACCCCTAATGGCTCAAATTCAATCCATTTTAACATCTCTAATTTCAACTATTTATTTATCATCTTAAACAATTCCTTAAATTCATAATCGGGCACCAATTTAATTATCATTATACATTTTAATATTAGAAAATTTATATATAAAAATATTTTAATATATATTACATATAATAATATAATTATTTAATTACTTTTAAGTTATTAAACTTTTCATTTCGATATCACATTTATTTATTATATATAATTATAGCAATTAAATATATATATATATATATATATATTTAAAACTTATTTACTTTAATATAGTAATAATTATATTATTTTATTGCAAAAAAATTATGAAAAGACATGTAATGATTAACTTTTTTTTTAACTAAAAAAAATCTATTACATATTAAGAAAAGAAGATACCACCAAAATTACTACATTACTCATTTTCTTTTATTAACATGTATCATAAAAATTAATTTTTTCGTCATTTTAAAACTCTGGTACAAAAGGATCCAGATTCAAATCTTACAAAAGTTAATTTATTTTTATTTATTTATGATTTCAACTATAATGTTAATTATAAGTAATATTATTATTTGTAATATTTTATAGGTGTTAGTATTAATTTTTTTATAAATATTATTTGTAGTAACAGTAATAAAATTATAACCATTATTAATATTGTAATAATAATAATAGTTATAATAATAATTATTATTATTATATATTACTATTATATATTATTAATATTAGTATTATTAACATTATTAATAGTCAAGTTATTACTGTTATTAGTAATATTAATATATAATATATTATATATTATTGATATGAAAAAAGAAGTATTAGAAATATTAATAATAATAATAATTATTATTATTATTATTATTATTATTATTAACTATAATTATTATATTATTATTATAATTACTATCATCTCTAATTAAAAAAATTGACATTTTTAAAAATATTATATTATTAATCTCATAATTATTATTATTAATATTAATTTATTTATCAATAATTGTTATTATTATTATTATAATAATAATAATTATTATTATTATTATATACTATAATTATTTTATTTTAATATTATTATTATTATTATCAATTATCACTATTATTAATCATCATAATTATTATTATTATTATTATTAATATTAGTTTTATCGTTCGTAATTGTTACTATTATTATAAATATAATTATTTTTATTATCCATAAGAACTATAATTATTATAATAGTTATTATTATTATTATTGTTTTGGTTAGATACATATTTTACTTTTACTTATGATGTAAGAATATCATGTTTCAATTACTTGTCCTTTTTATTTGTTTTGTTGTTCGTTTATATTTACATTTAAATAATTATTTCAATTAAAAAAATAGTTACAAAAATTAGTAAAATAAAAAAACTAAAAAATAAATTTTTTTATTATAAATAATTATTTAAATTTAAAATATAATAATTAATAGGGTAAAATTGAAAAAACAAAAGAGGACACCAAAGATGTTTATCTGTTTATATATGTAGTTGTATTATTATTATCACTACGCGATATTATTATAGTGATATTATTATTATTATTATTATTATTATTATTATTATTATTATTATTAGTATTAGTATTAGTATTATCAGTATTATTATGGTTAGATGTAAGACCCACTTTAATTTTGTCCTGAAATTTAAAGGCCTCTCTTAGTCAGCTGGGTCTAAGGTTGGCCCATAGGGTATCCCAAAACCCCTAAACCAGCCTAACCCTCTCATGTTCTGCCCACTTTGCAAAATCAACCATCTTACTCCTCTTTTCCCCTAAAACAGTGCTCTATTAGGGCTCCAAGCTCATTCAGATTCAAGTCAGCTCAACCTCATTCTCTGCTCCACCTCTTGAGTATGCTCCTGAAGTTGTTGGGTTCGTTGCCGTAGGTGCCTGTGCTCTCCACTAACATATGTCCAGGTGAAGGAAGTTGGGATTTTTTATGCTTTTATAAATAATGTGTCTTTTTTTGTTTCTGTTGGGTGCTCTTGATAATTTGATGTGCTTTTGATGGTGTGAAAATAATTGGTGTATTGTTTTTAGATGGATTTTTGGTTTGCATGCGTGAGAGCAGGTGAGATCTGCTATGCTCGCCTAAGCGAGCTGTTTCTCGCCCAAACGGGAAGCTCTCGCCTAAGCGAGAATGGCAGTAACTCGCCCCCTTTTAGTTTCGAGTGTTCGCCTGAGCGAAGGCTTCTCGCTTAAGCGATTTGGGATAGCTTGAGCGAGAACTCGAAGTACTCTCTGTTTTCAATCTCGCTTAAGCGAAAAAAAATTTCGCTTGAGCGAGAGACCCTGTTGCCTGAGCGAGAGCTCCTTAGCTTGAGCGAGATTGACAATTGTTAAATGCTTGTATGCTTCCATGATTGATTTGTTTACTCTTTTAAAGCATGAAATATGAGGCCAACGTTTTATACAACGTGCTTGTGTTTTCTTAAATTTTTGTTGTTTGGGATTTTGTGTTTTTACATGTTGAAACCATTAAAAAGCTGTCAGTTTAGCTTAAGCGAGAGATTTTAGCTTAAGCGAGATCAGTCTCGCTTAAGCGAGAATTTCTAGCTTAAGTGAGATCAGTCTAACTTAAGCGAGAATTGCTGCAGAATTTTAATTCCGTACTTTAACTTGAACTTGTGGATTGATTCAATTACTTTTAAAAGCATGAATTGGGCGAATGGGTATGAGTAGAATGGTTTATGGTTTGTGATTGATAAGTTTAACATGACCTTGGCATGTGACTTGTATGAGATGGTTGGTAATCAAAGTGGCATGGTGTCAGTATGAATTACACTCCTATATTCATGAATTGGGAAGATTGATTTGGAATGGATTCAACATGGAACATGTATGAGGATGGATTATAAAGGTTGGCATGAGATTTATAAGCATGATAAATATTACTGTTTGTTTGAATATGTATAGTATGTGGTCAGTATGTAATTCCTTGGAATCTCTAGGTGAGATTTCAGGGTCGTGCTTCAGTGGTCGGGACGTAATTCCATGGCCCCTGTTAGTGGGTGTCCATGATGGTGCCCTATCTATATAATTTGGTAAGGATTCAAGGTAAGGATTGCATCCTGAGACTCTAAGGAGTCAGTTAGTCTCACTTAGAGCGGACTGACTCTTGTGGTGAGAGTAGCAGAGGCCTGAAACTCATTAAGAGCTAACCTTGTGTGTGGGGGATTGATTCATTGTAACACTTGTAACACATAGCTCGGGGGTGAGCAGAGGTATCCATCACAAGTGTATGCATCCGCTAAATCCGACCAGGTTATATGTATCCGGATGAGTCGAGTCGAGTCTTAGTGTATTGATTGGAAGGTCATAACATGCTTGGATGATGTATGCATATTGGACTGTGAAAGTATATATGATTGCATGATAAAATCTTTTTGGCTCTAGCTTACCCTTGCTTGTTTGATTGCCTTGTATGTTGTTCTTCTACCTTTGCGATGATCATCAATTTATTGATGGAAGCAGATGCGAGAGGTACTCGAGGTCAACAGGGAAGAGATGATTCTGATGCATAGTCTACCTGGGCTGGACTTCATGTTTTATTTGGGCTTTTCTTTAGGGCTAAGGCCCGTGTCTTGTATTACCCCTAAGGCTTTATTTCAAATACCGGGTATCTCTTACTCCTTTTGGGTTGTAGGCTTTGTAGTGAGCTTTAGTATTTTCTTTTAAGTACCTTAGATAATTGTAAGGAGTGACTTTATACTCCGCAACTTGGCTCTTTATATTATCCTGTGTAACATTTCATTTAATTATGTTATTATTTAAATGGGATGTTACATTAGACACACATTTTACTTTTATTTATTATGAGATCATATCTCACTTACTTACAATTTTTATTTGTTTTATTGTTCATCTTATCTTTATATTAGTAAAATAATAAAACTGATAACTAATTTTTTATTATGAATAATTATTTAAATTTAACAAATTATGATAAAATTGTAAAAACAAAAAAGAACACAAAAAATGTGTATCTTTTAATAGATTTACTTGTTGTATTATTATTATTATTAACACTACGAGATATTATTATAATAGTATTGTTATTATTATTATTATTATTATTATTATTATTATTATTATTATTATTATTATTATTATTATTATTATTATTATTATTATTATTATTATAGATAGACACACATCTTAATTTTATTTACTACAAGATCATATTTCAATTAGTTGTCATTTTTATTTGTTTTGTTGCTGATGTATATCTTTATATATAATTATAGATTACTATTATCGTTAAAATTAGCCTTAGTATTAACATTAATATTTATAGCATAAATATTATTTTCATTTTTATTATTACTATTCATAGTGGTGTTATTAATATAAGTTTTTTTTTATTATAAAAACGTTGTTATACTAAATACCTTTGCTAAATAGATTTTTAATCTTTTTTAAATTTTTTAAACTTATATTATTATTATTTTTAATGGTTAAATAAATATAATAGTAATTATATTATTATTTTACAAAGACTTTGAATAAAAGAAAAAAACAACACTCGGGTCTAGGGAAGGCAACAAGACGAGACAGATACGGGTTTCACTATCCCATACTTATCCCCATCGAAAAAATCCATCATCATCCCCATATCCAACTCAACGAGTATCAAACTTTTGTCTCACCCCATCTCACGTGTAAGGGTGGCAAAATGGGTTGGGCCCAACGGGCCAACCCGTCAGCCCGTGCTAAAAGGAACGGGTTGAGTTGAAGATTTTAACCTGTCAGCCCGTTCTGGCCCGTCCTGTCCAGCCCGTCAACTTGACGGGCCAAAGTACAGGCCAACCCGTCCTGGTCCGTTGGCCCGTTTTAAAAAAACAAAATAAAATAAAAATAATTAAAAAGATTATTTTTTTATATTACAGATTTTAAATGTATAAATATATAATAGTAGTGTAATTTAAATCATTAACACCTACAAATTAAGTTTGAATTATTAGTTATAATTGAATAATTTAATATGTAAATTTAATAATTATTTTAACTTATCTAATTAAAAACATTAACTAATTAAAATAATATTTTATTTAATTAAATATGACTTTAATAATAATTTACATGTATATATAAACAAATTTAAAAAAGAAAACAAATTAAAAATTTTGAAAACTAATTAAAAAAATTAAAAAAAAAAACTAGACGGGCAACCCGGCCCGACCTGTTAGCCTGTCCTATACGAGACAGGTTGTGATTATTGGCCCGTTTCTATTTGACGGGTCAGTCCGGCCCGACCCATTTTTTGACGGGCCACAGACGGGCCGGGCCAAAATGGGTCGGGCTGACCCGTTTGCCACCCCTACTCACAGGTAGGGATGGCAACGGGGCGGGGACGGGTTTTACTATCCCATATCCATCCCCGTAAAAAAAATCAATTCCCATCCCCATACCCAAACCCAACGGGTATCAAACTTTTGTCCCATCCTCATCCTCACCGGGTAACGGGTATAATCTCGTACCCATACCCATACCCATTTTTTTACTACTTTAATATTAATTTTAATTAATTTTTATAAAATAATAAAAAATTACGGTAAAAGAAACATAATATTATCAAATATTCAATATTAGGAGTATGATTGTTTCTTCGATATCAAATACTTTGAAATAAATTATAATTGTTTACATTTTTATATTAGAATACCAAATAAAATTTAATGAGAACCAAAACATTTATTAAATTTGCAAGCATTAATGAAACCTAGTTGATAAATTTTAAAAATATTTTTTAAAAAATATAAAAGGAAAAAACTATTTTTAAAAAAAAATATAAAAGGAAAAAATATTTAAATTAAAATATAGGTTTAATTAAAATAACATTTATACAAATAATAGATTTGGTCTTGAATTTGACATAAACAATATTGTTTTACTTTGAAAAAAAAAAGTAGATGATTATATTGTTCTATTAGTATAACATTTTTATACAACTAAATTTTAATATAAATATCATAGTACTTAATGTTGTAAAAATATTTATACTTAATTACTTTTAATCTTATAAAAAAAATGACTTAAAAAATCTTCTTCAATTATTAAAAACAATTGGGATAAAATTGAACCAAAGGCACAAAAAATGGGGACTAAATTGAAACAATCAGGTATATATGGATACTAAATTGAGATCAGTACAATGACAGTTGTCACACGTGGCATTATCCTGTCACGTGACATTGACATTGCCACGTGTCAAAACAGGGACTTGACACGTGGCAACACAAAAAATTTGCAAAAAAAAATAAAAAAACGTGAGAGTGACACGTGGCATGCCGTTAACGGTGTTAATTATTTTTTTCTGAAAGGGACCTTGATGCACTTTTTCAAAAGTGGGGACGCAATTGACACTTTTTTTCCGGCGGGTACCAAATTGACACCCTCCTACCAAAGTGGGTACCATCCGAGTAATTAAACCTAAAATATATTTTAAATGTTTGTTTACTTCAATTTTTTAAATTATAATGAATCTATTTTTTATACACTAATAAAAAATATAATACATCACTTG